>Ga0182024_10003091_pt1 | contig 40252 bp, 38 predicted proteins | sample P32metaG_FD_120480 | JGI IMG/M metagenome (GOLD analysis project Ga0182024, IMG submission 120480) | Permafrost microbial communities from Stordalen Mire, Sweden - P3-2 metaG (Illumina Assembly) | ecosystem: Environmental > Terrestrial > Soil > Wetlands > Permafrost | place: Sweden: Stordalen...
GCGCTCCGTTCGATGCCGCCGCGTTCGGCGAGCACCGTGATCTCGGCCATTGCCTGGGTAACCACGCCGAGAAACATGTTGTGACAGATCTTCACCAGTCGGGCCACTTCGCCCTCACCGACGTACGTCACGCCGTGTCCGAGTTGATCGAGCAATGGACGGACTTCGTCGAAGGCCCTTCGGGAGCCGGAAACCGCGAGCGTCAACTTGCCCGACGCGACGACCTTCGGATTGCCGCTCACCGGAGCGGCCAGGAATTCGACGCCCCGCACCGAGCAGGCCTCGCGAGCGGTTGCCGACGCTCCCGTCGAGACGGTCGAGCAGTCGATGATGATTCGTGGCGCGACGAGCTCATTGGCCAGCACTCCCAGGGGACCACTCATGACTTCGAGTAGTTGCGGGTCGGCGGAGACCATCACGAAGACCACGTCACAGTCCGCGAGGTCGACCGGATGGTCAACGACGCCAGCGCCCAGTTCGCTGAGCGCTTCAGCCTTGACGCGCGTGCGATTCGTGACGAGTACCTCACTCGTTCCGGCGATGAGACGCTTCGCCATCGCGCTACCCATGCGCCCGCAACCGATCCATCCCACGCGCAGTTGCTTCGCCATCAGTCGGTCTCCTTCATGGCCACATCCTCGGGCGCCTCGGGCGTGGCCTTAATGGTGCCCCCGAGATACAGCGCACCGATCTCGGGGTTGTTCAGGACCTCTTTCCCAGTTCCGGAGAGCCGCACCTGCCCGTTTTCCAGCACCACCCCGTGGTGAGACAACTTAAGGGCTTGGCGCGCGTTCTGTTCAACCAGCAGCACCGTGCGTCCCATTTCGTTCATCAACTTGACGGTGTCGAACATTGATCGCAAGGTCTTCGGGTCGAGTCCCATGGACGGTTCGTCCAGGACCACCAACTCGGGCTCGAGCATCAAGCAGCGAGCGAACTCGACGAGGCGCTGTTGGCCGCCGGAGAGACTCCCGGCCTTGTCCTTGGCCCGTGTCGCGACGATGGGGAACATCTCGCGAACAGAATTCAGTCGCCGGGCGACTTCAGCGCGATCGCGAACGAGAAACGCTCCAAGCGATACGTTCTCTTCGACGCTCATCTCACGAAAGAGACTGTGCTGCTGGGGCACCTGGACGATGCCAAGTTTCAAGATCTCGCGCGGCGTCTTTCCCACCAACGCGGTTCCCTTGAACACGATCTGACCGAGTCGGGGATGAAGCAACCCACTCACGGTCTTGAGCAGCGTTGATTTTCCCGAGCCGTTGGGGCCCACGATGCACGTCACACCGCCTTCGTGCACCGTGAAGTCCACGCCCCTGAGGACGTCACCGCCGCCGTAACCGGCGACGATGCCGTCAAACGTCAAGAACGCCGTCGAAGTGCTCATGATGCTTCCTCGGCGTCATCGTCGTCGCTGCCGCCCAGGTACGCATCGAGAACGAGCGGATCGTTGCGGATCTCACTCGGGGTTCCGCTCACCAAATCGGTTCCCTGGTGCATGACGGTGACGCGATCACAGAGATTCATGACGAACTCCATGTTGTGTTCCACGATCAAGAACGTCTTCCCACCTTTATTGAGCGTCTGGATCTTGTTGGCGATCTCGTTGATGAGGGTGAGGTTCACACCTCCGGCGGGCTCGTCCAACAAAATGACGTCGGGATCGGCGACTAAGACGTAGGCGAGTTCCAGGAGCTTGCGCTGTCCGAAGGAGAGCGACCCCGCGGGTTGGGAGGCCAGGCCGTCGATGCCCACGAAATCGAGCCATTCCATCGCTGAGACGAGTTCGGATTTCGAGGACTTCGATCGCGTGAGGCCACGCAGCCAGCCCTCATCACGTTGGGTCGCCACGAGCATGTTCTCGAGGACGGTGATGCGACTGAAGATCCGAGTTATCTGAAACGTGCGTCCCACACCGAGAGCGAACACGTTGCTCGGACCGAGGCGAGTTATATCGGCACCTTCGAAGGATACTGAGCCAGAATCAGGCTTCTCGTAACCGGTGATGACGTTGAAGAGCGTGGTCTTGCCCGAACCATTGGGTCCAATGAGGCCAGCGATGCTCCCCTTCTCCACGAAGAGCGAACACTCGGTCAGCGCCTGTAATCCGCCAAAGGCCTTGGAGACGCGGTCCACGCTGAGCAGGATCGTCACGACGCTTCTCCCACGACGACCCGGGCGCCTTCGGCGCGCCGCGCTGACCGGCGCGAACGCCAATCGCTCAGGTATACGACGATGCCCTGGGGCATGAATAAGACGACAACTAGGAAGAGCGCGCCGAAGATGATCAAGTAGAGAGAACCGTTGGAGAATCGAATCGTCAAGTACTGCTGCATCGACTCGAGCACGAGGGCGCCGAGCAGTGGCCCCGTCAAAGTTCCGAGGCCACCAAAGATGGACATCAGCGCGATGGAGATATCGAAGATGGGATCGAAAACGAATTGGGGATAGATCTGACCGAGGAACACGGCGTACAGCGCGCCACCCATGCCGACCGCGAAGGCCGACATCGTAAAGCCCGCGAGTTTCACGGCGAATACTTTCACGCCGAGTCCGGCCGCGCGATCTTCGTCGTCGCGAATCGCGAGCAGTTGCAAACCGAATCTCGAACGTCGAACGGCGCCTGACAACAGGGCCGCGAAGACCGTAATCGCTAAGGCCGCGAAGTAGAAGGGCTTGTTGTAGTTGGTCTCCAACCAAGGAATCAAGGGCAACTGAAGGCCCGAGGTGCCCCCGGTGAAAGAGAAATTGGTGGCCGACAGTTGGAAAACGAAGAATATAGCGATGGTGATCACCACAAACGTGTGGCGTCGAACGCGCAGAGCCACGAGTCCCACTGGAACGGCCACGATCATCGCCGCGAGTCCGCCGACCGGGATGAGCCAAAACAGATCGCCGTTTCCCGGAACGTGGAGATGGTCCGCCAGAAGTGTCAGGGTGTAGGCACCAACACCGTACGAGACCGCGGATCCGAGATTGATATACCCCGAGTAGCCCGAGAACATGTTCCACGACGTGGCGCACCCCATGAAAATCAGCGTGAAGATTCCGATCGTCGTGTACGTCGGATTCGTCTCAATCAGCGGGAAGAGCACCAGGGCGGCCAAGGCCACGATCCACCAGACGTTTCGTATTCTCAGCACTAGGCCACCCGTACCGATTGCTTACCAAAGAGACCCTGGGGGCGAAGTGACAAGACGACGACCAAGATGAGAAAGAATGCGAGGTTCGACCACACGGGGCCCCACACCACCGACACCAAATCCTCGATGGTGATCATCATGATGCCCGCGATGAGTGCCCCACCGATGCTCCCCATCCCGCCCAGCACGATTATGACGAGGAGTCGTGAGATGAGGTCATAACTGGAGCTTGCGTTAAAGGCGTTGGTCGCGCCGTAGATCATTCCGCCGGCTGCCGTCACCGCCACGCCCAGACCAAAACATACTGTCGACACACGACGCACGTTGATGCCTATCAACGCGGCCGCCGTTTGATCGGCCAGGGACGCCCGGACGCTTGCACCAAATCGAGTTCGATACAACATGACATAAAGCGCGCCGAGCAGCACGACCGCCAGTCCGAAGCCCAACAGATAGATGTATCCAAGATAAAACCCAAAGATTCGCACGGAACGGTCCACGTACCACGCGTGCAGCTCTACGTAGTTAGCCGAGAACACCATGTTGAGTACGCCCTCGATGACAAGCGAGATCGCGTAGGTCACCAGAATCGACATCACGACCCGTTCGGGTCCCTTTATGCGGCTTAGAAAGGCACGCTCCACCACGATCCCCACCACAAAGAGGGTGGGGATCGTGATGGCCAGTCCGACAAAGAGGTCGATACCCAGATGCACGGAGAGCGCGTAACTCAAGTACGCACCGAGGATCACGAAGATCCCCTGTGCCACGTTGATGATATTCATCACTCCGAAGATGAGGGTGAGACCTGTCGCCATCAAGGAGTAGACCGAACCGGTCAGGACGCCGTCAACGATCGAATGCAGGACTGCAGTGCCGTTCAAGGCTTAATTCTTCCAGGCGGGCTTTGGGAAGAGGATCTTGGTAGCGCCCGGGTCGGTCGCGGGATTAACCTCGACGAACTTCGCGCCCTGCCACTGGAACGTGTACGCCGTCGGTTGGTTGTTCTCACCGAGGCTGTTGAACTTCACCGCACCGAGAACGCTCTGAATCGTGACGCCGGAGTGGAGGTAGGTGATGATCTTGGCGTTATTGAAGCCGCCCGTTGCCTTTACTGCCGCGGTGATGACTTGACCCACGGCGTAAGCCTCGGCCACGTCCGCGTTGACTTCCGAGGCCGTGCCGCCGTACTTCTTGATGAACTCGGCGACCATGGTCTTGCTCTCCGAATTACTCGAACCGCCGTACCACGCGTTGGGCACCATGACGCCATTTGCGTTGCCCGAGCCGACCGCGCTCAAGAACGTCTTGCCCTGGTCGGGCCCGGCGGTGGCGATGAAGGCCTTGGGGTTGTAGTGCGCCTGTTCGAAGGCCTGCATGAAGGCCGACACTGTAGGAACGTCGACGGAACCCAAAATGACGACCTGCGCGTTGGTGGCGGCCACGGCGTCAGCAATGGTCGTGTAGTCCGACGGTTCGGCGGGGAACGTCTTGTAGTACACCGTCTTGATCCCGGCGGCTTTGATGATCTTCTCCGCGACGGGAATCTGTGGTTCGGTGAACGGGTCGGTCGACGTCGCGTACGCAATCGTCTTGGGCCGTTGACTCGCCGGCAGCGAGGCGAGCCACTTCGCGAATGGCACGAGTCCGTTCGCTACGGGTAACGCGGCGTCAAATACGTTGTGCAGTCCCGCTTGGAATACTGACGGTGCCCCGCCCGCGCCTTCTACCATGGCGTAGCCGTATCGATTCACGGCCCTGGCTGCGGGCAGTGTCAAGAGCGACGAGAACGGGCCGAAGGTCAAATTCACGTGGTCCGTTGAGATCAGCGCTTGATAGTTAGTGACGACCTGCGTTGGGCTTGAAGCGTCTGAAATGATCTTCAGTTCAATCTTGTGACCGAGAAGACCGCCTTTTTTGTTTTGATCAGCGGCCCACAGCTTGTAGCCCTGTTGAAAGGCATCACCGTCGCCTGAGAAGTCACCCGATAGTGAGAGTGACGCCCCAATCAAGACCGGTTGGCCCTTGGCAATTGTCCCGCTCCCCGACGCCCCACTCGACGTAGATACCGTCGCTAGAGACGCCAGTGTGATCGAAACCACACCGAACGCGCGAAAAAGTCGCCTTTTCCCTGTCATATATCCCCCCTGCATTTACGCGGCCCTGGCATCCCCCAATGTGCGTTATTCCAGAGTCGATCGCCCGAAGGGCGATTTCGTAACCCTAACGATGACCCGTGGTTGACACAAGGCCGCGACGCTGATTCGTGGTGAAAAGATTTCAACGCCCGAGCCCTGTTCAATAGGACCCAGAATCCATTACCATCGGCTTCAAATCCAACGTCCGCGGGGGGCTTCATGACTGACCTACTTCTCGAGACGGCCGTTGCGAACTGGGAACCTCGATTTACGGCCAACGGCGTGGACGCCAGTGATTACGCACGAATCACCAAACCACTCGAGCACTGGGACGACTGGTGCGCGGCCTGGTGCGCAGGCGCCGAAGAGCAGTTGGTCCTGGGCGACGAGGCCCTGAAAGAGGACCGCCGCCGCAGCGCGGGGGAGTTCTACGCCCGAGCGGCCACGTACTTCCATTTTGGCAAGTTCATGTTCGTTCACGACCTGGATCAAGCGAGAGACGCCCACGCTCGCGCCGTTGACGCGATCAATCGAGCGACGCCACTCTTCGTTCCTCCCGCGAGCCGTCACGAAATTCCCTTCGAGAACTCGAAGCTCGTGGGCCTCTTTCGGAGGCCGAACGACCACGGACCCCACCCGACGGTTCTGTTGATTCCCGGTCTCGACTCGACCAAGGAGGAGTTTCGCGAAGTGGAGAGGGCCTTCCATGATCGGGGCATGGGGACCTTCGCGCTTGACGGTCCAGGTCAAGGTGAGGCGGAATGGACCCTACCCCTACGACCGGAGTGGGAAGAGGTCGGGGCGACCGTCATTCCGTATCTCCAGTCCATGCCCGAGGTGGACGCCGATCGTCTCGGGTTGTGGGGTGTCTCGCTCGGCGGTTTCTACGCCGCACGAGTCGCGAGTGCGAATCTTCCGATTCGCGCGACGATCGCCCTCGCCGGTCCCTACAACCTGGGCGCCACGTGGAAGGACCTGAATCCACTGACTCGCCACGCCTTTGAAGTGCGTTCATACTCCTCTTCGCCCGAGCAAGCGGAACGGCGAGCTTGGGATATGACCCTGGAAGGCTTCGCCGAGAAGATCACCCAACCGCTGATGGTCATTATGGGCAAGCGAGACCGCCTCTTCCCCTGGCAAGACGGAGAGCGTCTCGTGAACGAAGCGCGCGGTGAAACCAAGTTCGTCTTGCTGGCCGAGGGTAACCACGGCTGCGCCAACGTCATCAATCATCATCGTCCTCTCGGCGCTGACTGGATGGCCAAGCACTTGGACGTGGACTTATCGTGAGGCGACACCCGCTGGGACCGGTGAATCGGCGATGAGAAATATAACGATGCCCCAACTCGGCGAGACCGTGGCCGATGGGACGGTAACGAAATGGTTCAAAGCCGTGGGCGACGCTATCAAAAAAGGCGAGCCCCTTTTCGAGGTCTCCACCGACAAAGTCGACACCGAGATACCGTCGCCAGCGAGCGGAGTCCTTTCCCAGATACTCGTGCAGGAAGGTGAAACGGTCGACGTCGGGACCGTTCTGGCGGTGATTGACAACGACGGACCCGACGACAACGTTCAGCGGCCGTCCGCTCGGGCCGCAACCTCGTCCGAGACGATCGCCACGCCGAACGAACGAGTCGAGAACACGAACCGACTCTCACCCGCGGTTCGCCGACTCCTCGAAGGTCACAAACTCGAAGCGAGCGACATTCTCGCCACGGGTCCCGGCGGTCGATTGACGCGCGACGACGTCGAGGCATTTATCGCCCAGTCCTCCACGTCGGCGTCAACGACGAACTCTCCAATCGTGCGGCATCTCATTGACACCCACGACCTCGACGTGTCCTCGGTGAAGGGGAGTGGGCCGAGCGGACGTCTTTCGCGCCACGACGTCGAGTCGGCGATCAATGCGCGACTGGGCGACGCGCTCGAGGCGGGAGATCAAGTCATTCCCTTCACCAAGTTGCGTCGGCTCACGGCCGAACGCATGATTCACTCCAAGGCCGCGTCGGCCCACACCCTGATGGTGAAAGAGGTCGATTACGAACACGTTGAAAGCTATCGACGACTTCACGGCGCCGACTTTAAGGAGCGCGAAGGATTCACACTCACGTATCTACCCTTCATCTCGCTCGCGGTACTCGACGCACTGGCTGTCTTCCCTCAGCTCAACGCTTCGGTGGGGAACGATGAACTGATCGTCCACCACGATCTCAACCTGGGCATCGCGGTGGACTTGGACGGTGACGGACTGATCGTTCCCGTCATTCGCCACGCGAACCAGCTAGACCTCTTTGAGATCGCGCGACGGATTCGACAGGTCGCCCAAGACGCCCGTGCGAAGAAGTTGACGGTTGACGATCTAACCGGCGCCACCTTCACGATCACGAATCCTGGACCGTACGGAACCCTGATGACCGGCGCCATCATCAACCAGCCCCAAGTGGCGATTCTGGCGACCGACGGCGTCACCCGTAAGCCGGTCGTCGTCACTAGTCCCGACGGTGAGGAATCGATCACGATTCACTCGGTCGGACTCCTGGCGTTGACCTTCGATCATCGGGCTATTGACGGGGCGACGGCCGCGCGTTTCCTCGCGCACGTCGACGCGCAGCTGAATGGTCGTGATTGGATTCACGAATAGAAATCGGCCTAGACCCGCTGTAGCCTCCATCTATGACGCGGGACACGATTCTCAAGGCCGCTTCGCAAGAGATCGAACTCAACGGCATGACCCAGTTCCGGGTGAAGCGCGTGGCGTACGCGGCAGGGATTTCAGTCGCACTGCTGTACAGCTACTTCGACGATCGCGAGGACCTCATCGCATGCGCGATCTCTCACCGGTTCCGGGAGGTCCTGCGCGGACTCGCCGAAACGTTTACCAATCCGCTCATCTCGGTGAAGACGACGGAAGACCTGCGTCAAGCCCTTCGCGTCATCATCGCCGAGGCGCAAGTGCCCGCACGGACCGAGGCGCGATTCGAAAGAATTGAGAGCATGTCGTTCGCGCGCCATAATCCAACGGCGTCCCGGGGTATCGCGGAAGCTAAAAAGGAGATTGCGGATCTCATCGTGAGTCGCGTGCAGCCGCTCCAGGACGCGAACCTTCTCGCCGAGGGCATGAGCGCCGTCGCCTTTGCACGGATCTGGTACGCCCTCTTTTTCGGTCAGATTGAACTCGAGGGAGAACACGCGCTCTCCGTCAATCCGGATGAATGGTTCCTCGCCCTCACGGTGTTGGCCGAAGCGGCGATTCGAAAGGAACCGAGCAGCCTCGTTCTGTAGAGCGCCACGTCGCACGACTGATGATCCTTCCGGCGACGAAGTGGTCTGAATCGCGCCGGAGGGCGCCATCGATGACGGAGGTCGCGTTAGCGTTGGTGGATGAAAACTGCGCGAGTAGTGCTTGTCGCGGCGCTCAGCGCGATCGGACTCAGTGCCTGTGGGACGACGAATCACACGAGCGCACCGTTCGTCGCCTCGAGGAACTGCGCGGTCAGCGTGACCAATGTCGACTACGCGGGCTGTAATCTCGCGTACCACGATCTCAAGGGCCTCGACTTGTCGTCGGACAACTTTCGCCGGGCGAACCTGTCCTACGCGAATATGGACGGGGCCAATTTGCAAGGAGCCGATCTGCGCGGAGCCGACACCCACGGCGCCGTGACAAACGCTTCGACGGTGTGCGAGAACGCCGCATTCGGTCCATGTACCGAAACGGGACTTCGCGGCGTGTGAGCCGCTGATACTTCGACGTAGTGAACGCGGACCACAGTCCTCCCCAACGGCGAACACGGTGGTCTTGGTACGCTCCAAAGAGAGCCAGGGAACGTCGGGGGGTGGTCAGTCGCATGAAACGTTTCGCAACAACGCGGCGTCGCACCAGTCGCCGAGCGACGTTGCGCCCGTGAACTACCTCACGCATCATTGGGGCTATCCAGAGTTCGCGGTCGTCGCCATCTTGATGGTCGGCGTGCACGAACGGGGACTTCGCGCCCTCAACGCCCGTTCCACTCCGGCCCACGCCCGTTCGCGCCGGCACCGGATGTGGGTCGCTTACGCCGGCATCGCGGTCGCGACGCTCAGCGTCGTCTCGCCCTTGCAGTACTGGTCGATGGAGTACTTCTGGGTGCACATGATCCAGCACGTCACGGTCATGCTCGCCGCGCCCGCGCTGTACGTGGCCGGAGCGCCGGCGATTCCCTTGGTCTTCGCGCTGCCCGTCGCGACGCGACGACGACTCCTCCGTCGAGTCTTCCTGCGACCCGGACGGCCGCTCCTGCGAAGGATCGGTGGGGTCGTGTTCTCGCCGCTGTTCGCCATTGTCTTCTTCAACGTGGTCATGGTCGTGTGGATGCTTCCCAGCGTGTTCAATCCGGTGATGGGTGACCCCACGCTCCACGTCGGTTTGATGCTGACCAGTTTTTTCATTTCGGGGCTCTTGTTCTGGGCCCAGTTCATCCCGTCGCGCCCCTGGCGACCGACGCTCTCTCCGTTCGCGCGCGTGGGGGCCCTGCTCTTCACGAACCTCGTGATGACCATCGTCGCCATGGCGTTGAGCTTCTTGGCCTCGGGACCCTTCTACGACATCGGTAATTCGATGCTCCATTTGGCCAACATGGCCGCGATGACGCCCACCACGTTGAACCCCTTCGCCGACCAACAGATCGGCGCCGCGATCTTGTGGGTGTGCGGCGACTTTTGGTGCTACCCCGCGCTTGTGATGGCGCTGCGTCTCGCGACCAAGAACGACGCCAACTCGAGCGCCATGGATCACGTTCTTCGGGGACGTCGCTCAATGAGCGTGGAGGAGTTCCGGGGTCTCAGCCAGGACGAGACCGTCACCTAGCGTCGGGCGCGTGGTCGCCTGGCACCGATGTGCTTACGACGTGATGGACGCGTCTCCGGGCGCAATCGGGTGCGCGTCGTCAATCATCGGAATGAGATAGCCGAAGAACGCCACGGACACGCCGAGGAACATCAACGCCATGCCCAACAATCGAAGCGGATGGCTGACGCACAGCGCGCCACCGAACGCGCCAACAAGCACGCCGCAGAGCCCACTCACCGCCGCAACGCGGTCCACGCGATGAATCGGTGTCCTTTGCGACACGTGAAAGACGACGACGACAGCCGCAACGCCGAGTAGCCCCCCGAGCACGGCGTGGAAGAGATAGATCGCCTCGCCTCGATGCGACAGCCAACCGTCGGGTCGATTGAACGGGACGTACAACATGCCCACCAGCCCGACCAAGAACTCGACACCCACCGCGATCATCAACGAGACCCACACGCCGCGCGACACCCTGGTCGCCGTAGCCTCCCCCTTGATGGCGGTGCGCGGCGACAGTGTCGCGACTGCGCCGTCACCGCGCTCCGCGCGGGCACCCACTGGCGCGCCGAATACCAAGAAGTTGTAGGTGATCAGTGCCACGGCCGCGTGCATGATGACGAGAAACACGACCGCGCGCGTCGGCTCGTGCTTAATGAGGAGCCAGACGTCTGGCAACCACAGCGCCAACGTCACGATGACGGCCACGCGAAAGAATGTGTGGCGTGCCGAAAGGAGACTTCGCGTGGCGACATACCACGCCGCACCGGCCGCAATCACGCCGACGGCGGTGAGTGTGCCGTAGTCCCAGAGACGAAAGTGCGAGTAGTGCTGTAGCGAGGGATCAGAGGCCTTGGCCAACCACACCAGTCCGGCGTTGACGACGATAGAAGCGAGTGCCGAGAGCACAGTGATCACGGCGACGCGGAGGGCCGACGGCGTCAGGTGCGCGACCGTCATCGTCGGTGACGACGATTCACTCATCGCGTGTCACGGCGTCGCCGGTTTCTTGCGCGCGCCCCGTCTCTTCGGCCCGACGGTTCATCTCGAGTTTGGCCACCTCAGCCTGCCACGCGTGGAGCATCCCTTCGTACTCGGGCGCGACGGCGGTCTTTTCGCGCGCACGTCGGAAGGTGAAACCGGGGTGGAGCAATTTCCACCAGATATAGATGGCGAAGAGTCCGAGCAGCGGCCACTCGAAGACGTACGCCCAACTGAGTTCGTTGCCCCCTTCGGCGCGGCCGAGCTCGAAGACAAAGGCGGTCGTGCAGAGTGCGAGACCCACTACCAAAGTGAGGTGCGTCTTCATCGCCGCCGCGCTCGTGAGGCGAGAGGCGGTTTTCTTCGCCGACGCCTCGTCTGGCACCTTTTCGGTGTCGCTCACCGTCCCACTGTACCCGCGCGATTTCGACCCACTTGGTGCCGTGTTGACTCGCGTTGCGACTGACTGTCTCTATGGCCCCCTCTTCTCCTATGGTAAAAATGAAATCGAGCGATGGGCAGCGAGATGACGACCGGCAATGGGGAAACCTCGCGCGAACCCGGCGAGTTGAATGAAGAAGAACGCGCCTCGATCTTCGCCGCCGCCAACGCACCAAAGGAGCGACTCGGCACGATGCGCTCCGGGCGCGTAGCGGTTCCCACCAAATTCATCGCCTGGACCATCGTCGCGGTCTTGGTCCTGGGACTCGGTGGCGAAGTCGCCCAGCACTTCTTCGAGACCTACGGTAAAGCGTCGCCCACCACGACGACCCCCGTGCTGAAGGGCACGCCCACGACGAACCCGAACCTGCCCACGCTGATCTCACTGCAAGTGTTCATCGGACTCAAGGACATCGGTGACGAGGTGGCCCCGAAGTTCACCCTCCACACTCAGGGCGGGCGTCGCTGGCGCCTCACGTCGCACAAAGGACAGGTCATCGTCCTCGTCTTTTATAACTCGATCTGTAACGACATCTGCCCGGTGCTCGGCGCCGAGATACGTCTGGCGTCACGCGAGCTCGGCGCGGCAGGTAACAAGGTCGATTTCGTCATCGTCAACACCGATCCCAACGCGACCAAGATCTCGGTACGCAGCAGCGCCCTCACCGTGCCCGGGCTCAGCGACGATCCGTCGGTCACGTTGTTGTCCGGCAGTGTCGACACGCTCAATCGCGTTTGGTCCGCCTATGGGGTCCGTATCAAGGTTGGGGCCAAATCGAACGAGGTGTCGCACAACAACGTCCTGTACTTCATCGGACCGAACGGAAATCTCGAGTCGTACGCCTCACCCTTCGGCACCGAAAGCAAGACCGGTCTGTACTCCCTCGATCGTCCGAGCCTGCTGACGTACGCACGTGCCATCGCCGAGACCGCCGATAGTCTTGTCCCGTGACTGACGACCTCTCTGATTTCGAGAAGGTCCCGTTCGATCCGGCGTCGATGCCGACCTCGTCATTGGGCATCACCAAGGCCGTCTGGTATCGACGGCCGTGGGTCCTCGCGGCGCTGGCGTTGATCGTCATCATCGTCATCTCGGTGGTCATCGACCTGCCTCGACCGATCACCAAGGCCCAGGACGTGGCCTCGCAGAACGCCTCGATCAAGGAGATCAACACGGACCTCGCCCCCTGTGCGTTCGCGGTGAAGGAGTCGTTCCATATCTACAATCTGGACGTCACCGGCAAATTGACCCCGTCGGACTTGGGGGAAGTGCCGACGCTCCTTACGGGTGACGAAACCGCGTGCTCGTTCGCCAGTGAACCGGTCTTCGACCTCACGAACAACCTCCAGGTCGACGACACGGCATCGGGCAAGTACATCGACCGTATGTTGAGCGTCGTCGAACATTGGATCACCGACAACTCGTTGGCCTCTATCAAGGACATTCAGTACCTGTTCAATCACCCGCGCGACGCGGCGACGATCCGGCACCTCGGAGTACAAGAAGTCCAACTTACGGCCGGGCGTGCTTTGGCGCTCTCCGACGAAGCCCAGGCGGAACAGGTGCTGGGCCAAAATCTGTACGCGTTGAAGATTCCGACGCTGCCTCACCTGAGCGGCACCTGAACCGACAGCCGCGACGTTACGCTCTCCATGGTCGACCACGTCGCACTTCGCGCTATCGTGCGCTCGTATGAGTGAATCGGATCCTGAGCGCGTCCACCCGACCATCGACGCCAACTCCGTCATTCGTTGGCTGATCGTCGCCATCGAGTACGCCATCGTGGCGAGCCTCATGCTGGTCGCGGGCATTGTCCTTGTGCGATCGCTCGTCAACTTCTTGGACGATTGGAACGAGTTCCCTCAATCCGTGGTGTCGGCAATCGACGGCATCCTGGTGGTGATCATCCTGCTCGACATCGCCCACACCGTCTTCGGCCACCTGAGGGCGTCCGTCTTTCCGGTACGGCCCTTCCTCATCATCGGGATCCTGGCTGGCGTTCGAGATATCTTGAGCTCCTCGGCCCACCTGGCACTGAGTGGGACTCTCTCCTCGGTCGACTTCCGCGACACCATGATCTCTTTGGGTGTCGGGGTCGGGGTCGTAGTGATCTTGCTTCTCGGACTGCTCATTCTGCGCTTCGCCACCTTGCCCGGGGATGAAGGCACGACCTAGGGGTCCGAAATGACTTCGACACGGCGTGGGCGAAGTCCGCGCGACTAAGGGTTGGTACCGAAGAACCCGCGCGAGCGGTCGCGTCGAACCAGCTGGTAGAGCTCTTCGTCGGGATCCTCCTCGGACTGCAGCCATCGATTGAGGTTCGCGAAGATGATCGGCATGAACGCGCACGCGGAGATGAACCACATCAGCGCCGTTGTTATCTGCTGGTCCACCGCGAGGGAGAACAGTCGTCCCGACACGTGAGCAAAGCCCGAGTACCAGGTGTTCGGGGCCATGGCCATGAGATACGCGATCACCCACACCGTCCACATGGCGATCGCCGAGACACCGATCCGGTACGGGCGCGCCGTCGTCGGCCGAAAGGGCGGCGAATCCACCAGCTCGAGCCACAAGAACGCGCCGCCAACGACGAGCGCGATCGATTCAACGATCGAGAGCCACGGGTGGCGGATCAGCGCGTCTACGACGGGCGCCGATCGCCACAGGATCGACTGTCCCACGAAGATCAAAAGGAGCACGACGCAGCGGCGGTATCCCTTGGCCAACGTTCGGCGCTGCGCCCAGCGATCAAGTGGACGCTGAACCACCACAGAGATCTGTTGTCCGTCGTTGTCCACAATCGGTTCCTCGACCGACGTCAAGTTGAACCATCGCCACGGACCGCCCACGACGATGAGAGCGGGAATCACCACCGCGAACAAGCAGAACTGCGTCGACTGCGCGAACTCGTACTCGCTCGTAAGTGCGAGCGTGGGCGGCGTCAACACAATCACCCATAGGACCAGACCGGTGCACGCGAGGAGATCGTGGAAGAGTGCGCGGTGTGGTGAGAATGGCCGGCGAACCGGCTCTGCGGTCACTCCGAATGATGACGCTGGAAGAGTCCCCAGATGAGGACGGCGAAGAGCGTGCCCAAGAGAATCACCAACGTCTCGACCTGCGGGCCGATGAAGCTATCTACGCCTGTCATCACGACCACCTCGACTCTCGCACATCAACCCGTACTTTGTTGAACACCTTATGACTCCTACGTCGTTGCGTCACTACAGTAAGTAAAACATCGCGAACAACAGCGTGCTGGCGAGCGCCACGAAACCCAAGAAATACGTCATCGACGCGACGTTCGCGCGAAACGACTGCGCCGAAGGGTGCATCGAAAGTTGGGAATTAACGCCGCCCAGTTCCTTGTTTAGACGAAGCGAGCGCGCGACGGTGGTCTCCAACCAGTACGCCACGATGAAGATCGTCAGGATGTTCATGACCGAGTAGCCGATGAACGTGGAGGCGTAGCCGCTCGAGCCGGGATAGAACGGCACCGCGGTGAACTCCCAGATCTGCAGTAACAGGGCCAGCAACGCCGCCGCCACCCCGACCCAGATCGCCGTCTGCCACTCAAACACGCCGCCCTTACGCAGGCGGGACTGACCAAAGATGGCCATCAGTACCGCGAGCAGCGTCAAGGAGTAGATGGCCCATCCGTATGCGGTCGGCGCGGTCACGTGATCCGGACGCCACAACAGTCCGTTGTTGCTCGAGCGCAGATAGAAGTACGCGAAGGCGAGTGACGCCAGCAAGAAGGTGTACATCCCGATGAACAGTCGGCCCCCGCTCCATATCGAGCCGATGTGCGCGCGCAGTTCGAACTCCCGTTCTTCGGGGGTATCGCTCATGCCGTGTGAGTTCTTGATCATGTCCGTCATAGTCGTTACTCTCTACTCGTATTGATCCGGGTCGGTACTGGCGACGGCACTTACTGCATGAACCGGTGGACCGTCTCCGAAGTCCGCCAGCTGGGGTGCGCCGACTTCGCTGTAGTGATACGGGTCCGTCATGATGACCGGAATCCGCTCAAAGTTGTAGGCCGGAATCGGTGTCGCGGTTTGCCATTCGAGACCGAGTGAGTCCCACGGATTGGCCGGGGCCTTCTCCGGTGCGATGAACTGAGACCACATCAGGTTCGCCACGAAGATGAGGAACGACGCCCCGAGGCAGAACGCCGCGATCGAGGAGAAGTCGTTCAAGGTCTGCAGGTTCCTGGCGTAGGTGAAGACCCGGCGCGGCTGACCCAGCAGTCCGATGACGAACATCGGGAAGAACGTCAAGTTGAAGAAGACGAACATGGTCCAGAAGTGCCACAGTCCCAACTTCTTGTTCATGGTGCGCCCGGTCATCTTCGGTAGCCAGAAGTACAGCCCGGCGAAGAACGCGAAGATGAGTCCGCCCATGATTGTGTAGTGGAAGTGCGAGAGCACGAAGAAGCCACCGTGCACCGTCACGTTCACCGGGACGTCCGAGAGGAACACGCCCGAGACGCCACCGATGAGGAAGTTGAAGTACACAGCCATGCAGAAGAGCATGGGCACTTCGTATCTGATCTTGGCTTTATACAACGTGCCCATGCCCACCAAGAAGATGAACCCGGTCGGAATCGAGATCAGTTCCGTCGTCAACATGAAGAGCGGTCGCATGTCCGGGTCGATGCCACTCTGGAAGAGGTGGTGTTGCCACACGAAGAAGGACAGCAGTGCCACACCGATCATTCCGGCCGCGGCGATGCGGTACGCGAAGAGGGGCTTTCGGCAGAACACCGGGATTATCTCACCGACGATGCCAAAGCCCGGCAGCGCCATGATGTACACCTCGGGGTGACCGAAGAACCAGAACAGGTTCTCCCACAGATACGAACTCCCACCGTGCTCAGTGACGTAGAACGCCGTCTGGTCGACCTTGTCGAGCAGACCGAAGAGACCGGCCGCGGTCAAGACGGGCGAGGCCAAGGTCAACAACGCCGCGGTGGCGATGATGGACCACACGAAAACCGGTACTCGGCTCCAGGTCATTCCCGGCGCACGGTAGTTAATGATGGTCACCGCCAGGTTGAACCCGGCGGTCATCATTCCCACGCTGATAACAGCAAAGCCGAAGAGATACGAGACCATGCCCGGACCGGCCTGAGTCTGGAGGGGCGCGTAACCCGTCCAGCCGGTCGGAAATCCCCCGTAGGCGAGGGCCGAGAAGATCACGAAATAACCCGCGATGAAGGTCCACAGACTGAAAGCTTCGATCCGCGGGAAGGCCATGCGACGCGCACCGATCATCAGCGGTACGAAGTAGTTACCGAGCGGGCCCACGATGACCGACGACGCCATCATCATCATGATTGTGCCGTGCTCACTCACGATCTTGATGTACGTATCGGCGCTGAAGACGTGAACCGTAGGATTCAGCAGTTCGGTGCGGATCGCCATCGCAAGCAGACCGCCGGTGAAGAAGAACAAAAGTACGCCGACGACGTATTGGATGCCGACGACTTTGTGGTCGAGGTTGTAGCGAAAGTACCTCGTCCAACCGGTGTATTGGACTTCGCCCTTGGCTTCTCGACCGACGATCTTCGCGAGCGGATAGTTCAGCGCGCCGATTCCGAGCAACCAACCAGTGACCATGAACAGCAGCGCCAAGAAGTCGGCGAGGGAGTTCTGACCACTATTGGCGATGTACGGGTAGGCGCTGCCTATGTAGTTGCCCAGCCAGTGGCCCAGGATGTAGCCCAAGAAGCCACAGACGATCGCGGTGCCAGCGTGCTGGCTCAACCAGCCGCCTGCGCCCTTACGTGGATCGACGAACGCTGGAGGCTCCGGTGCCTCGACGCCCGCTTCAACGCTGGTGGTCATCGCGCCATCTCCGTTTTCTCGCTCACGTACTTCTTATTTAAGTTACGACGGTCACTCATGATGGCTGCTTCGATCCGTAGATCTCGACGGTGCTGTACGGCGTCACGTTGCCGTCGGGGTAGTAGCCGCCGGCGGCGCCGTTCGCGTCTGGCACGTAGGTCCAGGCGAAGGGCGGCAGGTTCGCCGTGTTAGTGGCATTCGTGGACTCCGTGGACGACGCCCAAGTCATGAACGCCGATTCCGAGATCACCTTGCCGGGGTTGAACATCGCGCCGTGCCAGATGCCGCACAACTCGCTGCAACGGACTTCGAAATTGCCGAGTTGCTCGGTCTTGGTGAAGGCGACATTGTTCTCAATGGGGTTGGCGTCTGCCTTCACTTCGAGCTGGTACGCCCAGAAACTGTGAATGACGTCAAGCGACGTCACGTTGAAGGCGATCTCCGTGTTGACGGGAAGGATCAAGTCCGGCGACTCGAAACCCCCGAAGGTGGGGTACCGGTAGGTGAACTTCCACTGCTGGGCGATCACTTGGACGGGCAAGACCTCGTTGCTATTGGGCGACCACGATCCCGTGCCCGCAAGGGCGGCGGTTTCGGCCTTGAAGGCACCGGCCGGTTGCAGGATGGGGTTTGGTCCTTCGCCACTGCCGGAGCCGTTGCCGGCGTACAGGGCAATGGTGCCGAAGACGGCGAGGGCCAACACCACGACCGTCGTAATCACGATCCAGGAGACTACGGCTCGTTGGTTATCGGCCGCGCTGGGTCCGCCCACCGATTCAGGCATGTCCTTACGCTTGACGTTCCACTTGATCGCGGCGTATCCCAGCCACTCCCACACACCGACAATGACGGGCAGTCCGATCACCATGAGTACGTTGAAGTCGAACTGGTTGTCCTTCGCCGTCGTGGTCATCCGGCCGGGAGGAACGTGGGGGCCAACGAGGAACCAGAACAGGAGGTCGAGGACTACCGAAAGTACGATCCAGATGATGACGATGCGGCGAAAGTGATTCTCTTCGCTACCCATTTCGCTCTCTGGTGACATTATGAATTCACCACTTCCAGCTCGCCGCCCATGTAGTTCTGAGTCGACATCGCGCCCCCGTTTCCAAACAAGTAACCCAACGCACACGGCACGAAGCACTGCCAGTTGTAGCTGCCGGCCCCCGGGGTCTTAAAGCTGAAGGTCTCGACGTTGTGCGGCGAGTTGAAGTGACACGGCGCCGCTCCGCACGGATTGCCACTCACGCCCACCAAAGGGACGCTGATATTGAGCGTCGGGATCGCGAACGTGTGGCCAACGCCGTTACCCGTGTTCGAGTTATATACGCTGAAGCTCGTACCGTTGAGTGTGGCGGTGCTCCCAATGGTTCCCAGCACTTGGCCCCACTCTTGGTTGCGAAGAGGGCTACCGCTGTCGTACTGATCGATCGTCATGTCGACCACGGTGTGGGCCGGCAACTCCCACGACGTGGCGTGAATCCACTTGCCGGACTTCGGGTCTTTGACCAGATAGGACACCCAGGTAGGATGTGCGCCGAAACCGATCGATCCAACCGTTTGCACGTTCAATTGCACTGGTTGGCCCGCGGCCTGGGCGTTCGTAAAGTTGACCACGCCGCCTGGAACGCCGGGATTCAGAAGAGAGGCAACTGCCCACACGACGAGACCCACGACAACCAGGAAGAGCCCAAGAACCGTTGCCAGTCTCCCCCCCTTTGACATAACTCAACTCCTCGCGACGAGGCGTCCCAAATGGGACTCCGAACCTAGATTATCCACACCCATATCAAATGGGAAGACTTGATTTCATAAAACATAAGAGAATTCTTGGGATTCGTAAGACCCCGTTTTGACCGAAATTGAGTGACATCCCGGCTTTGGTTTCAAGCGCCTCTGAACCGCTCGAGCGACACCCTCTTCGCACGTCCACGTGTCCCGAATGAGTCTCTTCTGGCTGCGCCATATATATGGTGGCTATTCCATGGCAAAGAGTTGAGAAACGTTCGTGCCCCGACTCGTCCGGTTGCTTCGTGACCTCAAGGGACGCCTTCGTCAGCGAGCAGGTCCCGCAACTCGGACACCGCCGAGGCCCGACCCGAGGAACTGGCAATCGGGTCATCGGGGATCACCCATCGGACCTGGTGTTTCGCGTTGATTATGAACATGTAGTCCGAGTGGATGCTCATCACGTCCGACTTGGTCATCGACACGCCGATTCCGTAGGAAGCCCAAACCTTTCGAACGGCCGAGAGCGGGCCCGTAACGAAATAAAAGTTCGATACGTGCGACAGTCCGCGTATCGCGATGAAGTGGCGAAGGTCACTGAGCTGCTCGTGGTAGGGATCGGCCGCCACCGCCACGATGTCGAGCTTCGTGTTCGCCGGCAGGTCGGCGCGTAGGACCTTCAGTTGTTGGGCCAGCAACGGGCAGTCGGTCCAACAGCGCGGGTCGAGGAAGGTCAAGAGCGTGACGTAACCACGATGCTCACCAAACGAGTAGGTCTCGTCGAACTGGTCCGTCAACGTGAATTTCGCCGCCGTGGTGGACGTGGCCGACGCCACGCCATTTTGGGCTTGATAGAGCGTCGTCTCGGCGCTCGCGAAAGAAGAGGTGGCCATGAGCGCGATGGAATAGACGATCATGGCGGTAGCGAAGGTAGCCACGACGGCGCCCGTGCTCGCCGTGAGCTCTCGCGGAAGTCGGTGCGGAAGCGCGGGTGCGTTCCGTAACGACGGCAACGCGCACCCGGCGAGCACCGCCAAGGGCAGCAGTGAGTTGAAGTCAGTGGAGAGCCCGCCAAAGAGCGAGGTATCTTGCGCCGTCAGCCAGAAAAACAGACAACCCGCGACCAACGTCCAGACCGGCCAACGCCACCCTTTGGTCTCGGCGACCCAAAGTCCGCCGGCGCAGACGACCAGCCACAGCACCACGATGACGTTGAATCCGCCGCCAATCGATCCGGCGATAGTGCCGACACCCCGGGACAACCACGCCAGCCAATGGGGCTGGGAGATCTTAGTCATGAACGACGTCATCGCAGTGAGGGCGTTGGAGTTGCCGCCGTGCCAGAACTCTGTCGAAGGCAACAGTTGCAGCACCACCCCAAGGGCCACGATGACCGCGATGACGCGCAACGTGACGAGCGAGAACCATCGGCGAAAGGTCTCCGGCTTGAGGAACAGCCACACGCCGGCCATCGCGTAGAAGAACGTGGCGCCCGGCCAGCCGAAGAGGAACGACGCTCCGGTAACGAAGATGCCGCCGGCGCCGTTTCCGATGAGCCAGACCAAGGCCGCCCAGAGCGCGGACACGAGTCCCGCCCAGCGGCCCGTGAACCCGTTCGACACGAGGAGGGCGAGGCCGATGCCGATCTGCAACCACGCCACGCCGACGGCCAAGTTGATTGGGTGACTGTTCCAGATGAAGATGCCGTGCTCCATCAGAGAATGGAGCCACGACGGAGTGTTGGTGGTGAGTGGCGCCACCACGTTGTTCGCGAGGCCGAGGGGCATCGAGACCTGAAACTGAAGAATCCCGTCGATGAGCCAAATCGCCCCAAAGCCCCAGCGTAGGTAGGTGCGTGCCCGCGGCTCGTTCATCCCGTCACTCGAAAGATTGAACTGAAGTATCCGTCTCGTGAGCACCAGTAGCAGCATCAACACCACGGCGATGACGGTGAGGCGAAACAGGCCCGAGACGAACAGTGCGTGACGGAAGAGCTCGACAATCAGCGAGTTACTCAAGTTGATCTTGTTGGGATTCATGCCCGGCATGAAACGCTCCTGGAGTGGTGGGTCGACACAACGCTAGACCGACAGAACTCAATGTCCGTCGCGGCCCTCTCGGACTCGACGATCGTCGAGCAGTCCAATGGCGGAGGAGACAGCGCGAAAGACAATGAATATGAGGGCCATCGGGCGCGGGAGCGAGTGACGGGCGGCGGGGCGTGACGCCGTGGGCCAGACGGAGTGAACCACCACGGACGAATCGCCGTACTGGTCACTTAGCTCAGTCGCTAGAGGTGAAAGGGTGCGATCATCGATCGCGCGGTTCTCGCTTGACCGAGTGGTGCGACGTGCAGGAGTGTCTCGGTCGTTTTCAAGAGTGAGTAGTGCGTAAATCGGAGGGCGACTCGCTTCCCTTGGGGTACGGACGGAGCGATGACGAGCGTCGGAATCTGGTTGGACGCCATCGCGTCATTCTCGTCGAACGTAATGAACACGATCAAAGAGCGCGATTGATACTGCGAGCTCGCGAGTATCAAAGGGACGATCCGTCGGAGCCACGTGTCGCCAGTCGCGACCGGGCAACTGTGCATGTCATCACAGATGTTCGGCACGATCATGGTGAAACCCGCGCTGAGCCTCAAGGGCAGACTCATTGGGACGTCTTGTCGCCGACACGACGTCGCAACTCGTGTGTAATAGACGGCGGGATTGTGCCGCGCCGCGTACTGACCACTGGTGACGTGATCGCATGCGGCGGGCATGGATTCCACGAGCGCTTTCCAATTCGAACCCAGTTCCGAGAAGATGCTGGGCGCGGGGAGAACATGCGAACTCGGCTCACCGTCATCGCTGATTCCTTGCGTAGAGCCCGACGTCAAGGCGATGTAATTGGGCAAGCTGGGGTGCGAAATCGCGTAATCATTCGTGGCCAATCCGCACCTCGACGCGAGCTGATTGAAGTACGGGGCGCTCGGTGAGCCGACGATTGAGTAGCCAACGTTCTCCAGCATGATCCAGACGACGTGGCTGTAGAGGACGGTCCCCGTAACGCCGCACGGCGACGTCACCGGGATCTGCTTCGACGTTGCTCCGTTCGATTCCGGTGCCATCAACGCGAGAGACATCAGGATTACCGTGATCCCGCACGTCAACCTACGAAAAGTCACCTCCCCATTCTGGCGCCGTTCGATGGACGCGGCGCGCGCATTCGTAGTGAACGAAACGTCCTCACGGTGTCCGGCGGGTAGTCCTCGTCGTGGACCTCTAGCGTCGAGGGACTCTCCTTGAGGAAAGATGGTGTTATGAGTGCGCACGATCGCCGGGAAAATAGAGACCACATTGGTCGAGTGGCCCTCTTCGGCCTGGGCGGGACAATAGCGTCGCTACCAACCGAGGATTCGTCGGCTGGTGTCGTGCCGAGCGTCGAAGCGAGCACGCTCGTCCTGTCGGTCCCGGGCCTCGAATCGGTCGCCCATGTCGAGAGTCGCACCTTGCGTCAGATGGCATCGGCCAATTTCTCCTTTGCCGATTTGATCGAAATAAGCGACGCGATTCGCGACGCCTTTGCAAACGGTGTCGACGGTGTGGTCGTGACGCAGGGGACCGACAATATTGAAGAGACCTCCTTCGCGTTTGACCTACTCGTCGACGACGAACGTCCGGTCGTGGTGACTGGGGCGATGCGTAATCCGTCCTTACCGGGAGCCGACGGCCCGGCGAACGTTCGAGCCGCGGTCGCCGTTGCCGTGTCGCCGCTCGCGAGGGGTTTGGGATCTCTCGTGGTCATGAACGATGAGATCCACGCGGCACGATTCGTTCGCAAGATGCACGCCTCGAACCTGTCGGCGTTCTCCTCACCCCAGTGCGGTCCGATCGGGGTCGTCGTTGAGGACCGAGTCCACTTCTACACCCGCGTCGAGCCACTCGCCATGGCGCGTCCCAAGGGTGACGTCGTACCGGTCGCCTTCGTGCGATGCGCCCTGGCCGACGACGGGCGGATGGTATCGGCGCTGGCGGGCCTGGGATATCGCGGCCTCGTCGTCGAAGGATTCGGCGGCGGTCACGTTCCAGAGTCGATGGTTGAGCCGCTGAGCGAACTCCTGCTCACGATGCCGATCGTGCTCGCGTCTCGCACCGGCGCCGGCGTCGTGCTCGAGTCGACCTACGGATTCGCCGGCTCCGAGATCGACTTGGGCAACCGCGGTCTCATGTCGGCGGGCGCACTCGACGGCCCGAAGGCCCGTGTCGCTCTCTCGCTCGCCCTTGCTTCGACCGACAACCGCGCGGAGGCCGAAGCTCGATTTCGCGACGTCGTCGAGACGGTGGGCTGATTGACGTGCCGTGATGGAGTTGCCGCTTCGAACTCCGTCGTCAGTCAAAGAGTTGCGAGGAGTCAGGGACTCTCGTAGCGACGCTGATCGTCGGTCTACGCGATTAGCGGCGTGAGTTCTCTCGTAGGAAGTTCGACACGTACTCGAGGTGAGCGCTCATCGCCTCCTGCGCGCCGCGCCCGTCGCGATTGCGTAGGGCCTCGTAGATTGCGGCGTGCTGGACGTAAGAGCAGTGGCGTCGTTCGTGCGTGTCGCCGCGACGTTTCATCGAACCCCACAGATCGCCTTTGCGCGCCGCCTCGATGAGGCTGTACATGCGAAGGAGAAGTGGATTGTGGGTCGCTTCCATCAGGGATCGGTGGAAGGCCAGGTCCCAGTGTTCGAATTCGTCGTAGTCCTTGGCCCGCTCACACGCGTCGACGCAACGGGCGATCTCTTCGAAGTCGGTCTCGGTTGCTTCGACGACCGCGATGAACATCGCCATGGGCTCGAAGGCCTGGCGGGCCGCCATCACGTCACTCGGTCCAATGTCGTAGAGCACGGCCACGGATGTGATCGCGGTGCTGTCGAGGCTGATCATTGCCGAGAGCGGATCGCACTTGAGGTACGTTCCACGACCGACTTCGCGCGAGACGACGTCCACGGCCTCGAGGAGCGCCAGGGCGCCGCGAACGGCCGAGCGTGACGACGACAGCGAATTCGCCAGTGAACGCTCGGTGGGCAGTTGCGATCCAGTGGTGAGCCCGCGCTCGGCGGCGTCGCGGAGCACTACCTCGGCGACGTCGTGGATTTGATCCTTTGAGAGTGTGAGCACGGCCCTCCTTAATGCGTATCAGACTCAACCAATGGTACCAATATCGTGGTACTGCCCCTTCGCCCGATTCCTTGTTTCTCCTTATCACAGGCGCGACGTTGAGAACATATCTCAGATTGGGAGCACATTAACCCGGAAGAACCACAACCACTACTACCAATGTCTAAAACTTTTGAAAAGATTTTACCCTGACAATTCGGCCCCCTACATTGACACGCGATGTGGCAACGAGTAGGTTCTCTCCAATTAGCTGTACCAATACAACCTTTTGAACCAATTCTGGGGGTAGGCGTGCGTTTCGCGACTGTTCGAACTGATCGGGGCCTCAGGCTCCACGTGAAGGGGACTGAAGGCTACGTTGACGTCGGCGACGCGACCGGGAACGAGACACTGTCCACATTGGCGGGTCTCGCCTACGCCGGGGACGTCGGACTGGCCGCGGCGCGCGGCGCCTCCGAGCGGGCCGGGGTTCAGGTCGAGAACCATCAGTTCGGTCCCGCGACTCCCGACACCCCTCGGATTCTCTGTCTCGGGGTGAACTACGCCGAACACGCCATCGAAGGCGGTCGTGAAGTTCCGAAGTGGCCCGAGTCCTTCGTGCGGGGCATGGGCAGTGTCATCGGCCCCTACGACGATCTCGTGGCCCCAGCTCTCACCGAGCGCTTCGACTTCGAGGCCGAGGTCGCCGTCGTCATCGGTAAGGGCGGACGTTACATACGCGCTAAGGACGCGTACGAATCGATCCTCGGGTACGCCGCCATGAACGATGGATCGGCGCGCGAATGGCAACGCAAGGCGACACAGTGGACGCCAGGCAAAAACTTTGAGGGCACGATGCCCATCGGGCCCGAAGTCGTGACCATTGACGAGGTCGACATTTCCGACGTGGCCATCCGTTCGACGCTGAACGGCGAGATTATGCAAGAGGCGCGCACGTCGATGATGATCGTGAGCGTCGCGCGCGCCGTGGAGTACTTCTCGGGCTTCACCACTTTGCGTCCGGGCGATGTCATTGCGACCGGCACACCGGGGGGCGTGGGCTTCGCGCGAACGCCGCCGGTCTGGTTGACACCGGGCGACGTGATCGAAGTCTTCGTCGAAGGGGTGGGGACTATCTCCAACACCGTGATCGCCGAGAAGGACGCGCCGGCCGATTGGCCCTGGCGCCCGTTGGAAGTGGACACCACGAACTTCTAGCGGAGAAGAACTGCGTCAAGCAGGGATAAACCAATTTAGTTAAGGGGGCAGGATGCGGTTTTCAAAGATGGCACGACGAGGAGGACTCGTCGATCACAGCAGAAAGCGACTCGTTCTCGTCGCCTCCGTGCTGGCACTCGTCGCTTCCATGGTGACGTTGCCAGTGGCAGAAGGAACCTCGGGCGCGACGTCGTTCAAGGGGTCAATCACGATTGCCTCGGTGGCACCCTTCACCGGCGCCGACGCGGCACTCGGGCCGAAGTATGAGACCGCGTGCTACGCCGCGGCCCAGGCAATCAACGCGGCGGGCGGCGTGTTGAGCAAGCAGGTCAAGTGCAAGACGGTCGACACTCGAGGCGACCCCGCGGACGCCGTGCCCGCCGTTCGTCAGATGTACGCGACGACGTCAAACCTGGTGCTCGTAATCGGTTGCACCTCGGACGAGGCCGCGACGGTCGTGCCAATCTTCGGTGCTCACAAGACGGTGTCGTTCTGCATGACGGGACAGTCCGAGTTCGACGCGGTCCACTACCCGTACTTCTTCCGACTCGTTCCGCCGGACGCGGCCGACTCGGTAGCGATGGTGCAAATTGCCAAGCGCCACTCGTACAAGAAGATCGCCCTGGCCTTCGGCAACGACGCGGGTAGCCAAACCTTCGTAGCCCCGGCCGAGGCAGCTATCAAGACTGCCGGTATGACCGTGGTCTCCAACGAGACACTCGACATGACGGCCTCAACGTTCCAGACCGAAGCCCAGGCGATCGTCCAGGCGCACCCGGACGCCATCCTTATGGAGGCACTGGGAGCGGCGGGCGTGGCGCTCTTGTCGGAGATCTACCAACTCAACGGGAACAAGATGATTCCGACGATTGGAACGTCAGCCATGATCGACCCGGTCTTCTTCTCCGGCGTCACGTCGAGCTCGATCGGTGTTCAGAACTTCATTGCCTCCTTCGATGCGGACAACCAAACGGTCAACGCCTCCGGTCCGGCGTACCCGCTGTACCACAAGTTGGTTCTGGAGCAGGCCGGCAAGGTCAAGGGCGTACCCAGTTTCCCCGGGCTTCTCTCGGCGAACGGCACGGTCCACCTGTATGACGGCATCAACCTGGCGGCGCTCGCCATGGACATGGCGAAATCGACCACTGGGTCGAAGTACAAGGCCGATATCTTGAAGATCGCCGAGGGTGTACACGGTGCGGTCAACGTGTCGAGCTACGCCGCGGGCCTCAAGGACCTGAAGGCTGGTAAGAAGATTCACTACATCGGAGTAGGTGGCTCATACCAGTTCGACTCGTACCAGACGGCTTTCGGCCCGTTCGAAGACGACCAGTTCTTGGCCAACGGCACGACGGTGGCGGTCGGTGGGACCCTCGGGTACTGCAGCCTCACGGAGTGCAAGCCGACGCCGTAGGTTTCTTGAGCGTGGCCGCGGCGGATGATTGCCGCGGCCACGCTGCGTTCCCAGAATCGATCCATCGCCCAACCCACTCTCGAAAGGTTTTGACGTGAGCGTCTTCCTCTCGTCACTCGGCTTCGGACTCATATCGGCCGCGGTCCTGGCGATCGCCACCGTCGGCTTCACGATGCAGTTCGCGGTCACCAACGTCCTCAACCTGGCGTACGGCTCGGTGATGATCAATAGCGCGTTCGTCACGTACTACCTCAACTACCACGCTCATCTGAACGCGTGGGTGTCGATGATCGGCGGCGTCCTCACGGGCGCTATCGCGTCGTACCTGTTGAATCGATTCGTCTTCACGCCCTTTCAACGTCGGAACCTTCCGCCGATAACGATCGTCATCGTGGCGCTGGGCGTCGACCTGTGCGGCACCTTCGGTCTCCAGGCGATCGTCGGCGGCAGCTACTTCTCCTATAAACAGTCGCTCGGTCGAGAGCTCCACTTTTGGGGCATGTATCTCAGTACCTTGCAACTCATCATCATCGGAATCTGCGTCGTCGTGATGGGACTCATCCACTGGCTGCTCAAATACACGCGACTGGGCAAGGCCATGCGCGCGACGTCGGCGAACGCCAGCCTCGCGCGCAACTCGGGTATTCGCACCCAGCGGGTGATCTCCTCGACCTGGCTCATCTCCGGGGCGCTCTGCGGTCTCGCCGGCACAGTCTTTGCCATGAACACCGGGGTCTTCGAGGCGACGAGCGCCCAGCTCTACATCGTGTTGTTGCTCGCCGCGATGTTCCTAGGTGGACCGGGCTCGGCCTACGGCGCGATGCTGGGCGCCCTCACCATCGGGGTCGCGACCGAGCTCAGCGCTGGCTATTTCAATCCCGAGTACAAAGAAGTCATCGCCTTCGTGGTGTTGCTCGGCATGCTCACCTTTCGTCCCTACGGTCTCTTCGGAAGCGAGAAAACCATCTGATGAGCGCCATCGCTTTCTACGTGGCGACGATCATCGTCTACGGGGCCGTGGACTCGATGGCCTGTCTCGCCCTCAACGTGCAGTTCGGTTTCGCGGGCTTATCGAACTTCGGGTTCATCATCTTCCAGGCCGGTGGCGCCTACGTCGCGGCCGTCCTTTCCATGGGGCCGTGGCAGAAGTCCAATGAGGGCTTCCAGCAGTACGTGCTCGGCTGGCACCTGGCCTGGCCCCTTCCGTGGATCGGGGCCGCGCTCTTCGGGGGACTCCTCGCTCTTCCCTTCGTCTTCCTCGTGGGCAAGCGCCTACGGGGTGACTTCGCGGCGGTGGGCCTCCTCGTCTCGGCGGTACTGCTCAATCAGCTGGTGAACAACTTCGTGCCGCTGTTCAATGGCGCGGCCGGCATCTCGATCGTGCCGGCGCCTTTTTCTCACTACTTGAATCCCCAAGGTCTCGGCTACCAGTTCGCCTACGGCGGCGTCGCCGTCGTGTTGACCGTGCTGGTCTACTTCTTGTTGCGTCGAGTGACCGAGTCGCCCTACGGTCGGTCGCTGCGAGCCATGCGCGACAACGACATCGTGGCCGACGCGTTGGGCAAGAACGTGCGGGTCCAGCGCACGTCGATGTTGATCCTCGGTGGAATGATCGCCGGGCTGAGCGGGGCGATTCTGGTGGGATTCATCAACCTCTGGGCGCCCGGCGCCTGGGGTTACGCCGAGACGATCGTCCTCTTCGCTGCCATCATCGTGGGTGGAGCGGGCAACCACAAGGGCGCGGTCCTGGGTGCCCTGTTGGTGCCCTTGGCTTTCGAAGAGGTGACCCGGTTCATACCGCCCCTGTCGAACCCGGCCCTCGTGCCGGCGCTCGAGTGGGTGGCGATTGGTCTTCTCATCATCGGGTTCCTCTGGTTCCGGCCCGACGGAATCCTGCCCGAGCGGCGTCGGATCCTCAGTGGGTCGAAGTCCTCCATGCCAAAGCCGGTTCCCTTCAGCGGCGAGTCAGACTCGCTGATCAACCTCGGCAATCTCGATCAGATGGATTTTCGCCAACTCTTGAGGCTCGAGGGTGACGCGAGCGATCACGGGATTATCCTCTCGACCGATCGTCTGACCCGCGCCTTTCACGGCGTGACCGTGGTCTCGGAGGTCTCGATCGAGTTTCAGCGAGGTCGCCTTACCGGACTCATCGGACCCAACGGCGCCGGCAAATCCACGACGTTGGCGATGCTCGCGGGCACGCTTGCTCCGACCAGTGGCAAAGTCCTCTACGAGGGCCGCGACATCACCTCGATGCCCTCCAACGAACGCGCGAAATCCGGCATGATTCGCACCTTCCAGCTGGCCAGTGAGTTCAAGAAGCTCACGGTCTTGGAGAATCTGGTCTCGGCCATCCCGCGCCAATCGGGCGACTCCTTCGTCGGAGCGCTGCGGGGACGACGTTTTTGGGGTCGCGACGACGCCGAGAATATCGAGCGCGCCAGTGAGATGCTCGAGGGTTTCGGGCTTACCGAGTACGCCGACAGCTACGCCGGGGGACTGTCGGGCGGCCAACGACGTCTCGTCGAAATCATGCGCGCCCTCCTCGCCCAGCCGACGATTCTGCTGCTCGATGAACCGATGGCCGGCGTGCACCCGAACCTCGCGCACAAGATCGGCGATCAGCTCACGCGCCTCGTGGCGAGCGGCATGACGATCGTAATGGTCGAGCACGAGCTCGCCATCATGGACGCGTTCTGTGACCCGGTCATCGTGCTCGCCGAGGGCCGGGTCCTCGCCCAAGGGACGATGTCCGAACTTCGAGCAATGAAAGAAGTGGTGGAGGCGTACCTTGTCGGTTGAGCTCTCCACTTCGGGGAAGATCCTTCGAGCGACGTCGGTCTCGGCCGGCTACGACGGACGCGCCATCGTCCACGAAATCGACGTCGAGGCGACGCCCGGCAAGGTCGTCTCCGTGGTCGGTCCCAACGGATCGGGTAAGTCGACGTTGCTGAAGTCCCTCGTGGGAGTCGTACCGGTGCTGGCGGGCACCGTCACGGTGGACGATACCGATATCACGAATCTCGCGCCCGAGCGCATCGCGATGCTCGGCGTCGGCTACGTACCCCAGATCGACGACGTGTTCCCGCCGTTGTCGGTGAAGGAGAACCTCGAGATCGGCGGCTACCTATTACCGCGCCGCGACGTGGCGTCACGAATCGAGGCCGTCCTGGAGTTCTTCCCGCGGCTTAAAACGATGATGTCGAGAAAAGCCGGCAAGCTATCGGGTGGCGAACGCAAGATGCTCGCCATGGGTCGCGTCCTCATGCTCTCACCTTCGGTATTGGTGCTCGACGAACCGACCGCGAACCTGGCGCCGCTCGTGGCGACACAGTTGCTCGAGGAGTACATCCGGGGTTTCGCCGACCACGGGTCCACGGTTCTGCTCGTCGAACAGCGTGCGAAAGCGGCGCTGCGCATTTCGGACTGGACGTGCGTGCTGAGTGGTGGCCGCGTCGTTCTCTCGGGGGCGCCGCGCGACCTCGAGAACAATCCACTCTTCGTCGAGTCGTTCCTCGGCGGCGCGGCCCGAACGTAGCGACCATGGTCGACGAACTCACGATGCGCGCCGCGCCGGGATTCTGGACCCGCGAGAAGAGGCGCGACGCGCTGGTCATCACGCTCACCCTCGTCACCGGATCGGTCGACGCCATCGGCCTCTTGCGCCTGGGCGGTGTGTTTACGAGCGTTATGACCGGCAACATGGTCTTCCTCGGGATCGCGGCGAGCGAGCGGAGCGGTTCGATCGCCCTGCACACGGGCGTCGCCTTCGCCGCGTACATCATCGGCAGTTTTATTGGTGCTCGCGTGGCCGGCCACGCGCCCGAGCACGAGTCCCACGTGTGGCCGTTGTCGGTGGTCAAGGCACTTTCGGTCGAGCTCGTCATCATTGCGATCTTCTCGGTGTGGTGGGAGTTCGCGCACGCCGCGCCGTCGCCGGATATCGCCTACGCCCTGCTCGGACTCAATTCCATGGCGCTGGGCATTCAGAGCGCGGCGGTACTTCGCTTTGGCGTCAGTGGACTGTCCACCACGTACCTCACAGGAACCCTCACTCAATTCATCGCCGGTTTCACGAAGAAGGACGCACCGAAGCAGGTCCGCTCGAGTTTCATCCTGCTGGCCCTCATCGTTGGCGCCGGTCTAGGTGCGTTGTGCGCCCTCCACGCTCCTCGGATTGCGCCAATCGTGCCGTTGGGTGCCCTGGGCTTCGTCGTCGCGGGCGCGTGGATCTCTTTCCACCGTCGTCTCGACTGAAAACGTGTCGTCGACGTTCTTTCCCACGAAGGTTGGAAGCCTCGTACGCGTTGAATCCGCGCAGGCAAAATCGTTTCCGATCAACAGGCGCGGAGTTCGAAATCGGAGAAATATGCTGCGAAACCTTCTGGTAACAGACGAGGCACGGTGCCTTCGAAGTCCCGTCTTCTCAGGGACCGGCCAGAACCGTGGCGTGTAGGGTGGATACACCGACAAGCCCAGACCCTGCCGTTGCCGCACCGGACCGTTGGTCCGGGTTCTAACGGGGAGAAAATCCATGGGTTTACCAGGAATGGTAATCAGTGCAATTGCGGCCGTCGCCGGAGCAATTATGTATTGGGCTTTGACGGCGCAGAGTGCGAGCACGGTTCAAAATCACGGTTTCCGCGTTTCGACAGTTGGCGTGATCTTGATGATCGCCGGCGGCGTTGGATTCGTCGTGTCATTTATTGTTTTCACGATGTCTAACAGGACGCCGTCGTCACCGGACCGCTCTATGGACCGAACGACCACGGACGAAGCCGGTCGCACCACCGAGTTGCACGAACAGCAGCGCTAGCTCATGATCATCTTTGGTGCAATTCTCATGTTGATCGGATTCATTACCGGTATTCCGATCCTATGGACGATCGGACTGGTGGTCTTAATCATCGGCGCGGTTCTCTGGCTGCTGGGATCGACGGGCCGGGCTATAGGCGGACGTCGCCATTATTACTAAGACATTACGCGTCCGCTTCGTTCGATAGATTCACGGACCCCGTGAAGCGGGTGCTATCGCCCAATCCGGCTTTGCGCAGAAGCGAGGTTTCTGATGAGCAGTTCACACGACGTACTCGCCCGACCAGGCATTGCCTCGTCGACACCAGAGGGACTGATCTCGTCGATCGCTGACGTCGCTGAACTGAGTGAAGAATCGGTCCCGGTGGATGTTGTCATCATCGGTATGGGGCCCGGTGGCGAGTTGGTCGCCGACGGACTCATGAAACGTGGATACCGCGTTGTCGCCGTCGAGTCGGAATTGATCGGCGGAGAGTGCGCTGAATGGGGGTGCGTCCCCACCAAGATAATGATTCGCGCTGGGAATCTCTTGACCGAGGCACGACGGGTCAATGGCGTGGCGGGTGAAGCCCTGGTCATTGGGCGTTGGTCCCTGGTCGCTCAACGCATCATTGATGAAGCCACGCACTCCTGGGACGATTCCGCGTCGGTCGTTGCCTTTGAAGAGAAGGGAGGTCGATTTGTTCGAGGAGTCGCAAGATTTGTCGACTCCGGCGGAAGTTCGCTTGAGCGGTGGGATGACGAGAGCGGTGCCATCGGCAAGGCGTCCAGTTCGATGCCTCCCCATCGCGTCGCTGTCGTCGCCGGTGAGTCCACGTTCACCCCTCGACTTGGCGTCGTCGTGGCAACCGGCGCATCGCCCATTATTCCCGACATCGAAGGACTCGACAAAGTTCCCTTTTGGACAAACCGCGACGTGGTCAAACTAGAAAACCTCCCCGAATCATTGGTGATTCTTGGAGGAGGCGCGATCGCGGCGGAGGTGGGTCAGGTTATGGCTCGTTTCGGCGTGGAAGTCACCGTTGTTGAGTCCGCTGAACGACTCCTTGTCTCCCAGGAGCCCGAAGCCAGCGCGCTTTTAGAAGAGGTATTTCTTCGCGACGGGATACGTGTCATCACCGGCGCCCAAATCCAATCTGTGACCTACCGCAATGAAAGGTTCGAACTTGACGCGGGCGAACGCGGCAAAATTTGCGCCGAGCGACTTCTCGTGGCAACGGGGCGACGACCCCAGCTGGCCGATCTTGGCTTGGAGGCGTTCGGTATTGACACCGAGGCCGCGTTCTTGACCACGGACGAGTATATGAGGGTGGCACCAGGAATCTGGGCGGTCGGCGACATAACCAACCACGGATCGTTCACGCACGTCGCCACGTACCAGGCGCACATTATCGTGGCGGACATCGCCGGTGAATCGACCGTCAGCGCTGACTATCGAGCCGTGCCTCGGGTCGTCTTCACTGACCCCGAAATCGGCTCCGTCGGTCTCAGCGAGGAGACGGCCAAGGGTCGTGGATTGAATGTCCGAGTCGGGATGGCTCCGATACCGATTGAAGCCCGGGGTTGGATTCACAAAGTGGGCAACGATGGCTTAGTCAAGTTGGTCGAAGACCGTGATCGAGGAGTGCTCGTCGGGGCGCTCTCCATGGGGCCATGCGGCGGAGAGGTCCTGGCCATGCTCACGTTGGCAGTTCACGCCCAAGTGCCAACGGCCACACTGAAATCGATGCTCTACGCCTATCCCACATTCCACCGGGCCGTCGAGGCAGCTCTGAGAGACCTCCATGACGTATGAGTTGCTCCACCCAGCAATACTCGTCGTGTCGCCGGATCACACCCGTAAGTGCTACCGAGGCGCACGCCAACAAATGAAAACACTTCAATGGTGACCAATTGCACTTCGATGGTTGTACAGATATGAGGAGATCAAATCTGAAAGCGAATGATCAACGCCTTCATTCTTTGTCACGACTTGGCTATTTGGTGACATTGTTCGCACTCATCGTGACGTGTTTCAGTTCGAATCCCGCATCGGGAAATCAACCATCGAGGTCAGACGGGAGCGCGGCGCACTCCGTGGCACCGCGCTTAGGATTTCTGCCCCCTAAGAATCCTCCGGCAAACGAACCGCCAATTCCGAACTTCTACAACGAATGCTCTGCTCAAAAGACCGTGGACAACTCCGTCTCGTGCACCGAAGTAGCACTCGCGGCCATTGACAACGCTCGTGCGAAGGAAGGAGTGCGCTCAATGTCTTTTGATCTCAAAACTTTTGAGATGATGGCGCCCTCGGAGCAACTCTTTGTCATCGTCAATCTGGAAAGAATTGACAGAGGCCTTCAGCCCGTGAAATACGTGACAACTCAGTTAGATCAATTTGCTCAGACCGGTGCCGACGACTCCACCGATCCGACCTCGCCACACACTCTTACCGGAGGAGCAACGGTTGCCTCATGGGGTGCCATCTGGGCGGTTGGTTTTCCAAACGTTCTGATTGCCAATTACTTCTGGATGTATGACGACGGCTTCGGCTCTCCTAACGGGGACTGTACGTCTGCTCGAGCTCCTGGCTGCTGGGCACATCGCGACATCATTCTGATGCCCGACGCGCGATCAGGATGCTACCTAGCGATGGGAGACGGTCTGGATGATGTTGCCGAGGGCATCTCGTATGCGGATCTCCTTGTGGAAGGGTGCGGTGCTGTGCCCGGTGACGTCACACTGACCTGGGCAAACGTTGAAAGTGCACTGGGCGGAACCAAGCATTTCAACGTTTCCACGCAATCTCTCGTGCCTCCGAGCGACTTCGCATCGAGTTATTCCGACTGGCTAGAAACCGAGAATGCGTCGACTTCCTCTTCGTGGTCGATCACTTCGGGAACGCTTCCCCCTGGGTTCGCACTCTCAAGTGCCGGACAACTGACTGGACCAAATTCTGATCCAACTCAGAGCTACTCGTTTACCGTCACTGCCAGTGAAACAGGCGCTCCATCCATAACAGCCTCCAAAACGTTTTCACTCGGCTCTGGCGAGTCCCCAGGATCGACGACAACCACAACGTTGTCTACAACGACAACGACTCCGCTGATGACGACCACAACAACAACTCCATCAACAACGACCACGACTCCAGTAAAGATGACAACAACAACAATCCATCATGTGTCCATTCCGAGCGCGCCTCGTATCCGGGCGACTTCGCCAACGAAAGGGGACGTGTCAGTAAAAATCGTCGGCTCGGTCAATGGTCATGGTGACGCAATAGTTGAATATCAGACCTCAATCGACACGAGCCTTTGGCACAATATTTCTCGGTTAGGTAACGGGACATTCTTAATTCGGCACCTGAGAAGTGGGAAATCGTATCGGATCAGACTTCGGGCCGTGAGCAAGGCCGGTGCAGGTCATCCCTCTCAGGAAATGTCTTTGAGAGTCAAATAGTTGGCGCTACCTGAAAATGGGAAGCAAATGAAAATCCTTGGCGACGAGAATCGAGCTCGTGTTGAGCGGAACAAATACGAGACTCACTAACCACGATTCAAATGCCTCTTTCGGTCTTTGAAATCAGGCGGTAAATTCGCAACGAAGTGACACAGATTCAGTCGAGAACCTCTCGCGGAACGAGACGTTGCGAACCCACGATTTATTTTGACCCCGTTGATCCGAATGATCGCTCGCCACTTGATATCCGGGCTGCGTACGCAATCGGTACCGCGGTCAAGATTAAAACGAAGACGACCACGGCGTTCACCTCGGGCAGCTGTTGACCACGCAGGATGGCTCCGAAAATCCACAGCGGCAGCGTGTTCTGAGCTCCCGCGGTAAAGGTGGTGACGATCACCTCGTCGAAGCTCAGCGCGAACGCGAGCAGCGCCCCGGCGATGATCGCCGTCGAGAGCATGGGCACGGTTACCAGTCGGAACGTCTGCATCGGCCGGGCACCGAGATCCGATGACGCCTCGATCAATGAGGTCGAGGTGCGTCGCAATCGGGCGACCACGTTGTTGAATACCACGACCATGCAGAACGTGGCGTGCCCGACAATGATCGTGTAGATGGACAGGTCAATGTGCGTGAGGTTGAAGGCCGATTGCAACGCGAGGCCGGTCACGATGCCCGGTAGGGCGATGGGCAAGACCAGCAAGAGTGACACGGTGTCACGACCGAAGAAGCGGAACCGGTGTATGCCAAAAGCGACGAGCGTACCGAGGACGAGCGCGATCAGCGTCGCCGCACAGCCGGCCTTCACGCTCAGCCAAAGAGCACTGCGCACCGCCGGATCGTTGAACGCCACCGCGAACCAGTGCGTGGTCCAGTGACGAATTGGCAGTGACTGCACGTTGGACTTGTCGAACGCGAAGAGGACGATCACGAAGAGCGGACCGAGCACGAAGGTGACGACCAACGCGGCGAAAATGGCGAAACCGCCGCGCGTGAGTCGGGAGAGTCTCATATCGCCTCAAAGGCGCCGGCCAGGCGCGCGAGCAGAAGGTAGATCGCCATGATGGCGATGGACACAAAGGCGAGCGCCGCGGCGAAGGGTAGGTCGCCGCCGTTGATCGCGCTGTCGTAAATGGCGTTGCCGATGAAGTTCGAACTCGACCCACCGATTAACAGCGGCGTGATGAAGTCGCCGAGGGTCAGAGAAAAAGTGAAGATCGAGCCCGCCACTATTCCGGGCAGGATCATCGGCATCAGGATCTGGCGAAACGTGAACCACGCGCCGGCACCCAGGTCGGCGGAGGCTTCGAGCAGCGAGTCGGGGACGCGCTCGAAGGCGCCGTAAATCGGCACGATCATGAAGGGAAGCCACAGGTAGGAGAAGACGATCCACATCGCCACGTTGGTGTACGCCAGGTTCGTGACCGGCAGTCCCAGATGCGACTCAAGGCTCGGCAATACTCCGTGGTTCGAGAGGATGTTGATCCACGCGTACACCCGGGCGAGGTAGCTGGCCCACAGCGGCAGGAAGACGAGAGCGAGAAACGCCTGGCGGGATCGACGCGACGCAATCTTGGCGATGAAGAACGCGAACGGCAGGGCGATCAAGGCATCGGTAATGGTGACCAACACGGCCATGATCACCGTTCGCAAAATGATGGTCCCGTACACGGACTGCGTGAAGATCTGCGAGAAGTTGGACCACGTCCACTGGTAGACGATGCTGCCGGTCAGCGAGTTGACGCTGAAGAAGGCGGTGATGAGCAGTGCCACCAATGAAGCGAGGTAGACCACCAAGAACCACATCAGCGGTGGGGAGAGGATGAGGGCTCCGCGCAACCAGGGGCGGCGCCACAGCGCCGCCCCGAGTCGTTCGCGGGTTGCCACACGGGCTGACATTTGGTATTACCCCAGGATCTGCGTCCAGGCCTGTTGCCACTGAGTGAATCCGACGCAGCCGTTCTTTCCGTTGTCACACGTGGTGAGCGGTGTCTTCCAGAACTTGATGGTCTTGAAATACGACTGCGGGGCGTTCGCGTGGTATGCGGCGCAGCCGCCCTTTGCCAACGTGTTCATGATCGGACAGGCCAGGGTGTTGGCCGGGGTCTCGCCATACGAGATGGCATCCTCCGCTTGAATCTTGGGCGTGGACATGTACGCCATCCATTTGTACGCACAGTTCGGATCCGGCGCGTTGGCGGCGAGCATCCAGGTGTCGGCCCAGCCGGTGGCTCCTTCCTTCGGAATGGTGTCGTTCACCGCGGCGCCGGCGGCCTTCAGGGTCGACGTCTGATACGGCCACGCTGCTCCGACCACGACCGCACCGTTTTGGAAGAGCGAGATCTCCTGGCTCGCGAGGTCCCAGTATTTCTTGATCAAGGGGTGCTCTGACTTCAGCAAGTTGACGGCCGCGCTGAACTGCGTCTGGGTCAGCTCGTAGGGGTCGGTGATGCCGAGGCTCGGCTTGGACGATTCGAGGTAGAGCGCCGCGTCGGCGATCTGAATCGGGTTGTCAGGAATTGAGACCTTTCCCTTGTACTTGTTGCTGTAGATGACCGACCACGACGTCGGCGCAGTCTTGAAGGTCTTGGTCGAATACAGGAGAACGTTTGGTCCGAATTCGAAACTCACCCCGTAGTGGTGGCCATTAATCGTATTGAACGAGGGCGACTTCAAGAAGGGCTGGAACTCGCTCCACGAGGGAATCAACTTGATGTTGATCGGCTTCACGTCGCCGCCATAGATGAGGCGAAGATCAGCGTCGCCAGAGGCGGAGACAAGGTCCCATTGGTGACCACCGCCGTTCGCCATGAGAGACACCATCTCACTCGACGAGCCGGCGTACTTGACGTTGACTACGCAGCCGGTCGTCGTCTCGAACGGCTTCACCCACTGCGGTTGGGTGTAACCCTCCCAGGCAATTATGTTCAATTTGCCCTCGCCCTTCCCGATCGACGTCGGCGTCTTGTCGCCCTGCGTAGGTGGCGTGCCCAAGGAGGCTCCCGCCGGTACGCTCAGAGCGATCGGTACGACGAAGACGGCGAGCAAGAGCCCAACCGCCCCCGCGCTAAACCATCGTTGGAATCGTGGCCTGTTCATGTTGCTCCTTTAGCTAATGATCCGAGCTGCGTTTCAGCAACGGAGTGTGACGTAAGAGGGAAGGCATCGTTCGGATCCCACGACAACACCACGCGACTCTCGGGTGCCAAGACGTTCTTCTCCAAACCACCCGAACTGTTCTGGCGCGCGACCGTCATGGTGTTGCCGTTGTCGAGGCGGACGCGATAACGGGTCACCATGCCGAGGTAGGCCACGTCCACCACGTGCCCGGCGGCGCTGGAACGGTTGTTGGCGAGTGGACCATTTGATATCTCTATCTTCTCCGGACGCAGCACCGCCCGACCGAAGGGCATTTCGATCACGTTCGATGTACCGACGAACGACGCCACGAATTCAGTCGCCGGACGCTCGTACACCTCAGACGGTGGTCCGATCTGCTCGATCCGGCCACTTCGAAACACCGCTAATCGGTCACTCATCGTCAACGCCTCTTCCTGGTCGTGGGTGACGTAAATGAAGGTAATTCCAATCTGACGTTGTATCCGTTTGAGCTCAACTTGCATCTCTTGTCGTAGTTTGAGATCAAGTGCGCCGAGTGGCTCGTCGAGCAAGAGGACCTGCGGTTCGTTGATGATGGCCCGGGCCAACGCGACACGTTGACGCTGACCTCCGGAGAGTTGCGCGGGGCGACGCGTGGCGAACTCGGTCATCTGCACCATCTCGAGCGCCGCTCTAACGCGTTCATCGATTTCAACGCGTTTCACCCGTCGGACGCGTAGGCCGTAGGCCACGTTCCGCGCGACATCGAAATGCGGAAAGAGGGCATAGTCCTGGAACACCGTGTTGACGCCGCGCTGATACGGCGGGATGCCCGTTACGTCGACGCCTCGCAGGAAGATCGTTCCCGTGTCGGGCACCTCGAAGCCCGCAATAAGTCGCAGCAAGGTCGTCTTTCCCGATCCCGACGGTCCCAACATCGTGAAAAACTCACCGCGGTAGACGTCGAGATCAACGTCGCTGACCGCCTCGTGCAATCCGAAGCGCTTCGTTATTCCACGTAGCAAAATTCCCTGTTCCGAGTTAATTGCATCAGTCACGACGTTCCCCGCTCTGGCGTCGGTGAACAGCGATCGGGAGGATGGCGTCGCCCCCGAGCGGGCGCTTCCTTCGGTGAGCTGGTTTGGAAGGTGTTCGAGTTGAGAGGAGGTTTGGTTATCGCGAACAACCGCCCCCCTTGTCTCGGCCCATACGTTAAAGAATCATCAAACACCATCGAGTCGACACTTACAAACCCGATCAAGATGGAGCAAGCATAAGACCGGAATCACAGATTTTATTGTCTTGCAGTTGGGTGGTTTGAAAGGACGGGACTGCCCGGGGCGTTTGGGGGACGGCCGGCATCCAATGCCCGCGTTTCCGTCCTCACTTCGGAGCGTGCGTCAGCGGTTGAATCAGCACAAGAGTCGTGGTCACTGTTCCAAGACCACTTGTCAACGAGGCCGGCGCTGCTCGCGAGTGAGCCTCCTCGAGGGACGCGGCGGATCGTGAGGTCGAGGGTAATTTCGTTGGGTTTCGTACTATGTTTCGCACATGAGGGTGAGAGCGATTTCGGTCAAGGCCGCAGTTTGGCTATGCACCCTTTCCCTTTCATTGGCCGGCATGGCCGTGCTCGCTCCCATTGCGTCGGCCGCCGGCGCAATTACCCAGGTTGCTCCAACCTCGGGCACCGTCGACGTCGCAGGCAGCGCGGGCTTCATGGACACTCTGAGCGCGACCCCGGACACTACTGGAGACGCGGTGACTTACGTCACCTCCCCACTGAGCCCGAACTTGACGGTCAGCGGCAGCGGCGGCGTCACGACGAGCGGCCCGTTGGCCGCGGGGGCCTATACCGTCTCGGGCACCGACAGTGACGTCGACCTCGACTCCGGTACCTGGACGTACAAGCTGACGGTGACCGACACCATCGTCCAGGGTGCACCAACTTCGGGCACCGTCGCTTCCGCGGGCAGCGCGGGTTTCACTGACACGCTGGCGGTCTCGGGCAACGTGGGAGCGGTGAC
>Ga0182024_10003092_pt1 | contig 40244 bp, 34 predicted proteins | sample P32metaG_FD_120480 | JGI IMG/M metagenome (GOLD analysis project Ga0182024, IMG submission 120480) | Permafrost microbial communities from Stordalen Mire, Sweden - P3-2 metaG (Illumina Assembly) | ecosystem: Environmental > Terrestrial > Soil > Wetlands > Permafrost | place: Sweden: Stordalen...
CCGTTTGCACAAGATCGGGTTCGTGTTCCAGGACTACCACCTGTTCCCCCGGCTCACGACCGCCGAGAACGTCGCCATCCCGATGATCATCCAGGGGCGTCCCTGGAACGAGGCGATCGCCGAGGCATTGAAAGACCTGGAGATCGTCGGGCTCAAGAACCGCGCCATGCTCCCGCCGGTCAAACTCAGCGGCGGCGAACAGCAGCGCGTCGCCATCGCCCGGGCGATTGTCAGTCGGCCCGACATTCTCATTCTCGACGAGCCGACGGCATCCCTCGACGGGGACACGGGGCGGAACATCGTCAAATTCGTCCGCGACAATATCCTCAACGAGCACCGTTGCATCATCATCGTCACGCATGACAGCCGCATCTTCGAATTCGCCGACCGCATCCTCCGCATGGAGGACGGCCGCCTGAGCGGAATCGAGAAAGGTGCTTCTTATGAAAACTAAACTGGTATTCGGCCTGTCGGCCATCGGGCTCATCGTGGCCCTCTACAGCGCCTATGTTTTCAGCCGCCGGCCTCCGGCGCAGGGGCCGGCCTTTACTCCGGCGGCCAACCCGTACAAGGAGGGGATTTACGCCAATGGCATTATCGAGAGTTGCCAGACGCAAGGTTCAAACATCAACATCTACCCGGAAGTCTCCGGCCCGATCACCAAGGTGCTGGTCAAGGAAGGAGACACCGTTCGCGCCGGCGACCCCCTGCTGACCATAGACGATTCGGTGCAACGCGCCACCGCCGAGCAACAGCGTGCCCAGGCCGAAGCGGCTTCGGCGCTGCTGGAAGAGCTCAAGGCCCAACCGCGGCCCGAGACCTTGCAGGTTGCCGCCGCCCAGGTGGAGAACGCCAAAGCCAGCCTGAACAACACACGCGACCACCTGCTGAAGCTTCAAGGGGCGTATGCGGCGGCTCAGGCGGTAACCCTGGATCAACTGGACCTGGCGCGGGATGCCGACAAGGTAGCCGAGACGAACCTGGGGGTCGTGCAGCGGCAGTACGAACTGACCAAGGCCGGCGCCTGGAGCTACGACATCCAGAACCAGCAGAAACAATACGAATCGCTGGCCAAGGCGGCGGCGGCTTCACAGGCGCTTCTGGAAAAGTACACCATCACGGCACAAAGTGAGGGCGTCGTGCTTTCGATCGAGGCGACCGTAGGCAGCTATGTTTCGTCGCAAGGCGCCTATGGCACCTACACCGAAGCGTTCGGCCCGCTCATCGTCATGGGTGCGAAACAGGACGACTTGGAAGTGCGCTGCTACGTCGATGAAATCCTGGTCCACCGCTTGCCCGACCCCGGCAAAATCGCCGGCAGCATGTTCATCCGCGGCACCGATATCAGCATTCCGCTCACCTTCCAGAGCGTGCAGCCGTACATTTCACCGAAGATTGAGTTGGCCGACGAACGGCAGGAACGCGTCGACGTACGGGTGCTCCCGGTCATTTTCCGTTTCCATAAGCCGAAATCCGTGAATGTGTACCCGGGCCAATTGGTGGACGTGTACATCGGACAGCATTGAACACCATGAAAGGAGGTTGCCATGGCAACCCGAAGGATTCGCGAGTTCCTCGACGGGAACAAGGTCGGCTATCAGGTAATCAGTCACTCCCCGGCATACACCGCACAGGAAGTGGCGGCGTCAGCGCACGTGCCAGGAAAGGACCTGGCCAAGGTCGTCGTCGTCATCCTTGATGGGCAGACGGCACTGGCTGTGATTCCCGCGACCCATGAGGTGGACCTGGAACGCCTGTGCGTCGCTGCCGGCGCGGCGGGCGTCGATATTGCCGCGGAGCGGGAGTTCGCCCATCGGTTCGAGGGCTGCAAGCTCGGCACGGTGCCTCCGTTCGGCAACCTCTTCGGCATGGACACTTACGCCGACAGCGCCCTGGCCAAAGAAGAGTATATCGCCTTCAACGCCGGCACCCACACGGAAGTGATCGCCATGAAGTTCGCCGATTGGCGCCGCCTGGCACATCCCAAGCTGGCCGCCATCTCGTTCGCGCCGAACGAAAGCCGCCGGGCGGTCTGCGCGAGCCTGACGGGCAGCTCGGTCTGCCCGCGGTGCGAGCCCGTGAACGTTGGGTGCGAGCCAGGATCACCATAATTGAAAGGAAGTGTTCCATGATGGAGAAGTCCTACTTCGTTGTTGGGTGGGCACGGGGCGATGCAGCGGCCGAGAGCCGGCGTTTCGAGGATTGGGATACGGCAAAGGACTTTTTCGAGGAAGTGATCGCCGACCCCAAGACCAATAAAGCCCGTTTGCTGGACGTAACGGAGAAGGAGGTCCGGGCTTTCGAGCACGAACATGTCGCGGTTGCTCAACGAACCTGATTCCATCCCGCGATCTGCAGCACGGAAGTCAACAACGTAAACCGAAAGGAGCCCCGGCCAGGCGCTGGGGCTTCTTACATTCTAGCAGGTGGCGAGTCAGACGCACCTGCCTGAGGGGTGAGGGATTATCAGCACCAATCCTATGAGCAGTCGGGAGCTTTCCCCTATACGCCGGCCCACGGTAGACCGCTACGCTATGAAGTATGAAGTACCGGAGCAAAGATATGAGTCATTTCAAACACAAACAGACAAGACTTGTTGAACAGGTCACCTTTCCCATGATTGAGAACCTTGAATCTCGGATTGTACTCTCCACGGTGCCGCTGCTGGCACCGCTGGACATGGCACCAGCCGTCGTTACTGCGCCAGCAACCGTCGTGACTGCCGCGATCACCCAAGCGCCCTTGCCTCTTGGCGGGAACCTCAACCAGCAGACCGATCGCATCCAGGACCATCCTTTCGTAGACCTGGTCAAAGTAACCCGCGGTTTTTTCAACCTCGCCGGACGAATTGATCCGACTACAGGCACCGCCGCACCGGCCACCACCGACGCTAACGGCTGGCCCACCGAGGACTTTTCCTTCTCCGTGGATGACCAGTCGGAGTACGGCGTGCAGATCACGCCGGGCACGTACCAGATGTCCTTCACCGGCCCGGCCGGCGTCAACGTCACCACCATTTCCAACGCCCCCGGGCCGCGCTCCGGGCCCGCCATCGCCAGCAACACCGGCACGATTACCCTCAATCAGACCAGCTACGACCCCACCTCCGGCACCTACGCGTACAAAGTGGTCGTCCCCGCCGGCATCTACACGCTGGCGTTCAGCTTCACCAATACTGGCGGAGCGGTAAAGAACATCCAGGTTCTTCAGCCCGGTTACAATCTCAGCAGCTACCCTGTCTTCACCACGCAGTACCTGAACCTCCTCAAAGCATTGAACCCCGACGTGCTGCGGTTCATGGACTACACCCAGACCAACAACAGCACCGTCGTCAACTGGTCCGACCGCACACTGCCCAACCAGCCCACCGCTGCCACCACTGGGGTGAGTTGGGAAGACTGCATCACCCTGGCCAACGACCTCAACAAGGGAATCTGGATCAACGTACCCGCTATGGCGACCGATGATTACGTCACCCAACTGGCCACGCTGATCAAGAACACGCTCAACCCCAGCCTGCCAATTTATGTCGAATACAGCAACGAGGTCTGGAACTCGCAGTTCTCGCAGTATACCTTCGACCTGGACCAAGCCGTCGCGGAGGTGCAGTCCAATTCCAGCTCCAACCTGGATTACGACCATCTACCGGTGACCAGCGCCAAGTACAGCACTTTCGCCGAGCGCCTCTACGCCCGGCGGGCCATGCAGATCAGCAACATCTTTGCCAGCGTCTGGACCGGCGCCGGACTTTCCAGCCCGATCAACTCGGCGGTGCGCGTGGTGCTGGGCGGCCAGGCGGCCAACCCGGCTGTGCTGAACACGGAACTCACCTACATCAACAGCGTCTACGGCGGCCCTCACCAGTTCTTCTACAGCACCGCCATCGCCCCCTACATCGACCTGGATGAGTACAACGACTCAAGCGGCATCACTAACCTTACCGCGGCGCAGGTGCTGCAGGGGCTGCAGGACAGCGTCGACGGCTACCAGACCAAAAACGTCTTCGGCCAGGCATTCGCCCAGGCCAACGCCTACGGCCTGAAGCTCGATGCCTATGAAGCCGGCGAGAACACGTATGGCTCGCTAAATATCTCCGCCAGGGCGCAGGCCGTCCTGGAGTCGGCGAACACCGCGATCGTGGCAAAATACCTGAACCTGTGGTACAGCGCCGGCGGCGACCAACTCAACTGGTACACCCTGGGCGCCCGCAGCTTCAACACGCAGTTCGGAACCTATTCGATCACCGACGACATCACCAACTATAACGAGCCGAAGGAACAGGCGTATGTCGCTGTCCGGGACGAGACGACCGCCGCGCTGGCGCCATCAGCCGACGCTTACGTCCGCGACGGCACCTACGCGACACAGAACTTTGGAGCTGCAACGCAATTGCTGGTGAAGGACGCGGTGTCCGGCGGCGGGTACGTTCGCACCGGCTATCTGAAATTCAACCTGGCCGGCCTCGATCCAATCACCTCGGCATTCTTGAATCTGTATGGCAGCGAGCAGCCCGGGGCGGCCGAGTCGTCGATCACGATCGGCGCCTTCCCCGTCTCCAATTCCACGTGGGGCGAGACGACCATTACGGACGCCAACGCCCCGGCCATCGGCAGCGGTCCGATCGCAACCGTAAACGTCGCGGGATTGACCGCGCAGCAGTACACATTCGACCTGACCAGTTATCTCCAGCAGCAGCAGGCGATGGGAAACACGAGCGTCACGATTGCCCTGGAAGGCACCAAATACACGGGAGGCGTCGTCGGCTTTAACAGCCGCGAGGCGGCGAGCCAGCAGCCGCAATTCTTTGTCGCAACCAGCAAGCCAGCGCCCCCGCCCCCTGCACCCGCGGCCTACACGGTCACCACCCTCGGTGACGGTACTGGGGTAGTGACGCCCACCGGCGCGAATACGTTCAGCGCAACCACACTCCGCGCCGCGATCGGGGCCGCCGACGCTCATACCGCGACGGACACAATCAACTTTGCGTCGGGCCTGGCGGGGACTCTCAGCCTTGGTTCAGCACTACCGCCAATCAGCGATGACCTTACGCTCACCGGGCCGGGGGTATCGAAGATTACCGTCCAGCGAAGCTCGGCGGCAACCACAGACTTTTCAATCTTCGATTTCAATGCCGGCACCACTGCGACAATCTCCGGGCTGACCATCGCCAACGGAACCGGGGGCCTCGTCGCAGGCCATAACGGCAGCCAGGTCGTCGTTGGTGGTGGCATCCTTAACGACGGCACCCTCTCGGTCAATAACTGCACCATAACGGGCAACACGACCCAGGATGGCGGCGGCGGCATCTATAACGCCGGGACGCTCACTCTCACCGGCAGCACCCTGTCGAACAATGCCGACAATTTCGACGGCGGTGGCGGCGGCATCGCGAATTACGGCAGCCTCACAATCAATACCAGCACCCTCTCCAATAACAGCAGTTTTGGTGCCGATGGCGGTGGCGGCATCGATAACTTCGGCACCGTGACCGCTGCGGGCAGCAGCATCTCAGGCAACTCGGCAGAAGAACAAAACGGCGGCGGCATCGCCAACACCCCCGGCGGCACGGTTACGCTCACTTCCTGCACTCTTTCCGGCGATAATTCACTCGGCACGGCTGGTGGCGTCCTGAACTCCGGCTCGATCAACCTCAACGCCTGCACTTTGTCTGGGAATATCTCAGGCGACGGCGCGGCCATGTCGAATGGGTCGAGCGGCATCACGAAATTCGTGAACTGCACTATCGCGGGTAACTCGGCTGATGGTGTCGGTGGTATCGAGAACCTCGGAAGCATGACACTCACCAACAGCACCGTCTCAGGCAACACCGGGGGCGGGATCGCTGCCGACGGCGGCTCACTTACGCTCGCCAACACCATTGTCGCCGGCAATACGGGTAGCAATGCGAACACCAATCTGCCCAATGACATCATCGGGGTTGTAGATACGTCCAGCGCCTATAACTTGATTGGCACCGGCGGTTCCGGCGGGCTGGTGAACGGCCAGAACCACAACCTCGTCGGCGTCACGACCACCCAGCTCAAGCTAGGCTCTTTGGCAAACAATGGCGGTCCAACCCAGACGATGGCCCTGCCGAGCGGCAGTCCCGCCATCGACGCCGGCTCCAATGCCCTGGCGGTCGGCATTGACGGCAAGCCACTGACCACTGATCAGCGCGGATCGCCGCGAATCTCCGGCGCAGCCGTGGACATTGGGGCATTCGAGTCGCAGACCGCGTCGTTGATTTCATTGGTGCCGTCGGCCGACGCCTATGTGCGCGACGGCAGTTTTGCCGGTACCAACTTTGGCTCCGCAACCCAACTGTTGGTTAAGAACGCTGTCTCCGGCGGCGGCTACGTCCGTACCGCCTATCTCAAGTTCAATTTGGCGGGGTTAGCGCCCGCCAGCTCCGCGGTCCTTCAACTCTACGGCAACGAAGTCGCAGGAGCGACGGAGCCGTCCATCGCCGTTGCCGTCTATCCGGTTGCGAGCTCCAACTGGTCTGAGTCGTCGATCACTTTCGCAAACGCTCCGGTGGTCGGGAGCACTCCGTTGGCCTCGGTTAATGTCACCGGCACAACTGAAAAGCTCTACACTTTCGACTTGACCAGTTACATCAAGCAGCAGCAGGCCCTTGGCAACACAACCGTGACCATTGCCTTGCGCGGGACCCTGTTCACCGGAGGAATGGTCACCTTCGACAGCCGCGAATCGGCCACCCATGGTCCACAGCTTGTCTTGAACAGCAGCACTCCGATTCCGACTCCGGTCAACTTCGCGGCTAGCGCCGATACTTATGTGCAAAACGGCACTTATGCCGGCACGAACTACGGCACTGCCAAGCAGTTGTTGGTCAAGCAGGCAGTCGCACCGTACAACCGGGTCGCCTATCTGAAATTTGACCTGACCAGCCTGACGGGCACGTCGATCCAGAACGCCACCCTCCGGCTATTCGGCGGCCTGCAAGGCGGCAGCAACCCGTCATTCACCGTCAGAATCTTAGCCGTCTCCAACACAACCTGGAATGAAACCACGCTGACACAAAACAACGCTCCGGCAACGGGCGCGGTCCTGGCATCAGGCGCGATTCCCGACGCAACGAGCCGCTGGTATACGTTCGATCTCACGAGTTACCTCAATCAACTGTTGGCCACCGGGCAGCGCCTGGTGAGCGTGGCAATCGCCGGGACAGCCAACACTACCGAGATGGCCGCGTTCAACAGCCGGGAGGCGACCACCAATGGACCGCAACTGGTAGTGACGCCTTAGGACGCTCGTGTCGAGTGATCGGAGATTGACCTAGGCGAAAAGAGCAATCTCCCCGATGGAAACACCTTAGTACCCGGCCCATAATTGAGGTGGTTTAGCAGGAGGACATATGCCAGTTGATCGCATCCTACAAGCAGTTCGAGATTACCTCGACGAAGAGGCGGCCGTCTTTGAGTGCGCGCCGGAAGAGGTTTCGCGGGTCGCACTGAAGCGTGACTTGGAGCATGCTCGCAAGACCCTGCGCGAGGCATTGGCGGACTACGAAGCCTGGCGGATCCGTGGCCGGGTGTTCCACCGGGTGATGGTCGGCATCGACTCGAGCGAGCAGTCGAACTGGGCGCTGGACGTTGCGGCGAAGCTCGCCCGCGAGGAAGACGCGGCGGTGAGCCTCGTCCATGTGGTGTGTGAGCCGCTGGCGTTAAGCCCCGACTCGCCTTACTACCCCAGCCGGGACATCATCCGGGACCTGCGGAGGGAGGGCGAAGCGCTTCTTAGCCATACGCGAGGGCGTCTTTCCCGCGCGATCCAGGGGAACGTGGAGGAAATCGTTCGCGTGGGCGACCCGGCGCGCGAGATCGTCCAGGCGGCAGAGGATTGGGGCGCCGATCTGATCGTGCTGGGCACGCGCGCCCGTAACGCGCTGGGCCGGCTGCTGATGGGCAGCACAGCCGAGGCGGTGTTCCGCCATGCTCCCTGCCCGGTGCTGATCGTGCGGCAATCGCCCGCCGAAGTTGCCGAGGCGCAGTTGGTGATGGAGGTGCTGTCGGGTGCCGACAGCCACATCTAAGGAGGACGGAGGCCATCATGCTGCTCGATCAATACGTCAGTACAGAGGAGACGCTCAGGCGACTGCTCCGCTCCCGCATCTGCACCAAGTGCCTGGCACGCCGAGGCTTGGACAACGCCGCGCGCAAGCCGGACGAAGTCCTGGCGTGCCAGGCACAGTGCCCGATCTTCCTGACGTTGCCGACGCTGACCAAGTACGTCGACAACCTGGACTCCCTCGTCGGGTCCTATGACGGGGTTGTCCATGCGGTGGCGGCGTCCTGCCCCACTTGCGATGGCGACGTCGACTGGCGTTCCAGGCACCGCCGCGGGTGCCGGCCTGAATGTCCATTCCGCATCTACGGCCACGAAGTCGCCCATCTCCTGGAAGAGGTGGGACGAAGACTGCATGGGTGAATTGTCCGACTTAGTTGCGGTTGTCAGGCGTGGCGCAAGACTATTGCGGTAACGGATATATACTGAATAATGCATGCGGCCAAATGCATGCAAACGAGAAAGACATTTCAAACAAGGGCCTCCACATGATGCCGAGGCCGGTGGAATCCGAACAGCGCCTGATGGGGATCATCGGCTCTGCGACGGACGCGATTATCACCGTCGATGACGAGCAGAAGATCACCCTGTTCAATGCCGCAGCCGAGCGAATGTTCCGCTGTCCGGTTGCCGACGCGATCGGGCAATCGCTCAGTCGATTCATTCCCGACCGATTCCGTGAAATTCACCGCGAGCATATCCGTGTTTTCGGTGAAACCGGCGTCACAACCCGGGCGATGGCCTCGCAGCGCCCGTTGATGGCGCTGGGCGCAGATGGCGTTGAGTTCCCTGTCGAGGCAACCATCTCTCAGATCGCCGTTGGCGGGCAACGGCTCTTTACGGCGATCGTCCGCGACGTTAGCGAGCGAAAACGGGCGGAAGAGGCGATGCGTGATAGTGAGGAGCGCTATCGCACGCTTTTCGAGTATGCGCCGGACGGCATCTTGATCGCCGATCCAAACAGCTACTACATCGATGCCAATCCGAGCATTTGCCGGTTGCTCGGTTATACGCGCGACGAACTGATTGGGGTACACGCGTCGAAGATCGTTACCCCCGCGGAGATCCAACACATTGGGCCGGCGTTAAACGAGATTAATGCCGGATCCGACCACAGCCGGGAATGGCGGTTCCTGCGCAAGGACGGCTCGACCTTCACCGCCGAGGTCATTGCGACCATGATGCCCGACGGGAATTTGATGGGGATGATCCGCGACGTCACGGAGCGGAAGCGGGCACAGGAGGCATTGCGGGAGAGCGAGGGACGGCTGCGGGCCATCGTCGAGACAGCCGTCGACGCCATCATCACCATCGACGAGCGCGGCCTCATCAACTCATTTAATCCGGCGGCCATGAAGACCTTCGGCTACGCCCCAGACGAGGTGCTCGGCAAGAACGTCAATCTCCTGATGCCGGCGCCTTACCATCACGAGCACGACGGCTACCTCAATAACTATTCGACCACGGGAGTGAAGAAGATCATCGGCATAGGGCGCGAAGTCATCGGGCGAAGAAAGGATGGCACGCAGTTCCCGATGGATCTGGCCGTAAGCGAGACGCTCGTGGGCGAACGAAGGGTCTTCACCGGCATCGTGCGCGACATCACCGAGCGCAAACGGGCAGATGAGATGCGGGCCAAGCTGGCAGCGATCGTCGAGTCGTCGGCTGACGCAATCATCGGCAAAACGCTTGGCGGCGTCATCGTAACCTGGAACGGCGGCGCGGAACGGATGTTCGGGTACGCCGCCGGCGAGGTCGTCGGCCGCCACATCTCGCTGCTGATCCCGCCGGACCGGCAACATGAAGAGGCGAACATTCTGGAACGGTTGGGGCGAGGCGAGCGCATCGAACATTTGGAAACCGTGCGGATCGCCAGGGATGGCCGCAAGATTGACGTGTCGCTCACGGTCTCGCCTATCAGGAATTCAGCCGGCGACATCGTCGGAGCCTCCAAGATCGTACGGGACATGACCGCTCGAAAGAAAACTGAGGAGTCGTTGGCACGTCAGGCTGAAGAGCTGGGCAGATCGAACCTGGAGCTGGAGCGTTTTGCGTATGTCGCCTCCCACGATCTGCAGGAGCCGATGCGAACGGTCCAGAGCTTCGCTCAACTGCTCCAGCGCCACTGTAAGGACAGCGTCACTGGGGAGGCCGCGGAGTACCTCGGCTACATCGTCGGCGGCACGCAACGAATGCAGGCGCTAATCAATGATCTGCTCGCGTACTCCCGCGTCGGCTCGCAGGGTGGGGCCTTCGCCCCGGCAGACTGCCGGGAGATATGCGCCAAGGTCCTGGATAATCTCCACGCTTCCATTGAGTCTCATAGGGCGAGCGTGGCAGTTGAACCGCTTCCGGTGGTAATGGGCGATGCCACCCAGATCGGGCAAATCTTTCAGAACCTGCTGGTCAACGCCATCAAGTTCCACGGCCAGAGGACGCCGTCCATCCGCGTTTCGGCAAAGGAAAGCGATTGCGAGTGGGTTTTCTCCGTTGCCGATAACGGGATCGGCATCGCGTCGGAATATTTCGAGCGGATATTTATTATCTTCCAGCGATTACACACGATAGAAGAATATGGGGGCACTGGCATTGGCCTGGCGATCTGCAAGAAGATCGCGGAGCGCCATGGCGGACGAATTTGGGTAGAATCCGTGGTTGGAAAAGGATCCACCTTCTATTTCACGATCCCCAAGCGGGAGAAAGCGACATGACCGATAAACCCAAGTCGATCCTGCTGGTCGAGGACAATCCCGCCGATGCACGTCTCACCCGGGAAGCGTTCAAATCCAGCAAGACCCTAAGCGTCCTGACCGTGGTAAAAGATGGTGTGGAGGCAATGGACTTCCTGCACCAGGCAGGTTCCTACACCAACGCTGGAAAGCCCGACTTGATCTTACTGGACCTTAATCTTCCGCGGAAAGACGGCCGGGAGGTCCTGGCGGAGATCAAGGGCGATGCGGTATTGAAGCGAATCCCAGTGGCGGTTTTCACCACCTCACGCGCCGAGAAAGACATTAACAAGTGTTACGATCTGAACGCGAACTGCTACATCGTGAAGCCGGCGGACCTCGATCATTATTTTGAAGCGATCCGCGCGACCGAGCAGTTCTGGCTGTCCACCGTGACCCAGCCCCCTCATGACTAGCCGCGCCATGCAAATCCTGCTCGTCGAGGACAATCCTGCTGATGCCGTGTTGCTGAAGAAAGAACTGGCGGAATCACTCTTTGGCCCGTTCTCCGTCACGCACGTCAAACGGCTGCAGGAGGCGTTGGGTCAGTTGCAGGAGCAACGATTCGACGCGGTGCTCCTGGACCTGGGGCTCCCCGACAGCCAGGGGCTGGCAACCCTGGAACGAATCCACAAACACATGCATCGCGAGGCCCCGATCGTGGTCCTCACCGGACTGGCCGACGAGGTGCTTGGAGTGCGGGCGCTGCAGAACGGGGCCGCAGACTACCTGGTCAAGGGCGGATTGACAGACAGCATGCGGGCTCGGTCCGTCCGCTATGCCATTCAACGCAAGGCCGCCGAGGAATCCGCCAGGGCGCGCGAGGCGGAATTGGCGCATCTTTCCCGAGTCGCCACCATGGGGCAGATGGCGTCAGGCCTGGCGCACGAGCTCAACCAACCGCTGGCCGCGATCCTGAATTATGCAAGCGTGTGCCTGGACCACATCGAAAAGCAATGGGGATCGCCGGCGACCGCATTAACGGCAATTCAGGAGGTGATGAACGAGACCCGCCGCGCTGGAGCAATCATCAACCGGATGCGTTCATTCGTGAGTATACAGCAACCGGAAACGGTTCCCCTGGATATGAACGAGCTGGTGCGCGAATCGGTCAGCATATTGGATTTCGAGTTGCGGCACCGGCGGATTCATCCCCATCTCGCGTTGGCCGGCAACTTGCCCCAAGTGCTGGGTGACGCAGTTCCGATCCAACAGGTATTAGTCAACCTCCTCTTCAACGCCGTGCAGGCAATCGGCGAAAGCAATTCGCCCGCGAATGGGCTGATGGTGAACACGGCCGTGCACGATGAGGGTCGCAGTGTGCAGGTATGTGTTGTCGACACGGGGCCCGGGATATCGCCCGAGAACATGACACGACTATTTGAGCCGTTTTTCACCACCAAGGCCAAAGGGATGGGAATGGGGCTGAATATCAGCCGGTCGATCGTCGAAAGCCTCGGGGGCAGGCTTTCGGTTGTACCCAACCCCGATCGCGGCATGCGGTTTTGCTTCACAATTCCCGTGGCCCAAGGAGCAGCGCCATGAATGCCGCGCCCGTGGTCCACGTAATCGACGATGACGCAGGCGTTCGCAGGAGTCTGCGATTGGTCATGGAATCGGCATCGCTGGCGGTGCGGGTTTATGAGTCGGGCGAGGAGTTCCTCGACGCAGTCGATCCGCGCCAGCCCGGCTGCATGGTCCTGGACTTGAGGATGCCCGGCATGAGCGGCATTGAGGTCCTGCAGAAGCTCCGGGCGGCAAACAATGAGATTCCCGCCATCATCGTCAGCGGGCATGCCGACGTTCCGACGGCAATCCGCAGCATGAAGCTGGGGGCGATCGACCTGCTTGAAAAGCCGTTCGAGCCTCAAGCGCTATTGGACGCCATTCGCGGCGCAATCCGGGCCAGCATCGATCTGCAGCAGCGCCGCGGCGAGCAAGAGAGCATCCGCAAGCGGCTGGCGCGATTGACGCCGCGCGAACTCGTGCCGCTCAAGCTGGTGGTGGCTGGGATGCCGAACAAGCTCATCGCGGCGGAGATGCACATCAGCCCCAAGACTGTCGCCAATCACCGCGCCAACCTCATGAAGAAGACGCAAGCCCTCAACGCCGCGGACCTTTCCCGGCTCGGCACGATCGCCGGCATCCGCCCGCCCGAATGAAGCGACGATTCCCGCCCTCCTGATTGCAAGTGCCTATTCGCTGATCGAGTGATACCTCTTGGGTGCCGATACCTTCGATGTACCGAGTCCCGCGCTCGGCGACAAATATTGACGTAGCGACTGCGACAGGGTGTATTCACCCATGAAGAATCATTCTTGTGACGATCAAGCAGAAAATTGTCGGGAAGTCGCTTGGGACTGCGCTGCTGGTCGCGGCAGTGGGCCTGCTCAGTGCCGCAAGCATGTATCGTATTGGCAGAACCTTGCGCACGACCGTAGTAGCCGAACTACGCGAGACTAGCGACATAGATCGGTTGCAGGAGTCCGCGGCCAAAATCGACGGGCTCATCGACAATTATGGCGCTGCCCGGCAGAACCACCTGCAGATCGACGCGGTTCGGCTAGAGGCGGAAGTCGATGACGCATTCGACCAGATCGCCCAGGCAACGTCCCGGCTTGACCAGACCACACGGCTCCAACCCGCCGACGCCGCGCCAAGCAGCCCCAATACGGGGGGCACTGGGGACCACCGACAGCGGTTGGAGTTAATTGAGCAACAGGCGCGACTATCGCGTGATGAGTGGTCCAAGTTGCGTGCGACTATCAACCGCGACAGCGGCGCGGACCCCAACACCGAAGCAATCGACCGATTAACGCTCGCCACGGGCGCCCTGCTGCGGGATTCACAGGATTTTGAGCGTGAGGCCAAGGACGACATGATGCGCGGGCTGCAAGTCGCCCAGGATCGAGTCTCCATGTCGGTGCGTCTGCTCATAGCGACGGCAATCATCGCCGTCATTCTTTCGCTCAGCATGGCTTTTCTGGTGGCCCTCCCAATAGCGGCACGGCTGGCGCGGCTTCGGGACGGCGCGGTGGTCGTCGGCAAGGGGGACCTCGACGTCAACATCCATGTCGTATCGGACGACGAAATCGGGCAGGTGGCGGCGGCGTTCAACGAAATGTCTGCCGGGCTGCGCCGCTCCCACGACGAAATCTGCGAAAGCGAGTCCAAGTTCCGCGAATTGGCCGAGGCTATTCGCGAGGTATTCTGGGTCGTGGCCCCCGATTGTTCCAAGGTCCTTTACGTCAGTCCTGCTTATGAAGAGGTTTGGGGGCGCTCGCAGGAGAGCTGTTACAAGGACGCCCTTTCATTTACCGAAGCAATTGTTCCAGAAGACCGCCCGCGTGTCCTGCACGTATTGGGAAAGATGGCCGTCGACGGGATGGACGAGGAATACCGGATCATCCGCCCGGACGGGACGACCCGATGGATCCACTCTCGGGGATTTGCGGTTCGCAACGAGGCCGGGAAAGTCCAACGGATAGTGGGCATTGCCGCCGACGTGACCGTAGCGAAGACGGCCCAGGATGCCTTGTGGCATGCTCACGAAGAATTGGAGCAGCGTGTCGCAGCGCGGACGGCGGAGCTCCAGCAGGCGAACGAAGCCTTGCGGCGAAGCGAGGCCGATCTTCAGAAAGCCAAAGACGTGGCCGAGGCGGCGAATCAGACCAAGAGCATCATCTTCGATACGGCGTTGGACGCGATCGTCACCATCGACTCCCAGGGGGTCATCACCGCGTGGAACCTGCAGGCGGAAACGATGTTCCGCTGGGACCGGAACGAGGTGGTGGGCGAGCGCCTTGACCAGACTATCATCCCCAAACCCCATTGGGACGCGCACCGACGCGCGATCGACGCATTCCTCAAAACGGGGGATGGCCCGTTGCTCGACAAGGTCGTGGAAATCACCGCGCTCCGGCGCGATGGCCGGGAGTTCCCCGTCGAGGTGGCGATCACCCCCGCGTGGTGCGGGGGCGAATGCACCTTCACCGCCTTCATCCGCGACGTCACCCAGCGCCGGCACGCCGAGCAGCGCCGCAACATGCTGCTGGAAATGACGCGGGTGCTGGCGGAAGCGCCGACAATTGAGATCGCTGTCCCGCGCATTCTTCAAGCCATCTGCGAAGGGATGGATTGGCAGGTCGGGCTGGCGTGGGACGTGGACGAGGGCGCCAGCGTTCTGCGCTGCAGCGAGGCTTGGCACACGCTGCCGGCCTTGGACAGTTTCGTCCACGACACGCGAGAAGGAACCTTTGCGCCGGGCGTGGGGCTGCCGGGCCGGGTCTGGTCGTCGGCCGCCCCCGCTTGGGTCCCAGACTTGGGATTGGACGGCAATCTCCCCCGAAAGGGCTTTGCCGTCGCGGCGGGGCTGCGCGCCGTGTTCGGAGTTCCCCTCCGCATCAACGAGCGTGTGATCGGCGTGATGGAATTCTTCCACATGCACACTTGCGGTCCCGACAGCGAACTGCTGCCGCTGCTGGACATGATCGGAAGTCAAATTGGCCAGTTCGTGCAGCGCCGCCGGGCCGAGCGCGACGCCGAGATCGCTCGTGAGCAAGCCGAGACCGCCAGCCGCGCCAAGAGCGAGTTCCTTGCCAAGATGAGCCACGAGATCCGCACGCCGCTCAATGGCGTGATCGGGATGAGCGGCCTGTTGTTGGACACGTCGCTTGACGAACGGCAGAAGCGTTTCGCGCAACTGATCAAATCTTCCGGAGAGTCCCTGTCGTGCCTGATCAACGACATCCTGGATTTCTCGAAGATCGAAGCCCGGAAACTGGAGATCGAATCGGTTGACTTTTACCTGTACTCGGTGGTCGAAGACGTCACTGAGATGATGTCGATGAAGGCCGAAGAGAAGGGGCTGGACCTTGCCTGTTTGACGCTGCCCGATGTTCCCAAGTATGTAAAGGGTGACCCGGAACGCGTCAAGCAGATCCTGGTAAACCTCGTCAACAACGCGATCAAGTTCACCGAGTCGGGCTCGATCGGCACCCGGGTGACCCTGGACGGGCAGTCACCGGAACACGTGTTGGTGCGGTTCGCCATCACCGACACGGGCATCGGCATCCCGGCCGACCGGATGGACCGGCTCTTCAAAAGCTTCTCGCAGGTGGATTCCTCGACGACCCGCAACTACGGCGGGACGGGCCTGGGGCTGGCCATCTCCAAACAGCTTGCCGAACTGATGGGCGGCAGCATCGGCGTCGAGAGCACGCCGGGGCACGGTTCCACCTTCTGGTTCACTGTCAGGCTGGGACTGGGAACGCAGGCCCCGGAACCCGTTGCGACCGCTACCGATCCCCGTGGTTTGCGCGTCCTGGCAGTGCATGATAGCCCCACGATGCGGGAGATCCTGCGCAGCCAACTCTGTGCCTGGGGAATGGAGGCCGAAACGGCCCCGACAGGCGACGAAGCGATGAAGATGCTCATCGACGCGGCCGCGAATGCACGCCCCTACCACGTGGCAATCCTCGACGGCGAGCTCCCGGACATCAACACGCTGGAACTCGGCAAGGCAATCAAGTCCCGTTCCGAGATTGCCCAAACGGTACTCCTGATCCTTCTTCCAGTGGACAGCGATCTCGAACCAACGAAGCTGGCTGAGTTCTCAGGCCACTTAACCAAGCCGGTCCGGCAGTCGCTTCTCTACGATTCCATTGTGGATGCAATGGACTCAGTGCCCGAACCCGCGAAGTTGGTCGCGAAGGCAGTACCGACCGGTAGCGGCCTTCCCACCCATCTGTTGGATGCCCCGCAGCGAGCCCGAATTCTCGTCGCCGAGGACAATCGGGTGAATCAGATCGTCGCTTCGGAGATATTGGCCAAGCACGGCTATGCCTGTGACATCGTCGATAATGGGAAAAAGGCGGTTGCGGCGGTGTCGGCCGGCGGCTACGACCTGGTCCTGATGGATTGCTCGATGCCGGAAATGGACGGGTTTGAGGCCACACGGCAGATCCGCCTGGCGAAGAACGCCAATCCGGCAGACCTTCCCCGGCACATCCCGATCATCGCTCTAACCGCCAATGCTATCAACGGGGACCGCCAGCGCTGCTTCGAAGCGGGGATGGACGACTATGTGAGCAAGCCGATCGATCCCAAACGATTGATCGAGGCAATCCAAACGCGCCTGGGTAAATCCGCCGCGGTGACGACGGAACCGCTTGCGGTGAGCCCGGCGAACCCGCCTGTGATCGAAGTGGCAGCCGTGACAGCCGCAACTGCACCCGCTATCGCGGTTGCAGAGGCCGCACCCGTGGCGACTGATGCTTTGCTCGACCGTTGCATGGGCGATACCGCGACGGTTGCCTTGATCCTGGATGAGTTCGAGATCCAGGTGGTGGCGGACCTGGCAGAACTTACCCGGCTGGTAGGGAGCGGCGACTGCGCGGGAACGGCGCGGGTGGCCCACGCGCTCAAGGGCGCGTCGGGAATCCTGTCAGCCAGCTCGTTAGCCGACATCGCCTTCAAACTGGAACAAAAGGGGCGCGCCGGCGCGATTGCGGGTGAGGAACCGTTGCTGACGCAATTGAACGACGAGGTCCGGCGCTGCATCGATTACCTGCCCACGGTGCGGGCGGCGATCGCGAAGAGGACCGAGGCTTGACGTAGCGCCGAAGGGACAAGATGCAAATACTCATTGTTGACGACAACAAGATTCAGTTGATCGCCCTGCGGAACGTCCTGGTCAAGAGCGGCTACGAAGTCGTGACCGCCTCGAACGGCCTGGAGGCGCTTGAAATCGTGCGTGGCGGCTTGTGCCAACTGGTGATCTCCGATTGGGAGATGCCGGTGATGGACGGCATCGAATTGTGCCGCGCCGTCCGCTCCGAAGACCTTGCCGGGTATGTCTACTTCATCCTTCTGACCGGGCGCAACCTGCTCGAGGAGAAAGTGAAGGGGCTGCGCGCCGGCGCTGACGATTTCATCTCCAAGCCATTTGATCCCTCCGAATTGCTTGCCCGCATCCAGACCGCGGAGCGAATCCTTTCAATGGAGACGCGCGACGTGGCGATCTTCGCAATGGCCAAGCTTGCCGAAAGCCGCGACCCCGAGACCGGGGCCCACCTGGAGCGGGTGCGGAGCTACTCCAGGACCCTCGCCCAGCATCTGGCGGGCCTGGAGAAATTCCGCGACCAGGTGGACGCGGAGTACATCCGCTTGATTTACCTCACCAGCCCCCTGCACGACATCGGAAAGGTCGGCATCCCCGACTGCGTGCTTCTGAAGCCCGGCCGCCTCAGCGACAGCGAGTTTGAGATCATGAAGGAGCACGCGGCGATGGGCGCCCAGACGCTCGACGCCGCACTGCGTCGATTCCCCAACGTCAAGTTCCTGCAGATGGCGCGGGACATTGCGGCCACGCATCACGAGCGCTTCGACGGCGCCGGATACCCAGCCAGGCTCGCCGGGGAGCAGATCCCGCTCTGCGGCCGCATCGTCGCCGTCGCCGACGTGTACGATGCGCTGACGAGCAGGCGGGTCTACAAAAACGCCTTCAGTCACGACATCGCAAAATCCATCATCCTGAAGGATTCGGGGTCTCACTTCGACCCCGACGTCGTCGAAGCTTTTATCCAAAGTGAGGCCGCATTCCGTGCCATCTGGTCCAAATTTTCAGAGTCGCAGGTGATTGCCGCCTGAATGTCTATTGTTGAAGGCTCGCGCACTTGAGGTGAATCATGAGCACAATTCTAGTCGTCGATGATATGCCCATTATCCGGGCTCCGATCGCCGCCAGCCTGCAAGCCGCGGGGTTCCGGACGCTCTGCGCTGCCGGCGGGCTTGAAGCTCTCGTTCTGCTGGCGGAGCGTCCCGACCTCATCCTTCTGGACATTCAGATGCCGGGAATGGACGGGCTGACATTTCTGCGATTGCTCCGGCACAGCCCGAGGGGCGCTGCGATCCCGGTTCTTTTGTTGACGGCCGAAGAGGATCGAGCGATGGTCCTTAAAGCGGTAAAGCTCGGCGCGCAGGGATATATTTTGAAATCGACGTTTTCGTTAAAGGATCTGGTGGCACGAGTTCAGCAGGTGCTCGCGCGCCCCAAGACTGTGCGGGGAAGTGGTGGCCAGCCGCCAGGCAGCCGTTCCGTCGGAGGTTCCGCATCGAACGCGCCCGCTCCATCGCCAAAGTGAGTTTTGCCCATTCTTCAATTCCGGCAAATGACGCCGAGGCGTGGACGGTCAATGGGCTGTTACGAGATAGAGCCTAAGTCTAAGAGACGCCGCCGTTACCCCGCCCTCGCGATCGGCTCACCGGCCGCCAGGTCGAAACGCTGGGCCGCGGACTCGATGTCTCTGGCCAACTGCGCCTTGAGCGATTCAATCCCCGGCAGCTTTCGCTGCTCGCGCAGCCAGTCGAGGACCTCGACGCGGAGCACCTTGCCGTACAGGTCGCCGTCGAAGCCGATGAGGTGGGCTTCGATCTGGCGGGCGTTTTCGCCGAAAGTGGGCATCCGGCCGATGCTCAGCGCGACCGGGTAGTCGCGGGCCTCCACCCGGCACCGGCCGGCGTAGACGCCGTCGGCGGGGATGAGCTGGGCGTCGCAGGCGAGGTTGGCGGTCGGCACGCCGATCGTCCGGCCGCGCTGGTGGCCTTTCACCACCGTTCCTTCCAGGACATAGGGGCGGGCCAGGCAGATGGCGGCGTCGCGGGCGCGGCCGTGGGCCAGCAGCCAGCGGATGAGCGAGCTGCTGACCGGCACCACCCGCAAGTCCAGCAGCGCCACCAGCACGGGCTCGATGACGTGGAGGGAAACGCCGCTGCCTGCCGACCATTGGCGGAGGCGGGTGATGTCGCCGCCGCGGGCGCGGCCGAAGGTGAAGGAGTCGCCCTCGACCATGTGGTCGGGGCGGACTTCGTCGCGGAGGATTTGCCAGAACGCCTCGGCCGAGCAGTTCAGCACCTCCGGCACCGGGGGCAGGACCACCAGATCATCGACGCCGGCGGCGGCGAGCAGCTCGCGCTTCAACTCGGGCGGCGTCAGCCGGGGTGGAGCGTGCTCGGGTCGCAGTACGGTGAACGGATGCGGCTCGAAGGTGACGACCGCCACCCGCCCCGAACCCGATCGCGGCCGCAGGCTCGCGGCAACCTCGAGGATCCGCTGGTGCCCGCGGTGGATGCCGTCGAAATTGCCGATCGACAACACCGATCCGGCTGACAACTGCCGCAGGCCTTGTAGTCCCTGGAAGATGGTCATATCCGCATGGTTGAGTGGTCAGGGCCTTTTTTGTCCCTTCGCGCAGCGCCGTTTCCTTTGTACTACAATCGCGTCGCCGGATAAAAGTGCGTTACCTCACTTGGTCCGCCGAAATTCAAAGGAGACGATCAAATGGCAACTCTACACCACCTGCTCATGCCCCTGTCAGCCATTCTCGGCGCTTTGTCGGCCGCTCCGGCCGGGGCCGCCATCAAGACCGAGGCCCTCAAGTACAACATCGGCTCTCAGGAATACATCGGCTTGCTGGCATACGACGACGCCTCAAGCGGCAAACGCCCCGCGGTGCTGGTCGCGCCGGAATGGTGGGGCCTTACCGATTATGCCAAGCACCGGGCCGAGCAACTGGCGGGTCTCGGCTACGTCGCCTTCGCCATGGATCCCTATGGCGGCGGGAAGACCACCAACGACCCTGCGGTAGCCGGCCAATGGGCCGGGGCACTCAAGGGCGACCCCAAGGAGCTGCGCGCCCGAGCCGCCGCCGCCCTGGGGGTGCTCAAAAACAACCCTTTGGTTGAGCCCTCCAAAGTTGCCGCCATCGGCTACTGCTTCGGCGGGACGACGGTGCTGGAACTGGCGCGAAGCGGCGCCGACCTGGCCGGCGTGGTCAGTTTCCACGGCGGGCTGGCCACCAAGATGCCGGCCGCGCCGGGGAACGTCAAGGCCAAGGTCCTGGTCTGCCACGGCGGCGACGATTCGTTCGAGTCGCCCGAGGAAATCGCCGCCTTCCAGCAGGAAATGCGCGGCGCCGGCGTCGATTGGCAAATGAACATCTACGGCGGGGCTGTCCATTCCTTCACCAACCCCGAGGCCGACAAGCACGGCATCAAGGGGATCGCCTACAACGAGAAGGCGGACAAGCGATCGTGGCAGGCGATGAAGGATTTCTTCGAAGAGGTTTTCAAATGATCATCGCCAAGGCGGTTCACGACCACCTTCAACCTTATCGAACCGCCGAATCGCTCCGTCGGGCGGCCGACGCCGGGGATGCCGGCGCCATGGCCCGTCTGTCCGCCGGCCTCCGCAAAGAGGGACAAGACGCCAAGTTGGCCGACTCGTTGAAATGGGCTCGGTACTTGGATGGCTGGTCCACGCAGGCTTCTTCGTGGTTCCAGCCTTTATCGGCGCGGGGCTGGTCTTTGCCGGCGTCACCGACACCTGCGGCATGGGGCTGTTGCTGGCTCGCATGCCATGGAACCGGGCTGGGAAGTGCGCAACAAGCGGTGCCGTGAAGATGGACGATAACCGGAGTAATGCGTCATGAAGTTGCGAAAAGCCCCAACAACACGCGGACCTCGCGGCCTGCAATTCGATAGCGATGTTCTGACTTCGACTTTTCTGGGGGGGAACGGGGAAGTTGGCCCTCTCAAATTGAAAACGCGTGCAGGCTATGGTCCAGCAAAGGCACCAGCAGCAGGCCGCTACTGAACGCCGGGGTCGTCATGATCTCGTCGCCGGTGCGGCAGCGGTCGAGCGTCTGACCGGTTCGCGCATCGAGGAGGTAGACGACGCCGTCGGCGGCGCCGAAGGCGATGCGGCCAGGGCCGGCGGGCGTCGCGCCGCCCGCGATGCGGGCGCCGGCGGTGGCGACCCAGCGGACAACACCGGACTCCCGGTCATAGGCGACCATTCGGGAGGAGTGGCCGCCGACGATCACCATGTCCTCGTAGAGCAGGGGGGTGAAGTAGAGGCTCGTTCCGGCACGGCGTCGCCACCGCAGCGCGCCGGTGTCGGCATCCAGGGCATAGAGGAAGCCGTCGAACGAGCAGACGAAGCACCTGCCGCGATCGTCGATGGAGGGCCTGGCCTTGATCTCCCCGCCGGTGACGAAACGCCAGCGCTCGCCGCCCTGCAAATCGACGGCATAGAGCGTGTAGTCGTTGGCGCCGAAGAGGACCTGGCGTCGCGGCCCGTCATAGGCCGGAGACCCATGTAAATAGCCGCTGGCGTGGAACGACCACGCTGGCGCGCCGGTGAGACAATCGACCGCGATCAGGCTGCCACCGGCTTCGCCCGACTCGACGCCCGCGCATACCAGGCCGGCTTCGGGCATGACCGCGGGAGAGGAACCGATCCATTGCCCGAGCCGGCATTCCCAGGACAGCCGGCCGGTGTTCTCGTGAACGCAGTAGAGGTAGCCGTCATAGGCGCCGAAATAGACCCGGGCATCGAAGACGGCCGGCGAAGAATGCACGCCGCGCGTGCGGTCGCGGACGGGAAAACGCCACTTCTCGCGGCCCTCCAGGGAGATGGCGGCGAGGAAGCCGGCGTCGCTGCCGACGAAGATGGTGTCGCCGCTGACGCACGGCCCGGACTTCACGACGCCGTTGCGGTTCTGGTTGAGCGGCCCGAATTGCCACACCGGCCGGAGCAGGCCGGGCTGGGCGGGCGGTTGGAGCGAAACACCCAGGCCGGCGAGGGTGAACAGGGGTTCCACAGGGATCTGCCGCGCCGCGAGCAACTGCGAGCCCGCGCGCTCGCAATCGACCACCGCGCCGACGGCGACAACTTGCACGCCGAACGGCTCCAATGCCTCCAGCGCCTGCAATTGGGTCTCGCCGGAATTGATGATGTCATCGACCACAACAACCCGGGCGCCGTGCGGGATCGGCGGCCCCTCGACACGCTTCTTCAAGCCGTCCGCTTTCGGATCCCTGCGGATCAGGAAACCGTTCACCGGCTGATTGTCGAGCCGGCTCTCGTAGAGGATGGCGATGGTCAGCGGGTTGGCGGCCAGCGTCATCCCGCCGACGAAATCGGGTTTGTACTTCCTGATCCGCTCCCACAGCAGCCGGGCCGCGTACTGGAGATACGGCCCGCCCAGCAGAAGCTCCCGGCAGTCGATCATCCATTGGTACGGCTTGTTGTCCCGGCCCACTCCCTGCCCAAGCTTGAGGGCGATGTCGAGAACGCCCTTGCGAAGGGCAAGGAGCGTATCGTCACCTGGCGGCGGAGCTTCGTTTTCGTTCGGAAGATCAGGCGGGATCGAGTCACGCATTCGGTGATTCCGTAGGGTACGCACTCAGCCTGGGAGATTCTTGTGGCGCAGGAGTCCTCGCCTGTTTTTTCGACTCAAAAACACAGCCGGGACGGCCGTGCCACGAATAAATCCCCTGGCTCACCGCGGACCGTTTCTCCGACGTCACAAATCCTATGAACGTCGCGGGCACTGAAATTATTTGGGCTTGACTGCCGCCGCCGCAGCTTCGCGTTCGGCGCAGCTCCCAGTTGGGATCTCCTTGACCTCTGACGTGGTCAGCGTCACGTAGGCGCCGGAGCCGATGTCCCAGAAGCTGATCGATCCATTATCGTAACGCCAGACCGCCGGAGAACCGATGGGGGCATTATCGGGGACGATGTATACGCCGGGCTGGTCCTTGGCATAGTACACGCGCCCAGTCGTGGGATCTTTGATTTCGTAGCAATGAACGCAACCAACAGTCGAAACGGCAACGAGCGCCGCCAGTGATGCAAGCATCGTTCTCATGGTTTACTCCGACCGCTTGTTTCAGCTTTGTCTGTCAGCCGTCAGCCGATCCTGATTCTCCGCACCGGTTTACCTCACTCGGCCGTCAAAAGCAGTACCAAGCGACGGCGCGGGTGTGACGCAGGCGGAACAAGCCGTTTGCCTTTTTAATGTTCGTTCACAATGCGTTAACAATCGCTTGGTTGGAGGATAAACTGGCTGTCAATCGGGGTCGGAGACGCCCATCAACCCATGGCTGAAGCTTATTGTTGCGGATTTGGGGTGGGAAAAGTCTTGCCGCAGCACATTCCAGGAAATATCATTTAATGTATTGTGCTCAGGCGCCGCCGTGCCGAATGCGCCTCTTGGTTCGTCACGGCATTCGAATCCCAATTGGGCACAATGGAAGTAACCCAACGTGAGCCTTCACAAGCTCGACATGATCGGCACTTCTTCCCGACGGCAAGCCCGTGGTTACGTCGTTGCCTTGGCCGCAGTCACGATCGCGGCGGTTTTGATTCGCTTGCTGCAGTCGATGGGTTATGCGGGGCTGTCGCCGCTTTTCGCGGCTGTGGTCATCAGTGCATGGTATGGAGGAATCGGGCCCGCCGTGTTTGGGGTGGTTTGCACGACGCTTGCCGCGTACTACCTGCTTCCGAAATCGAACGTGGCCCAGCTCTATCACGATGACTTCCTTCGCGCTACCGTGTTTACACTGACCGCGATGGTAGCGGTCGCGATTCATCTGGCGTCGCGGCGCACCGAGGAGGCCGCCAGGAAGGGCAAGCAAACCGCCGAGGCGGCCAACGAAGCCAAGACCCGTTTGCTCGCCATGGTCAGCCATGACTTGAGAAGCCCGCTGAACCCGATTCTCATGGCCGTGGCCTTGGCGGAGCAGAACCCGCTCGTGGCCGAGCAAGCCCGCGAGCACCTGGATCTGATCCGAAACTGCGTAGCCCTAGAGGTCCGTCTCATTGAAGACCTGCTTGACGTGGCTCGCCTGGCCACCGGCAAGTTCAAAGTATCCATGGGTCGCGTTGACGTACATGAGGTCCTGGAAGGTGCGATTCTGGCGTGTCAGCCGGAGATCAAGGAAAGACGATTGACTTTAGGTACGAATCGGACGGCGAGGTCCGCGATCGTCAAGGGCGACGCCGCCCGTCTCCAACAGCTCTTCTGGAACCTGGTAAGCAATTCGATAAAGTTCACGCCCAAAGGCGGCAGCATTGCAGTGCGCACTTACGACACCGCGGCGAGCCAGATTGCCATTGAGGTGCGCGACAGCGGCGTCGGCATCGATCCGAGGAAGCTGCCGTTCGTATTCAAGGCCTTTGAACAGGGAGACGCCGATCGAATAGCCGGGACCAGCGGCTTGGGGCTCGGGCTCGCCATCTGCCAGGGGATCGTTGACGCGCACGGGGGATCAATAACGGCCAGCAGCGCCGGCGTTGGCCTCGGGGCGGTTTTGACGGTTCGTCTACCTACCCTGCACGGCCAAACTCCCAACGCCGATCACACGTCATCTGATCATGAAACGTCGGTCGGACGTTAAGATTCGATCTTCTTCGACACCGCCCCGCATTCCGGGCAGCGTTCGGGTGTCGCACGGAGGTCGTAGCCGCACGTCAGACAGAGACCCGCGCGGATTCGGCGCCGGCGGCGCAGCCAGGGCCACAGCCGCACCGCCGGCAGTAGGGCGAGCATGGGGACCAGCAGCGCCGCCGGCACGACCGCCGCGTTGTACTGCCCCTGTGCGGACGCCGCCGGCTTTCCGTCGATCGGATAGTAAACGAAATGTTGCAGGTACGAGTACCGCCTTATGCCGAGGATGCCCTTGGGAGTGCCGCCGGGGTTACCGGCGTCGTGGAGGCTGTACATCGTCAGGCTGTCGGCCGTGCCCTGCTGGCGAGCGGTGAGTCCCGGCTTATAGAAGTCCAGAGGCATCGCCTCACGCTCGAAGTGGACGGCCCCTGCGTACGTCTCCAACGTGTAAAGCAACCCCGAGGGCCTGCTCCAATAGACGCCGTAACAGCGGCGCGGAATCAATACGCACGGCACGCTTACCGCCACGAACAGCAACGCCGACACCGCCGCGGCGGAGTTGATCGCCCAACGGAGAAAACGTCTCATTTTACCCTCCTTCCGGCTGGAATGGTCCCACATTCCGGGCACTGGTTGGGCGTGACGCGGAGGTCGTAGCCGCAACTCAGGCATAGTCCTTTGCGACGACGAGTCCTCTGGCGTATCTGCCGCCCAACGTCCCGCGATAGCCACGCAATTGGAAGCAAGGCTAACAAGAGCACCGCATTTCGGCACCGCAAGGACCTGCCTGCCGTAGGCGTCAACCTCATCAGTCCGGATTGACGATACCACCGATAAAGGTTCTCAATTCTTTCGTAGGTCCCTTCCCTTTCGGCCTCCAAAGCCTTAAACCTCTCGAAATACCGATCCCACTCCGCCCGATTCCGTCGCGGGTCCGTTGCGCCGAGTTTCTTTAATTCCATCCTCGAACCACGTCGTAGCTCAGCCATCCGATCATCCAACTGCTGAAGTCGTCGATGAAATATACGATCGGGAGCACGGTCCAGCTCCCGCTGTGGCTCGTTATCGATGAGCAGCACGCCATCCCGCGCAGCAACCTCCCACAGCCCCTTTTCGGTCCAGAAAGGCACGGCTAGCTCAGCAGAATAGCTTCGCACCCACAGCACGCACGTCGCCACGAAGAGCAGCGCCGACACCACCGCCGCGAAGTCGAACGCCCACCGGCGAAGACGCCTCATGTGGCCGCCTTTACGGCTGGCACCACACCGCATTCGGGGCAACGATCTGGAGTCGCACGTAGGTCGTAGCCGCAGGATTGGCACAGGCCTGTTTGATTCCGGCGGCGACGGCGACGCATCCTACCGGCAACCTGGGAGGTGGGAAGAATGAGCAAGGTTGCCGCAACAAACCAGTCAGGAATTGCCACATAACTGATGTCAGTTGCATACCAACTAAAGCTCGAGCTCGCGAGTTCCCTGAAGTTGCCATAGATCCTCGAGCCTCCGAGTACGCCATTCCAAAACCGGGCCCCCGGCCCCTCAAGAGACCCATTGAGATTGATCGTCCAATGGTCGTAGTACGATTCGAAAACTTCGTCCTTTTGGTTACTGCTGAACACCGGTCCGGTCACCCCCTGCGTTTGTTCCACCCAGAACTCGCCCCCCTGCGAGCCGATTGACCATGCCGCCTGCCTCGCGACTGTTACAACGTCGGCCCGGTGACGGCTCCGCACCCACAACACACACGCCGCGACAAACAACATCGCCGACACCGCCGCCGTGCCATTGAACGCCGATCGGCCAAGATGCCTCATGTCGCCACCTTTCCCGCCGGAACCGTTCCGCATTCCGGACACCTTTCAGGAGTAGCTCGGAGGTCATAGCCGCATACCCGACAGGCTCCTATTCGCATCCGACGAGCCTTGCGGCGGCGGATCAGCCACCATGCCGGGAGGACGGCGGACAACAGCAGCGGCGTCCCCAGCCAGACGGCGACGGTGCTGGTACGGTTGAGGACCGCCACGACCGTCCTGTCCTGCGTGCGCTCGAGGGTGAGGCGATCATGGTGCCAGCGGAGACCCATAAAGTTCCAGCCGCCGGCGTCCCCGCCGTAGAGATAGCCGCCGCCGATTCCCGGAGGCGGCGCGAACGTCTCGATGGTCGAAAACGCGGCGTATCCGCCCCCCAGGGCCAATTCTTTCCAGCGGCCCGCCGTGGTGGGCGCAGCCGTTCCGATCTGCCACCTCGGCTGGGCGTAGCTGCACACCCAGAGTGCCGCCGTCGTCAGGCACAGCACCGCCGACAGTGCCGCCGCGAGGTTGAAGGTACGAAGGAGAAGAGGCCGCATGGGAGGGGATGATACCGCGCGAGGGGTGGGAAGAAGGCGCTTCATGCAGTCCTCGCTGCCTTCGGCACCCTCCCACATTCGGGGCACTTGTCTGGTGTGGCTCGGAGGTCGTAGCCGCAGGAGCGACAGAAGCCCGGACGGCCGCGAGGCCGGCGAACCGCGCTCATGAGCCAGAACGCAGGGAAAACGGCGAACAGCACCGCCGGAAACCACCAGGGAAACTCCAGAAGTTTGAGACCTCCATCGCCGACGAAATACGCAGAGCCACCGGGGACGGGCACGCCGTTGGCGTCGAGGGTGTACCATTGTCGCATCCCCGAGCGGTCGAAGTTGATTGCAAACCCGAGCCGGACCAAGCCGTCGCCCACAAGTCCGATGCCGCCGGTTGCCGGTGGTGAGGTGGAATGTGTAAGCGGCATCGGGGGCAGCTGCCAGGCCACCCGATCGGCGAAGAACCGTCCATTGCCGACCTCTGCCTCCCAGTAATATTGGCCGTTCTGCGGCGTCAATGAGTTCGGCCGTTGCCAGGTAAAGTCATCCCAAATAATGTAGCTTCGCACCCATAGCACGCACGTCGCGACGAGCAGAATTGCCGACAGCGCCGTCGCGATGTTGAAGGCCCAGCGGAGAAGATGCGCCATAGGAGCGGATCATACCGCGCGAGGGATAGCCGGATGTACTCTTGCGTGCGAAGGAACCGGGCTTTGCGTTTCGACTTGGCCCCAAAGCTCGCTCATCCGAAACAAACCCATGGTGCAAGCACCAGTGGCGTTCACGCAGTAGCAGCGGGAAACGATTTCGCCCCCCGAATGACACCCCGAGATGCAGAATTCGATCAGAACGCCCACGGGTGCTTGCACGTGCAAGCACCCGTGGGCGTTCCCGGATCTGGTCATCCCGTTACCTTTTCGTGGGTGACCACAGGCGGTGGAACTGCTTGCCCGTTCGCAACCCCGGCGCAGCATTCCCCCAATCCCCGTGTTAAAACTCGCAACATGACGCTCCACGGAAAACCTCTCATTGCCGGCCTGCTCGCCCAATGGGCCGCGAACAACTTGACAGCTCCCTCCCTACGCGCCGTGAACCCCGCCACGGGCGAGACGCTCGAACCGGCGTTCATCGAAGCCGACGAGGCGCAGGTTTCCGCCGCGGTTGAGGCGGCGGCCGGGGCCTTCGCCGAGTACCGGCGGCGGACGCCGGCCGAACGCGCCGCGTTCCTCGACGCAATCGGCCGGCATATCGAAGCGCTCGGCGACGGACTTCTCGATCGTGCGTCGGCCGAGACCGGCCTGGGCCTGGACCGGCTCCGCGGCGAACGCGGGCGGACGATCGCCCAGCTCCGCATGTTCGCCCGGCTCATTGAGGAAGGCTCGTGGGTCGATGCACGGATCGACACCGCCGACCCGAGCCGCAAGCCGGCGCCGAAGCCTGACCTGCGGCGGATGCTGGTGCCGATCGGGCCGGCGGCGGTGTTTGGGGCCAGCAATTTCCCGCTGGCGTTTTCCGTGGCCGGCGGGGATACCGCCTCGGCGCTGGCGGCGGGGTGCCCGGTGGTCGTGAAGGCCCACCCGGCCCATCCCGGCACGTCGGAAATGGTCGCAGGCGCCATCGCGGCGGCGGCCGCCGAGACGCGGATGCCGGCCGGCGTCTTCTCGATGATCCACGGACGTGCCCCGGCCGTCGGGCTGGCGTTGGTCCGTCACCCGCAAGTCAAGGCAGTCGGCTTCACCGGTTCACTCCGGGCGGGCCGGGCGTTGTTCGATGCGGCGGCGGCCAGGCCGGAGCCGATCCCGGTCTATGCCGAGATGGGGAGCATCAATCCCGTGTTCGTCCTGCCGGGCGCGCTGGCCGAGCGCGGCCGGCAGATTGCCGAGGGGCTCAAGGCCTCGGTCACACTGGGCGTCGGGCAGTTCTGCACCAACCCGGGCCTGGTGGTGGGACTCGACGATGGCGACGGCAAGTTTGCCGACTTCAAGACCGAAGCCGCCCGCCTGATCGCCCAGACGCCGCCGGGCGTGATGCTTTACCCGGGGCTGCGGGACGGGTTTGTTGCCGAGGCGGGCCGGTTCGAAGCAATCCCCGGCGTTTCGCACAGCGGCGGGCCGCCCAAGGGCGATGGCCCGGCGCAGGCCCGGCCGATGGCTTTTTCGGTCGATGCCGACACGTTCCTGGGCCAGCCCGAGTTGAGCCAGGAGATGTTCGGGCCATCGACACTGCTGGTGACCGCGCGATCGCGCGAGCAGGTGCTGGCGATTGCCGCCAATCTGGCCGGCCATTTGACCGCCACCATTCAAGGCAATGCCGACGACCTCGAGCAGTGGCGCGATCTGATCGACGTGTTGCGGGAGAAAGTTGGCCGGCTGATCTTCAACGGCTTCCCCACCGGCGTCGAAGTCAGCTCGGCCATGCAGCACGGCGGGCCGTACCCGGCCACCACCGATCCCCGCACCACGTCGGTCGGCACCGCCGCCATCGAGCGCTTCGTCAGGCCGATCTGCTTTCAGGATTTCCCCCAGGCCGTGCTCCCGCCGGAACTGCACGACAAAAACCCGCGCGGGATATGGAGGTTAGTCAACGGGGAGAGGACGCGCGGGGAGATTTAGCCGCGCAACTAACTTGTCACCGGCGGCGGCGATCCCCGTTCATCGCCTTCGCCGGCGTCCCCCTGTTTCTGCGTCGACTCCACAATCGGCGTCACGTCGGTGACGATGATCCCCTGCATTTGGGCCAGCCCGCGGGCGGCGCTGGGGCCGTCGGCCTGGAGCGTAAGCTCCCGGCCCGCGTTGGTCTTCGGGTCGAACCCGAGAATGTGGAAGTACCGGGGGCCTTCACTGTCGGGTTTCGGCGCACGATGGAACAGAAAGGCGATCACGACGCTCATCAGCACGATCAAGCCTGGCACTACCAGTGCCAACACCACCCATCCGTACCAAGTCGGGATTAAATCGCTGATTACGTTCACCGTTTCCTCCGCATTGCTTCAAGTGGCTACAATGGCCACGGCCAACCCGCGACGGCATACGGCATCGCGTGAGATCTTGGGATGGCGGTCATGGGCGAAACCGATCGGACACAACCACCGACTTCTTTGCCGCCGCCGCCGCCGCCGCTGCCGCTGCCGCACAACAGTGCGCCCGTTGGGGCGCCACCAGCGGTCGACTACCTCCGCTTTGCACCAGCTCAGGCAGCCGGCTGGACGACTGTCGCCTCCTTTGGCACGGCACAGGTATGGCACATGGCGCACGACATGCTCGTGCAGCAACACATTGTATGCCGGATGGTTGCCGACCCGCGCCCCGATGCGCAGCGGATGGACCTGCTGGTGATGGCTTCAGAAGCAGAGTGGGCTCGCGAGTTGCTAAGCCACGGCATCGCCGAGTTGCGCGGCACAGTCCTCCCGGCCGGCGGCTTCCCGGTGGTGATGCCCGGCGTTGCGCCGCCGTCGCCGCAAGCTCCTGTACGCCAGCAAGGTTTCGCATCAGCGGCGGGCGCCAGGGCGCCGCTGGCCGCATTGCCGGTCGGGCCGCTGCGCCGGGTCGAGACGCCGGGGCAATCCGCGGCATATACGATTACTCTCGTCCTCCTGATTGCAATCATGGTGCTGCTGATCATCTCCATGGTCGCCGTATGCTTTATGAGGGACAATTATCAATAGTTCACCGAAATCGATCAGCCAAAGCAGCCATGGCCCGAACGCGATTAGACCCCGAGTCCCTCCTGGACGCCTACGCCCGGGGCGCATTCCCGATGGCGGATCGGCAAGGCGCGATCGGCTTTTACACCGCCGACCCGCGGGGGATCATTCCACTGTCGCCGCCCGAGGCGTTCCACGTGCCCGGCACGCTCCGTCAGACCCTCCGCCAAGGCAAGTTCGAGGTGCGCATCAACCACGACTTCGCCGCCACGATGCGTGCCTGCATGGAAGCCCCGCGGGGCCGGACCTGGATCAATGAGGCCCTCGTGTCCGCCTACCAGCGCCTGCACGAAATCGGCCATGCTCACAGCGTCGAGGCGTGGCAGGGAGGCGCATTGGCCGGCGGACTCTACGGCGTGAGCCTCGGCGCCGCATTCTTCGGCGAAAGCATGTTCCATCGTAAGACCGACGCCAGCAAGGTCGCCCTGGTCCACCTGGTCCAGCGGCTGCGCCAGCGCGGGTACGAACTGCTTGACACGCAGGACGCCACCCCGCACCTCCGCCGGTTCGGCTGCATCGCCATCCCCGCCGCCGAGTATCTGCGCCGATTGGAGAGCGCCATTGCTCGGGAATGCACTTTCGTATGATCGCGAAATAATCCATTCAAGGAACGCAGGGCGTACGTCCGATAAGGCTTGGTGATGCAACGATCGAACGGAGTCGATCCCAATTTCGTCGCACCCGCGGAGGGCGCGCCCTCGCCCATCGTCGTTCTGGACAGCGGTTTGGGGGGCCTGACCGTCGTTCGCGCCCTTCGCGCGGTACTGCCGGGCGAGGACATCGTCTATTTCGGCGACACTGCCCGGTTCCCCTACGGCTCGAAGAGTGCCGCCACCGTTTCCAGCTTCGTCCGGCAAATCGTCGATTACCTCCAGCACTTGCAACCGAAACATGTCCTGATCGCGTGTAACACCGCTACGGCATTGGCTTTGCCAGCATTGGCGGCAGGGTTCCCAGGTCTGTCGATCAGCGGCGTGATCGAGCCCGGCGCCCGCGCCGCCATCGAGGCCGCCGGCTCCCGGCAACGCCCCGTGATCGGCATTCTGGCGACCGAAGCCACTGTCCAATCCAAGGCTTACGTGCGGGCCATTCTCCGCCGACGGCACCACGCCCGCATCCTGATGCAGCCAGCGGCGCTGCTGGCGTCGATCATCGAAGACGGTCGCCGCGAGGCCGACCCGCTGGTCCACCTGGCCCTTAAGCAATACTTGGCGCCGCTGATGCAGCATTCCCCCGGCGTGCTGTTGCTGGGATGCACGCACTACCCGGTGCTGAAGAGGTTGATTAGCCGGATGGTCGGCCCACAGGTTCAAGTGATTGACTCGGCTGACCAATGTGCTCATGATGTTGCCCGCCGATTGCAGGCGACCGGACTGGGCCGTATCAAACTCCGCTCCGCCGGGGGTATTGCGGACGCGAGGCAGGATACGCCGGCCTCACTCGGCTCATTGCAGTGCATCGTCACGGATGACCCCGATCGTTTCCAAAGGCTCGCGCCCTGTTTTCTGGGCGAGCCGGTCGGCACGCCCCAGTGGGTGTCCGCCGACGAACTCGACGGGCAGAAACTCATTACTATTCCGAAAGGTCAATTGAGGGCAGCGGTGTAGTTCAGACAGAGGGAAGGAAGATGTCAATGGGTCAGTTCAGGCAAAGAGTGTCTACCTTCGTTTCGGTCCCGCTGGCCGGGTTGCTCCTGGCCGCCGCGGGATGCTCCAGTCATGGCCCGGCAACTCCCGAGCCCACGGCGAGGCTCGCGGCGGCGAGCACGCCTGGCGACCCGCCTGGCGTCACGGCGGCCACCGCTCCCAACTCCCAACCCGCACCATCGGCACAAAACCACACCGAGCGGCAGAGGGAACTGGAGGAGGTGGAACACAGCCGGCTGGGGTTCATCAAGGTGCAGTGGACGAAGTTGCAATGGACCATTTCCGATACGTGGGACAAGGCGTTCGGCACCTCGCCCGCGCAGTATGCTCGGATGATGGAGTCACAAGGGGCCGACGCCCGGCGAATTGGGATCAATGGACTGGCTGCCACCGATCGAGGCGAGCAGCCCCCATACACCATCCGCTATGCCCAAATCGGCCGGCTCGACAACGACTACCTGGTCCGGGCGACGGCGATCCGCTCCCTGAACCGCAGCCGCGACCGCTCGGCAACCGCCGTGGCGCTGTATGTCAGGTCGCTGGAAGACCCGAATGTGCCGGTGCGACTGGAGGCGTGCAAGGCGCTGGGTCACATGCCCACCGAGGATGCGACCGAGCCGCTATTAAGGATCGCGAACCGCACAGAGGAAGACAAAGACGTGCGGATTGCCGCCATCGACGCCCTGCGCCATTACAAGACCCTGGAGGTGGCCCGCACATTGGTGCTGATGCTGTCGGACCACGATTTCGGCATCGCCTGGACGGCCCATCACAGCCTCAAAGCCCTCACTGGTAGGGACCTGCAGTATGACGAAGCGGCGTGGCTGGCGTACCTGACGGGGCCGGAAAAACCGTTCGGGTGAGCGGAGTCAGCTCATCGCCCGGAAGACGATGAACGCCAGGACAATTCCCAGTACCACGAAGGTGTAGATCAGGATACCGGTGGTGTTGGACTTACCCGTCTTGCCGTTGTAGCAGGTGCCGCAACCCATGCATTTGACGTGGCTCATCATCCGCGGGCCCAGCAGGCCGCCCCACCAGGTAAAGCTGACCTTCGTCGAGCGCGGATCTCGACACTTGGGGCATACCACCGCCGCACCGTACGGCGATACAGGCGTCGAATAGTTGAGCGGCTGGACAGGATACGGTTGCCCGGGCGGAAAAGGTTGCCCGGGATACAGCGCTTGCGGGAATGCAGCTTGGGGCGGCGGTGGCGGCACGTTCGGAGCGGGGTTGGGATTGTAGGGCTGGGTCATTTGGGCCATGATACCCGTGGGTTTTGCCCGTCGCAAAACTTCTTCATTCTCTCGCGAACCGGCTTCCCCATGCGTGCGCTTGTCTTTGAGAACGCTCTTTCCTTCCAGCCGCGCCGCCCCGACCCGCCGATGGAGGCCGGCGACACGCTGCTCCGCGTCCGCCAGGCGGGGATCTGCGCCACCGATCTGGAGATCATCAAAGGGTACATGGGCTTCCGAGGCGTCCTGGGCCACGAATTCGTCGCCGATGTCGTCAGCTCTCCCGATGCCGCGCTCGTCGGCAAGCGCGTGGTTGGTGAGATCAACGTGGTATGCGGGCGCTGCGACCTGTGCCTGTCGGGCCTGAGCAGCCACTGCCGCAACCGCACCGTCCTGGGCATCCTGGGTCGGGACGGGGCGTTTGCCGATTTCGTGCGGATGCCGGCGGTCAACCTGCACGTGCTGCCGCGGACGGTGGATGACGATGCCGCGGTGTTCGTCGAGCCGCTCGCCGCCGCATTTCAGGTCCTCAAGCAGATCAAGCTCGATGGCCGCAAATGGGTCACCGTTCTCGGCGACGGCCGGCTCGGTCTGCTGGTGGCCCAGGTGTTGCGCGACGCCGGCTGCCCGGTGCGCGTCATCGGCAAGCATCCCGACAAGCTCGCCTTGTGCGAGAAATGGTCGATCCGGTCGCGCCCTTTGGCAGACATCGTCCCGCGCCACGATCAGGACGTGGTGGTCGACTGCACGGGGTCGCCGGCCGGATTCGAGCTGTCCATGCAGATGGTCCGCCCCCGCGGCACGATCGTGCTCAAAACGACCGCCGCCGCGGGTAAGCCGCTCAACCTGGTGCCTCTGGTAATCGACGAGATCAACGTGATCGGGAGCCGGTGCGGCCCCTTCCGCGAGGCGATCCGCGCCCTGGCCGAAAAACGCGTCGATGTCGCCAGCCTGATCCACCGCCGGGTCCGCATCGACCAGGGTTTGGAGGCCATGGACCTGGCTGCAAGGCCCGGCGTGCTGAAGGTCATACTTACGATGGATTGAAGGGCAAAACCCGATGAACCGCGACTCGGCCATGATCATTGGCATCTCAATCGTCCTCGGCTGCCTGCTTTTGGGCATGGCCGGGCGCCCCTCCGGCAGCGCCCACGGCGACAGGCCTTCCGATGACGTCGGCCGCTACCAGATCATCCGCGCCAGCGACTGCAACGTCATGATGCTGGACACCAAGACCGGCCGATCGTGGACTATCTTCGTCAGCTCCGATCATGGCCCGGTGCACTGGTCCGAAGACAGCCCCGACGTCTCGCCGCCGGGTCAGGGCATTCTGGAAACGCAGCCGTCACAGCAGCAGCAGAAGAAATAGTATTCTTTCCTTCTCGTCTCCGTGTCCCCCGTGTCTCCGTGGTGACCCAATTCCCTCCCATGGCAAAAGACCTCGCAATTGTCCTGAACCACGGCAGCCTGAACTCGGCGGTCGCGACGGCCCTGGCGGGGCAGAAGCACCGTACGGTGATGCTCTACGCCGCGGGCGACGTCGAGTCCAAAGAGGCGACGCGATCGCGAGCGGCATATGAGCAGCAGGTCGCGCACTTCAAGCCGTACCGCGACCACACGGTTGCCCTGCCGCAACTGGCCGCGGGGGGCGCGTCGCGTCAGGCGACAACGACCTCGGATCCGCGCTATCCCACGCCCGTGGGCCCCAAGCTGCTGGAACTCCTGCCCCTGCTCGCCTACGCCGCCCGCTACGCCGCCCATTACCGCGCCACCGCCATCTACCTGGGCCTGCGCATTGGGAGCACCGCCCGCGCCGGCGAGAAGTCCGTCGGCCCCGCCGGTTCCCACACCGATGAGCTGGCCCAGGCCACCGAGTTCACCCAGATCTGGAACGAAATGCTCGCGCACCCCTGCGGCCTGCTCGACCTGATCGTCGAAACCCCGCTGCTCGAGCTGGACCCCTGGCAGGTGGTGGACGTCGGCTTCCAGACCCAGGTCCCCTTCGAGCGGACCTGGAGCTGCATAGAAGAAACCGGCGACCCCTGCTGGGCCTGCCCGAGTTGCCGCTCGCGAGAAGCCGCCTTCCAGCAGGCCGGCAAGCCGGACCCCCTGCGGGCGGTGAAGAAGAAGTAGGGAGGATGTGGGAGGGGAAGACGTGAAACGTGAAACGTGAACTGGGAGGACGCGAAAGGATGACAGTTTTTGTCCTCGCTCCCGGTACTCCGGGAGAGGGTAGGGTGAGGGTCGTTCCTTCCGAAATCGAATGAAGAGATGCCTGGCAAGCGCGACCATGACCCCCGTCTCCGAGGCCTCGCCCGTCGAATGCGTTCGGAGCCGACCGACGCAGAAAAGAAGCTGTGTACCAAGTACTCACAGAAAGACCCTCACCCTAACCCTCTCCCGGAGTACCGGGAGAGGGGACAAATGCGCTGAGCCGCAGCAATTGAACTCATGAGGATGTGACCCCGCACTCGTTCAGGGTACGCGTCTCTCTGATCCCCTCTCCCGGTACTCCGGGAGAGGGTCTTTCTTTCGCCGCGCCCTCAACACGTGTTCTTTTACGCCAGTAGGTTGAGGTATCCAAACCCGTTCATTTCAACGGTGCCAGCGGAAGGAACCCATGAAGAACACCTTGCGATTCAACCGACGCCTTCTCAGCGTCTCCTGTCTGGTTAGCACCTGCATGGCGGCTGCGGCATCGGCGGCGCCGCAGATGCAAATCCTGCTGCCCCTGGAGCGCGTGGCGTACCAGACCAATGAATTGATCGATCTGTCCATCGTCCGTTCGTCGGAGCAAACGCTGCCGGCGGGCGATCTGTCGCTGACCTTGAGCTCCGACAATGGCAGCAAGCTGGCGTTCATCTTCGCATTACCGGAGGCGGCCGTCGAAGGCAAAGATGCCCGGCGGACCGACCACCTGCACCTCGACGGCCGGCTGCTCCGGCCCGGCAGCTATTCTGTTGACGCAAAAGTGGGCGACCTGAGTGCAACCACGCGCATCGAGGTCTACAGCCATATTCGCCGCAGTGATTTCAAGTTGATCGACTGGGGCTCGTCGGCGATCGGCAAGGAACAGGCCGTTCTGGGGGCCGATTCGATGGGGTTCAACCTGCTCTACGTCACGCAGCTCAGCAAGGACGACTCCATCCGCGGCGGATGCGACTTCATGCAGAACTGCGCCATGGGCGGCGCACACCAGATCGACATTCACATGGAGAACGACTGGTCCGACCCATATGTCCTCCAGGGTGGCGAGGCACGCGTCGTCCGCCAGGCGCTCAAAGACCGCTCCATGCCCAACTGCATGGGCGTCCACTTTTACGACGAGCCCGGCCTGACCTGGTGGAAAGACCCGCGCACCGGCGTCATGGTCCCGTTCAACATCCCGGCTCAGGACCGCTCCTACAAGAGCGCCTTCGACACTCAGGCGCCGCAGTACGACCAGGTGAAGCCGAACAACCCGGCGGCCGTGGCCCGCTGGGACCAGCTCAATCGCTGGAAGCTGTCGTTCATGGAAGCGGCATGGAAGGACGCGCAATTCGGCGTGAGCCGGGTGCAGGGAAACCTGCTTTCGGTGACGCAAAGCGAATATGCATGGAACGCCTATGCCGACGGGTACTACTTCAACGTCGTCCGCCCGCTGCCGGCCATCAGCGGGCACGGCGGGTATGACGACGGGCCGGCGGGCTACTTGTACCCGTCGTTCCACCACGAATTCGGCCGCATGCGCGACCTCAACAAGCCCGAATGGTATCTGCCTACCTGGTACGGCATCGGCACCGACAACTGGCGGCTCGAACAATACCTCTCGTTCATGACCGGCTTGCAGGGCATGGCCAAGCCGCCGGATTACAAGATCCAGAAGCCGGAAACGACCCTCGGGGCCGACGGGATCGTCGCGACCAACAAGCTGTTCGCGCGCCTGGGAACGATCTTCACCAAGATGCCCGTCACTCGCCCGCCGGTGGCGCAGCTATATTCCATCTCGCAGGATCTGGGCGCCGAGGTCTGCGACATGCAGGACCCGTCGGCCATCAACACCTCCGCCTATGAAGGCGGGCACCACAATCGCGCCAAGTCGTTGCAGACTTACCTGGCCGGCAAGGCGATCCATGTGCCGTTGTTCCCGATCGTCGAGGAGGACGTTCTCGACGGCACCCTGGCCGCCCATCACAAGGCGGTCGTCCTGCCGGGCATCGATACGCTGGCGCCCAAGGTCATCAAGGCGTTGGAAGCGTACATCGCCGGCGGGGGGGTGGTGCTGGTCAGCGACGACTCGAAAGTGGAAATCCAGGGGGCGACGAAACTTGGCGTGCCGGTCGATGTCTCGCAATACGACCTCATCAACAAGCTCTGGACCACGGACCAGAAGGAATCCCAGAGGCAGCGCACCGCGCGGCTGTTCCTCAAGAGCGCCGAGCCACTGGCCAAGGCCCTGAAGGAAAAACTGAACGCGATCGGCATTACTCCCTACCTCGATGCCGATAGTCCGCAGATCGTCACCAGCGTTCAATCGGCCGGCGAGATCTTTTACCTTTTCGCGGTCAACGCGACCGGGGATGAAAACGGAGGACCTCTGGATATCCGGCCAACGGACGCCGTCCTCTCCATCGCTGCCGATCAACGTCCGGTCTACGACGCCATACACCCAGGCGCCCCGAGCGGATTCGCCATGGCGGCGGAACGACCTATCTTATCTGGGCGTTTTCGCTTCGGCCCCGGGCAGATGCGCGTCTGGGCTCGGTCGGACCGCCCGATCGGCGGCGTGCAGGTGCAGACGCCGGTGCTGTTCAGCGACTACACGGTCGCGGCCGAGCCACTACGCGTCGAAGCGCAGGCGGTGCTGCTGGACAACGCCGGCCAGGTGCTTGCCGGCGTCGCGCCGATGGAACTTCGTTTGATCGACCCGCTGGGCCAGGTCCGTTACGACCTGTATCGCGCCTGCGACCACGGCGTCCTGCGTATCGACCTCCCGCTGGCGGTCAACGACCCGGCAGGCGAGTGGCAGCTTTCCGTCCGCGAGTTGTTGAACGACACCGAAGGTCACGCCACGTTCTCCTACAAGCCGCCTGCGCAGGCCGGCGCGGTCGCCGGCGCGACTCGCCGGGCGGTTTACTTCGGCAACTTCGCCGATAACGACCGCGATCACGTCTTCCGTTTCTTCCGGCAGTTCCACGAGGTGACGATCGTAAAAGGCCCCAAGGACTACGAGTCGGCCGCCGCCGATCGACTCATCGCGGTCCTCAAGCCATGGGACGTTCAGTGCAAGGTCATCGACGCCAAAGACGCCGCCAAGCCGCGCGAGCTGACGCCTGAGGAGTCGGCCGCCTGGGCCGGGTTGGAAGGCAGTCTCGGGCCCAAGGCCACGGAAAAGCCCGGGCCGCATACCGTGGGCTTTGCCGTCCGCGGCCCGGTGGTGCTGATCGGCACGCCGGAGGACAACCCGCTGATCAAGTTCGAGCTGGAGCAGCACTTCCTGACGTACAAGCCGGACGCGGGGAACTTCCCGGGCCGCGGCCGGGGCTATCTTTCCTGGCAGCGCGACGCCGTCTCTTACGGGAACGACTCGGTGACGCTGATTGCCTACGACCCCGCCGGCATGAGCGAGGCTGTCGGCTCCATGTACGAGGCGGCAGCCGGGCTCGATCCGCTGACGCGGTATGAACTGCCGGCATCCGCCGCGGTCATTCCCGCGTCCAAGGCGACAGCGCCGCCCGAGGCAACGGTTGCCTGGCGCGCGATCGTTCCGGACCGAGTGATCTCGCTACAGGTCGCTGGCGACAGCGTGACCGTCTACTCCGCCGACGGCTCGGCAACTCAAGTCGACCAACACGGCAAGGTCACAGCGCGAGAGGCATCGGCTGGTAAAGCAGCGCCCGTTCCGGCAAAGGCCGGGCCCGCGCCGGCAAACGCGTTACTGCCCGATCAGGTCGTCAAGCGCGTGGCCTCCGGCGGCGGCCTGACCGCTATCGGCTACTGGGGCGGTGTAGTGCAGATTGTTGCCGCCGATGGGTCGACGCATTCGCTGACCAGGGTTGCTGCCGACGTGTCAGACATCGCATGGCTCAATGGTACTCTACTCGTCGGGACGTCTGATGGAGAGGTGGTGGGCATCAAGCCGTAATGAGGCAGCATCGTCGCGTCCCCTTTCGTCGCCCTCAAATCTTATACGCCGATTTCCGCGGGCCCTTAAGAACTGACATTTCTCAGACGGAATCCTCGATTTTCCCGGGAGTTTCTCTGGTTGAGGCAATCGGTTTGTCCGTGACTTC
>Ga0182024_10003093_pt1 | contig 40238 bp, 30 predicted proteins | sample P32metaG_FD_120480 | JGI IMG/M metagenome (GOLD analysis project Ga0182024, IMG submission 120480) | Permafrost microbial communities from Stordalen Mire, Sweden - P3-2 metaG (Illumina Assembly) | ecosystem: Environmental > Terrestrial > Soil > Wetlands > Permafrost | place: Sweden: Stordalen...
ACCGGCCGCGAAAAATCGAGAAATGTCTTGACCACGCGATCGAGGCGCCTGACTTCTTTCGACAGAATATCGATCTCGCCGGCCAGCTCCTCTTCGGGCTCGCCGAGCCGCGCCCGCAACAGATCGAGGCGCAGAGAAATCGCGTTCAGGGGATTCTTGATCTCATGCGCGACCCCACCCGTGATCCGGCTGATCGCGGCCAGCCGCGTCGCGACGTCGAGCTCCGTGGCCATGCGGTCCAGCAAGCCATCCAGATCGTTTTGCAGCTCTACCGCATGTTCGCGCGCGCCGCGAAACCGCTCCCCTAAGATGTTCAACTTCCCTTCCACGACCGCGAACTCCGCCGGCGGATCGGCATAGGTAAGGTTCACCTGGGTATCGCTTAAAAAGTTGCCTTGCACGATGCGGTCGATCGTCGACTCAATGCGCTTCAGCGGACGCAGGACTCTGTTGGTAGCCACCAGAGTAATGAGCACGGAAATCAACAGCGCCAGGCCTGACACAGTGGCCAGGGTTTTGGTTTGCGCGATCAGCGCGGCGCGCAGCAGTGCGAACGAAACGATCACCTGGATCTGGAATATCGGCTGCGCGTCCTCTTTCACGCCCAGAGGAATCAGAAACTGATAATCGGCGCGCGTCCGCCGCAGGATCAGGTCCAGCAGGCGGGTGTAGAAGGAACCGGCGCTCCATTCCGCGAACCCCGGCAGAATCACCAAAGGCTTGCCCGTATCGGGAGGATTCGAGGAGGCGACGATCCTCCCATCGGGTCCCGCGATGTTGATGTCCTTAATGGCCACGGAAAGCTTCAACATTTTCAAAAGCATCCCCGGCAGTTCAGGATCGTTCGAGACGATTTCCGACCATTGCGTCTTTATGCCGTTCAGGTCGGGTGGCGCTTCATACTTGGGCGCTTGCTGTGTAATGTGATCGGTGACGAAGGCCTTTACCTGATCGGCGGCGAGTCTGCTGCGCTCCAGCGCGTCGCCCGACAGTTGATTTACCAGATTCGCGAGATGCACCGCCGACAATGCCAGCGCGACGAAAGCCACTAGCGTGACAATCAGCAACACGAGCCTAACGCGCAGGGACATGTTTGCGATTAATTTCCATCTGCGCAGATTGGCGGAGTTGAGCCTGATGCGGATTCGCACGGTGCGTCAAACTCCTGCGGTTTGCGCGCCATATTCCTTCAGCTTATTGAAGAGCGTCTTCTGGCTGATCCCAAGCACTTCGGCGGCACGGGTCTTGTTATGCCGCGTATGCTCCAGCGTCAGCTCGATCAACGCGCGCTCCGCCTGCTCGATGGTGGAGCCCACCGGGATGCGCAGTTCGTCGCCGATTCCATAAGCCGCCGGCGCCGCCACGGGCGCCGATGACGCGAGCGAGACTTGTCCGCCGAAGCCCGCGGCCAGATGAACCGCCAAGATGGTCCCTTCGCCCGCAAGAATTACCGCGCGTTCCATCACGTTGCGAAGCTCGCGCACGTTGCCTGGCCAATTGTAGGCGCGAAATCGGTCCAGCACATCTTTGGCGACGTCTGTAACTTTCGTTCCATGCTTCGAGTTCAGATCGCTCAGCACCGCCGCGGTCAGCGCCGGCAGATCGTCCTTCCGCTCCCGCAGAGGCGGCAGAGGAATTGGAAATACGTTGAGCCGATAGAACAGATCCTCGCGGAATCTTCCTTCGCGAATGGCGGCGTCGAGCGGCGAATTCGTCGCGGCCAGAATTCGGACGTCCAACTGGATTTCGCTCTTGCCGCCCAGCCGACGCACCCGGGAATCCTCCAGCACGCGCAGCAGTTTCGCCTGCAGCGCAATCGGCATGTCGCCGATTTCGTCCAGCAGCACCGTTCCGTTCTGCGCCAGCTCAAAGCATCCCGCGCGCCGGTCCACGGCTCCCGTGAAGGCGCCTTTTTCGTGGCCGAACAGTTCGCTTTCCATCAAACTGTCAGGCATCGCCGCGCAATTGAGCGCCACAAAAGGTCCATTTCGACGCGGGCTCAGCGAATGAATCGCCCTCGCGGCGAGCTCTTTGCCGGTGCCGCTTTCGCCCGTAATCAGCACTGCGGCGCGGCTGGGCGACACCTGATGGATCAGGCTGAACACTTCCCGCATCTTCGACGAGGAACCCACCATTTCACCCAGCAGGCCCTGATTGCTCAACTGGCGTTCCAACCGTTCCGCATGCTCCGCCAGCTTCTCCTGCGCCACTGCGCGTTCGATCAGCAGACGCAGCGCGAGGGTGTCCACCGGCTTGTCGATAAACCAGAAAGCGCCCAGTTTATGCACCATTTCGAGCGCGGTCTCCAGGCCGCCGTAGGCAGTCTGCACAATGACGGGCGGGGCATCGCCGCGGTCTCTGAGCCGCTGGAGAAGTTCCTGTCCGGTCATGCGCGGCATGTTCAGATCGGTGACGATCACGTGCGCTTCAAACGATTCCAGCTTCGCCAGCGCCTCCTCTCCGTCGCCCGCCGTTTCGACGGTGTAACCCCAGAGCTTGATATTGCCCGCGAGCGCGGTGCGCTGCGATTCCTCATCGTCGACCACGAGAACTCGTGTAACAGCCCGTTCAGTTTCCATCTTTGTTCCTATTGTGACAGCACCGCGTACGCGCATGTTATCATGCCTGCCATGGTCCTCCGTCCATCCACAAAATTCATCAAGTTGGGATATGCGTTGTGCGTGATCCTGGCGATCGCCATCGCGGCGTATTTGAAGTCAACGGGACCTGAAGACGTGCGCTTGTGGTGGCTGCTGATCGTCCCCGGTTTCTTGATCCTGATCGTCATAACCCGCCATATGAAACAAAGGCTGATCAAGCTCGAAGTGCTCGGCGACCGCGTCCGTTACCAATCGGGATTCCTCTCGAAGATGACGCGCACCGAAGAAGTGATCAAGCTACAGGACGTGCGCGTGGATCAGACGCTGGGACAACGCATGATGGGCATAGGCGATCTGTCGTTTGAAACAGCGGGAGGCAGCAGCCGCATCGTGATGCCCTCCATCGATCGCCCGCAACTCGCGGCGGACCATATTCTGGAGATGGCCCGAGCGCAAAGAATCAGGCCGGACGCGGAACCCCATCCGTCGGTGTGATCCGATCGGGTTGTCCCCAAAATAATCGCTCTATTGCAGCGGAAGCACGACCGTCGTGCTTGGCTTCGAATTCACGATCACCGTAAGGTTGACGGTCGTCGCGGTTGGCAGGTCGGCGGTAATCGTCATCTGCACTAGCGTGAGGCCGACCGCTCCCGGCGCGGCGCCTGCGAAATCGGGGGTCTTGTTGATGGGCCCGAGCGCCAACGTCACCGTATCGGCGACGCTGTTGGGAGGAGTCGCGGGAACGAAGAACCCGTCGATGGTGGTGACGACATAAGGACCGAATCCGGTTCCGTAAATCGAGATCTTTTCCCCACGAATCGCCGGACTGTCGAGCGTGATCAGCGAACCGTCCTGATGCAGCGCCAGCGCCAGCGGGAGCTGCTGCGCATTGGCCTGCGTAAACACCGCCGGCGCATCGCGCGACACCGTAAATGTACCCGGCACATCCGGCTGCCCGGTCTGCTGTACCAGAAGCGTGTAAGTTCCGTCGACCAGTTCAACCGGTAACTGCGCGTTGATCTGCGACGGAGAAACGAATAACAACGGCAGAATATAATTGCCGACAGTTACCGTAATATTTGCCAGTGTCTGCGGCAATGGATCGGTCGAGGCTATCTGTAGCGTCGACGAGAGATTCTGGCCGTAAATCGAAATCACCGAGCCCGGGGCCATGGTCCCATCCGGGGTCGCGCCCGCCGCGCTCACGATGCCGGCTGGAGCGATGAAAGGCACCGGCAGCGTAAACGCGGTAATCGCGTGCGGACCGTTCATCGTTAAGTATCCAGACGTGTAGCTGCCGGCGAGATCGCCTCCCCACTTTACGAATTTGTAGCCGTTGGCGGGTGTCACGCCGACTGTTACCTGCGTGCCGGCCGGGAAAAACCCGTCCGTCGTCGAGGGACTGAAACTTACCGTGGCCGATCCCGAGGGAGTCACCGTCGTGGTCACGGCCCACTCCGTCTGATAGCCCGCCGAAATCGACTGCGTGCTCTGGCTGAAGTTGATTGTGCGCGTCGCCGAAGTCGACCCGTCGGACCAGGACGTAAAGTTGATACGCGAAACAGGGCTCGACGAAATCGCAGTCGGCGCAATCACCGGCATCGCATATCCGGTCGCGCGGCTGACCACGCAAGGCGTCGTGCAAGCCGACCCGTCCACCGTGAGTTGCAGCCCCTGCGGGGAGCTGTTGATCGTCACCTGCGGCAGCTCCGCATACGTCGCCGTCAGCGCCATCGCGGTGGTAGTCGTCGGCACGGTAATAGTCTGCGTCGCTGTTCCGCCATTGGACCAGCCGGTGAACGTCCATGTCCTTCCATTCGCATCTACCTGAGTCGCCGGAGCGCTGAAAGTGTGCGTATCTCCCTGGCCCCAGATGAAGGTATAGCCCCCACCGAAGTTGGTTGTCCCGTCGACGCTAAGTTTCAGTCCGTTCTGACTGGTAATGAATTGTACCTTCACTCCGGGAACGAAGCTCGCCGTCAGCGTAGTGGCGACGTTGTAGGCGGTATCGACGACGTATTTCGAGTTCTGACCCATGCCATTCGTGTATCCCTCGAACACCCAGTAGTTGCCCTGGATATCCTGCTGGGGCGTCGTCGCCCCGATCGTGTGGATGCTGCCCGGCAGCAAATCGAAATCTCCCAGACACAACGCCGGGAATCCCGCCGGCGGCAGCGGCGGCAGCAGATTTTGGGTGGGATTGCAGGTGGCGCCGTTGGAGGAGGCCGCCAGCGGCGTCTGCGATGTGGTGCGATCCACCAGCACGGTATATCCCGGCGGATTCGTCATGAAATGGACCCGTTTCGCGATCGAAAACTGTGGTGTGAACGTGGTCGGAGCGACGAGGTTGAAGGTCCCTATGGACCCGTAGTTATAGCCGCCGATGTTCCAGCCGTAAAACACCCAACCCGGGTAGGGATATTGGACCAGTGTGATCGCACCTGCCGGCATGAACAGAGTCGTAGTAGCCGCGACGCAGATGCCGTTGAAATAGACAATTCCGCCCTGGTATCCGGTTCCTGTCAAGCTGGGATTGCTGGGCGCTCCGCCGCATGACGAGGCACTGCCGGCCAGGAAATTGACACTTACCTGGTATTGTATGGTCAACGTAGCGATCACGGAGCTAAGGCTGGGGTCCGCCGTAATCGTCACGGCAGCAACTCCGCCGGCGATCGCTGTGGAGTTAGCGCTCCATCCATTGAAAAAATACTCCGTCTTCCCGTCGAGCGACGACTGATACGGCAGGTTGTTCCCGGAATTATCCTGCGTGAACACAAATTGCACAATATGCTTGCTGCCTTGCGGCCATAAGAAGGTCTGGGTGGATACATAATTCACACCATCCACCGCGAACACGATGCCCACGTTGCCCGGCGCGGTTCCGATCATGACGCTACTGATCGTCTGAGCCCAGGCTCCTCCACAGGCGATTAACATTATTATAATAAGCCACTTAGCTCGATTCATACAGCTTTACGACCCTCCTGCAAGCCGATTTCTACCAGTTCCATTAATAGAACCAGGAGACACATAGTCCCAATAGGTGATCGGCCGGGATCTGAGGAAGCTTTAGCGTGGGTTAGTACGAAGAGGGCGGGAGTTTGATATCGGCGCGGAAGTAGTTCTCCCCCTTCAGAGGAGCCTCCGCCAGCCGCCGCATCATTGCAATCTGTCCGACATGGGTCAGCGCATCGGCCACCGGCCCCTGAAACAGCCGGTCAATGGCAGCCTGTAGCGGAGCGTCGCTGGCAATATAAGCATCGAATGCCGCCAGCGCCGTGGCGAACCGCTCGACATCCCGATCCCACGCCTGCGGAGCCGATTCATGCCAGACATGCTTCTCCTTCGCCATGATCAGCGCCCAATCGAGCAGATCGCCGATGTGAGCCAGAATCTCACCAGCGGTTCGCGAACCGGCCGCGATCCGGAAATCGGAAAACCCGTCAGGCACCCCGTCAAACGCTTTACCCCCTCGGTAAGCAAGCGTGGCTAAGGTATGGCGAAACAGTTCTTTGGCGGATTCGGAAGGCATCTTCTATAGATACCGCACCCTACGGGGCTTCGATGTATCCGGGTCCGCGAACAATATGCCCCGGGAGTGCCCCGGTATGCTTGCCGTCGCGCACCACCGCGACCCCGTTCACAAACACGTAGCGCACGCCGGTCGAGAGCTGATGCGGCTGCTCATACGTCGCATGGTCGATAATGGTGCGCGGATCGAACACGGCAATATCGGCGTACAAACCTTCCTGCAACAATCCGCGATCCTGAATCGATAACCGGCGCGCGACCGCCGAGGTCATTTTGCGAACCGCTTCTTCCATCGGCATCACATGTTCCTCGCGCACGTACTTACCCAGAATCAGCGGGAACGTACCGTAAGAGCGCGGATGCGCCAGGTCCTTCGCATTTTCCGGATCGAGCCCGCTCGCGTCCGTCCCGATCTTGATCCACGGCTGCCGCAACTGGAGCTTCACGTTGTCCTCGCTCATCATGAAGTAAATCGTCTCGACGCGCCGCCGTTCTGAAAGGATCAGGTCCATCGCCGCATCCATCCAGTCCTTGTTCATCATCGCGGCGATTTCAGAAAGGCGCTTGCCGACATATTTCTTGTTCTCATCCTTATCGATTCCGACGATCAGGATGCCTTCCGGGCCGGCCAGTTGGCCCATGTTCTCCCAATCGGTCTTATCGCTTTGGATCTCGGCCCGAATCCTGGCGCGAACCTTGGTGTCCGCGAGATTGTCGAACAGCTTGCCGTCGGCGGCTGTCCACGGAGGCAGAACCGCGGTTAAGCCGGTGCCGCCCGCTATATATGGATACATGTCCGCCGATACATCGACACCTGCCGCTCGCGCCGCGTCAATTTTGGCGATCGCTTCACGCATCTTCGCCCAGTTGCGCTTGCCGCCGGCCTTCAGGTGATAGATCTCCACCGGAACCCCGCCCAGGCGGCCGATCTCCATCGCTTCGTCGATGGCTTCGAGGAGCTGATCCGCCTCCGATCGCATGTGCGTGATGTACACGCCGCCGTAAGGCGCCATCGCCTTCGCCATCGCGCCGAGCTCTCCGGTGGTGGCGTAGTTGCCCGGCGGATAGATCAATGCCGAGGCGACGCCGAATGCCCCATCCTCCATCGACTGCCGCACCAGCGTCTGCATCGATTCCACCTCGTCCGCGGTGGGTGCACCCTGCGCCATTCCTTTCACGTACTGGCGGATGGTAGCGGCTCCGACGAACGATCCGAAATTGGCGGACGTGCCGTGTTCCTTCATCGCCCGAAGCCAGGCGTCGAAGCCGTGTGGGCCTTCAAACGGATCGGCGCTGGCACGGCCCGAGTCGCGCTCCCCGGCCGCGGTCTTTTCGTTCGATGGCGCGTTGGTCCACCCTTCGCCCATAATCTCCGTGGTAACGCCCTGCGTGACCTTGCTGATCACGCGGCCGTCCTTGGATAGGAACGCGGCGCGCGACTGGCTTTGAATGTCAATGAAACCCGGCGCGACAATCAGCCCGGTGACGTCAATACGCTCCAGCGCGGGAGCGCTTCGCAGAACGCCCGGAGGAGCGATGCGCGCGATCCGGCCGCCTCGCATCGCCAGGTCGCCATAAAACCACGCATTGCCGGTCCCATCGACAATCCGTCCACCGGTCAAGATGGCGTCATAGGGTGTTTGCGCGGACACCGCGGAACTGATGAACAGGGCGAGCAGAATACGACATGTGAAGCTCATCAGGAGAGTTTATCGCGAATGCCCCACTATTATTCATGAAGCTGCTGCTGTTCTCGATCGTCGCGCTCCATGGGCAGGTTCTCTCCGTGAAAGATTTTGGAGCCAAAGGGGACGGGATCGCGAATGATACCTCCGCGCTGCAAAGCGCCTTCGATGCTGCTTGCGGTGCGCAGAGGCTCCACGTGCCCGCCGGCAGGTATAACATCAGCGCTCCGCTGATCACCGGGTGCGCCATGTTTATTTACGGAGACGGCCCGGCGCTCAGCATCATTTATCAAACCGTGCACGGAACGCTGAACCATGGAATCAGCGCCAACTATCCGCTGACCCTTCAGGACATCGGCATCAACGCCGAGCCTGTGCCGACCAACACAGGAATGGTCGCGGTATTTCGCAGCGACCTGATCCCGGGCGCAAGGCAGACGTTTACGTTTCTGCGGTTCCACAGCCGCGGATTCAATTTTGGAATCGATATCGCCGCCAGCGCTGAGAGCTTGGGCGCGGTGCTGGTGAAGGAGTGCGACATTTCGGTCAGCACGGAGGCCAACGCCGTCGCGAACCCTGTGAACGTCCGAAATAGCGACAGCCTTACCGTCGAAAACAGTATTCTTACCGGTGACCACAACAACGACCACGCCATTTATCTGATCGGCGTTCGCAAGGTTCTCATCCAGCGCAACCTTATTCAGAATCACGGCGACTCGGCCGTCAAACTTCTGACCGAAGGCTTCCATGCGCCCGCCTGCCCTGAGTTGAATCACGACTACTCGTCGTGGGTGGTCGCGAACAACACCATCGTCAATTCAAAAATGGCCCTGGCTGCATACACCTACTGCGACGTGGAACTGCCGTCCCTTGTCATCGCGGACAATCGGATCGCCGGCATCCCGAATACCTACGAAGGAGACGCCGCGGCGATGTACATTCAAGCCAACTGCCGGTCGGTGATGGACAAGGTGACCATGAGCGGAAATGTGTTCACCGAGATCGGGTTGAGCGGCGTATTTCTGCTGTCGAGCATTCAAGGCGGCGCGCCCTGTGCGGATCTGATCGCGCGGGGAACGATCGGGTCCTTCGTCAGCACGGGCGATCGATTCGTCAATTTTTCCACCTCGTATCCGGGCGCGTATTCCGCCATCAGCGCAAGCGGTCCCAACCTGCTTCACGCGTCCATCTCGCAACTCAGAACGGACGGCAGCGGGCACGGGGCGCTCAACATCGGAGCGTTCGCTCACGTTAAAGCGATCGATATTATCGAAGGCCGGATGTCCTGCGCATGGCGCAATAACGCTGCGGCGGCCGAATGTCCTTCCTGGTGCCTCAGATGATCTGCCGTTGTATACTTGCCGCGAGGGTCGTTATGAGGATTTCTGTTTTCGTATTTGGCGCGGTACTGATCGCACGCGGTCAGGCTCTAACCTGCGACCTCAAGGACTACAAACCCATGAGCGGCCTCTCTGCGGAACTTCGCGGAGCAACGCTTGAAGTCCTTTGGGACGGCGAGCGCGACGAGCAATTGAAGGCCGGGTTCGAAATTCGCAACGGCCAGCCGCTGGTCGGCGATCTTGAGGTTAAAAAGACCGGCGGCAAGTGGATGCTCCTCGGCCGCGATCTTACGCCTGAGTTCGAGGTCACCAGCGGCAGACGCCGCCTCTCCGAACAGCAAATGGCGCCGCTGCGCGCGCTCGGCATCGCGCTGACGCCGGAGGTGATCGACCGCGAAAAGTGGTTCGCCTTTTGGGATGCTCCTTTGATGATCCCCGGTCAACCTAAAACCAACCTCGATTTGCCGCGCAAGCCCGAGGAAGTGCGGCATGCTTCGGCCAGCTACCATACGTCGGGATGCCGCGTGACTACCGACGGTGCGCGCATCGAAATCACATTCCCCGGCCTCGCGATGGGGATTTTCGCCGGTGACCTGCAGTTCACCATGTATCGCGGCTCGAACCTGCTGCGCGTGGAGGCGATTGCGAAGACCGGCGAACCATCGGTTGCGTATAAGTACTCCGCGGGGCTAAAAGGCTTCGCAATTCGCGACGACACCAGGCTCGTCTGGCGTGACGTCGCGCGCGCGTGGCAGCAATACGGATTCGGCGGCAGCGTGAATACCGATCAGGTGGCCGTCAAGGCTCGAAACAGGTTGGCGGTTGTCGAAACCGGAGGAGGCTCGCTTGGGTTTCTTCCGCCATCGCACAAATTTTTCTTCGCGCGCGAGATCGAGACCAACCTTGGCTTCGTCTATTACCGAAAAGACAGTGAGGATTCGTTTGCCGTCGGAGTCCGCCAAGCCGATCGCGAAGAGCCTTACAAGCCTTACGGCGTATCCGACGAAGAGTGGCAGAAGCGCGAGCATGAAGCCCGTCACGATATTAATAACTTCGCGCTCTACAACGCGCCGCCCGGAACCTGGCAGCGCATGCCCGCGTATTTCTACCTGAGCCCCGCGGCCGGCCACGAAACCGCCGACGCCATTCTTGCGTACACGCATGACGATCGCTACAAAGAGGTGCCGGGATTCAAAGTGCTGGTGAGCCACTTCCACATGCACTTCAACGAGCAGCTGACCGACGCGGGATCGATGGACATCCAGCCCAGTTGGCTGCAAGTATTTCGCGCGCTCGGCGTCGACATCGCCATCCTCGCCGATTTTCATAGCGATTCGCATCCTAACGACCCCGGTCCGTTACGGTTCAAAGAGCAGCAGGTGTACTTCGAGGGATGCAAGCGTTTTTCCGATCGCAACTTCCTGCTGATTCCGGGCGAGGAGCCGGATGCCACGCTGGGCGGCCACTACATCACGTTCCTTCCGCGCCCCGTGTACTGGTCTCACGTGCGCGAAGCGGGCCAGCAGTTCGTGGGAAACGAATCGCCGTATGGCAAGGTCTATCACATCGGCTCCGCGTCGGACGAGTTGGACATGCTGCGGCGTGAAGAGGGCCTGATGTGGCAGGCGCACCCGCGCACGAAAGGCTCGGCGGGATATCCGGACGCGGTGCGCGATAAGGCGCACTTCCTCAGCGATCGATTTCTGGGAGGTTCCTATCAATCTCTGCCGGTCGATCAATCGGAAAAGCGGATTTGCGAAGTGCGATGCCTCGGTCTGCTCGACGAAATGAATAATTGGGGCGCGGGCGCGAAGTACATGATCGCGGAGGGCGACACCTACATGAAATACCCCGACGACGAGACTTTCCCGCAGTTGATTGTGAACTACGTCAAGCTGGATCGCGTCCCGAAGTTCACCGAAGACTGGGGAACGGTGGCCAAAGCCATGCGGGCCGGAAATTACTTTGTTTCGAGCGGCGAAGTATTGTTGCGATCTTGGGGGATATTCGGCAACGGACCTCGCCTCGACTTCGTCGCCGACGTGGAATGGACATTCCCGCTGGAGTTCGTCGAAATCGTCTGGGGCGACGGCAAGACAACCGGACGGGAGATTGTCCGCGCCACGGAATTCGGTCCTATGGGAACTCGTCGCTTCCGGATTCCGTTCGATTCCGTGGGAAAAAAGTGGGTGCGATTCGCCGCGTGGGACTCGGCGGGCAATGGAGCGTTCACGCAGCCCGCGCTTTTGAATTAGCGATATACTGTTCTCAATATGCGAATCCTACCCATCTTCCTCGCATTAGGCGGTACCGTTTTCGCCCAAGACAAAGTTGCCCTGGTCCCAGCCGATCCACATGAGCTGGTCACCGGTATGGCGCAAGTGCTCTCGACTCCCGACGATCGTGTGAATGCCATGGCGCTGCTCGAGCGAGCCAAGCAAAACAGCGATATGCACATGCCTGGCGCCGCTCCGTTCGATCTCAAAATGGCGCTCAACGTAATCGGCGGCGGGGCCCGGACGGGCATGGGCGAGGTCGCCGAGACCTGGTTCCGCGGAACAAGCTGGCGCTATGAACAGACGCTCGGCACTTACTCCGAAGTGCGAATCTCCGGCAGCCGCGGGCAAACCTTCATGAAGAGGACGGAGATCGCGCCCATCCCCGTGCAGATGGTTCGAGCCGCGCTGTTTTGGCCCGTCGGCGGGAATCCTTCGACCAGCATGATCCGGTCGGCGCCCGCTCAATGGAACGGCAAACCAGTCACGGTGATCCTGATCTCCGGAAACACCGATTCCATCTATCCCGGACGCCATTGGGTGGAAACCGAATATGTCGTCGATAACGCGACGGGTCTATTGCAGATCTACTCGCGCGCGCCGGGAACCTTCGCCGTTTACAGCTACGATAAGGGGCTTCAATTTCATGGCCGTCTAATGGCGGATCGCATCACGTTTTTCGTCGCCGGCCTGCAAGTGGTGGACGCGCAGCTGATGAGCATCGCAGACCCTGGCAACATCGACGCGAAGCTGCTTAGCCCGACCCCCGAAATGCGCCTCATCGCGATGGGCGGAGGAAATCAGCGTTTCCCCTTGGTGATTCACGATCCCACCAATTCGGGAATGTTAAAGCAAGTGATCGTTCACGCCCTAATCGATGCCAACGGCAACGTAGTCGACAGCGTATTTTCAGCCGCTGCCGACCCCGCTCTGATTGACACGGCCCTGGACCTCGTCAGGAAGACAAAATTCGCCGTCGGGACACAGCAGGTGGATGCTTACATCAACGTCCGATTTGTCCCGTAGCCGTTTCTACCCGCCATTCCCCGGATAAATCACCGGCAGCACGATGGCCGACGGGTGCTCTTTATCGAAAAAGATCGTATTCGTCGCCACTCGCGGCTTCATCGTCGCCTTCTGGCCGAACACCTCGCCCGTATTCGGATTGATCTCGTACTTCGTCGACCCGGTCGACGCCACGTGCACAGCGATCCTGTGCCCAGGCTCGAACGTAATCGCCGTTTCCCATAGATCGATGGTCAGCTTCTCCGGCACATTCGGTGTCATCATCTTCACGTCGTCCGGCATCCGCCCGAAACGGTAGCGGGCACGAATCGGCGCATCGAGAACGATCGCTTCATAGCCGTCCGGATACACATCCACCAGTTTCACCATGAAGTCCGTATCCGGCCCATCGGTGGACGCGAAAAGCTCCATGCTGACATGACCGGCAATCGCGACGCTCCTGGTCAGCACGGGCGACTCGAAGCGCAGATAATCGTTTCGCTTTTCAATAACCCGCTGGTCCATCGGCCCGGCCTGTTGCGTAAGGTTGGCTCCCCCGACGCTCTTCACGGGATTGGCGGGATCATCGCGGTAACTCTGCTTCGCCTCCGCGATCACGGGAGCCTTCGTCGCCAGAGAAAACTCCGGCGCAAGATAGTAACGCGTCTCGCGGCTCGCAGGAGGCCACCCGGCGGCCTTGATCACGCGGCTCAGATCCGATGGATGCCCTTTGCGCCCCGAGGCCATCATGAAGTATGTGACCGGCGGTTCCTCCATGATCCCGTTGTCGATACCCTTCAGCCAGTAATCCCACCACCGCATTTCATCGTTGGGTCCGCGCAGGTCTTTCGCCTGCGGATACTCCAGATCGCCCGTCAATCCACCGTGCCCCGCGGGACCGATCGTGAGCTTCTGATTGCCGCGCGCGCCGTTCGCTCCGTGATTCTGCAGGTATTGGAAATATCGATTCCCGTCGTCGAAAATGTCGTACCATCCGGCGTTATGCCACATCGGAATATGAATGAACTTCTCGTTCGTCACCACCGAATTCTTCGCGTAGTTCTGGCTGTCGGGCGCATTGCCGCTGATCGAGCTGAGTACCGCCTCGTCCGCCCCCTGCCGCCGCGTCCACCCGATCGTATCGGCATCTTTGAGCACGCCGCCCGGATAAGTATTCCGCAGCATCTCATAAGGTGCCAGGCTGACATACGCCGCAATCAGATGCGGCGCCCCCGACATAGCGGCCATGTTCGATGTAATACCCAGAGCCGAGGTCCCCATGATGCCGATTTTCCCGTTCGACCAAGGCTGCTTGGCCACCCATTCGACCGTATCGTAACCGTCCTCAATATCGGTCGCGAAGGCCTGATAAACGCCCTTCGAGTGTCCCTTCCCGCGCGTATCCTGATCCACCCACGCGTACCCCGCCTCGACATATTTCTGAGCCGTCAAAGGCTCCCGCACGTTGTCCTTTATATAAGGAGTGCGCAGCAGAATGGTCGGGAACGGACCGGGACCCGGCGGCAGATACACATTGGCCGCCAGCACGACGGTGTCCCGCATAGGCGTGAACATCTCCACGAATTTCGGCGCCTTCTCGAGACGCGCCTTCAATTCCGGAGTCATCTCCCCGCCGCGTCCGGCCGGCGTTTGAGCCATCGCGGCGGCCAGAGCGAATATCGTAAGGCAAGATTGCAGTGTCAACATAGACCTCTTGTCGATTGTATATGAGACAATCGCTCGATGTCCGACGAAACCACCGTGAATCGCCTCAACGTCGATATCGACCGCGATGGAACCACCGCCATCGTGAAATGCAGCGGCAAGCTGGTGGCCGGCGTGACCGACTTTCTTTACGCCGAGGTCAGCCTCGCGATCCCGGGCTCCACTCGAATCGTATTGGATTTGTCGGAGCTCGGCGCCATGGACAGCATGGGCCTCTCCACGATTATTCGCCTCTATGTCTCCGCCAGGTCGGCAGGCTGCTCACTGGAGTTAATTAATCTGGGCAAACGGGTTCGCCAATTACTCGGCGTCACCAATCTTTTGTCGGTCTTCACGACCTGCGGCGAGCATCGAGTTCGTATGTAGGGCGGCCGCCCTCGCCCGCGCCGGACCCTCTGGTCCGGCTCCTACTCCGACCGCAGCGTCTCCACCGGATCGATCCGCACCGCGTGAATCACCACTGGCAGCGACGCCAGCAGCGCCGCGGCCAGCACGGTCAGCGCCGGCGCGATCACCATCCCTGCGTCGCTCGCCTTCACCTGGAAGAACAGCGTTTCGATGGTTCGCACCGACGCCATGCCCAGCCCCAATCCCGCCGCGGCGCCCAACAGGACCATCGTGAAAATCTCGACCGTCACCAATCGCGCAATCGCGATGGAAGGCGCGCCGATCGCCAGCCGTATTCCGATCTCTCTTCGCCGTTGCACCACCGAATAATTCAGCACTCCATATAACCCGACGCCTGCAAGCAGCAGCGCGACCCCTGCGAAAAATAAAGCCAGCATCGCCAGCAGCCTCTCACGAATGGTCTGCGACTCAATCAGCTCTTTCTGCGTCCGGATACTGCTGACCCTGAATTCCGGCCGCGCCCGTGGAATCTCCCGGCGCAAAATGGACGCGAGCGCAAGCGGATTCGCGCTTTCAGTACGCACAATGAACGTCCCTCGATCCGACCCCTGCACCTCGCCCGCCGAGTTGACCCTCCGAAACGGAATGTAAGCCACCGGCAAAAAGGGCTCCCGCAGGTAGCGATAACGGGCATCGCGAGCCACACCCACAATCTGAAAGCGCCGCGCTCCCGTATTCGTCGGGCTTCCCTCGAACCACTTTCCGATAGGATTCTCGCCGTTGAAGTACTGCCTCGCGAACGCATTGTTCACGATCGCGACGCTCGTGTCGCGGTCCGTGAAATCCCGGCCGTCGATCAGAGGAATCTTCATCGCCTCCAGCAATCCCGGCGAGATATTCAGAAACCACGCCGTATCCTCGCTGGCAGGCGCGCCATTTATGGAAATACCGCTAGTCCGATAGCCCCACCCGTCCAAAATCGGCCAATCCGCCAGTGCGACCTTTTCGACCCCGGGTACTTCCCGCAAATGTTCCGCCACCTGATCCCACAAAGCCTGCGGCTGATCCTGCCGCGACACCGTATAAAGCGTCAAAATCCGCTCGGAGGAAATTCCCGTCGGCTGATTCGACAACCTCTCAAACGTCGCCACAAACAACCCGGCGACGAATAGCACCAGAAAACAGAAAGCGACCTGCGCCGCGATCAAGGCCCGCATCCAGAGCCTGCGCGAATGCGGATCATCGCCTCCCTTAAGCGCACTTGAAGGCTTCATCGCCGAGGCCCGCAGAGCCGGCGCCAACCCGAACAGGAACGTCACACCGAGCGTGAGCACGACCCCAAATCCCAGCACCCTCCAGTCCGTTGTAAGGAACAACCGCGCCGGGTTATCCGCCGTACCGATCATGCCGACGACAAATGGCGCGGCCCACCATGCGAACAACGCTCCGCCCGCCGCGGCGAGAACGGCGATCCACGCGCTCTCGACCAAAACTAATTGCACCAGTCTCCATCGACTCGCGCCGATCGAGACGCGCAACGCCATCTCCCGGGTCCGCGCCGCCGCCTGCGCCGTCATCAGGTTCGCGACGTTCGCGCACGCGATCAGCAACACCAGCGCCACCAGTACGCCGAGCGCCGCGAGCGACAGTCGATAATTCTTCTGCAATCCGGAAGCGCCCGCCGCGGCGTGCTCCATCACCAGCGCTTGAGCGAGAAGTTTCGACCGATCCTGGGGCTTCCGCCCGTTCCCTTTCTCCTCGTTGATGGCGCGAACAGTTGCGCTCAAACGATCGCGGACCGGTCCGGCTTCCACGCCCGCCTGCAAGTGCGCAAACGCGCGGAACACAGCCCATTCGTGCCCGATCCCCCAATGCATCGTCGCCGGCATGAAAACGTCGATCGCCGTTCCTGGCTCGGTCCCTGTGAATCCCGCATTGGCGACGCCGACGATTTCGTAAATCCGGTCGGCGATCCGGAACGTCTGCCCGATTACGCTCGGGTCCTGCCCAAACCTTCGCGACCACTAATCGTGCGACAGCACGGCAACCGGATGCGCTCCCGGCCTCAGATCGTCGTTCTCGGTAAGCAGCCGTCCCGCAACCGGCCGCAGTCCGAACGCGTCGAACATGCACCCCGAAACATATTGCACCTGCCCCTTCTCGTAATCGAAGCCGTAGGTCAGATCCACAATCTCCGAATTGGAGATGGCGATCAAGGCAGCCTGCGTAGTCACCGCGTCCCGCATCCGCGTGAACTGCCCGTACTCCCAGCCGTCGTACGTCAGGTGCTGGCGAGTCAGGCCGTACAGGCGCTCAGGATGTGCAACCGGTAACGGCCGCAGCAGCAGCGCATCGATCAGCCGGAATGCCGATGTGCATGCGCCGATAGCCAGCGCCAATGACAACACGGCCGCCGCCGACGTCACTTTGTTTTTCCGCAGCCGCCGCCACCCAAACGCCGCATCGCCCAGCATCGCGGAAAAAAACACTCGCACCGCTCCTTTATAGCAACTCTTTCCGTGCCGCCACCACATTCGTTGTTTCCTATCAACCCCTGCCGCGCCGCCACCACACTCGTTGTTCCCATATCAACCCTCTACCGAGCCGCGACCACAGGGAGCGGTACTCCAGTTCCCACCGTTCCTCTACAATGACAAAGACCCGCATGAAACTTCTCTTCGCCTCTCTCTTAACGCCGCTCCTCTGCCTCGCGCAACCCCCCTCCGACACAAAGAGTGACCCGCGCATCGCCTCGATACTGGGCGAGCTCGCCTCCGTCCGCCCCTTCGATCAAGTGGCGATCTCTCCCGACGGCAAACGAGTCGCCTGGATCGAGGAGATCATTGAAAATCGCAAAGACACCGGCAACTCCGCGATCTTTATCAAGAACGGCGCGGCGTCGCCCCTGCGCATCAGCGGCAAACCCGCTTCCGAGCGAAGCCTGGCCTGGTCGCCAGATAGCAGAATCCTCGCCTTCCTCTCCGACCGGGACAAGAAGGGCCAGATGCAGGTCTACACCTACGGCGAATCCGCCAGCGGCCCGCGCGCGCGCAAACTAACCAACCTCACTGGCTACCTGACCGACCCCCGATTCTCCCCCGACTCATCGCAGCTGGCCGTGCTCTTTGCTGAAAACGCCCCCAGCGGTGGAGGCCCTCTCGAAGCCGAGCCCACGGAAACCGGAGTCATCGGCGGCGAGATCCACAACCAGCGGTTGACCGTTGTTGATGTGGAAGGAGCGGACCCGATCACGCCGGCCGATTTGAACATCTACGAATACGATTGGTCTCCCGATGGAAGCACCTTTGTTGTGAGCGCCGCACCTGGTCCGGGAGACAACAACTGGTGGGTCGCCCAGTTGTACACGATCTCTCAGTCGGCCCGAAAAATGACCGCGATTTTTAAACCCGAAACCCAAATCGCCATGCCCCGGTGGTCGCCCGACGGATCCACCATCGGCTTCATTCAAGGCCTCATGAGCGACGAGGGCTTCACCGGCGGCGACGTTTTCACCATCCCCTCCGCGGGCGGCAGCGCGGTCAATCGCACGCCGAATCGCACGTCCTCTGTCAGCTCCGTTTCCTGGCTCTCGCCCGGCAAAATGCTGCTCACCGAAGTAGCCGGTGGAGGAAGCGCCATCGCCACTCTCGAAATCGCGACCGGCCAAACCGAGCGCCTCTGGCAGGGCGACGAGAGCATCCACTCTGGTGGCAACTTTCCGAATTTCTCCGTTGCGCACGACGGCAAAACCTCCGCCGCGATTCGCAGCGACTGGCAGCATCCTCCCGAAATCTGGACCGGACCCATTGGCGATTGGAAACAGCTCACCCACAACAACGCCGCCCTCAAGCCCCGCTGGGGCGAGGTAAAGAGCGTATCTTGGTCGAGCGACGGCTTCTCGGCGCAAGGCTGGCTGCTCTATCCGCGCGATTACGACGCGTCAAAACGCTATCCCATGGTCGTCTCGATTCATGGCGGACCCGCGGGCTTCAACGCGCAGCACTGGCCCGGTGATCGCTTCGATATGAGCGTTCTCTCCGCGCTCGGTTACTTCGTTTTCTTTCCCAACCCCCGCGGCAGTTACGGCCAGGGCGAGCAGTTCACCCGCGCCAACGTCAAGGATTTCGGCTACGGCGACCTCCGCGATATTCTGGCCGGCGTGGACGCCGTTCTCAAGACCGTGCCCGTCGATTCAAACCGTCTCGGCGTCACCGGTTGGAGTTACGGCGGCTACATGACCATGTGGACCGTCACGCAAACCAACCGCTTTAAAGCCGCTGTCGCAGGCGCGGGTATCGCCAATTATCAGAGTTATTATGGCCAGAATTCCATCGACCAGTGGATGATTCCGTACTTCGGCGCATCCGTTTACGACGATCCCGCCGTCTACGCCAAAAGCTCCCCGATCACCTTCATCAAGAATGTAAAAACCCCCACACTCATCGTAGTAGGCGAGCGCGACGGCGAATGTCCCGCCCCCCAATCCTACGAATTCTGGCACGCCCTGAAAGCGCAAGGCACGACCACGGAGCTCGTCGTCTATCCCGGCGAAGGCCACATGTTCCGCGCCTCAGACCACAAGCGCGACGTCATGGAGCGAACCGTAAAGTGGTTCGAACAATACTTGAGACGGCCCATCCCATGACTCACGCAGGGCTTCCGCTGCTCGGGTTAGCCGCTATCCATTCGCGCGGCGCCCGCCAAGGAACAGCAGCAGCCCGATCGCTCCCAAGCCAGTCAGAAGGAGTGAGGAAGGCTCCGGCACCTCCGATTCTTCGCCGAAATCGTTGATCAGGCTGTTTAGCGTGATGGTCGAACCGGTATGGGCGAACAGGTCGAGGTTGTCGTAGATTGAGATTGCCTGCGTCCCCGCCCCCGGAATCGTATACGTGATGACGTCGCCATTGGCATCCGCCGAAAAATTGTTTGTATCACAGCCAATCGACGTGACGCCGCCCGGAGCAACGCAGTCGAATGTGATATAGACCGTCCCCCCCGTTCCGTTGCTTTCCAGAAGCGTCGTCATCCTCCCCTGCTGCGCGCTGGGACAGGTTATTGCGTTCCCTGCCGTACTGGAAAGACAGAAATATTCAGTCATATTAATAGTTGCGCCCTCGAAAGGGCCCGACGTCGTAACGTTGGAGAGATCCAGCGTCAGGGAGGAAATCGCCCACGGGTTCGCGCCAGGCGTCACATAACCGTTCACGCCGTTGCTGTAAGTGTACCCTCCCACCGTCCCGCCCGTATACGCCTGCACCACGTAATCCACGTCGGTCTGATTCTCTGATCCGTTGAGGCTGTTGGTTTGGGTCCACGCCGGCGAGGTAAAATCGGCGACGCCCAATCCGCTGGTCGACGTCAGGGCATCCCCCAGCGCGCTGTTCGAAGTGACAGTGATCGTGCCCGGCGTTCCCACGGTGCTGCCGACGCCCGAATTCACGGCGAAGTTGCTGAAAGATTTGTCGACGTACGCGCAGCCGGATTGAAGGTCGGTAGGCTGATAGTTACTCAGCGTGACACCGCCGGTGCACGCACCGATTGCCCCCCAGGCGAACGGGGCGCACAACGGCAGGGCCAGCAGTATCAGGCGCGGAAACGTAGGATGATTCATTCGCAGGCCTCCTCGACGCTTTTGCAAGCTTACCAGATCCGTGATCCCCGATGGAAAGTTTTGGGCCTAGTTTGTGGTAGGCGGGCGCGACGGCCGCTTGTGTGGCGGCACGCACTCGTGCGTGCCGCGTCGACGCTCTCGTCGACGCCCGGGACCACAGCGATACCCGCATCCTTAAATTCCCACGCGCGCCACGATTTCCTTAAACCGCGCATCTTCCCGCACCCGGTCGAACTTCGGATGCACTCGCAACAGCAGCATCGCCCCGCTCCGTTCGGAAAAAGCTTTTTCGAGCCACGGAACCATTCCATCCGCATCGCCCAGAGCCGCGTATGTCGACGCCACCATGAAGTCGAGGCCGTATTCCATGCGGGCCTTCTGAACCAGCTTCGCGAGCAGCGCGCGCGCATCCGCCGTGCGGCCCGCCGAAGCATAAACGTATTCCAGCGCATCGAGCCGGAAGGTGTCCGACTCCGCCGGGTCCGGACCTAGAACGGCCTTAGCCTCCGCAAAGCGCCGCTGTCCCGTATACGCCCAGGACAACCAGGTCTTGACCAGCGAGGAGGATGGATCGATGTCCAGCGCCTTCCTGCCCTGGGCTTCGGCGTCTTGAAGCCGGCCCGCTAAAACCTCCATCTCGACCGTGTCCGCCATGATGATCAGCGACGCGGGGTCCAGCGCCTGCGCGCTCTTCAATTCCTGGATGCTGTCGTTCGCGTGACCCGTCGCCAGAAGATTGATCGCGCGCCATTGATGCGCCGTCGCGTAACTTGGGTTCAAGCTGAGGGCGCGCTGATACTCTCTCTCGGCCTCGGTGCACTTCCAATCGTAGTGCATCAGGATGAACGCCAAAGCTGTATGCGCCTCAGCCAGATCGCCGTCGAGCGCGATCGACTTTAGAGCCGCCGATCGGGCCTTCTCCATCGCGTCGGCGCGCGTCAGGGCCTGATTCGGATTGGAGCCGAGCAGCGCATACGCGTCGGCGAGCCCCGCGTATGCCAGCGCGTAATTGGGATCGATGCGCGCCGCCTCCTCGAACTCCGCGATGGCCTTTCGATAATCCTCGACCGTGCGCCTGCTCCACAAGTACCGCCCGCGTAGATACGCCTGCCAAGCCTCGGAGTTTTCGGTGTAACGCCTCCGCAATCGCTCCCGCTCGGGAGCAGTCAGGTCGAGCACCAGCCCAGCCGCGACCTGTCCTCCGATGGCGTCCTCCAGCGTAAACAGGTCGCGGTACGGTTGATCGAATTTTCCGCTCCAAAGCGTCGCGCCATCGGAGACCCGCAGCAATTGCACGGTGACGCGAACGTGATCGCCATCCCTCTGGATGTTGCCTTCGAGCACCGCGTCCACGCTCAACTCCCGGCCAGCCGCCAAAGGGTCCGGCGCATTCCCTTCAGCAAATTTACGTATCGCGCTCGTCGGCCGGACCGTCAGCTCCGAAAGCATCCCCAGCCGGTTGATCAGCACATCCGCGAGCCCCAGGCCCAAATGCGGGGACTCTTCGTTAATCGAGCGCAGAGGGAGAATCGCCAGACTTCGGATCCGCGGTTTCGCTCGCTCCCATCGGGTGGCGACGACCACGCCCACAACAGCCATCAACATCAGGAAAGTCCCGGCCACCCACCATTGAGGGAATCGCGAAATGACGGGCGGCGCCGCCGGGGCGATGTTGGCCGAGACAGGGCCCGTGACCTTGGCGGCAAAGCGGTAGCCGCGCTTGGGCACCGTTTCGATCCATTCCGGATTCCGCAGCGCCTTCCGGAGGGTCATGATATTCTGCGCCAGGATGCCTTCCTCAACGAAGGTGCCCGGCCAGACCCTTTCGAGCAACTCCTCCTTGGAAACCACTTTGGGCTGGCTGCGTACCAGAGCGATCAGGGTGTCGAGCGCTTTCGGAGTCAGTGCAACGGTGCGGCCCTCCAGAAGCAATGTGTGTTCACGGACGTCCAGGCAATAGGGTCCGAACTCGTAAACCTCTGATTCTTCGATTTGAGGACTCTTTGATCCGCTCTTCATGGAGGTCTCATCCGGATTTGAGACACTCCGCAGGATTTTTCCTCGCGAGATGCCTCATGCTCACTTGTCACGAGCCTATCCAGGTCCGCACTGTCGTTCATTCTACATCAGAACGAAAAGGTTCCGGCGAAAAAAGGGCTCCACAGGAGGAAATAATGCTAGCTTTTAGATCGCGAACAGTCCAGTTCATTCTTGCAGGTGTCCTCGCGGCGCTTCCCGCGACCGCGGGGCCCATCACATTTACCATCAGTCAGGAAGCCATCAGCGGCACACTCGGCTCTACCCCCTTTAGCAATGAACTCGTTACGTTTACCGAGGTGACGGATACTACACTCATCTCGGCATTGGCGGTCTGCGGTTACCCGTGCGCCCCGAACGTGACTACGAACACGGTCACGATACAGGGCGTGGGTACCGCGACGATAACCGGCGGATCGTATTTCTTCGACAACGCAATCAACCTCTTTGGGATAACAAACCAACCCGGATCGGCCCTTCTCGCTGCGGAAGGCGCGCCGCCCTTCGACACCTACAATATGCTGACCGCCTTTGGACCGACCGCATACTCGTTCTGGTCCGGCTCCGACGTCCCCGCTTTCGGTTTGCCGACCAGCGGCGGCCCTCTGACGCTCACGTGGAACGTTGACCAGCAGGCTACGGCTGAGGCGTGCCTCGGCGGTTGCTCATCATCCACCCCGGAACCGGGTTCGCTTGGCCTGGCGCTGCTCGGCGCAATCCCGCTCGCCGCGGGCCTGTTGCGGCGGCAATTCAATTCGCCGCCGGTTTCTCCACGTGGTCGATGACATAATACTCCACCGGCCCCTTTTGCGGCTCCAGTTTCAACCCGAGCTGCTCTTTTAAAGCCGTGAAGATCGTCGGACGATCCAGGAATCCCGGGGGCAGATTCTCCTTCGCAAAATTCGGCGGGAGTTCCGGAGCAAACGACAACGTGAAATCGTAGTTCCCGGTGAGCCCGGTCTTATCGATTACCGGCCGATCGTCGTTCCTGAGGACCTGCACCAGAAAATAGCAGAGGTACTGCATCGGAACCCTCTTCCCGGTCGTGATGCCGTCTCTGCCGCCCAGGATCGGAATCTCGTAATCCTGCGGGCTCTCGTTGACCTTCATTTTCGATCCCGATTTGTCCACCATCAGCGCATAAACCGGACCTTCCTTGGTCTCCTTGTGAAACCTCAGCTTGAACTCGTCCGCCAGCAGATTCTGAAACATCGTGTGAAGATCGTCGATGTTGTAGGAATGGTCCGCGTTCGCTTGGATATCCCACAGGTCGGTATCGAGCCAAGCCGGTCCGCCCATGATCTGCTTGATGGGCACCTTATACATCAAATTGATCATCAGCTTTACCGGGACGCCTTCCGCGATATATCCCTGGCCCGCGGGCTTCGGCTTTATCCCGCCCCCGCGGCCGCCCGGCTTCACCGGCTTGATCGACGCCACTTCGAACGTCAACCGCTTGTCCTGTCCGTGAACCATCAAAGCGGCCGCCAGAAAACACAGTTTTAACGTCATTTAAGGCTCCCTACAGCGCCATTTTAGAGCATTCAAGGACGATTAAGGAGTGCTTCTATCCGCTCCGCCAGCATTTTCGGCAGGAAAGGCTTCTGGATAAAGCCCGTCCGCTCGCCCTGCGGCGCGTAAGGATATCCGCTGGCGATAATCGCGGGCAGTTTTGGTTCGAGCGAGCGCATCTGAGCGATCATCTCATCGCCTCTCATTCCGGGAAGCGTCAGATCGGTCAGTACCAGGGAATACCGCGCGGGTTCCGCCTCGAAACGTGTCAGAGCTTCCGCCGGCGTGAGACACGCATCTACTTCATAACCCAGCCGTTCCAGGTATCTCTTTAACAGGTCAAGCAGCGGGGCCTCGTCGTCCACCAGCAGGATTACCACAGCGACAAAGGAACTTTTCCGGGGCTGAACGTCACGCCGACGATCGCCCGAAAGCCGGTGTGCTTATAGGTTAAACTTTCGATCTCCTGATAGCGATAATCGTATCGGGTGATGAGGTGCAGGGAGAGGGGCAAAGTGTAAGTCAAACCGGCTCCCCCGAAACCCGTTCGATAGGGTGCAATTCCCTGACCGAGAGCGGAGAGACTGTCATATCCGCCGCTGATGGAAAGATTGAGCTTGCGAATGCCGGTATAGCTATAATTGGCGCCGCCACTGTTGTTCTTCGACGTAAGATAGACGCCATTGCCGGGGCTCACCGCTTGTCCGTAGAAGAAATTCAAGCTGGCCTTTTTGAAGGTTCTGGTGAGCGACGCGTTTCCGCTGGGATAATAATCCACGCGGTAGAACGCCTGAATTGCCGCCGTCTGCCCCAGCAAAGCTGCAATCACGGGACTGAGCGCCACTTGCTGTAAACCACTCACTTCGGAGTGGAATGCACCGGCTCTTAGCGTGAACTTCCACCGGCGCCACAGGTTGGTGCCCACGAAAAGCTCGCCTGTATCGATGTTGGCCTGGCCAAACACCTTGGGAAAATTGAAATGCTGACGTTGGTACGTGAACCCCACGGACGTATTCTTGTTCAGCTTGTGCTCGACAGTGCCGCGTGCGTTGTAGCCTTCCACGCCCACCAGTACGGACGACTGCCGCCAAACCTCGAAGCCCCCGCCGCCAAAGCTGTAACTCGTACGCGGCGACTGCACTAGGGTTACGTCCAAACCGCCTTGCAGATAATAGGAGCGACTATCGAACAGCAGCGTCGAGGGCGTTACGACATCATTCGAAGCGACGGTCGGGTTTCCTCCAATTCCAATTCCGTCGGAAACGGTACCCCCTAGCGCTTGCGCCTTGAAAACCAGGCGGCGCGACTCCTGCCAAGTATAGCCGAGGGTCAAAAATTGATCGATGCCGTCGTACGCGCTAGCGCCGACATACTCCCGGAAAACGCCCCTGTAATCGACTCCCAGGAGAGCCGTGCGCCAGCTATGCGTCCCATAAAGCCCGACGCTCGCTTCCACTCCATAAAGACCGCTGATGGTGGTCAGAGTGCCGTTGGGGTTGATCGCAACGGGTTGGAGGTTGGAGTCGTAAACACCATTGACCCCGGCGTAGAATCGCAGATCCACGGCCTGCCCGCTGCGATTGCCGATCCCCGCGGCGCCGCTCGAGAGCACTGCCGGCCCGAGATAGCCTCCTCCGACTTGCGCCAACGCGGTGGATGCTACGCAGCATGCCAGCCCGATCAGTCGTTTCTTCAAGCGTCGTTTCTCCGATTTCTGTGTTGCAAGACCAAGTTTGAGTCTGACGTGTGCCGGTTGTTCGTGTCAAGCTGTGAAAGGACTTGGGCATTCGCGGCATGATGACTGCGTGAGGTGTTTTACGATGCGGAAACCTGCTTTGTTTCTGATGATGACGGCCGCTGCATGGGCGGCTGATCTTCCAATTCGCGAAGTGATCCTTTATAAGCACGGCGTCGGCTTTTTCGAACGCGCGGGCAAGCTGGAGGCGGGCGACACCGCGCGGATCGATTTCAAAGCGGATGACATGAACGACGTTTTGAAGTCGCTCACCATCGTCGACCGCGCGGGCGGCAAGATCAGCGGCGTGCGGTATGACGCCAGCGAGCCTTTGGAAGAACGCCTCAAGAATTTTCCATTTGCCGTGGGAACGGATTCCACGCTCGCCGTGTTTCTCGATCAAATGAAGGGCGCGCGGGTCGAGATGAAGCTCGGCACGGAGACGGTGACCGGCGTGATCTTGAGCTCGCGGGTAATCAAAGAGGGCGAGAAGGCCGCCGATCATGAGACCGTCACGCTGCTGACGGACTCGGGCGAGATGCGAACGTACGACCTTGCGGCGGCGAGCTCGGTAAAGTTCACCGACACGAAATTGCAGACGCTGTTAAAGGACTATCTATCGGTGTTGAACGGAGCGCGGTCGAAGGACCGAAGAAGCGTCTACATCGATTCGATCGGCGCGGCGGCGCGGGATTTAATCGCCAGCTACATGACGCCGTCGCCGGTATGGAAGTCGAGTTATCGACTGCTGTTCGCGGGCGTCGCCGAGCCGACGCTCGAAGGATGGGCGATTGTCGATAATACTTCGGGCGACGATTGGAATAACGTGAAGTTGTCGGTAGTGTCGGGGCGGCCGATTTCATTTATCACGCAGTTGTATGAGCCCCGTTATGTAGAGCGCGAAGAGGTCGATCTAGAGGACAATGCTGCGGCGAAGCCGAAGGTGTTTTCGGGCGCTATGGGCGGAATGGCGAAATCGACTCCGGTCGCCTCGGCGCCACCTGCCATGCAATTCGATGCGAGCCGTCTTTCGGTACTACCCGGAGGGGCTGTGGCGGGAGTGAATGGGCGCGTGACGCAGATGGCGGAGGTTCAATCTTCCAGCGTCTCCTCCTCCGCCGAAGGCCGCGATGCGGGCGAGCTTTTTGAGTACAGCTTCTCCTCTCCGGTCACCGTGAAGAAGGGCGAATCGGCGATGCTGCCTTTCCTGCAACAGAAGCTCGGCGCGCGAAAACTGCTGATCTATGAAGAAAGCTTCGGCGTCAATCCGCAGAATGCGGCCGAGCTGACGAATTCGACAGGCAAGACGCTCGACGGCGGACCGATTACGGTTTACGACGCTGGAACCTACGCCGGCGAAGCGCTAGTCGAGACCGTGAAGGCGGGCGACAAGAGGCTGATCAGCTACGGAGTCGACCTCGGTACGCGAATCACGACGAAGTTCGACTCATCGAAAAACGTCGTACGGGAAATACACTTTCGGCGCGGGATGCTTACGTCGAAATATGCAATGGAAGAAGTGAGGACGTTCACCATCAAGAATGTCGACCCCAAGGCGAAGACGCTGATCATCGAACATCCGCAGCGGACCGGCTACAAGCTTCTGGAGCCCCAGAAGGCATCGGAGACGACGGCAAGCGCGTATCGCTTCGAAGTGAAGCTGGCCGCGTCGGCAACCGATACTTTCGTAATACGCGAGGAGCGCGTTTACGACCAGACGCAATCGATCAGCAATATGACGCCGGATTTGATCACGAGCTGGAGCCAGAACAAAGCCCTAAGTACAGCGGGCCGCCGCCAACTGGAACAGATCGCCCAGAAGAAGCGCGATATCGCCAATAACGACGCTGCGATGCGCGCGGCGGAGAGCAGCATCGCCGATTTGACGCAGGATCAGACCCGCGTGCGGGCCAATATTCAGAGCCTGAATAATGTCAAGAATCAGCAGGACCTGGTCCAGCAGTATGCGGGCCAGTTAGCCGCGAATGAAACGAAGATGGCGGCGCTGCGCGATCAGCAGAGCGACCTGAAGCGCAAGAAGACTGCGCTAGAATCGGAACTCAATACTCTGATGGAGACGGTTGACTTCTGAAACTGGCATTGATCGGTTATGGAAATGTAGGACGCGCGTTTGCGCGCTTACTCGAGTCGCAGCGCAAGGTTTTCCCGTTTCGAATTGTCGCAGTTCATACATTGCGCCACGGCAGCGCGTTCGATCAGAGGGGATTGCCGGTCGAGCCCGCGTTCGGCCCGCGCTGCGGATCGATCGAAGAATTTCTCGATCGCGCGCGCCCCGAAATGGTGATCGAGATTACCACTCTCAATCCCGCCACCGGCGAGCCCGCGATTTCGCACATTCGCGCCGCCTTTGCGCGTTCGATGCACGTCATCACGGCGAATAAAGGCCCCATCGCGCACGCCTACGCCGCCTTGACAGAGGAGGCGCGCCGCGCGGGCGTCGAGTTTCGATTTGAATCCATCGTGATGGATGGCGCGCCGGTGTTCAACCTGGTTCGCAACAATCTGCCCGGCTGCAGGATTCGCGGATTCACCGGAGTCGTGAACTCGACTACAAACGTCGTGATTGAGGCGCTGCGCAAGGGCCGCACACTCGCCGATGGGATTACGGAAGCCCAGGAGATCGGCATCGCGGAAGCGGATGCGAGCTACGATATCGACGGTTGGGATGCGGCGGCGAAAGCGGCGGCGCTCGCCAATGTGCTGCTCGACGCGCGGCTGACGCCGCTCGACGTCGATCGCCGCGGAATCGGCAAACTGACGCCGGAAAAGCTCGCCGAGCTGAAGAGTCAAGGCAAGACCGTAAGGCTGGTCGCACGTGCGCGAAGGGTCGCGGACGCCGTGAAGCTGCGCGTGCGCGCCGAAGTGCTGGACGACACCGACATCCTGGCCAGCGTGCATGGAACATCGAATCTGCTGCTGCTCGATACCGACCTGATGGGCACCGTCGGGACGATCGAAATCAATCCCGGCGTGGAGCAGACCGCCTACGGAGTTTTCAGCGACGTGGTCGATATCGCCAAAACATTATGAAGCTGATGCGTTTTTTTCACGAAGGACACTTAAGGACGGGAATCGTGCGCGATCTTGGCGTTGTTCCGATCGAGGGCGACATTCTGGCGATCGTTCAATCGGGGATCCTGCCGGAAATACCAGACGCCGAACCGGTTCCGCTCGCGAGCGTCACGCCGCATTTACCTTACGATGTTCCGCCGAAGATCTGGTGTATCGGACTCAATTACAAATCGCACGCGGAAGATATCAACGCGGTGCAGCCGGAGGAGCCCGCGAGTTTCATGAAGCCGGCATCGTGTATGATCCGGCCCGGAGGCGACATCGTGCTGCCGCCTCCTGAAGTTTCAAACGACGTCGATGCCGAAGGCGAGCTCGGCGTGATCATTGGCCGTCAATGCCGTTTTCTATCGGCCGCAGACACGCCGAGCGCGATTTTCGGATACACGACCACGCTCGATCTGACCGCGCTGGACGTGCTCGCAAAGAATCCTCGCTATCTGACGCGTGCCAAGAGTATAGACACGTTTTTCAGTTTCGGTCCGGTCATCGTCACCGCGGACGAAATCGGCGATCCGGGCTCGCTCGAAGTAGTTACCGAGCATAACGGCGGCATCTGTTCGCGCGATTTCGTAAGCCATATGCGTCATTCGCCTTATGAGCTGGTGCGATTTCACAGCCAGTTCATGACGCTCTATCCGGGCGACCTGATTTCGACGGGCTGTCCGAAAGGCGCGCGGATCAAGGCGGGCGATCGCGTGGCGTGCCGCATCGATGGCGTCGGCAGACTCGAAGCGCGCGTTACAGCTTAAGAAGGTTGGCCGCCGATGAACGCAGACGAACGCGGATAAGATACTTACGGCTTGAATCCGATCCCTTGCACCAGAATTCCAAGTTGGCGACCGTCGCCGGGCACGGAAAATGTTTTGTCGACCGCGAGCGTGACGGTGACGCTCGGGGAATCGCCGGATAGCGCACCGCTTAGCGAATAGCTGCCAGGGCTTGCGTAAGTGTGCTCCGCGACCGTCTTGCCGTCGACCAGCAGCCGTACGTTTCGCGCGAGCGATTGCGCATGGATGGTGAAGTCGGCTCGCAACAGTCCGCTGCCTCGCTTCACGACCACGGTTGCTTCCTCGCTCATCCAGGAATCGGGGTAAAGGCCGCGCAGCACTTGTTGCCGGTCAGTGGGAGTTACCCAGGAGAGTTCGGCCTTTCGCTCGGCGATCAGATATGCGCCCACTCGATCGACCGGCGCTTTCGAGAATTCGAACGGCCACAATCCGCCCGTCGCAGTCGAGTAGGCGGACTTTTCGTTCACGGAAAAAAGGCGCAAAGGAAGAGACGGGCGAATTTCCAATGCGGAGATCAACTGCCCGTGGGGTTCGCGGGACACCACAACGTCTCCGGCCGCGAAGGTTTGATCGCGCGGAATCGCCAGCGCGCCTTCGGATTCCAGATAATAGCGCAGTCCCCAATCGTGATCGACCCAAACGCGCGTTTCAGCAGCCTCCGGGGCCAACGATGCCGCGAATTGCCGGTACGCATCCCACGTCTGGTAATTCACGATGGTGAAACCGATCGATAGCGTCATCTGCAAAAGAAACGCGACGCCGATCATGCGCGTCGAGCATCGATTCGCCGCGAGGATCGCCAGTGGCGCGGCGACCGGCAACAGGTAACGGGCAGATCCCGCGAAGAATACCACGAGAGCGCAGGCGAAGAAGATCAATATCCACGCTTCGAGGAAGCCCCGCCGGAAGCACGACGACAAGACCACGACCCCCAATCCTAGCGACGCCCAAAACATCGGATTCGGATCGTAAAACGCGCTCGCCGCCGCCGCGATCGCGCCCAGCGCCCAATGAATGCGATTCCCGCGGATGAGCAGCGGCGAAACAATCCACGCCGAATGCACGATTAGCGCCCCCGCGTTCCTCCCCTTTTGCGCGAGCACCTGCAAGCCGTACTTCTGCATGTAGCCCCATAAAACAGCCACCGGCATGGCTCCGCCGGAAACGCGTCCGGAAATCTGCCATGCTCCAATCGCGACCGGGGCGGCGAAAATCACGCACCACGCGAAGACGTCGCGACTCCTCTTTTGCCAAAGATAAAACGCGAGTATCGGAACGATGAAGACGGCCTGATAGGCATCGAGTGCCGCCAGCGCCGCCGCGACCGCCGAGCCGATCAGCGCGACGCGCGAGTCCTCCTCGATGCCCTTGACGAACCACGCCACCGCCAGCATCCACAGCGCGAGAAATGGCAAATCCGCTTCGAGCGAATTCCCATTGACGACGAATGCGGGCACCGCGACGAACAGCAGGGTCGCTAAGAATGGTTTTTCGCAAAATCGCCGCGCCAGCGAAAACATCGCCAGCGCCGCGACGATCGAAAAAATGGAATATGCCAGATGAAACGGCACTTCGCGAACGTCGTGGAACGCCCACAGCAGCGCGCCCAGAATCCAGGAATTGCCGGGCGGATGCGAGTGGCCGCGCATGTCAACGAAGTCGCCCTGGAACAAATACTTCGCGTGATCGGGATGCAGCGGCTCGATCTGCGCATGCTCCGCGCCGTACAGATAATAGAGATCGTCCCCTTGAATCGCCTGATGAAGAAACGGCAGGCGAAGCGCCAGCACAATCGCGACGATCGCGAGCGTTTCTTTTACCACTCGACTGGAATTCCCGGTGCGAGCTCCCATACCTCAGTGTCCGGCAGGTCGCGAATCAGATCCGCCAACTGTTCCGGCCGGCCGATGAGCGGAGGAAATGTTCCGAAGTGCAGAGGGATCACGCGCTTCACGCCGATCATGCGGCAGGCGAGCGCGGCCTCGCGCGGACCCATGGTATAAAAATCGCCGATCGGGAGAAACGCGAGCTCGGGATGATACAGCCGCTGGATCAGCTGCATGTCGGAAAACACGTTGGTGTCGCCCGCGCAATAAACCACACGCCGGTCGGGGAAGCGCACGACGTATCCGGCCGCTTCGCCTCCGTAAATGATTTTTCCGTCGTCGAGAATGCCGCAGCTATGCACGGCGGTTGTCATGGTCACAGAAATCGGCCCCACCGCTGCCGTCCCGCCCTTATTCATGCCGACCGTGTTTTTCGCGCCTTTCGATTCCAGCCAATGCGCGGTCTCATAAATCGCAACGATCAGCGGATTGAATTTCGCCGCCAGCGGCAGCACGTCGTGAATATGATCGAAATGGCCGTGCGAAACCAGGATCACATCCACGCGATCGATCGCGTGCCCCGCGGGATACTTGGGGTTGCCCTCAATCCACGGGTCCACTAAAATCACTTCGCCGGTTTCAAGACGGAATTGATACGTTCCATGACCGAGCCACGTTATCTCTACCATATATAAATGTTAGCGGGATCGCGCCGGCATCTGAATCCCGTCTCCGTATTTCGAAAATCCAGGGATGGTCACCGGCATGTGCCCTCCGATCGGGATCTCGCCGAACAGGGCCTTCACCGCCGACATTTCCGACGGGGGCGTGGTGCTGAACGTCGCCAGATACGCCGCCGTTTTCGGAAACGCGGTCAGTAAATAGGGATTGCCCATCGCCACGACGACTACTGGCACGGACCCTTCCGTCAGCTTCGCGACGAACGGCGTCAGCTCGCCGCCGAGTCCCACGGTCCCTCGATACGCGGCCACCGTGCTGAAGGCCGCGACCACAATCGCCGAACACTTTGTCGCCGTGTCTCCCACAACAGCCGCCAGGGCCGCCGGATTCATCGACGCGTCTAAGACAACGATCTGCGACTTCGGCGCGAATTTGCGATACGCGTCGATCATGCGTGTTCCAGCGGTCGACGTGCGCCGCTCCACCATCACGATCAGACACGACTGCGCGCCGCCTGCCAGCGGCAGAACATCATGTTCATTTCGCACCAGCGTCACTGCGCGATCGGATGCCTGCTGCGCCTGCGCCACGTCCTCTTCGGAGTCGAACGCATCGCTGATGTCATCCAGGTCGACCAGCTTCTTCTTCGTAATGCCGACGTGGACCTTGGCCTCGAGCACGCGCATCACGCTCTCATCGATACGAGCCTGCTTCAGCCGGCCGCCTTCGATAGCGGAGACCACCGCGCGAATCACCGCCTCGGGATTCAGAGGCATCAGCAGAACATCCGCGCCGGCGTCGAGCGCGCGCACCGCGGCCTCGCCCGGATTGAACATTTTCGCCAGTCCCTGCATATCCATCGCATCGGTCACGATAATGTTCTTAAACTTCATCTCCTCGCGCAGCACGCCGGTCAGCACCTTGGAGGAAACCGTGGCGGGAATTTCTTCAGGCTCGATGGCGGGAATGGAAAGGTGCGCGGTCATAATGGAATCGACGCCGTGCGCGATGGCGGCGCGGAACGGCGCGAATTCCACCGCTTCCAGGCGTTCCCTGTTCGCCGTCACCTGGGCCAGCGCGATGTGGCTGTCGGTATCGGTATCGCCGTGACCGGGGAAATGTTTCGCCGTCACCAGCACGCGGTTCTTCGGGTCGGAGTGCGCGCCGTCGATATAAGCCGCGACATCCTTCGCGACGTCATCCGCATTCTCTCCGAAGCTGCGCGTGTTGATCACCGGATTATCGGGGTTGTTGTTCACGTCCGCCACCGGCGCGAAAATCCAGTGAACCCCGATCGCCCGAGCCTCGCGCGCCGTGGCCAGGCCTTCGTAACGCACGGCATCCAGGTCGCGCCCCGCGCCGTACGCCATGTTGTAAGGAAACTGCGCGCCGCCCGTCACGCGCATGGATGCTCCCCGCTCAAAATCCGCGGCGATCAGCAGAGGCGTCTTCGACATCTTCTGCATCTGGTTCAGGAACAGCGCCATCGCGTGCGGCTCGGCGTTGCGAACCGCGCCGTGGTCGATTCGATTCGCCACGATGAATCCGCCGATATGCAGATCGTGAACCCAGTGCTTGTACTTCTGATATTCGGGGGATTTCTTCGCCGGCGCGTCTCCGAAGCAGGTCCCGACGATGAGCTGCGCCACGCGGTCGCGCAGGCTCATCGATTTCATAATGGATCGCGCGGCGCGCTGCTCCGGCGTCATCGGCGTCTTTTTTGGTTTGACGGAAGGCTTGCTGGCGCCCATTCCGGTAACGCCCGCGGCAACGCTCAGAAGAAGCGCCAACGCGGCGCGTGCACATATCATTTATCTAGAATATCGCGTGGGCTATCCTGAGCCCATGACGAAGTTCTCTTTGTTGCTCATGGCTGCCGCCGTCTCGAGCGCTCAGGATGCGACCGCCGACCTCAATCGTCAAGTCGTGGAGCTGCGCGATTTGGTTTTGAAGCTCGAAACCAGGCTCGACGATCTCGAAAAACGTTCTGCCTCCCCGCCAGGGGCCGTTGCCGTGGCAACCCCATCTACTAAGGAAGCGCTCATTCCTTCACCTCCGCCGGCGAGCCCCGGCTTATTCGAAAACACGACGATCAATTTTCTTTTCGACGGATACTACGGCTTCAATTTCAATTCGCCCATCGGCCGCACCAACCTGTTGCGCGCCTACGATGTCAGCAGCAACAGTTTCAGCCTGAATCAGGCTGACGTGGTGATTGAAAACGCGGTGGACCCAGGCGCGGGCAAGCACTTCGGCGCGCGCCTGGATCTCCAGTTCGGGCAGGCCACGCAGACGCTCCAAGGCAACGTAGCGAACGAACCGCGGCCCGATATTTACCGGAATGTCTTCCAGGCATATGGAACTTTCGCCACCAAAAAGTTCACTGTGGATTTCGGCAAATGGTCCAGCTCCATCGGACTCGAAGGAAACTACACCCAGGATCAAATCAATTATTCGCGCTCGTATCTTTTTGATTTTCTGCCGTTCTATCATATGGGCGCCAGGGCCGCTTACAAGGTCAACGACGCGCTGACCGTCAATTACTGGATCGATAACGGCACGCAGCAGACCGAGGCTTTCAACAATTTCAAAGATCAGCTTTTCGGCATCGCCGGACAGCCTCGAAAGAACTTTTCCTGGACCGTCAACTACTATCTGGGCCAGGAACATCCGGACGTGATTTACTTCCCGTACTCGAATCCTCCCGGTTTGCCGACGATACAAGGAGAATCCTTCGAGCCGATCGTTCCGGCCCCGAAGGGGAAGACACATATCTTCGATAGCTACGCCACGTGGGACGCCACCAAGCGCCTGACGCTCGCATTCGAAGCCGATTACGTCATTGAGAGGCTCCAGACGAACTCCGCGCCGGTGCATGTCGATGGTGGCGCGTTTTATGCCCGCTACCAACTCACTCCCAAACTTGCCGTGGCTGGCCGCGCGGAGTACCTGTCCGATCGCGGAGGCCTGTACAGCGGCGCCACGCAAGCGCTAAAGGAGACCACGCTGACATCGGACTATAGAGCCGCGAACGGATTCATAGTCAGGCTCGAATGGCGCCGCGACTTCTCGAATCAGCCCTTTTTCCTCACCGACGTACTGGGCCTGCGCAGTAAACAACAGACTACGGCGACAGTAGGCGTGGTCTGGTGGTTCGGCAAAAAAACCGGACCCTGGTAGATGCTCCACCGAGCCGCGACCACAGGGAGCGATCTCCGCGCCTCGCAACCAACTCTTACGCTATGCTGATCCCATGCTGAGTCCACGAATTCGACTCCTCGGAGTACTTGCCGCGTTCACGTTGACGCTGGCGGCAGCGTCCAAAGAAACCGCCCTCGATCGGTATGTTCACGCACCCGATTCGAGCTACAAATGGGAGCTTATCTCGACGATTCCCGGAGAGGGTTATAAAGCCTACGTCCTCGATCTGACGTCGCAGACATGGAAGCCGCCGGTCGAGCCGGATCGCACGGTCTGGAAGCACTGGCTGACTATTTATGTGCCCACCAAAGTCGATTACACCACGGGTTTTCTCTACATCACCGGCGGCAACAACAAAAGCAAAGCGCCGGAGAAGGCCGATGCCGCGACGGCTGAAATTGCCACCGCCACCAACAGCGTCGTCGCTCTGCTGAATATGGTTCCGAACCAGCCGCTGAATTTTCCGGACGCCAAGTTCAAAGACATGACGGAGGATACGTTCATCGCTTATACCTGGGACAAATTTCTGCGCACCGGCAATGAATTGTGGCCGGCGCGGCTCCCGATGACCAAAAGCGCGGTGAAGGCGATGGACGCCGTAACGGAATTCATGAAGAGCGATGCGGGAGGCAACCTGCCTGTCAATACGTTCATGGTCGCGGGCGGATCGAAGCGCGGCTGGACCACGTGGACCGCGGCGGCGGTGGATAAGCGAGTAGTCGCCATCGCTCCAATGGTGATCGATCTGTTAAACAACGAAAAGTCGTTCGAGCATCACTACATGGCGTATGGATTCTATTCACCCGCGGTGAAGGACTACGAGAATCTGGAAATCATGCATTGGAACGGAACGCCGCAGATGAAGGCGCTCATGAAAATCGTGGAACCATACGAATATCGCGATCGCCTGACCATGCCGAAATACATCATCAACGCGGCCGGCGACCAGTATTTCCTGCCCGATTCGTCGCGATTCTATTTCGACGATCTGAAAGGAGAGAAATATCTGCGCTACGTCCAGAACGCCGACCATTCCTTGAAGAATTCCGATGCGCGCGAAGGACTGATCGCGTTTTACGATGCATTCCTGAAGAAACAAGCGCGGCCAAAATTCTTCTGGAAATTCGAAGACGACGGATCCATCAAGCTGACGACGGTCACCAAGCCGAGCGAAGTGAAGTTGTGGCAGGCAACGAATCCGGAAAAGCGCGATTTTAGGCTGATGTCGATCGGACCGGCATACAAATCGACTGTACTGACGGAACAGAAGGATGGCGTGTACATCGGCAAGGTCGAGAAACCGCCGACGGGATACACGGCGTATTTTATCGAGCTGACGTTTGCAACCGGAACAAAATATTCGGAAAAATTCTCAACCGCCGTCCGGGTAAATCCGGACACTCTGCCTTTCCCGGCCCCGCATTGGACGGTGCCGGCTCACTAAAAAATTTATCGAGCGCTCTTTAGCCAGGAGGCTTTACTTCGCCTGACGCGAAGATCCGGATTCATATACCGGAGGACACCCAACGCACGCGAGCCCTCAGAGGCGGATCTAGAATCCTCCAACCGGCCGGCCCCGCTCTCCGTTGGAAGAGCGCGGGAGCTCCTTCGGTTATAAAGTAGTCGAGGGTTGGGCGCGCGGGGGCGGCTGAACGTGGGATGTTGTTGAAAAGGTTTGAAATGGAGGTTGCGCGACGATGGGAGCGGGATATTTGCAGAGCGCTTTTCAGCGTAGCCAAATGCGCATTTGGCCGTCTGCTAGAGTAGATGCGGGCTGCGATGAAAATCATTTCCTTCCTCCTGGCAGTTTCGCTGCCGCGTCTGGCGAGCGGCACCGACGTGATAGCGCGATGGAGCGCTAATCTCGTGGTGATAGGAGTAGACGGAAAGGGGACGCTCCATATCAATGGAAAAGATGAGCCCACGAAGTCCTGCAAGGCCCTAAGGAACAACAACACCGTGTACGTCGCCGCGGGAATTATTCCGCTAGGCCTAAGGGAAAACGTCCCGCGAGTGGAGGCCACGTCGGCGGGTGGCATTCGATCCCTCGCTCGCAGCAATGAAGCAATCGTGCTTAGCCTGCAGTCGGAGAGGCGTAGAATTCAGCGTGAGGATCCTGTCAGATATGGCAGCCAGCGGATCGGGTCTGACCTTTTGACTATCTATGCCGCGAGCTTCACGAGGGAAACTGTTAGTTTGCGAATAACGAATTTCGTTCTTGGTCAGAATGAAACTATCTCCGCTACTCGCCCGCTTGACACCTCCGGCGACGATATAGTCTGTCACTGCCCGAGGAATCTGCCGGTCCCGATACCAGGCGACTGGCGGGCGCGCGACCCTGTCAAGGTCATCAGTGAGGCATTGGCGACGCTATTCGAGCACGATGAGTCTAGCGGCCCACCGATCACTGTTGTCCGTATCACTCCGGGCAACATCGAGTGGCCCAAGCGGGGCAACTGCAAAGCCGACGGAAGCAACGCATGGCAGGACCGACGCTGACGCGGTGACCAACGTATTGGGCCGGCGCTTCGGGCTCGCGGTTTATCGATAGGCTTCTCTCCGGTTGCGGATTCGCAAAATTTGGATTGTTTCGTCATCCTGATAGAAACGAACCCGATAGTTACCGACGCGGAGCCGGTGCTCGGGAGGATCGATGCCATGGAGTTTTTTGACGTCGCCAGAACCTGTTTGCGCAAGCCGCTCGATGGCTTGGTTAATGCGGCGAGCTGTAGCTTTATCGAGAGCCGCTAAGCCCTTACGGGCGGTTTCGGTCCATTCGATTCGTTTCACTAATTTAATCTAGGCCCAGGCTTCGCTTGACTTCATCGTGGGGAATGCCTTTGCCGCCGTTGCGCTTGAGCCACTCATGCGCTTCTGCCACTTCCGCTTTTTCCTCTTCGGTTTCAGGCTCGTCGTCGATGGGTGCGTTGAGAAGCGCCAAGGTGATGGGGTCCACGATCTTTTCGAGCAATCCGACTGCGGTGGAGAGTTGCGACTCGGGGATGTGGTCGATTAATTCATGGGCGTGTTGGCGCGTGTCGCTCATAAGATCAGTTTACTCCTTCGGCAATGAGGCGGCGGCGATTTGGGCTATGTCCAACAGTTGGGGCGGCGTGGAGGAAACGGCGGATAAGGCGTCTCTAAACATGGTGTTGCAGAAGGGGCAGGCGGCGCCTACTACTTCGGCGCCGGTGGCTACTAACTCCTTTGCCCTGTTGTGACTGACTCGTTCGCCGGTTTCTTCGCCCAGGAAAGCCAGGCCGCCGCCGGCTCCGCAGCAGAAGCTTTTTTCTCTCGAACGAGGGGGGTCGATGACCTCGCCGGATCTTGCAAGTACTTGACGGGGTTCATCATATACGCCGCGGTAGCGGCCTAAATAGCAGGGGTCGTGATAGACGATTTTTGGTCCGGCGGTTTTCGGAAGTTTGTCCTGAAAACGGGCCATGAACTCGCTATGGTGTTCAATCGGGGGGGCTTCGCCGTATTCTTTCCAGTCGGTCGAGATGGTCCTCACGCAATGGGGGCAAATGGAGACGATTTTTTTGACTTTGGATTGGGTTAGCGTTTCGAGATTTTGTTCGGCCAGTTGCTGGAAGACGAGGTCGTTTCCGAGCCTCCGAGCGGGGTCTCCGGTACACTTTTCCTTCCTTAAAACGCCATAAGTAGTACCTAAATGCACCATTACGCGGGCAAAATCGACCATAATTTCACGTCCTTTGGGGTCGTAGCCGCCCATGCAGCCGAGCCAGAGGCAGTATTCCTGGGTGCCGTCGAAAATGGGAAACTGCTGCTTGTCGATGAATTTCTGACGCTCGGTTGACGAGAATCCTAAGGCGTTGCCGTTGCGTTCGAGGTTGAGGAATAATTTGGTGCCGTAGTCGTCTTCCCACTTGCCGGTGTTGACGGCTCCGCGGCGCAGGCCGATGATGATGGGCAAGTGCTCGACGCCGACGGGGCATTGGAATTCGCAGGCTCCACAAGTGGTGCATTGGAATGCGGCTTCCTGGGAAATGTATTTCCCGAGGAGGGGCTGCTCGCTGCCGGGCCCGAATTCGTTGAGATAGCCGCGGACGCCTAGGGCGATTTCTTTGGGGTTTAGAACCTTGCCGGTGTTATAGGCGGGGCAATGTTCGGTGCAGCGTCCGCATTCGACGCAGGAGTAGGCTTGGAGCGCGACGATCTGCGTGAGGTCCTTGCCGGTGTCGAGTCCGAAATCTTCATCGCCGACTAACGGCGGGATTTTCGAGAAGCCTCCGCGCGAGAGAAAGACTGTCGCGGGGCTCAGCACCAGGTGGAGATGCTTGGTGTGGGGGATAAGCGGCATGAAGATGAGCAGCGTTAAGGTGTGCGCCCACCAGATTGCGCGCGTGTCCCACCAGAATGTCGCCAAGTAGGTGATCATCAAGTTGAAGATCAGGAAGGCGATGAAGCCGGACTCCCAGGACATCTTGTCGCCGGTTTCTTTTCGAAGCAGCCAGCGCGGACGAACTACGAAGCGGCGGATGAAAAGTCCAAAGATGGAGATGGCGACTGCCACGGCGAAGGCGGCGGCGATAAAAAAATAGATGGGGCCGAACCAACTGTCCCTCAATATAAAAGGGAATCCGATGCCTTCGGCGAAATGGTTGAGCGTGACTAGCGCGAAGGCGCAGAATCCCCAGAAGACGAAGGCGTGCGCGATGCCGGGCAAGGGGCGCTGCTGAATCACTTTCGATTGGAGCATTACCTCAGAGAAGAAATCCCAGATGCGTTTTCCGATGGGCTGGAGGGAGAAGCCGGGGTCGGGCCTGGCGGCGCGAATTTTGCGAAGGACTTTTCCGAAGCGCCACCAGAAGGCGTAAGCGGAGGCGGCCAGGAGAACCAGGAAGATCGCGATTTCAACGTGGGAGGGCGCGGGCATCTACTGTAGAATATGACAATCGGGGGGTTGGGAAAGAAAGAGCGTTGGGCGTTGGAAGAAAGCCCGGGCGGGATTCGTGGGGTGGGCGAAAGAAGACGGGCTTTGTGGATGGGGCGAAAGCCGGGACAGACCGTTCTGTCCACGCGGCGACGAGATGGGATTGTTTTCGCGGGGGAGGCGGGGCCTTGGGACAGAATGGTCAGTCCCGGTTTTCGCGGTGTGTGGGGTGGGGCGAAAGCCGGGACAGACCGTTCTGTCCACTCGGCGACAAAGGGTGGATCGTTTTCGCGGGGGAGGCGGGGCCTTGGGACAGAATGGTCAGTCCCGGTTTTCGCGGTGTGTGG
>Ga0182024_10003094_pt1 | contig 40225 bp, 39 predicted proteins | sample P32metaG_FD_120480 | JGI IMG/M metagenome (GOLD analysis project Ga0182024, IMG submission 120480) | Permafrost microbial communities from Stordalen Mire, Sweden - P3-2 metaG (Illumina Assembly) | ecosystem: Environmental > Terrestrial > Soil > Wetlands > Permafrost | place: Sweden: Stordalen...
AGCGCTATACGCACTCGCCCCAGCTCTATCTCAGCGAACGCCACGGTCGCTACGCCACTTTCTGCAAGTTCACCGTTTGCGCCTTGAGGCTGACCTTGAGACATTTTCTAATCGCGTCAAAAATTGCCGCCAGGTTATCCATACTTGGATTGCCTTTGGGTGACAGCATCCTATGAAGACTATTGCAGACAGAATTCGGGTGAGGTGACACCCCGTTCCAATTCTGGAAGCGGAGGCCGCGCGCCGCGGCTACGACAGTCGGCTCGCGCACTGGAATCGACAAATTGCAGCACTGCTGGTGAAGTAGAGGCCTACACGACATACGCTCCTGCGATACATCAAGCATTCAATTGGCCACATTTCCAAAGCTGCCGAACATCGAGATTCGGGACACGGGAACGCCCAAGGGCCGCGGCGCGTTTGCGCTGCAAGCATTCCAGCTTGGCGCGGTTGCCAGAGACCAGAGATCCAGCCACATTAAGTAGTCCATCCGCTGGTCAGTGTCATCACGTAGATCGTCGATCGCGTGATAGAGGTTGAAGCCGTCTATGAGGCAGGCGACTCGAGACTTTGCCGGCAGTGGTTTTTTTTCTTGCACAAAAAATAAAGCCCGGCGCGTTTGCAACCGGGCTCCGCCTGGGCTGCCAGTCGGGATTACTCGGGGAGGATCATCGTGATTCGCGCGCCCAATTCAAGGGTGCAAACTTCAAACGCCGAGACAGCTCACATAGGCCAAAGCTGACCCTTTTGGACGGACTAAGACCTGGGCGCGCTAAGCGTCACAGCCTCCCGACACGCCGTGCTGTGACTCGCGCCGCTCGCTTCGGCACCTCTTCGGAAGGTGTCAATGGCTGCCCGGTTCGCTCCTCGATGTAGCGCCGAATAAGTCGGCGCACGACCTGCGAGGGCATTGCGTCTTCCTCCGCGCACAGGCGCTCGAAAATAGCCTTCTTGCGCGGGTCGATGAGGATCGTCAGTCTAGCAGTGCGATCTTCGAGAGCCACGGCCGTCCTTTTAGGATGCGACAGGAAGCGTTGTATATGATTATAATCCAACGCGTATCGGAGTATCACCCTCTGCGATGCCATTTAACGACTCATCGCTGAGTGCCTGCCTGGCGCTCATCGCTGTCTGGGGTCTCATCGGACTCGCAGGTCTGCTGCGCCCCAAGAGTCTCGGCTTTGTCGCACATACGCTCTTTCCGCTTGGCGCTCTGTGCGGCTTAGCCCTTGCCGTGGTAGCCGCCATGAGCCTCACCGCACCTGCCGAGCAGGCCGTCCTGCCAATCGGGCTGCCCGACCTCCCCGCGCACGTGCGGCGCGATGCTCTCACCAGTCTCTTTCTTTTTCTGCTGGGTATCACGTCCGCGGGGATTTCTGTGTTTGCCGCGGGCTACTTCCGCCGCGGCCAGGGAACCCCTCCGGGTCTTTTATGCCTGCAATACCACTTGTTCCTGGCGAGCATGGGTGTCGTGCTGCTGGCAGATGATGCCTACGCCTTTATGGTGGCCTGGGAGACCATGGCCCTATCGTCCTACTTTCTCGTCACGGCTCAGCACGCCATTCCCGAAATCCGGCGCGCGGGCTTTCTCTACCTGCTTATTGCGCACATCGGAGCGATCGCGATTCTGCTCAGTTTCGGTGTGATGCAGGGTGGAAGCTGGAAATTCACCTTCGATGCTATGCGCAGCGCGCATCTGGCGCCGCAATGGGGGGCCATCGCCTTCCTGCTGGCACTGTTCGGGTTCGGGGCAAAGGCGGGACTCGTGCCGCTTCACGTCTGGCTTCCCGAGGCGCACCCGGCGGCGCCGTCACCTGTCTCTGCATTGATGAGTGGCGTCATGCTGAAGATGGCCGTGTACGGCGTTCTGCGCGTCACGTTCGACCTGCTGGGGAAACCCGATTGGTGGTGGGGGCTGGTACTGCTCGCGATCGGGCTCTTCAGCGCGCTCTATGGTGTGGTTTTTGCCGCGGCGCAAACCGACATGAAACGACTGCTGGCCTGGTCCTCGATCGAGAACCTCGGCATCATCTTCACCGGCATCGGGCTTGCGGTCGTGTTCAATGGCGTCGGTATGCATTCACTCGGCGCGTTGGCGTTGATCGCCGCTCTGTATCACAGCCTCAATCACGCATTCATGAAGAGCCTGCTATTTCTAGGCACAGGCGCGGTGCTGCATTCAACCGGCGAGCGCAATCTCGGGCGCCTGGGCGGCCTGATCCATCGCATGCCGTGGGTTGCGTGGCTTACCCTCGTCGGTGCTCTCGCGATGGCCGGGCTGCCGCCTCTTAACGGCTTCGTTTCCGAGTGGCTCCTTCTGCAGGCATTCCTCTTCGCCCACGAAGTGCCCCGAACCTTCGTCAACATGATGCTGCCGGTCGGCGCCGCACTGGTCGCGCTCTCTGCCGCACTCAGCGCCTATGTCATGGTCAAATTCTTCGGGGTTATCTTCCTCGGACAGCCCCGCGAGCCCGCACTGGCTGGCGCGCAGGATGCCGGCGCGTTCGAGCGCGCCGGCCTCATCTGGCTCGCACTCGGCTGCTTCGCGCTGGGCTTACTGCCCACGCGGGTGATCGGCGCGCTGCGCCTCGTGGTCGAGGGACTTAGCGGGGCTTCGCTGCAAAACGCGGAAAGTCCCTGGTGGCTTCTCGTGCCACTGACCGGACGAGGCGCTTCGTACTCGGCTCCGGTGTTTCTCGTCGCCTTGACGGCCGTTGTCATGCTCACCGTGTTCACCGTGCGGCTGTTCTACCACCGTCGTGCGCGCCGTGCGGCGCCATGGGACTGCGGCTTCGGCGGCCTGACTGCACGTATGCAGGATACGGCCGAGGGCTTCGGACAACCGATCCGCCACATATTCGGCGCTTTTTTCGCCATGAAACGCGAACTGCCTTCTGCCTTCGACGCTGCACCCCGCTACCGCGTGAATGTCGGCGATGGAATTTGGCAGGGCCTGTACCTGCCCATCGGTGCATTGGTCCAACGCGTGGCAGACACCTTCGCCAGGTTGCAACAGGGGCGAATCGCAACCTATCTGCTCTACAGCTTCGTAACGCTCATTGTACTGCTGGCGCTGATGCTATGAAGGTGATCGAACTTCTCACTCAGGCGCTGGAGTTGATCGTGGCACTCACGGCCGCGCCATTATTTCTCGGATGGGTCAACCAGTGCCGGGCCTGGCTGCAGAACCGGCGTGCGCCCAGCATCTGGCTCCCGTACCGCGGTATCCGCAAGCTCTTTCACAAAGATGCGGTAATCGCCGATAACGCATCCACCCTCTTTCGCATGGCGCCCTACATCGTGTTTGGCGCGATGGTGCTCGCTGCGGGCATCATCCCATCGATGGGCACCCGCCTCCCCTTCACGATCGCGGCGGACGCCATTGCGCTCGTGGGGCTGCTCGCCACCGCCCGCGTTTTCCTCTCGCTCGCGGCGATGGACATCGGCACCGCCTTCGGCACCCTCGGCGCACGCCGTGAAATGATGGTGGGCTTCCTGGCTGAACCGGCTCTGCTCATGGTGATCTTTGTGGCCTCGATTATCTCTGCGACCACAGCACTGCCGGCCATCACAGAGAATCTCGCGACCCAGTCGCTCGGTCTGTATCCGAGTCTCGCGTTCACGGCGATCGCGTTCACCATGGTGCTGCTTGCGGAAAACGCGCGTATTCCGATCGACAACCCCGCCACGCACCTCGAACTTACAATGATCCACGAGGCGATGGTACTCGAGTACTCGGCGCGCCACCTTGCGCTGATGGAATGGGCATCGGCCCTCAAGCTGTTCAATTACGCCTGTATTGGCTTCGCACTTTTCATCCCGTGGGGTGTCTCGACGGGCGACAATGGTCCACTCGGACTGCTGGCGTCGGTACCGCTGCTGGCCGCGAAACTCGCGGTGACCGGGGCGGGACTCGCCCTCATTGAGACGATCTCGGCCAAGCTGCGCGTCTTTCGCGCTCCGGAGTTTCTCGCCGTCGCCTTCCTCATTGCTGTGCTGGGTCTGCTCGTGCACCTGCTGCTCGGAGCGTAAGCCATGGCCGGAATCCCCTTCGACCTGCAATTGCTGAATCTGTGTGCTGCACTGCTGCTGCTGCTCTCATTTGCCATGCTGGCACAGCGGCGCATTGTGAATCTCGTCAATCTTTTCGCAACTCAAGGGGCCTTGCTATTCGTAGCAACGCTCCTGCTCGCCTGGCGAACGGGCGAACGCCACCTGTATCTATCTGCCGCATTGACGCTTGCTCTAAAAGTGGTGTTCCTGCCCTGGCTGCTGCGCCGGCTCATTCGCCGCCTGCAGGTTTACTGGGACACCGAACCACTGCTGAATATATCGGGCACGATGCTCGTCGGCCTGTTGGTCGTCGTGTTCGCGTTCGGTCTCGCCCAACCAATCGCCGCGCTCGCCAGTACCGCCACGCGCAACGCAATCGGCATAGCCGTAGCCGTGATCTTGCTCTCCTTTGTCACGATGATTACCCGCCGCAAGGCAATGTCCCAGGTGGTTGGCTTTCTCTCGATGGAGAATGGACTGTTCTTCGGCGCTATGAGCGCGACTTACGGCATGCCGATGATCGTTGAATTAGGCGTGGCGCTCGATGTGCTCGTCGCCGTACTCGTCCTTGGCATTTTCTTCTTTCAGATCCGCGAGCAGTTCGATAGTCTCGATCTGCAGAATCTCGAGTCCCTCAGGGAAGGCCAGGCGCTCGCCCCTGCGCACTCCCGCGAGGAGGGCCGTTAGGTGGTCATTGTCCTGCTTCTCGGCATTCCCCTGTGCGGCGCAATGGCCCTCGGGGTCTTCGGAGCACGTCGATGGGCGCCTGAACTGAACGTAGCGGTAAGCCTCGGAACATTCATTGCCGCCTGCGCACTCACCGCCCGCGTGGTGAGCAACGGCCCCTTGGTGGCGGCGCACGAGCAGTTCTTTATCGATCCCTTCAACGTTTTTCTCGTCGCCCTCACGGCATTTGTCGGACTAACGACCTCGATCTTCTCGCGTCCCTACATGCGAGTTGAGATGGATCACGGTCGCGTCAGCGCGGCGCGCCTGCGTCTTTACCACAGCATGTATCAGCTCTTCATTACGACCATGCTGATTGCGCTCACGACCAACAACATGGGGCTAGTGTGGGTCGCGATGGAGGCGGCAACTCTCTCTACGGTGCTATTGGTCACGCTGTATCGCACGCCCGCGAGTCTGGAGGCCGGGTGGAAGTACTTCATCCTATGTGGCGTGGGCATTTCACTGGCACTCTTCGGCACGATACTGCTGTACTTTGCCGCCGAGAAAGTCCTGGGAGCGGAAGGGGTTACCGCGCTCCTGTGGACGCATCTGAACACCGTGAAAGGGCAACTCGAGCCCACGGTGCTTGGTTTGGCATTTGTGTTTCTGCTCGTCGGCTACGGCACGAAGGTCGGCCTCGCTCCGTTGCACAACTGGCTGCCCGATGCCCACGCGGAGGGCCCTACGCCGATCTCCGCAGTCCTGTCCGGACTTTTGCTGAATGTGGCTATCTATGCAGTAGTGCGCTGCAAGGTGCTGGTCGAGGGTTCCCTGCACTCCCTGCTTCCCTCGCGCATGCTCATGGGCTTTGGGTTGTTCTCGGTCGTACTGGCGTCGTTCTTCCTCTGGCGCCAGCGCGATATCAAGCGACTGTTCGCCTACTCTTCGATCGAACACATGGTGATCATCACCTTCGCCTTCGGTATGGGCGGGCCCGTGGCAACCTTCGCTGCGCTACTGCATATGACGGTACACTCGCTCACGAAATCGGCGATCTTCTTTGCAGCCGGGCATGCGGCGCAGAAGGCGGGGTCGCAGCTGATGGAGAACATTCGCGGCCTGATCACGCTGAGCCCCACCATCGGCTGGGGACTCATGATGGGATCGCTCGCGATCCTCGGCATGCCACCGTTCGGGGTGTTTGCGAGCGAGTTCCTGATCCTCACCACCGCCATGCGCGAACAGCCCTGGGCCATACCAATCCTGCTCGTGTCGCTCGGGGTAGCCTTCGCGGCGATCTTCGGGCGTGTCCAGCCCATGGTGTTTGGCGAGACGACTGCGAGGCGCCTGCCCCACCCGCCAGCGCTGCTGCCGGTATTTGCGCACCTCGCGGTCGTGCTGGTGCTGGGCGTCTACATACCGCCCTACCTCGCGGACTGGTATCGCGCGGCAGCGCGTCTGATTGGAGGCGAGTGAGATGGCGTTGCGGGCGTGGTTTTCGCGCAGCGATGCGCACGCCGGGGCGCCGGGACTGCGCGCACTCACAGTCACGCATGCGCAGTGGCGGCAGGTGACCCGGGATCTGGCCGCGACCGGTGCCAGGCTCCTGGCGATTTGGGCCAGTTCGGATGAGCGCGGCCAGACTATTCGCGCGGCATTTCTGGCCGATGAGGGGGGCTTGGTGGTGAATCTGCCGATCGCAGATCCTGACGCGGCCTACCCAGGAATCGAGGATCTGTTTCCGGCGGCCGCGCGCATGCAGCGTGCAATGGCCGACCTGTCCGGGATTCGCTCAACCGATCCGGATGTCCGCCCGTGGCTGCGGCACGCCGCGTGGCCGCGAAACTATCTGCCGTTGGTCGATCCACCGCAAGCGCCGGTGGACGCGGGGCCGCTCATCGAGAATTATGAATTCGTACGCGTCGAAGGCGATGGCGTGCATGAGATTGCGGTCGGGCCGGTGCACGCCGGAATTATCGAGCCAGGGCACTTTCGCTTCTCGGTAGTTGGCGAGAAGGTCCTGAGACTCGAGGAGCGCTTAGGTTACGTCCACAAGGGCATTGAGCAGCGCTTCAGGCAGTTTCCCATCCTGGAGGCGCACCGGCTTGCCGCGCGTGTGTCGGGCGATTCGGCCGTGGCGTTCTCCTGGGCATACTGCCAGGCTCTCGAAGGTCTCGCGGGCGCGCAAATTCCCGCACGCGCCGCGTGGTTACGTGCGCTGTATCTCGAGCTCGAACGCATCGCGAATCACCTGGGCGACTTGGGCGCGCTCGGAAATGATGCAGGATTTGCCTTTGGGCTCGCTCAGTTCTCGCGCCTGAAGGAACAGCTCCTGCGCGCAAATCAGGAAACGTTTGGTGAACGCTATCTGATGGAAGCCGTTGTGCCCGGCGGCACACGTCATGATCTCACCCCGACGGGCCCGTCGCTGCTTGGCGGCTGTCTGCGGGAGATCGAGCACGAAGTATTTACGCTGCGCACAATCTATGACGAGCACGAAGGTGTGCGTGATCGCTTTAACGGCGCCGGGACGGTCACCGCCGCCCTGGCCGCTCGCCTTGGACTCATCGGCCTCGCAGGCCGCGCGAGCGCCCAGTCCCTCGATCTGCGGATCGACCTGCCGTGCGAACCGTATCGGAGCCTTGCACCCGTGAAGATCGGACGCAGCGAGGGGGATGTAGCCGCGCGGGTAGCAGTTCGTTTCGATGAGCTGCTGGAATCGTTTCGCCTCGTCCACCGCATTCTCGAAGGGTTACCGGGCGGCCCTCACGTTGAAGCGGTGCCGGTGCCGGCCGACCGGGCCTGCGGTGCCGGCTTGATCGAAGGCTGGCGTGGACCGGTGTTGGTCGCGCTGGAAGCCGGGCCGGCGGGATCGATCCGCCGCTGTCATCCGCACGATCCCTCGTGGCAGAACTGGCCGGTTCTCGAGCACGCCATCATTGGAAACATCGTCCCTGATTTTCCCCTCATCAACAAGTCCTTCAACCTTTCCTACAGTGGACACGATCTTTAACCCGCCATCATGCTAAAGACACTGCGCCAGATTGCTTCGATTGGAATCGTTTCCGAACTGCCGCCGCCGGCAGATGACAGCCTGCGGCTTCGCGACGGACTACAAGATCGCATTCGTGCCGTGCTCGGTCGCGCGCTGTGCATTCGTCACATCGACGCGGGCTCCTGCAACGGCTGTGAACTCGAGATCCATGCCATCAACAATCCCGTTTACAACCTGGAAGGGCTCGGAATACGTTTCGTTGCGAGCCCCCGCCACGCCGACATGCTGCTGGTCACCGGGCCCGTCTCTAAGCACATGGAAGTCGCTTTGCAGCGAACCTATGAGGCTACCCCGGATCCAAAGCTCGTGGTGGCATTGGGCGACTGCGGCTGCACCGGTGGCATCTTCGGCGAGAACTACGCCAGCCGGGGACGTGTCTCAAACGTCATTCCCGTTGATGTGGCGGTGCCGGGTTGTCCGCCGAGCCCAACACGCATTCTTCAGGGCATTCTTGCGGCCCTTGCGCGCTCCCCAAGCAAGGGCGGCTTGAGCGCAAATGCGGGCCGCATAGAGAAGCATGCATTACCGCCTCAATGAAACCACTCTTAATTATGAACGGCGGCCACCCGGTGCCTACTCCCGAAAGCCGCGAACGACCACCTCCAAGTCCACGCCGCGAGTGCTTTCGCGCACTGAGACGCGAAGCGGCATACCAACCTTCGTCGTGCAGAACAATCCGGAATCCGTGTGACATGTCCGCGCTGATCAGACTCCTTTGCGCCGCGGTCATCTCAAGTGTCTCAGGAGGTTGCAGCCATGCGCGACGCCGACTCTCTGGATGTCCACTCCGAGCCGACACTCGTCATCGATGCCAACTGTGCGGCCGGCAAACAATTGGCCGATCAGCTGAACCGCAGCGCCTTTACCGCAGACATCGCTGTCAGCTGCTCCGCGGCACTAGCTGCGCTGCGAGCCAAGTATTACGGATCAATGGTCTTCGTCGGCGACGTGAGCGATCCGGAGCAGCTGCAATGCATTGCCGACCTTCGCAAACGATCATTGCGCACATGGATTGTCATAATCAGCTCGACCGATCTGTACAGCCGTGACACGACCGGTCGTGCGAGCCTTCTGTGCTAACGGCTTGTTCGTTTCCCGGACGCGCGATTGAATCCGAAATCGGCGCTCTGGTCGCCGCTGCGGAGCGGGTGTGCGAGTTTGGGTCACGCGAAAGTCACGCATTGTCTTTAGTGCGAGCCCAGCAAGCGACTGTAAGTAATTGATTGATGGTGGCTAGGGTGAGACTCGAACTCACGACCTCGGCATTATGAGTGCGAATTGGCCATCTTCGCGACCCGACTTTCACATATAAACCATTGAATATATAGGACTGTAGTGGCCGCTCCTGGCTGCTCAAGGCATCCGTTTCCGCACAGTAACCGGCACACTTAAAACCCAGTGCTGTTTAGATCATCATGCGAACGACGGCGCCCTCTCAGCCGGACAATTCGACGCCAAATTCCGATAGACATCCTATAGGATGTCACATAGGATTTATGGTGTGAGGATTGTCCTCGATACGTCGGTGCTGGTGGCAGGTTTGAGAAGCCAGCTCGGCGCGAGCAATCGGGTGCTGCTCGCGGTCGCCGCCAGGCGCTGCGTTCCGCTCGTCACAACGGCCGTATTCCTCGAGTACCAAGCCGTGCTGCTACGGCCCGAGCAGCAACTGGCGACTGGGATGAATCCGGCGGATGTCGAAGGATTCCTGGCGGCATTTGCGAGTGCAGCAGAACCCGTGGAGCTGAACTTTCTCTGGCGCCCGCAGCTAAAGGATCCCGCTGACGAGCTGATGCTAGAGGCTGCGGTCAACGGGCGGGCTGCAGCAATTGTCACCCATAACGTGACCGACTTTCGATCCGCCACAGAACGATTTGGAGTTGCGACGATGACCCCCGCTGAGTTCCTCAAGGAGTTGGCCAAATGAGCAAGAGCACATACCCGTTGAAACTCCCAAATTCAGTAAAGAGCGCAGCCGCGGAACTGGCGAAACTTGATGGCGTTTCGCTGAATCAGTTCATTGCGGCAGCGGTTGCGGAGAAGGTCGGAACGCTTCGTACGGCCAGCGAGTTTCTCAAGGGCCGTGCCGGGACCTCAAAACCCAAGGACTTGGCCAAGTATCTACGGCGGGCACCTAAGGTGGCGCCAGTGGACGGCGACAAACTCAAATAGCAGCGGCCGCGAACGATTAGATTGCTAAAAGAACGATGACTGTGCTTTCGGGCACATATTGATTTCGGTGGCTAGGGTGAGACTCGAACTCACGACGTCGGCATTATGAGTGCGATTGTTAGTTTTTGAGACTTTTTATTTCAACAACTTACCGCGCGTCGTCCGTTGCAATTGGCACGACTGAGTACAACAGAGCATCACCGAGTCACGGAAGAGTCACGCGCGTCAGCGCCTGCAACTCTGCCGGAAAGGCAAGCTGAACTCCTGCGTCGGAACGGATTTCCTAAGAGCGCCCTGCCCTAAGAGTGAGCAATCGGGTGCGAGCTCCCACTGGGGGAATCGCGCCTTTCCACGGCCCACCAAATTCCTGGCACACCAAATCTCGATGTGCCATAGGCTTCTCACTCTCACCCGGCAATTTAGGGGACGGATGTCGAGGCGATTAAGCGCGCGATGGAGTCGGATTCGCGTCGACTCGTCGTGCCGAATGTGGTTCTGCAGAGTGTCGTGCCCGCGGATCGTGCAAACTGGAACGGATCCCCTCCAGACCCCTGGATTTGCTACCACGATGCCACCAGGATATCCAGAGCGAGCGCAAGTTGTGGAAAGATGGAGGGAATATGATGGCGGGAGAGAGGGATTCGAATCAGCCACTATCCGACTGATTTATTGGGTTTTGTTCAATTCTCTGAATATTAGTGCCATCAAACGTACCAACCACCCTTCAGGGCCAAAACTAACGCCGCGGCAAGCGCAGAAGCTGACCAAAGCGCCGCTAGGGAGCAGCTGTGCAACTGACAGCACGCAGCGCTGCATCGGCTTCGGCAGCGACCTGCATGGGTTACAACGCCTCTTGCCAGCGGCCCATCTGTTCAATCGGACTAGTAGCTGATTACCGCTCCGTACGCGAACGTAAAGGGTGAGCCGCTGATGGGGGTCAATGCCCCGCTGAGGTCATCAATCTTGTATGCGGAGACCCCGAGAGCATCTGACATATAGACGAAGTGGCCGAGAGGCTCGACGGCAATGGAAGCAGGTGCGCCGCCTGTCGGGAAGCCTATCGCCGCGGGAATGTTGCGCTGCGAGACGCTGCGTCTCCGTTGCGCGGCGTCCGCGACACCAATGCCTTACTCGACACTCTCGAGGACCTCAGTAAGCGACAGTCACGACGCGGCCCGTCGACTACCCTGCTCAGGCGCGCGTATGAGCGGCAACGAGGCATTGCCCGGCACGCGCTCGCGCATGCAGCGGCCGAGGTCAACGCGAGCGAGAGCAACCTGACGGCTATGCTGCAGCATGTGCGGCTGCTTACCGTAAAGGTCGATGGCTTAAAGGGCGCATTATTAGGAGCGAAGCGTACGTACGCGAAAGGGCGTGCAGCTCTCGTGACCGCCCGGCGAAACCCATCCGACAGCCATCTACACGCGTGGCGCAAGCAGGCGAAGTATCTTTTTTATCAGCTAAGATTATTGTGCGGCCTCAGGCGCTGCGACATCAGCACCTGTATCACGTAAGCGCGCAAACTCGGTGACCTCCTGGGCAAGGATCACGATCTGGCAGTTCTACAACAACGAACCGGCCAGAAATGCGATGAGGTCGTCACCAAACCGGCCTGTGTTGCTCTCGCCGCATCTATAGTCAGCCGCCGGGTAACGCTCCAGAGGAAAGCTATGGCGCTCGGCGCCCGGCTCTATAAGCGCACACCGAAACGCTTCATGCTGCAATTCGAGAACGGCTGCAGAGACTGATCGCCGACTTCAACCAGCAGATACGAGGCGGTTGCATCCAGCCAATTGATACTTAACGTTTTCGCAAACTCATGATGTATCGCGAAAGAGAAACGACCTGTTGTTTCGTCAGCTCCGGCCTCGGCATCGTGATTGGAATCGTCTCGCCATCCCAGTGGGTCGTCGTGATAAAGAGTTGCAGGGACTGCTCGCTGCTGCCCGGTCGGTTGGCAATCTCATCAAATCGAGGCGCTGTATCGTATAGCGGTAGAGGCGACTCCGCGTCGCTTGTCACGACGTGACAATTCGAGCACGCAATTCGCGCCAGTTGCTTGCCCTTTAGCACGAGTGGATCACGGGTAGAGTCCGCCGCAGAGACGCCCATGCTGCAGATGCTACCGAGACCAATGGAGAGCAGCCCTGATATCCAGCCATGTGAGCTTGGTGGATGTACTGCCGTTCGTATCATAAGTGCTCACCATTGATCTATCGATGTTAACTATCTTCTCTGCGCCGCGCATCGTTTCTTGGCACACGGAGAGCTCCCATCGTCCATGCCCAGTTTTACGCAAGCTGTTCAATAATACCCGCGTAAAGCGGCGTTGGCTGGTTTACTCCATTGCTGCGCTGCCATTTGCTCGCCGTTCGAATGCGGCCCTTCGAAACTTTATACGTATTTACCGCAGCGGCATAAGTGCATCTGCGAGGCGCCGTCCGGGTTACTGACCCCTACCATTCGTCGCAGCAATCTCCGCAGCACCCGTCTCGAACGAGAGTCAGGGTTCGCGCAGACAAGCAGAACATGGCAAAGGAGCAGGCATATGGATGATCTGTCGCTATCTACCTGTGTACCAGCACGGTTATTGGCGCAACCCCTCGGCGGTATCTTCCCCATGAGTAACCTTTCTATGGAGCCATCGATGCGGCACGAGCTCATCGCCCAGGCGGCCTACTTTCGCGCGCAACAACGCGGTTTTGAACCGGGCCACGAGCTAGAGGACTGGCAGGCGGCCGAAGCCGAAGTAGATATGGTGTTGCATATCGACGGTACCGCGCGCCACAATTGAAGGCGCGCAATGCCGCTCGGCGTGTGCCGCAGTGGCTCTCGTCATGCGTCGCCCATGTCGGAACGCAGCTCGCTCAACCAGCTCCAGCCGGTGACACCTTTGCCCCCGTAGTACGGTATTGTCGGCTGCGCGCTCATAATTGTGTGGAAGGAAACTAGTGTCGGATCGATCAACCTCCCAAGCCTTTGAGCTACAGGCACTTCTGGACGCCGCGGTCGATGCAGTAATTGTGATCAGCCACGTTGGAATCATCCAGGTATTCAATCATTCGGCCACCCGCTTGTTCGGCTATTCCCTGGATGAGGTCTTGGGGGGCAATGTCAAGATGCTGATGACTGGACGTGATCATGAGGAGCATGACAGCTACCTCGCACGCTATCTTCAAACAGGTGTCGCGCATGTGATCGGCACTGGCCGACAAGTCCAGGCGCGGCGTAAGGACGGGAGTCTGTTTCCGGTATTTCTATCAGTCGGCCGCATTGCGGGATCCGATCCGCCGCGATTCGTCGGATTCATTCAGGACATTACGCAGCAGCAGCAGGCTCTGGCGGCAGTCCAACGCGAGAGCGACCGTGCCAATCAATATCTCGAAGCTGCACAAACCATGCTGGTGGCGCTGGATCGTGCCCATCGCGTGACCCTGATCAACCGCAAAGGCTGCGAGATTCTCGGCTGCGATGAACGTTCCCTGTTGGGCATCGACTGGTTTGACGTCGTTGTGCCATCCGATCAACGAGCCAAAGCGGCCTTGGAAATGTACGCGCTTGCAGAACGCGAACCGCATCGACCCCATCACTGCGAATACGCAGTGAGATCAGCCGATGGCAAGTTGCGTCTGATCGCCTGGCGTTGCGTAGCCGTACAGGACGAGACTGGCTCGGTGACAGGTATACTTTGTTCAGGCGATGACGTGACGGGCAATCGGCGAGCGGAGCAGGAGGCAACGGAGGCGCGCGAGCGCATGACGCATGTAGCGCGTCTGGCGACCATGGGAGAGATGGCTTCCGGAATTTCACATGAGCTGAACCAGCCGCTGACCGCGATTGCAAACTATGCACAGGCTAGCGTTCGTCTGCTGGCATTGCCCAATCCTGATCTGAACGATGTACGTGGGGCGCTGGAGCAGATTGCCGGCCAAGCACTTAGAGCCGGCGAGATCATCCGTCGTTTGCGTAGTTTGGCGCGAAAGCAGGCGACTCAGCGTGAACAAGCCGATATCAACGACCTCATAAAAGAACTCAATTCGCTTGCGCGAGCCGACGCGCGCAGTAGCGACGTGTGCATCATCCTGAATCTGGCGGCTGATCTGCCCTGCCTCAGCCTGGACCGCGTCCAGATACAGCAGGTGTTGCTGAATCTGTTGCGAAATTCCATCGATGCACTCGAGTCCACACTGCCCGGGCACAGGGAGGTCATTATCAGTACCGGTACGACCGATGCCGGAGCCGTATTTGTGGAGATCGCCGATAATGGCACGGGAATAGCGCAGGAAATATTACCGCACCTTTTTACGCCATTTGCGACCAATAAGTCTCAGGGGACCGGCCTGGGTCTTGCGATCAGCCGCACAATTGCGGAAGCTCACCGGGGGCGCCTGGATTATCGGGCCAATAACCCGCGCGGCGCCGTCTTTGTCCTGACACTGCCAGACGAAAGGGGTCCAGCGGGATGATAGCTACGACGCAGCCAACTGTGTTCGTCGTGGACGACGATGACGCGGTGCGTGATTCCCTGAAGCTGCTGTTGAAGTCGATAGGTCTTCCGGTAGTGACCTATCCGTCCGCTCCCGATTTCCTCGCCGGCTATCGAACCGAACAGGCCGGTTGCCTGGTGCTGGACATTCGCATGCCGGGCATGAGCGGTCTCGAGTTACAGCAGCAGCTGAATACCCGCGGTGCGGTTCTCCCGGTGGTGTTCATATCCGGGCACGGGGATATACCGATGGCCGTGGAGGCCATGCAGCATGGCGCTTTCGACTTTCTGCAGAAACCATTCCGCGACCAGGACCTGATCGATCGGGTACAGAAGGCCATGGAAAGGGATGCCGCCAGCAGAGATCAGCTGCGGCAGCTCGGGCGCATACAGGAACGCCTCAATTCTCTCACAGCGCGCGAACGCGAGGTGCTGGGATTGATGATCCTCGGCAAGCAGAACAAAGTCATGGCGGGCGAGCTGGGCGTAAGCCAGCGCACGGTGGAAATTCACCGCGCCCGCGTCATGGAAAAAATGGAAGCGCGTTCGCTGGCGCAGCTGGTGCGCATGATATTGGAGCTGGAGCATCGGGGCGAGTGACCTTTGCATCGCCGGTTGCGGCCGCGCTGTTGCGTTGCCTGCGAACGACTGTGCGATGCTCGCAGCAGGCGGCGACAGATTCCGCGCTTTCACATGAACTGGGGAGGGTCCCGGTTCTCCAGCACCAGCAGTCCTGCTGCAGTGTTTGAAATGGGAATGTGATAGTTACTGTGAATCTTGGTGACCGAACCGGTCATCGCCGCACGCGCGGCAATCCACATGATCAACTCGACGCCTTGCGATCCTTTCGTCTCGACGAGATCGTCAATGCTGTAGCGGATGAGGGCAGTCGGATCGTCGACCAGCTTGCTCATACACAATAAATCAAAGGCTTTGTTGATATGGCCGGCGCGCGCGCCTTCGAGCTGATGTGACAGTCCGCCGGTGCCAACAACGACCACCTTCAGATCCTCGGGATAGCTCGCGATCGCCCGGCCCACCGCCTGGCCGAGCTTGTAGCAGCGCCGCGGTGACGGCAAAGGATGCTGCACCGTGTTGATGGCGATCGGAACACTTGCGCGCGGACCGCTGCCCTTATCCGGCCAGAGCAACTGCATGGGTATTGCAAATGCATGATCGACCAGCATGCGCTGGCAGCTGGCCGGATCGAATTCCTCGGACACCAGAGACTGCATGACATGCCAGGACAGTTTTGGATCCCCCGGATACAGACCGAGGGGCGGGATTCCCCAGCCTTCATCGGCGTTCAGATATTCTTCGGCCGCCCCGACCGCAAAGGTCGGCATGTTATCGAGGAAGAAGTTGAGGCCGTGATCGTTATAGAACACTACTGCGACATCGGGTTGCACCCGGTCGAGCCACGCGCGCACCGGCGGAAAACAGTCGAAGAACGGCTGCCAGTAGGGCTCGGACTCCAGGCCCTTCGCCAGAGCGCCACCGATCGCCGGAATGTGCGACGTACAGATACAGCCGACGATCGTGGCCATCTCAAGCTTTTCCAGCCGCGCACAGCTTGGCTCGAAATGTTTCCACGCTCATACCAGCTGTGCGCCTATATCCTGCACATTCATCCCGAAACAGCCGGCGAGTTTGGCCAGGTAGCAGATGTTGCCGCCCGCACGCAGCAGCGCCTCGACATTACGGCTCCCGACCGCTTCACGTTGCTCATTGTTCAGACCGTACTGGCGGCAATAGGCGTCTTCATCGCGCAGCAACGCATCCCGATTCTCACGCTGGTTGAGCGAGAAACACAGGCGATTGAGAGCGTAGCCCCGACGAGCACGTTCGCCGTCAAAAATCGGTGTACCCTCGACGAGACGACCACGACTGAGCGCATGTCGGCGGGCGGCCGGCAATCCATCGCGTGCGCCAGCAGGAGTAATTGGCGACGGAGTTTCCATGTCATTTCGCATACTGCACTTCCGAGTTATGGTTGCGGGTTTCAAAGCATGCCGTGCTACGGCAGCGCGTAGCTATGTTCGAGCAGCGATGCCCCCGCGGCCATGCGTAGTTTCCGATGCTCCAGCGTCAGCGGGCGCCGGTCGCGCTCGACCGCCGCAGTACCTGCGGATTGTGCGTATGTATTCGCGGCCCTCTAAAAAGCTATAAAGAGCCTCTAGGATGTTAATTGGGGCGCGAAACGCGCCTTGTCATGGAGGGATCGGATATGAAGACGGATACACAGTTACGGCACGACGTCGAGGCCCAGCTTGATTGGGACCCGCGTTTCGACTCGCAGGGGATCGGTGTCGCCGTGAAGGACGGCGTGGTCGCGCTGTCCGGCCATGTTGGCTCGTATGCGGATCGCTGGGCGGCCCAGGATGCAGCGCAGTCGGTCTCCGGCGTGAAGGCCCTTGCCAATGAACTCTCAGTCGATCTGGCCTCGGATGCTGAGCGTACCGATCCGCAGATCGCCGACGCCGCACTAAAAGCTATCAATGCCGACGTTTTCATCCCTGTAACGGGTATCAAAGTCGTCGCCCACGATGGCTGGGTCACCCTCAGCGGTCAGGTGGATTTCTGGTTTCAGAGAGAGGCAGCCGAGCGAGCCGTTACTCATCTGCGCGGTGTAAAAGGCCTAGCCAACGACATCGCGCTAAAACCGCGCGCGACGGCCACCGACGTCAAAACGAAGATAGAAGACGCTTTTCGCCGTCACGCGAGCCTGGATGCGCGCAACATCCGGGTGCAGACCGCCGCTGGCACCGTCACGCTTGAGGGCGAAGTCGATTCCTGGCACGAACGACAGCATGCCGAGGCCGCCGCTTGGGCTGCGCCAGGTGTTTCCATGGTCAAGGATCTTCTGACCATCCGGTCGTAGATGCGGCCGGCACAGGTTGGCGCCGATGACTCCCTCTGCGCTCCGGAATGGAGTGCAGGGGGAGCCGGTCGCCGGAGTCGGAGATGATAAAGACCATTCTGGTACCCGTCAGCGGTACGCACACCGATGCCAGTGTGTTCGCAACGGCACTGGCGCTGGCGCGGCCGCTGGGCGCGCACCTGGAGTTCCTGCATTTACGTTTTACGCTCTCCGAAGCGGCCGCGCGTTCCCCTCACGTCTCATTTTGCCCTGGTGCTGCATTGACCAACGCGCTCGATTTCCTGAGCGAGCGCGATAAAACGCTCTCGGCGAACGGCAAGCGGCGGTTCCAGGAGTTCTGTCAGGCGAGTGAAATAAGCATCCATAGTGCGCCGACCGGCGCTGAACAGGTTTCCGCGAGCTGGGCGGAGGAAGCGGATTTCCCAGAGAAGCGCCTGTCAGGGCACGCTCGGCACAGCGATCTCGTCGTCGTCGGGCGGGCGCACAACAATGATCTGATGCCGAACAACCTCATTGAGATGTTGCTGCTGGATTGCGGCTGCCCGATCGTGATCGCAGCCGACTCCTCGCCGGCGAGCCTGGGCGGAACGATCGTCGCGGGCTGGAAGGAGTCCTCGGAGGCGGCGCGCGCGCTGGCGGCCGCCATCCCGCTGCTTAAGCGAGCTCGGCGAGTGATCCTGGTTAACATTGCGGAAGGCGGCGCCAAACCCGACACACTCGAGGCCGTTGCAACGCGGCTTGCTTGGCACGGCATTGTCGCTGACACGCGCCAAGTTGGCGACAGTTCGAAGCCCGCTGTTGCGCTGCTACCCCAGGTGGCAGCAGAACTGCAAGCGGCCCTGTTGGTGGTTGGTGGCTTCGGGCACGGCCCCTTGCGGGAAAGCGTATTCGGTGGCGTCACCCGGGCACTTATTGAACATGCCGAACTGCCTGTATTCATGATGCATTGAGGTGGCGAGCGTGATGCGAGCACTAATGAGCCCGATGATCTTGGTATTGGTGGCGCTGGTAGCCCTGTCGGCGCCGGCATGGACCGCGTCCGTGGCGGAGCAGCGGCTGACTGCCGCCCTGAGCGCCAAGCCCGACGTGCAACGCGGGGCGAACCTGTTCAAAGCGTGTGTTAGGTGCCATAACTCCGATGGCAGTGGCGAACCCAACGGCGACGTGCCGACGATCGCCGGTCAGTACCAGCGTGTACTGCTGCGTCAGCTGGTTGATTTCCGTTACGGCAAGCGCTGGGATGTGCGCATGGAGGCGATCGCGAGCTCGCATCATCTGTCGGGCGCGCAGGATCTGGCCGATGTCGCCGCCTATGTCAGCGCACTGCCCCGTATCACTAACCAGGAAACAGGCGATGGCCAGCTGCGCGCCCACGGCTTGCAGGTGTATCAGCGCGAATGCGCGTCCTGCCACGGACCGTCAGGCCAGGGGGATGCACGAAAAGCCGTGCCGTGGCTGGCCGGGCAGCACTACGACTATCTGCTGCGGGAAATGTATTACACATTTGATAATCGACGCCCAAATCTGACCAGCCATCGTGTGTTCCTGGACCGTTTCACACGCCCCGATTATCAGGGCGTGGCCGACTATCTGTCAGCCCTGATCTCTCCAGCAAGCCGCCAATAGAGGCAGCTTAGTTCGCAAGGTAAGCCGCAAGTCGATCAGGACGCGGCGCGAGCTGGCGGCAAGCCGCCCCAGGATACCGCAGCGTCACCGCCTGCACCGCGATCGGTAGCAACGCCTACGGAGTTGCAACTAATACGTATGTCGATCCAGCGCCCCGTGCGGCATTGTCTTCGCTACCAGTGGGCCTGCTGCAGAGCGACTGCGCCCCACAGTCGGTACCGCAACGCGGCTATCTCGCTCCACCTCCTGTTACAGTTGGATGACGCCCAGATGCCAGGATTTTTGAGAATTGCGTACAAACTCTTGGTCAACGATAGGACCAAGTTTGCAGCATTACTCGTCGGCATTACGTTCGCCGTATTTCTGATGATCGAGATGACCTCACTATTCGCCGGCATCCTGAGCCGTGCCTCCTCGACGGTACTCAATATCGGGGCATCGATCTGGGTCATGGATCCCGCGGTACAGACGGTTGCCAACACCATTCCGTTGCCCGACTACGTTCTGGATGAGGTGCGAAGCATTCCCGGCGTCAAATACGCCGTGCCGCTGTATTCAGGTGCCGCGCTGCTGAAGCTGCGCGATGGCACCTATCAGGCGGCGAATGTGATCGGACTGGATGACAGCAGCCTGTTCGGCCGGCCGGAACTGGTTTCCGGGAACATCCGTGACATCTTCGCCGAGAATGCCTTCATCGCTATCAAGGACGCTGAATTCCACAAGCTCAAGGGCGCCAATATCGGCAGCGATTTCGAACTCAACGACCATCGTGGCGTCATTGTCGGCATTGCACGAGTTGCATCCAGCGGCCTATTCGGCGTACCCACGCTCTACACCACTTACTTCCGGGCGCTGCAGTACATACCAAATTCCCGCTTCACTATCTCCTACGTTCTGGTGGAACCGAAGACGCCCGCCGACGTCGCCAACATCAAACAGCAGGTCAATGCGGCGGGATATCTGGCGCTGACAAAAGACGAATTCGTCCAGCAGATCTCAAATTTCTACATGTACCAGACGGGCCTCGGCACCAACATGCTTATCATGACGTTGATCAGTTTCGTGGTCGGCCTTTCGATCTCGGGCCAGACTTTCTACACCTTCATCATCGAGAACATCGAGAAATTCGGTGCTTTGAAGGCAATCGGTGCCAAAGGACGTGAACTGGTCCTTATGATCCTGTTCCAGGCGACGTTCGTCTCTCTCACCGGCTATGGTGTTGGAGTCGGCTTGTGCGCCATGGTCATCTGGCTGGCGCGGCTCTACCTGCCCGACTATGCGGCGATCATCACCTATTGGAATCTTGGTATGGCCTTTGTCATGGTGGTCATCATCGCGTCGATATCGAGCTATGTCGGTGTGCGCAAGGTGCTGACCATCGAACCATTCGACATTTTCCGGGGCTAGCGATGCCGAATGTCGCAATACAGGCCGCCGGCCTGAATAAGTGGTTCGGCGAGGGTGAGGCAAGAACCCATGCCGTCAAAGATGCCAGCTTCGAGGCGCACTTCGGGGAAATGCTGTACGTCGTGGGGCCCTCGGGCAGCGGCAAAACCACAATGCTCAGCATGATCTCCGGCATCCTGCGGCCAAACAGCGGCAGCGTGAGGATCGAAAATACGGAGATCTGGTCAATCTCCCCCGATGAACTCGCGGACTTTCGGCTGCATAAGATCGGTTTTGTCTTTCAGGACTATCACCTGTTTCCCCGCCTGACGACCCTGGAGAATGTCGCGATCCCCCTGATCCTGCAACACAAGCCGTGGGACGAGGCGCTTGGCGAGGCAGCGAAGGATCTTGAAATCGTGGGACTGAAGGCACGCGCCGACCTGGCGCCCGTGAAGCTGAGCGGCGGCGAGCAGCAACGCGTTGCTATAGCACGGGCGATCGTGAGTCGTCCGGACGTCCTGATCCTCGATGAACCCACGGCATCGCTCGACGGTGATACGGGCCGCAACATCGTGCAGTTCGTGCGCGAGCACATCCTCTCCCAGGAGCGCTGCATCATCATCGTCACTCACGACAGTCGCATCTATGAGTTCGCGGACCGCATCATGAAGATGGAGGACGGAAGACTGACCGGATTTGAAAAAGGAAATCTCGATGCGCAATAGGATTCTGTTCATGATCTCTGGAGTGGGCCTGGTTCTGGCTCTCGTCAGTGCCTACCTGTTCGCGCAGCAACCCAAGGCGCAGCCGCCGCTGTTCAGCCCGGCAGCCAATCCTTATTCGCAGGGCATTTACTCCGAAGGCCTGATCGAGAGCGATCAGGCGCAGGGGGAAAACATCAACATCTATCCCGAGGTCAGTGGACCAATCACCCAGATCCAGGTGAGCGAGGGTCAGCTTGTTCATCGAGGTGACACCCTGTTGACCATCGACGACTCGGTGCAGCGTGCGACTACAGAGCAATTGCGCTCCCAGGCCGATGCCGCGCTGGCGATGCTCAACGAACTCAAAGCCGAGCCACGTCCGGAAAATCTGGCCGTTGCAAATGCGCAAGTCCAGAATGCTCAGGCAAACCTCAAGAACGCGCAGGACGCGCTGGCCAAGCAGGAGCATTCGTACGAGATGGATCATCGATCGATCAGTATGGATGCGCTGGACAACGCAAGGAACGCAGAGAAGATCGCTTCGACCAATCTCGAAGTCGTCCAGAAGCAATATGCCCTGACCAGGGCCGGCGCATGGATCTATGACCTTCAAAATCAGGAGCGCCAGTACACCGCCCTGTCAAAAGCATACGCGGCATCCGCGGCTCTGCTGGGCAAATACACTATCCGGGCGCCGAGCGATGGCGTGGTGCTGACTTTGCAGACCGGGGTCGGCAGCTACGTTTCGCCGCAGGGCGCTTACGATTCCTACACGCAAGGCTACGATCCGCTGATCGTGATGGCGATGCCCCAGGCTCATCTGGAAGTCCGCGCCTACATCGACGAGATCCTCATCGATCGCCTGCCTGAGACAGGTAAAATCAAAGCAGAGATGTTCGTCCGCGGCACGAAAACGCATGTGCCGCTGACCTTTGCACGCATTCAACCTTACGTGTCGCCCAAGATCGAGCTCTCCGACGGGCGCCTGGAGCGTGTAGACGTGCGTGTTCTGCCGGTTATCTTCCGCTTCGAGAATACCAGTACCCTGCATCTCTACCCCGGCCAACTGGTCGATGTGTATGTCGGCGAAAAGTAATCATCTGTGCCGCGGAGTGCTGCAGCGCTGCGGCGCGGTAGCGTTGTCGGTCGTGATGTGCGGCTGCGCCGCAGGGCCGAATTTTGTACGCTCGAGCCCGCCGGCCGTAACGCATTATGGGTCCGTCGAAGATCCGTCCGTGACCCAGACCGCCCAAGGTACGGCGCAACGCTTTGCGCCGGGAGCCATGCCGGCCGCTGATTGGTGGCAGCTGTTCAACTCCGCCAAGTTGAACGCGATTGTCGACGATGCGCTGGCGAGAAACCCGGGGCTCGAGGCGGCACAGGCAAGCCTGCGCCAGAGTCAGGACAGCCTGCGCAGCGGTTACGGCATTTTCTTTCCGCAGGTCGAGGCCAATGCCAGCGCGACACACCAGCGGTATCCACCCATCAAGCTTGGGCAGCATGCCCCTTCTGCCGTGTTCAATCTGTTCACGCTGGGGGCGTCGGTCAGCTACGCGCTTGACGTGTTCGGCGGCGAGCGCCGTCTGATCGAGTCATTAAAGGCGCAGGTCGACCTGCAGCGTGCGAACGAGCAGGCTACCCAGCTCATATTGGCGTCCAACATCGTCAACACGGTCATCGCCAAGGCGGCCTATGAGGCTGAAATAGAAGCGACCCAACAGTTGATCGACCTGCAACGAGAGCAGGTTGAGCTGGCGGAAATCCAGTCGCAGACCGGTGTCGTGCCCTATTCCAACGTCCTGAGTCTGCTGACCCAACTCGCGTCCTATCAGGCGTCGATTCCATTATTGCAGCAGAAGCTTTCGCAGAGTGATGATCTGCTGGCAACGCTCGCCGGAAACCTGCCGGCCGAGTGGAGCGCCCCGGAGATTGAGCTGGCTGATCTGACGCTGCCCAGCAATCTGCCGGTGAGCCTGCCTTCGGAACTGGTGCGCCAGCGCCCCGATATCCTCATGGCAGAGGCCACCTCGCACGCGGCCAGCGCCAATATCGGGGTGGCAACCGCAGCACTGCTTCCGAACTTCACATTGAACGGCGGCTACAGCGCCAATGGACTATCAACCGGGACTCTGATGGCGGCCAGCGGGCGCGCGTGGAATCTGGGTGCGGACGCGACCGCGCCCGTTTTCCAGGGCGGTACATTGTGGTTCAAGCGCAAGGCGGCGATCGACAACTATCAGCAGGCCGCGGCGCTGTATCGCGCGACGGTGCTGGCCGCGTTCGCTCAGGTAGCCGATACGCTGCGTGCACTTGATCACGACGCAGCGGCCCTCAAGGCCCAGGACGCGGCCCTTCAGGCAGCGAAACTGGCCTTACACCTCGTACAGACGAACTATCAGGCTGGCCTTTCGACCTACCTAGATGTCCTGAACGCAGATGCGCAATATCATCAGGCGGCCATCGCCGACCTGCAGACAACAGCCCTTCGCTATCAGGACACCGTCGCGCTCTTTGCCGCCGTTGGCGGTGGCTGGTCAGAAGCAACTGATAGCCCGGGCGCCGAATCTCGCGCAAAGCACAATTGACGCACGTGCGACGCGCGAGCGATCCGGGCAGCGGCGTCAACTAATACGGTGATGCAGACGATTGCATCGTCGCAACTTCGCGGTCAGGCTGTCAGCCTTTACATGCTCGCAACGCGCGGCGGTAGCGCACTTGGCAGTCTGATAACCGGTGTCTCCATCAGCCTGCTCGGTGTTCGAGAGGCGCTGCTGATCAACGGCGTGCTCGCGGTGCTCGTGCAGCTAGTGATCGGCCGACACTGGAGTCGCGCGCTGCCTCCGGACAGCCGACTCCGGACGGCTCTGTAATCCGCTTCAGCCCGAATCTGGGCCACAGATGGCAGCAGCAGAGCGATCACAACAACGTTTGATCGCCCTGCCCACCCCGTAGGTACTTCTCCGAATCGCCATTCGGGTCACGCGGATCTACTGTGGCCATCGTCTTAGCCATATTCGAAGGAGACTGTCATGAGCTTAATTCGTTGGGAGCCGTTTGCAGGCATGGATGATGCGTTCAATCGCCTGATGGGCCCGGCGGCCCGTTTTGCCCTGTCGGAGAACCGACTTGGATCGCGGTTCGAGTGGGCGCCGTCGGTAGATATCAGTGAAACCGGCAACGAATTCCTGATTCGCGCCGAGCTGCCCGCCGTGAAGAAGGAGGATCTCCAGATCACCTTCGATGATGGGATGCTTACCGTCAGTGGCGAGCGCAGGCAGAAAGTGGACGACAAGAGCGAAAAATTCCATCGCGTCGAGAGCTTCCACGGCAAGTTTTCGCACAGTTTCGCGCTGCCAGAGAGCGTCGATGTTGCGGCCATCAAGGCCGACTCAAAAGACGGCATCGTCACGATTCACGTGCCCAAGACGAAGACCGAAGCCACGAAACCGATCGAAATCAAGGTGCAGTAGCACCCGATCGCACGGTCGTCAGGACAGCGGCCGGGCTTGCCGCTGTCCTGTCCGCGCGCCATTCACTCGCGTGGTGCGCTGGCAGGTGGCGCGAAGGCTAGCGACTCGGTAGCCCGTCTGGTGCCCATCGCATAGAGCGTGGTTCGTCTTGCCCGGACCGGCGGGTCCGGATCCACTCTCGTTCATGGCTGCATATGACATACAAATCGATCTTAGGGGCCAAATGAACATGGTTACGGCGAGATTTTGGGTGTGCGCCGTGCGTATGACTATTGTGGCCGTCTCCAGGCTCCCGGGTCAGGGACTAGCTCGGCTCTGGCGCTTAATGCTCACTCTTGTGACTAAGCCAGACATGTCTTATCAATGCTTGGGTGACCGATCTGTCTAGATCGGCGGACAAGAAAGCCGTGAATGAACGCATCGCCGCGTTGGTGCACCAAATAAGAGCTCTCGAAGAAGAGCTCGAGATGGAATTGGCGCGCCGAAGAATTGACCTTGGCCTCATCGTGCGTGACCGATCCATTCGCTTTGAACAGGTGGTCATCGCGCGCCACAAGCTCATCAGGACACGCCTGGCAGGCTACGTGCTTGCGGCCACGCCACTGATGCTGCGCACCGCTCCCGCAATTTACGCACTGTCTGCGCCGCTGCTCCTACTCGACGCTTTCCTGTATTGCTACCAGGCCGTCTGTTTCCCCGTGTATGGAGTGCCAAAGGTCCGTCGCGCGGATTACTTCGTCTTTGATCGCGCCCATCTCGCCTATTTGAATGCGATCGAAAGAATCAACTGCGCCTATTGCTCGTACGCGAACGGACTGATTGGATATGCGCGAGAAATAGCTTCCCGGACCGAACAATATTGGTGTCCGATAAAGCATGCCCGCGGGATCATCTCAGCGCACGCGCGTTACACGAGTTTCGTCGACTACGGTGACGCTGAGGCCTACCACCACGAATTTGCTGTGCTACGGCGCCAACTTCAGAAGCCCCCGGGGCGGACCGAGGCGGCTCCATGATGGCAAGCCGCCGATTTGGACTCGCGATGCACCCGAGCAGGAGTGCATGATGATTGCATTGAATGCTGACGCGCGAACGTTTCGACCACTTCCCTTGCCGTCACCAGTGAATGACGGCACTGGATCTTGTCTCTTCACCGCGCTGGAGCGGCGAAGAACCACGCGGCACATCAGCGCGGCGGCGCTGCCCCTGCAGCTGATGTCCAATCTGCTGTGGGCCGCATGTGGAGTGAATCGCAAGACCGGGCCGCTCCGGGTCCCTGGGCGGACGGCGGCCTCGGCCAGCAACTCGCAAGAGATTGATCTTTATGTCGCTCTGCGCGATGGGGTCTATCTGTACAGCGCCGTCAACAACCTGCTAGAACCGATCGTTGCACGTGATCTGCGCGTCGGGGGCCTGACCCCGCGTCAGACAGGCATCGACGCAAGCGCTCCAGTGCAGCTGATCTATGTCGTGGACGTTCACCGCCTCACCGACACGACCGGATTTCAGGAACCTGGGCTGCAGGACCCCGAGATCCAGAAGTCCTATTACTACGTCGATACCGGCCTAATTGCAGGCAACGTGTACCTGTTTGCCGCTGCAAATGGCCTGGCGGCGTGGTTCCACAACTGCGACAAGCCGGGGCTTGCGATGCACCTGGGGTTGCGGGCGGAACAGCGGGTGCTCTTTGCTCAGTCGATTGGCTATCCAGAGAAAGTTGAATGCAGCCTATCCTCGGCGACGGCGACGGATAGCGACCAGAGGCTTTAAGGAACAGCAGATACAGGAACCTCAGAAACCATGATCGCGTTGCCACAAGCTCGCCCGAGAGAGCCGTCGATCACTGCCAAAACGAAGAACCAGAATATTCGTGTCGCACCCGCCGTCCTCGACGCTGCCCGCAAGGACGGCCAGGCGCTGCTCGGCGACCTGCAGACGTCTCTCTCCGGGCTGACCCAAGCCGATGCCGAAGAGCGGGCGCGCGTCGCCGGGCCGAACGCCATCGCCCAGGAGCACAAGCAAGGCTGGCCCATCCGGCTCCTGAAGATCATTCGCAATCCACTTGTGATCCTGCTGACAATTTTGTCGGCCGTGTCCTTCTCCACCGGTGACGCACGCGCGGGCTCCGTGATGGCAATGATGGTGGCACTGAGTGTAGCGCTGCGCTTCTTGCAAGAAGCACGGGCCGACGCCGCCGCCGAGAAGCTCAAGGCCATGATTCATGTAACCGCGACGGTCGTTCGGGACGGGGCGCCGCGGGAGATACAGCTGCACGAACTGGTGCCTGGAGACATTGTCAAGCTTGCCGCTGGCGACATGATCCCGGCTGACGTCCGGCTTGTGTCATTGAAAGACCTGTTTGTGAGCCAGGGCAGTCTCACAGGCGAGTCGCTCCCGGTCGAGAAGATTTGCCAGCCTGAAACGGATGAGGCGAGCTCTCCTACCGAACTCAAGAACACCTGCTTCATGGGAACGAGCGTGGAGAGCGGCACCGCGACGGCCGTTGTAATTACAACCGGCGTGCACACCTATTTTGGCAGCATGGCCCGTTCGATCACGGGCGAACGGACCCAGACCAGTTTCGATCAGGGCTTGAACCGCTTCACCTGGCTGATGATGCAGTTTATGGCAGTCATGGTGCCATTGGTTTTTCTCATTAACGGCTTTACGAAGCACGATTGGAAAGGGGCCTTCTTTTTCGCTCTAGCGGTAGCCGTCGGATTGACTCCCGAAATGTTGCCGATGATTGTCTCAGTGTGCCTATCCAAAGGGGCACTCGCGATGAGTCGCAAGAGAGTGATCGTCAAACGTCTGAACTCCATACAGAACTTTGGCGGCATGGACGTGCTGTGCACAGACAAGACCGGTACCCTCACCGAGGACCGCGTCGCTCTCATGCGTCATTGCAACGTTGCGGGACGTGAATCCGATGCTGTGCTCCTCGACGGGTACTTGATCAGTTACTTCCAAACAGGCCTTAAAAACCTGCTCGATCGCGCGATTCTGGATAGCCCCGACTTCCACGGCAACGCGCTGGTGGATAAATATAAGAAATTGGATGAACTGCCGTTCGATTTCACGCGGCGCATGATGTCGGTCATGGTGCAGGATCCGGAGGGAAGGGCACTCCTGCTTACGAAGGGCGCTCCGGAAGAGGTGTTCCTGCGTTGCTCGCAATTCGAACTCGACGGCAAATTGTCCGCGATGGACCCGGGATTGATCGTCGGTCTGCAAAAGGAGTACGAGAGCCTGAGCAACGATGGATTTCGCGTACTGGCAGTCGCGACCAGGGAGCTGCCAGGCAAGCACATTTGTGCCAAAGATGACGAGCGGCAGCTCGTGCTCAGGGGGTACGTTGCGTTCCTGGATCCGCCGAAGGCTACCGCCGCCCGGGCTCTTGCAGCTCTGCACACACACGGCATCGCGGTAAAGATCCTTACAGGAGACAACCCTCTGATTAGCCGGAAGGTATGCAAGGACGTGGGCCTCCTGGCCGACCCGATGCTGCTCGGCAGCGATCTCGAGAAGCTCTCCGACCCCGAACTGGCCGATGCAGCGGAGAAGGCGACGCTGTTCGCGCGCCTCTCTCCGGCGCACAAGGAACGGGTGATCCGCATCCTCCGGGGAAAAGCTCACGTCGTGGGATTCATGGGTGATGGCATTAACGACGCGCCAGCCTTAAGAGCCGCTGACGTCGGCATCTCGGTCGATACCGCGACCGACGTCGCAAAAGAATCGGCAGATCTGATTCTGCTGGAGAAGGACCTCATGGTGCTTCAAGACGGCGTGATCGAGGGCCGCAAGGTGTTCGCGAATATCCTCAAGTACATCCGCATGGGAGCGAGCTCGAACTTCGGGAACATGTTCAGTGTATTGGGCGCAAGTGCCTTCGTTCCCTTCCTGCCAATGGCCCCTATTCAGGTGCTGACGAACAATCTGCTGTACGATTTCTCACAGGTGCCGATTCCGGCGGATGCGGTAGATGATGAACAAGTGGCGCGGCCTAGACCCTGGAACATCGGAGAAATCAGGCGCTTCATACTGTTTATTGGCCCAATCAGTTCAATCTTTGACTATACGACCTTCTTCGTCATGCTCTGGGCATTCAACTGCTGGGATCCATCGCGCGCGTCGCTATTTCAGACGGGCTGGTTTGTCGAGTCGCTGATGACGCAGACCCTGATCATCCACGTCATTCGGACCAACAGGATTCCGTTCCTGCAGAGTCGGGCCAGTATCCCACTGACACTCACCACATTTGCCATCATGGCATTTGGCATGTGGCTGCCGTATTCACCTTTATCGTCGGCGCTCGGCCTCACGCACCTGCCGCATATGTACTGGCCGATCCTGCTGCTGACGCTTCTCAGTTATATGGCACTTACACAGGTGGTCAAAGTGCAGTTACTCCGGAAGCATTGGATCTAGGAGCGATATGGGCCTGCTCGCTCCGATCTGACTCCACAGCGCAATTTCCAGCCCATGCGTGAACTGCAGGACCAATCCCGGAATTCATCACCTGAGATCGGCTTCGCGGCGATCCAAGCTCGAGAATTAACCTCCGCAGCCTCAATATCCCCGTGCTTCCAATATACGTACCTATCCGGATGGGCAGGCGAGTCAAATGCGATACATTGGCATTTACGTGGATCTGTAGGCCGCTTTTCGGGAGCAAGTTGATGCCATCGATTCGTCGGATTCTTGTCGCGATCAGGACGCTGGATGCGAACTCACTGCCAGCAGTGCTCAAGGCCGCACAACTGGCGCGGGCTTGTCGAGCGACACTTGAGATTTACCATTGCCTGGATACGCCCCTGTACATCGGCCTGGATAACATGGGAGATCGGAGTCTGCCCGATACGGAGCAGGATCTGCAGCGCAGGACCGTGCGGCGACTGGAGGCCATCGCCGGTAAGATCCGCCGCCCCGGAATCAAAGTAACCGTACGCGCGGAGTGGGATTTTCCCGCCTATGAAGCAATTGTCCGCCGGGCATTGCGTGTCAAGGCAGATCTCATCGTCGCGTCCGCGCATGCGGGTCGGCATCGCCTGCCCGCTTTAATGCGCTTGACCGACTGGGAACTCGTGCGTCTGAGTCCGATCCCGGTACTGCTGGTCAAGGACCCACACGCATATCGCCATCCTGCCGTACTCGCGGCAGTCGATCCCACACACGCGTTCGCAAAGCCATTGCGCCTGGATAAAGAGATCCTGCAATTGGGACGCACCGTCAGCCAGGGATTGCGCGGCAGCCTGCATGCCGTGCACGCCTACGCCCGGGTGCCCGGTGGCAGCTTCCCGGACACGGCGGTGACGTCGGCACTGATCGAGCAGATCCAGAAGGACGCGGAGCGTGCTGCAAAGCTGGCATTCGAGCGTATCCTTCAAAGCTCGCCGATTACACGTGCGCATCGATACCTGACCGCGCGCGACCCCGTCAACGCCATCGCTGAGGCGGCTCGACGCAGTGGCAGCGCCGTCGTCGTGTTGGGCGCCATATCGCGTTCGGGAATCAAGAGATTGCTCATCGGCAATACAGCGGAGCGTATTCTGGACCAGCTGCCCTGCGATGTTCTGGTCGTGAAGCCTGGGAAGTTTCGCAATCGAGTGCCGCGTTCGTCCCGCGGCGCGCGCCTGCTGACTTCGCTGCCGCTAGCGTCGCTCGGCTATATCTGACAGCGGCCAGCTCGGATTAGCAGGAGTTCGCGATGTTGCTGAAAGACGCATGCACGGCGGATGTGGTTTGCTGTATCGGGACCACCTCTGCGCTGGAAGCGGCGCGCATCATGCGCCACAAACACATCGGTGATGTGGTTGTCGTCGACGATCCAGATGAGGGGCGCATCCCCCTGGGGATCGTCACCGACCGGGATATTGTGGTGGAGGTGCTGGCCCAAGGGCTCGACCCCTCCAGGACCAATCTTGCGAGCCTGATACACACGCCGGTGGTGATCGCCCATGAGTCAGAGGACACCGGTTCGCTGGTCGAGCGGATGTGCGCCCACGGCGTACGGCGTGTCCCGGTGGTCAATCAGGATGGCGCCCTGGTCGGAATCGTGACGTTGGACGATTTGCTGAAGATTCTGGCCGCCGATGTCAGCGCCTTGACCGAGATCACCGACAAGGGTCAGCGGCGCGAGCAGCATCTGCGCCGTTAGTGTTGTGTATCGCCGACCGGCCATCAGCATGAAACTGCATCACGATCCAGGATCGACGGACATGGAGCCTGCGGTAATTCCGGTCGCAATCTCCGCGCGGCATGTGCATCTGACCGGCGAAAGCGTCGAACGGCTATTTGGCTCCGGCCAGTCATTGCATGTGCATACGCCGCTCTCGCAGCCAGGACAGTTTGCCGCACAAGAGACCGTCACCCTCGTCGGGCCACGCGGGCGGCTGGCGCACGTGCGCGTCGTCGGCCCGCCCCGGCGGGAAGATCAGGCCGAAATCTCGCGCAGCGATGCCTATACCCTCGGACTTGACGCGCCGATACGCGAGTCGGGGCAGCTCGCGGATACTCCGGGCCTGACCATCGAAGGGCCTGTGGGCCAGGTAACGCTCACTCATGGGGCGATCTGCGCGCTACGCCACATTCATATGACTCCCGCGGATGCGGATGTACTCGGGCTCAAGGACCAGGATCGGGTCGAAGTAGCGGTAGAAAGCCCTGATCGGCGGCTGATCTTTGGCGACGTCGTGGTGCGCGTCGCGAGCGACTTTCGTTTGGAATTACACCTGGATACCGATGAAGGAAACGCGGCAGACCTGCAACCGGGCGCCGACGGCATGCTGTTGGCGCCGATTGCGGCCCGGGCCCGCGTACTCAAACGCGAGTGGCGCCGGGAGCATAGGAGCTCCGTTTCCTACAACTACGCTACGGGCCTGGCTGATGAACTCGAACGGCCGCAGCACGTTCGCCGGTGAGATTTTACCCGGCGCTACTCGACCCTCCTCGCGAGAATGGCGTGGTTTTTCTTGCCTCGGCTCATCGCCCAGATCTCTTTCGAAGAGTGGACCACCGATCAGAAGCTACGCCAAACGGTGTTTCTCGCTTTGCACGATGACGAACTTCCCGAAGACGTGCACATGCCGGTGCTTGGTAGAATCGCAACCCGCCAATAGCCCGCGGACTCCTCTTTAGACCCCATCGAGCGGAAGTTGATACGCTTCACAGAGGACGCGCGCACGGCAGCCTGTGGAAAGTACGGATGCAAAAGACCGCGGGACAAACCATGCTTAAGTTGCAAATAAGAAGGGATCTATATGGAATCGATATCGGCTTGCACAAACGACGACGCCGGCCGCTCGGCAGCGCTTTATTGCAGTGCGATCAAGACCATGCTGGTGCCAGTCAGCGGTAGCGAAACGGATCGGGTGGTGCTTTCCGCTGCCTGGGCGGTCGCCGAGCCGCTGCAAGCGCATCTGGAATTCCTGCATTTGCGCCTGAAGCTTGAGGTAGCGGTCACTAGATCCCCGCATGTGGGCACCAGCCGAGGTTCAGCAATGCGTGATGCGCTTGGCCACCTGGCGCTCGAGCAAGCCAATCTCTCTGCGAGCGCAACCAATTATGTCAGGCATTTCTGTCTCGATCATGGCATCGCCCTTTCCGATACCCGTAGCGGTACAGGAGCCCTCACGGCGGACTGGCTTGAGGAAAATGGAGCTGAGCCTGCCAGGCTGCTGTTTCACGCGCGCCATAGCGATCTGACGGTGCTGGGTCGGGCTCAGCACGCCGATTGCATGCCCGCGACTTTGCTTGAAGAAGTGCTGGTGGAAAGTGGACATCCGTTGTTAATCGTTCCAAGGGGCGTTCCCCGTCCATTGCTGGGAACGATTGTTGTGGGCTGGAAGGAATCTGCTGCTTCCGCCCGCGCTATCGCGGCGGCATTACCTCTACTGCAGCTCGCCCGGCGTGTGGTGATCGTTAATGTGGCCGAGGACAATTCGCCGGGTCTGGAAGCCTTGCACACTGTGCGTCGGCAGCTTGCCTGGCACGCGGTTACTGCTGAAATATTGCGCTTGGGCGACGGCATAGCCACTGCCGACAAGCTCTTGCCTGAGGCGAGTGCAGACTTGAACGCGGGTCTACTTGTGATAGGCGGATTCGGACATTCGCGTCTACGTGAGACGGTATTTGGCGGTGTGACGCGCTCGTTGATCAAGCGCGCGGAAATCCCGCTATTCATTGCGCATTGAGAGGATGCATTTGGCCCGTGGGGTTCGACACATCGAAGCGAGGCACAACGGCCACATGATCTGACGCAAATATCCAACCTCCGGTGCTCGCCGCTGCCCGGATCCGTGAGCGCCGGCAGGACCACGGCCGCACCCGGCGCCGCGTTCGCCGCCGCGACAGCAGCGTCGCATAAAACCCTTGACGCACGAGATTGCGTGCGGAACGCATCGAGCGGTTCAGTAATTCTCTCTCCACGGACACTCTCCGATGCAGAGACGAGCCCGTCGCTGGGAACTCATACTGTGGCGGAGCATTTCTGGCGGTCGGTGCGCTACCGCACTGACGTCCCGCGCGTGTCTATTTAATTATCATCGCCTGTCACACCTCCATTAGTACAAACCACTATGTACGGTATCGCGCGGATCGCAACGCCCACTTGTCCTGTCCCTTCGAAGTGACGGACCAGGCGAGCAATAGGCTTATCGCAACGCTCCGTTAGAACGTCTGGCGTCCAGGCTCTGGATATCACAATTGCCGCCTATTATCTCGTCGGTCAGCCCCAACGAGCGGTCCGAGCAGCCAAGGATCCACCGTACGCATTATCCGCACTTTCCGGCGTGAACGTCTTCTGTACGATACCTGACATAGGCGCGAGTTGCCCTGAGCATCAGGTCTGCTGACCTGCTCCGCCGACCGAAGGTGCGCAGATCAAGTCTCCCGAGGAGGATCAAACGGTGACAAACATGCTTGCCGATCACCCACTCAGAGCCAGGAAGCTTACAGGCCTTCGCAAGACCGAAGGTCTTGCACATACCCGGCTCGAGTTCCTAGCGAAGCTGAGCCTGCTCCTGGCTGATTCGAGCGACTACGAGAAGACTCTCAACGCTATCGCACACATCATGGTTCCGGCCGTGGCAGATTTGAGCGCGATCGATCTTATCGAAGAGCACTGCACCGTCACCAAATTTGTGGCCTATCATCCGCAGCGCCACAAACAAGAACTGCTTGAACGTTTTCTTGGGATGCGACCGCTCGATCAACTTCCGGAAGGGATGCGTGCTGCCATTGCAACAGCAAGAGCTCAGCGTCGCAATCAGACTCCCGAGTTTCCGAGGGACGGAATGTCCGCTTCCGACTTCAGCGATATTCTTGGACAAATCGGCGCCGTATCCACTATTTTCGCCCCGTTGATTCTTCGCGGTCGCGTTATCGGCATGCTTCGCTTATCAATGGCGGAGTCCGGCCGAATGTACACCGACGGGGATATTGCGCTGGCGGACGATATTGCGCGCCACGTGACTCTCGCGATCGAGCGCGCCACGTTGTATCGCGACGCGCAGACGGCAATACGCGCCCGAGACAACCTGATTGGAATCGTCTCGCACGACTTGCGAAACTACTTGTTGACGATTCGCATGAGCACCGTGCTGCTCTCACGTGCAAGTCAGACCGGCGATTTTCAGGCTGGGCGCATGCAGCTTGAAGCCATTCAGCGTTCGGCGGTGCGCATGGACCGCCTGATCGACAGCCTACTCGACGCTGCCATGATCGAAACAGGACGCTTCACGGTCGTGCTTAAGACCGAGGACGTTGCCTCGCTTGTGGATGACGCCGCAAAGATACTGAGGCCGCAAATCGAGGGCCGGTCGCTGCAATTGAATGTGCGGCTCGCAGATCATATGCCGGCCGTTCAATGTGACCGAGAACGCGTTCTGCAGATCATCGCCAATCTGGTTGGTAACGCGATCAAATTCGCCAAAGCAGGCGGCGAGATTTGCATCGTAGCGATGGCCACGGAAGATGCGGTGTGCTTCTCGGTCTCTGATACCGGCTGTGGTATCCAAGAGTGCGAGCTCAGCCATGTCTTTGATCATTATTGGACGAAGCACCCCGGCATCCGTGAAGGCACTGGCCTTGGACTTTTTATTGCGAAAGGCATCGCCGAAGCCCATGGTGGCACGATCTGGGTTGAAAGCAAGGTCGGCATTGGAACTACCTTCTTCTTTACGTTGCCCGGTGCCCTGCGAAGCGCCGATCAACCACCGAACACTGGGAGCGGCATGGGCACAAAGTCCCCGCGTCTCTTCAAGTCAATGTCAGTTCAGAATATTTCGTGTGCATAACACTTTGTTAAAATGGACACGCGTGAAACGTCACTGAGGCGGGTTGGTTCATGGTTCGGATCTGAATAATGCTTTTGGCCGCGATTGGCAAGGAAGGTAGAAGATGGGCGCCATTTTGATCATTGTTCTCGTCATCCTGTTGCTCGGCGGCGGCGGTGGCTATTACGGGTACAGCCGCTATGGCGGATCTGGGCTCGGCGGCGTTCTGGGCTTGGTGCTGGTCATTCTAATTGTGCTCTGGTTCTTCGGCGGACTGCACATCAATCGCTGATCTGGCCGACCGGGCACCAATCGTGCGCGTCCGATTCAGGGCGCATCGACATAGCCCGGACGATTGCGCCTCCTTGACACGAGGCGCACAAAGAGCTCGGGGAGACGGAGTTCGGACGATCAGGCCTAGAGGGACACGCAGGGCGCGAGAGAATTCGCATGTGTACGGTGCCGTACCGATAGTGGTTAATCCGGACTGACAACTCACCTGTGATGATCTATGTTTCCCATCGGTTCAGGCATTACAGGGAGATTCATATGTACATCGGCGGCATCCTCGGAACCATTCTCCTCATCGCTCTCATAGTCTATGTGGTACGTCGAGTCTGAGGCGCCAGTAGAATGCATCGCGAACGCGTCAGGGTCCCGAAATCAAGCCCGGACATCCTCGACTTATTGTGTTACCAACTTGAGTTACCAGCGAGAATCACCATGAAATTGAAAGCTTTGATGGCCGTCACCGGCCTAGCACTCATCGCTCTTAGCGCAAGTGCCCCCTCCTTCGCTCGCACCAAGGCGGAGATCAGCGCCAGCGCCGATAGGGCTATCACGCGCTTCTACGCTCTTAACCCGACGAACAAGGAGCTGGCCGGGAAGGCAGCGGGTATATTGATCTTTGGGCGAGTGACCAAGGGTGGTGCTGGCGTCGCCGGACAGTTTGGCGAGGGCGTGCTGCGGGTGGACGGCAAGACGGTTGATTACTACAGCGTCACGTCGGGCTCGGTCGGCCTTACGCTCGGGGTCGCTCATCACAGCGAGGTCATCCTGTTCATGACGCGCGACTCGCTCGACAAGTTCCAGAGCAGCGAGAATTGGTCTGCCGGCGCGGATACGTCCTTCGCTCTGGTGTCGAAGGGTTCCGGCGGCCAGTACGACACCGCCACGCTGGGAAAGCCGATTCTGGGATTTATCTTCCATGAAAAGGGCCTGCTCGGAGACCTCTCGTTCGAGGGTTCGAAGATCACCAAGATCAAGAATTGAACAGCGGACGTTGGGGCGCGCTTTCGCGCCCCAACGCGCCAAACTCCGGAATATGGCGCGCCATCCGGCGTGTATTGTTCCTCCAGGGGGGCAAGATGGCCGATGAATAAAATTCGTACCCCAGGCGAAGAGAGCGACCAGGTCCACCCGGCGACCTTCCGGTCAGGAACCGCATTCTCGCCGCGCTCCTCACCACAGAATACAAACGCGCGCTTCGTCGATTTCTTCCGGTGCGAGAGACTTGGCCCGATGGCGAGCTCCTGCCCGATCGCCGCTAGAAAATTCCCGGTGCGGCCGGCAATGAGATCGTGGATCGCGGGAACCCGCGAACTACGCGCTGAGAGATTCGCTGATTTTTGAGTTAATCCAGGGCTGGAATTGACTTGCCAGGCGGCTGTAAGTAATTGATCGATTGGTGGCTAGGGTGAGACTCGCACTCACGACCTCGGCATTATGAGTGCTATTTAGTCAGCACTGCGCGCCGGGTAATCCAGCTAAGTCACTGAAGTACTTGGACTGTGATGGCCGGTCGCGACTACAGGCGGCCCCTGACGTCGCACAAAAACCGGCACAGCGACTTCCATACGGAATTCCATGGAAATTAATCTTGACCGGGGTTGCCTGAGGGATATATTTACCATTGTTGAAGTTTTCAACAAAGGAGGCAGGTCGTGGCGACTGTCAATTTCAGTGTCCCCGACGAGGTTAAGGAGGCCTTTGATAAGGCCTTCGGGGATCAGAATAAGAGTTCGATTATCGCGGAACTGATGCGACGGGCGGTCCGGGAGCGGCAACTCACGATTAGGCGCGAGAAATTGTTTCGCCAGATGGGCGCCGTTCGCGCGCAGCGCCCATTGCTCACGGCCGAGCAGATACATAAGACCCGTTCAGCTGAACGGCCGTGACACTTGTGCTCGATGCGAGCGTGATCCTCAAATGGTTACTTGAAGATCCTGCCCGGGAGCCAGACATAGACAGGGCGTCCGCTGTCATCCAGTCGGTCGTTCGGGGCGATCTGGAGATTCTACAGCCCGCGCATTGGCTGATCGAAGTGGCAGCAGTTGCCGCGCGCCTGACCCCGCAAACCGCGATCCAAGATGTGGGAATGCTGGCGGCAATGCAATTGCCTACCAGCGATGACCCTAACGTCATGCGGCGAGCCACAGTCCTTGCGATCGAAACCGACGCTCATCTGTTCGATACGCTTTACCACGCGGTTGCGCTTGAGCACAAAGACGCGCTACTCGTGACGGCTGATGACCGGTACCGCCGGAAAGCCTCGCACTACGGAAAGATTGCCTCACTGCGCGACTGGGACAGCGTTTCGTAGAGTGGAGTGCGACCTTCCAATTGCGAGTATTGGCGCTACGGTTAATGACCGTGGCTGGTGCAAGACGACCGCACTGCGGTTTTGGGGCTACTCAGCACTGGCCACCGAGATTGTCTGTGTCCTTCGTTACCGGCGACATCATGGCCCGCGTACCACCCTGAATCTACGGGCGTTCAATCTGGCCGTGTTTGTGGAACTGGCCTGTGGCATCGATGATGCGACTCGTATGTTTCACTTGCAACGAGGCAACTACGCTCGTTGGTTTCGCGATGTCATCAAGGATAAAGATCTGGCGACAGAAACGGTGGCGCTCGAAGCCGCGTCAGACGCAAACGCATCGCGAGCCGCCGTAGCCGACGCGATTAAGCGGCGCTACGCGCTGAGCGGCCTCGATTAAAATGTGGCTTGCGACAGTGGAGTGATCATTGATGCCTTTGCCCATTGAGAACTACGCGATGATAGGGGACTGTCACACTGCCGCCTTGGTCGGCTGTGATGGCTCCATCGATTGGCTTTGTTTCCCACGCTTTGACTCGGGCGCGTGTTTTGCCGCCCTACTGGGTGGACCGGAACACGGGCGATGGCTGCTCGCACCCTCCTCAGCTGTCATGGGTGTGCGGCGCCGATATCGGCAAGACACGCTCATCTTGGAAACTGAATTTGACACCGAGGAAGGCAGCGTCCGAGTCATTGATTTTATGCCGCTGTCCGATGACCGATGGGACGTTGTGCGAATCGTCGAGGGTTTGCGCGGCAGAGTCTCGATGCGTATGGAACTCATCGTTCGATTCGACTACGGCTCGATAGTGCCTTGGGTGCGCCGCGCCGGGGATGTGCTGGTGATCACGGCGGGACCCGACACGCTCGAGCTGTCCACCAGCGTTGCGATCGTTCCGGAAAACATGAAGAGTGTGGCGGCATTTTCAATTGGCGCTGGCGAGCGGCAATCTTTCTCGCTCAATTACCGTCCGTCTCACACGCAGCTACAAGCTGGGGTGGATGCTGAGGCTGTCCTGGGTGAAACCGAGACCGCATGGCGTAAGTGGTCCGACCGTTGCAACTATACTGGACATTGGCGCCAGCCAGTGTTGCGCTCGCTGCTTACGCTAAAGGCTCTGATCTACCAGCCTACCGGAGGCATCGTGGCGGCGCCCACGACTTCCCTGCCGGAACAACCGGGGGGTGTGCGCAACTGGGACTACCGCTATTGCTGGCTGCGCGACTCGACCTTCACGCTGAATGCCCTATTGCTCGCCGGGTACCAAGAAGAAGCCATCGCCTGGCGCGAGTGGCTGTTGCGCGCCGTGGCCGGGTCCCCCGAGGACCTGCAAATCCTCTATAGCGTCACCGGCCTGCGGCGACTGGATGAGTATGAGATTCCCTGGCTTCCTGGCTATCAGGGTGCCTCGCCGGTACGCATTGGAAATGCCGCATCGAGACAGTTTCAACTCGACGTCTACGGGGAGGTCTTGGACACATTGCATCTGGCGCGAATCGCCGGTTTGGAAGCCGAACCCGCAGCGTGGAATATCGTTTTGGTACTGCTCAAATTCCTCGAAACGCACTGGGAACATCCCGACGAAGGTCTGTGGGAGGTACGAGGTCCGCGCCGTCATTTCACTCACTCCAAAGTCATGGCCTGGGTCGCGTTCGATCGCGCCATCAAGGGTGCCGAAGCACGGGCGGTTGCAGCGCCCATTGATAAGTGGCGGCAAATACGCGATGCCATACACGCGCAGGTGTGTGGCAGGGGCTTTGATGCGCGTCTCAACTCTTTTGTACAGGCCTATGACTGGCCGTACCTGGATGCAAGTTTGCTGCTCATTCCCCAGGTGGGCTTTCTGCCTGCGGATGATCCACGCGTCCGGGGTACGATCGCGGCAATCGAGCGCGAGCTGATGGCGAATGGCCTGGTGCTGCGCTATTCGACCGATAGCGGTGTGGATGCTCTGCCGGCCGGAGAAGGGACCTTCCTGCCTTGCTCTTTCTGGCTCGCAGATGCCTTGATCCTCACCGGTCGGCGCGATGAGGGGGAAGCATTGTTCGAACGTCTGCTTGCGCTAAGCAACGACGTCGGCCTGTTCGCGGAAGAATACGAGCCGCGTGCAAAGCGGATGCTGGGGAATTTTCCGCAGGCCTTAACGCATATGGCCCTGGTCAATACGGCTTGGCTTCTGTCACTTCCCGCACAGCACGCGAAGGACGCCAGTAAACGCGGAGAACGGCCAAGCGCCGCCTTATCACGGCGCACCCCCGGAGGAGACACTTGAGAATGGCAGCTCGGGGTCCGTCAGCGGAAGACGGATGCGTTCGGACTGTCGACCGAGGCTATCGTGACTATGTCGCCGTCCCGTTGAGGCCGGATCGAGGTTCTTTCTGGCTTCGGAGACTGAGTTTCAGTGAATTTTCCGCGAAACTGGTGGCCATCCGTCAGAGTCCTTGCCGCTAATATTCCACGCCCTTGGCTATATTCCACGACTCGTTGATTTTAGCGGCTAGGGTGAGACTCGAACTCACGACCTCGGCATTATGAGGGCAGTTTTTGAGTTTCTAGAGCCTTTAATTTCAATCACTTGCCGCGTGGCGTCCGTTGCATTTGGCACCACTAAGCACAACGAAGCACCACCGAGTCACGCAAAAGTCACGCGACGCTCGAGTAGCTAGAAGCCATCAGTGCAAGCCTCTGGCGCCCGGTGCATCAGTGGATTCTGTCGAAAGGCGTCTATGCACCACGGTCGACAAGTTCGCGGCCCACCACATCAATCGCAAGGTTGTATATCCGTTACGTAGATTGAGATCGCCGCCAATCATCCGGGCTGCCTTCCGCCGGAGATGACGACAGGCTCG
>Ga0182024_10003095_pt1 | contig 40223 bp, 40 predicted proteins | sample P32metaG_FD_120480 | JGI IMG/M metagenome (GOLD analysis project Ga0182024, IMG submission 120480) | Permafrost microbial communities from Stordalen Mire, Sweden - P3-2 metaG (Illumina Assembly) | ecosystem: Environmental > Terrestrial > Soil > Wetlands > Permafrost | place: Sweden: Stordalen...
CACGAAAGGATCGATCGAGCGCGGCAGATGCGTCTCGGGCACGTGGCGTTCGAGCGAGAACTCGTAGAACAGGGCGTCCTGACGTACTTGCGGTTCGCCCATCATTAACTTCACTCCAGTCACAAAAACGCAGCGACTGTTAGTAAATCAGAATATTAATCTCGAGACAACCCCGGAGTTTTCAACACAATCGGCCGATTGCGGTCATTCGTGCGACCGCCGGTAAATCGAGGAGTCGACCCAAAATCGTTCTTCGTGAAGGACGATTGGGTATTGCCCTTAATTCAAGTCCTCAGGAACGCCGGCCCTTCGTAATCCCGTCAGGAAGGTCGTCTCGGCCAGTGCATCGAGCTGGCTCGTTCCAAAGGATGCTTTGTAGTGTGCGATGCTCATATAGCGGTTGTCGCGACTCAGCCGGACAGCCTCGGCTAGCTCCACGGCGGCAAGCCCCAAATCGCCGTGGAGAGCATATGCGGAGGCCAGCCACGCGTGCGGCCCGGCAAGTCTTGGATTGGCTGCCCGCGCTTTCTCAAGCCAGAGGATTGCCTGGTCGATACGCGACTGCAGCAGGTGAGCCATGCCGATCCGCCAGTACCAATTGGGCACTCTCGGATCGCGCGGGCTTAGGCGGATTGCCAGCTCCTGCACCGGGATCGCGTCTTCTATGGCACCCGCGAAAAATTTACACATCCCTAGAGCGGCGATCGCTACTACCCAATTTCGATTGCGCCCTATGGCAGCCTCGTATTCTGGGATAGCGGCCTCATATCGATGCTGCGCTCGCAGCACCTGACCCTTGGCAAAATGCGCGACGGCATGGGTTGGCGACGCCGCCAATGCCTGCTCGATCACCCGCTCGGCGCGTTCGACGTCGGCCTCCGGCGAGTCGGTCATCTGCTCGAACACCCGGCCGATCAGCGCCAGCGCCAGCAGCGCTTGTGTGTCCACGGACGCCGGATCGAGTGCGAGGGCACGCTCAAAGCATTCGATCGCTTGGGCAAACCCTCGCGGCGTGGAACCCTGGTTGTGGTGGTGTGCGGCCCGACCTCGAAGAATATAATCGAGCGCATCGGGATTGGCGGTTGGTCGGGCCGCCTCGGCGCCAATAAGTTCGAGGTCGAGAGCGACGGCAATCTGGCTCGTCACCTCGTCCTGCAGCACGAATAGATCGCCGGTGGAGTGCTCGAACCGGTCGGCCCACAGAAGCGTGTTCGCCTCGGCGTCGCTGAGCTGGGTCGTGACCCGGACCCTATCGCCGGAGCGGCGAACGCTACCTTCCAGCACATAGCGCACATTGAGTTCGTTGCCGATCTGCCGGGTATGGACCGGTTTGTCTTTGTAGGTAAAGGCCGTGTTGCGCGAAATCACGATCAGGTCGGCGATGCGCGACAGGTCGGTTGTCACGTCGTCGGTGATCGCGTCTGCGAGATATTGCTGTTGCCGGTCGTCGCTGAGATCGATGAACGGCAACACGACGATCGACAGGCGCGGCGCCCCCCCGCCGACCCCGGTGGCGCCCTCGATCACTTTCGGCGGCGGTGCGGCGATGTCGGCGAATGGGAGTGCGGCAATGACCTGGGGCCGCAGCGCGAACGCACGCAGCGGTCGCGCGATGTTCTTTACGGTCTGATCGCCCAGATCGTCGAATCGATAAGGCAGTTTGTCGCGGATCTGGTCGTGCACGATCCCCGAAATGCAGATCCCGTTGGGCTCGGCCAAGCCCTCCAGCCGCGCCGCGACATTGACCCCATCGCCGAATATGTCGTGCGGCTCGACGATCACGTCGCCGATATTGATGCCGATCCGGAAGCTGATGCGCTCCGTTTCGGCCACATCGGCATTGCGACGGCTCATACCGCATTGCACTTCGACGGCACACAGCACCGCTTCGACGACGCTGGGAAACTCGGCGAGCATGCCGTCCCCGGTCGATTTGACGATGCGGCCGTGATGGAGCCGGATTCGGGGCTCAATCAAATCCAGGCAATGCGCCTTGAACTGTTCGTGAGTGCCTTCCTCGTTCAGCCCCATCAAGCGCGAATAGCCGGCCACGTCGGCGGCCAGGATCGCGGAAAGACGGCGGGTGGAAGCCATTGTCGGACGAACCGGGGATTGACCAGGCCAAACTATAGCGCCCCGTTCACTCCGGTAAAAGCCGCGAGGAAGCGAGGCGCGGCCAACGGTCGACCGTATTCTACCAGAAGGTGATTTTCATATTCCTCGCCGACGGCCGACACACTAATATCAATCGATCGCCGGAGCGTCACGCGTCGTACAACCCGGCTTGGGAGGCTGCTATGCCGGTTTTTCGCCATGCACTCAAACGGTTTGCTCTGCCGAGGCGGCTCGCCCTGTTGCTCGGAGTTGGAGCGCTTTCCGTCGCCGGCGCGAGAACCGACGCGGCGCCGATTGACCAAAGCCAGCCGCGGGGAGGACCGGAGCGCAGCACCGCCGATCCCGCTGACTTGCGCATCTGGAGCGATGGCGGTCGGATCTATCTGTCGGATTCCGGCGCCGCCGCGAGCGAGCTTCGTCTTGGTGATACCGCGGAGGCGCAGCACCTGAAGCAGCTGTTGGAGCGGCACGGCGCGATGGACGCAGGCGCGGCCATCCGTCTGGACCGAATGATCTTGGCCGGAGGCGGCGGCGAGGGTTTTCACTGGGCTCCACCGGGACAAAAACCAAACGCGGACAGGCGGGAGCCTTCGGCAGCGGGTGTTGCTGCGACGCACTCGGGAACTGGCTCCCCGGCGGCTCAACCCACTGCGCCGGGCACGCCAGTGAGCATCGCTGACCCGCAGCGCGCCGACAAGGACTGACGATCAGCGCCGGCGCCACGGGTACGGCAGTGCTCAGAAAGGGCTGCTGATTTGCCGGCAACCGCTGCTGCGATGGCATCCCTGGCCCGATTGCTCGACGAACCCCAGCCGAAGGTTTTTTGGCGCGGTACGCATCGTTTGGCTTCGCCGTCGGAGACGCTGGCACGGGTGCGGCCGCACGCCGCCGCAATGGGCATCACCCGACTTGCGAACATCACTGGGCTCGACCGCATTGGCATTCCGGTCGCCATGGCGGTGCGGCCCAACTCGCGCTCGGTTTCGGTCTCGCAGGGCAAAGGGTTGGACTTGCCGCAGGCGATGGCCTCGGCGCTAATGGAGGCGTGCGAGGGTTTTCACGCCGAGGAAATTGGACCCGGGAGGCACGCTACTTATCGAACGCTTGCGATGAACGCGGCCGTTGTCGAACCGGACACCTTATGTCGCGGCAATGTGTCATTCGATTTGGACAGAGTAATTGGTTGGGTTCATGGCTACGATCTGCTGCAGCACGAGCCGTGCTGGGTTCCCGCTGATTTGGTGCACACCGATTACACGCTCGCGCGGCCCGACGGTGATTTCCTCGCCGGCTCGAACGGGCTTGCCTCCGGCAATCAATTGATCGAGGCGGTCAACGCCGCGCTGTACGAGCTGATCGAACGCGATGGTGTCGCGCTCTGGGCCGCTCGTCCGCTCGGCGAGCGCATTGCCGGCAATCTCGACCTCGCATCGGTGGACGATCCTGATTGTCGCACTCTGCTCGGCAAATTCGCCGCCGCCGGGATCGCGGTCCGGGTATGGAATGCGACGACGAATATCGGCATCGCCGTCTTCCTCAGCGAAATCCGCGACCTTACGCCGGGCGACCCGACGCGGCTGCGCCGCTTTCACGGCTCCGGCTGCCATGCCGATCGCGGCATCGCGCTGTCTCGTGCCTTGACCGAGGCGGCGCAGACCCGCCTGACCTACATCGCCGGCGTCCGCGACGACCTCTCGCCCTCCGAATATAGCGAGGCGCCCGGCGGCGACATCGGCGACGCATTGCTCGATGCGCTGGCCCGCGAGGCAGGCCCCGTCGCTTTCCGCGACATACCGAGCTTTGCCGCCGACGATCTGGCAAGCGATCTGCGCTGGGCCTTGGCCCGGCTCGCCGCTTCCGGGATCGCGCGCGCAATCGCGGTCGACCTGACCCGGACGGAATTCGCGGTGCCTGTCGTCCGCCTCGTGGTGCCCGGGCTGGAATGGGACCCGCACCACCCGAATTATCGGCCGGGCCCGCGCGCCCGAGCGCAGGCGAACCGATGAGCGCTGTTGTCTTTGTCGGGCCGACCTTGCCGCCACGCCGGCGTCCCGCCGACGAACCGCTGTGGGACTGGCGCCCGCCGGTCCGGCAGGGTGATTTGTATCGCGCGGCGCTGGCGCGACCGCAAGCGATCGGCATCATCGACGGCTATTTCGAAGTCGTGCCGACGGTCTGGCACAAGGAGATCCTGTGGGCGATGGCCGAGGGTATTCATGTGTTCGGCGCCGCCAGCATCGGCGCGTTGCGCGCCGCTGAGCTCACCTCGTTCGGGATGCGCGGCATCGGCCGCGTCTACGAGGGATTCCGCGATGGCGTGTTAGAGGACGACGACGAGGTCGCGGTATTGCACGGCCCGGCCGAACTCGGCTACCCGCCAGTCACCGACGCGATGGTCAACATCCGCGCGACCCTCGCCGCCGCCGCGCGTGACGGCATCCTGACGCGGCAAATGGCGACCGGGCTGACCGACATCGCCAAGGCGCTGTTCTACAAGGAACGCACCTGGGACGCCGTGCTGCAAGCCGCCGTCGCGGGACAGCCCGCCGACCTGTTACGCGCCTTTGCCGAGTGGCTTCCGCACGGCCGCGTCGACCAAAAGCGCCAGGACTCCGAAGCGATGCTTGAAGCGATCCGCTCCTACCTGGCCGCCCGCCCCGGACCGCTCAAGGTCACCTATGAACTGGCCGACACCGTCGCCTGGCAAGCGGCTCGGCAGCGTTAGCCGTCCGTCGGTGCAGATCAGATTGGTTTGCTCGCGGCAAGCGTCTAACCGTTTGCAGTGACGACGCCGATCGGCAAGTTGTGCGGTTTGGCGTCACGGAGCGCGCACTAAGTGTCTGTCCGAAAACATGTTGATTCGGCAGAGTCATTTATGATTCAAGGAAGGCGAAGCCCTCGATTTCATCCAGGACGGCCGCTCGACGGCGAACTCCCTCTCAACACCTTCGGCGGCAGCCTCGGAACGGGGCGCATCCACGGCCTCTGGCACATCATCGAAGGCGCCCTCCAAGCCTCCGGCCGCGCCGGCTCCTGCCAGGTCAAGGACGCGCAAGTCTCCTTCGTCGGCGCCAGCGCCCCCATCGTCACCGGCACCACCTTCATTTTCGTCCGCGAGCCTTAATGAGGCTGGCGAACGCCTCAATCCGTCAGAAATTAATGGCCGACAACAGCCATCGCCACCTGGTGCCGACATCAGCAAGGAGGCCAACGCCGGTCGATGCCGTCTCAACGCCATCGGCACGAAACCGTAAAAGGTCGGCGGCGGAGTTTCCGCGATAGTATTCGATATCCGCGGTCGCTACTAAGTTCGCGGTCTCAACCGGCCGGTCGGTCTGAGTGCGGGAGCCGCGAGGTGCCCCGGACACACTTGCAACGTACCCTTTCGATTCCATGCAGCGGTCGTGAGTGTGGCTTACCGCCGCGTTCCGGGCGATGCCGCCAAAAAGGTCAGGCGCCTCGCCGGTGGCGGCCTTCTGTTCGGCGTCCGCGACGATGAGCCGGCATTGCTCGACGTCCGCACTGAACTTGGCTGGCGTGGTGCCTGGTCTATCCCAAACCGTTGGAGCGCACGCCGGCAGAGAGGCGATGGCAGCCAATAACAGGAATGACTTGATAGGCATGTGCTTCCCCCTTGTAGAACTTCCCCCGGGCGGCATGGTTAATGCGGGATGTTTAAGATTGTGTTTAATTTGTCAAAAGTTTTCGCTACCCGCCGCGACTTCCCTCATCGGGGGTCTGATCACGCTGTCGGACCCGCTAGAACGATCTTTATTTAGGGCGTCGATGAGTGCCCACAACTCACTGCAGGAGGGGCCATCTATCCTTCGGTTCCTCCCGATGTCAGATTACACTGACAGTTTACTAAATGCTCGCCGCGGCCTATTAAATGCAGGCGCGTGGAAGGCTTTGAAATAGACAAACTGTCACAGTAATTCCTCCAAGCCTCCGGCCGCGCCGGCTCCCGCCAGGTCAAGGACGCCAACATCTCCTTCGTCGGTGCCAGCGCCCCCATCGTCACCGGCACCACGTTTATTTTCGTGCGCGAGCCTTACTGACCAAAATGTAGTGCGGAAAACCCCGGTGAAAGCCGGGGGCATTCCGCCAAATCGGCGCGAGCGGTCGGCGGATTACGCTTCGCTCATCCGCCCTACCAAGGCCGCCGCAGCGGCGCGCGACAGTCGCCCCGCGAAGCACCGGCTGTCAGATCGGCTGGCCGCTGGCGTGCGAGGAATTGACCGTGAACGCCCAGCCGTCGGGTCCGGCGACAATGAACGAGTCGTGGATGCGGCCGCGGCTGATCGGCGACGGCGCGAGGCCCTTCTCCGCGTAGTCGCGGTGCGCGGCGTCGACATTGTCGACCATCAGGTCGAAGGGGGCTCCGGTCCCGGGCGCGGGCGGTGCTTCGGCTTGCCGGACGACGACGTGCGTCCCGCCGCGCAATTCGAGCACGGCCAGCTCCTCTCGCGTCACGATCGGGCGCAGGCCGACCACCTCGAGCCAGCGCGCCGCGGCGCCGACATCGCTGACGTTGAGCCGCACATGGCCGATTGCGACCGGCGGCCGTTGATCGGTGGGTGAGGACATTTCTCTCTCCTTCACGTCACATCGAGGTCATCGCGAACCTCGGCAAGGCCCTAGCGGACCGGGTCCAGCACGACCACCGGGATCTCGCGCTCGGTCTTCTTCTGGTAATCGGCGTAGGGCGGCCAGAATTCGAGCGCCTTTTCCCACAGCCGCGCCCGCTCCGCGCCGGTGGCGGTCCGCGCGCGCGCCTTCATTTTCGCGGTCCCGACCTGGACGTCGACCTCCGGGTTGGCGAGGAGGTTGCGGTACCAGCCGGGATGCTCCGGCGCGCCGCCTTTGGAAGCGACCACGAGATAGCTGTCGCTGGCCTTCCCGTAGAACAGCGGGAAGATGAACCGCTCCCCCGACTTCCTGCCGGTCGTCGTCAAGAGCAGCGACGGCACCGTCATCTCGGGCCGCCCCGGCTGGCTCATCTTGTACATATGCCCGTCGGCGCCGCCGCTGGAGAGGTAGCGCTTGGTGTGCTCCACCATCCACTCCGGAAGGTTTGGAGCGAGCTTGGCTTCGGTCATGCTGTGAACTCCCTCTAATGCTTTGGCTCTCATGGGGTTCTGCGTTCGGCGATCCAGGCCGACACCTGGTCGTAATGGTTGGCGATGTAATACTCGGCGATGTCGTCCGCCGTGGTGTTCCAGACGCCGTCGTGGCCGAGAATGTACTTCAGAGCCTCGTCGAGATGTTTCGCGGCATTCGGACGCCCGATATTGTGCGGATGCAGCGAAAGACACATCACGCGGCCATTTTCCGCACCCTCTCGATAGAGCGTATCGAACTGGTCCTTGATCATCTGCAGGAAGTAATCCGCCTCGCGATTCCAGGCCAAGAGGCCCGCATCGTTTGTCTGGCCGGTATAAGGAACATAGATAAACTTCTGGCCGCCCCGTACGTTGATCGGCCAGGGCTGATCATCGATGATCCAGGACGTGTGATAGAGGCAGCCGGCCTCGGCCATCAAATCATCGGTCCTGACGGTGTATCCGGCGCCGCCGCCGAGCCGTCCTTTCAGGCGTTTTCCGGTCATCTCCTTCAGATGGGTGATGAAGTCCTGCCAGTACGCCCGCTCCTCTTCTTCGGTGTAGCCATAGATCGGTCGGCTGTTGTAGAGGCCGTGCGCCATGTAGTCCCAATCGCTGGCGACCATGGCGTCCTTGATTTCGGGAAAGTGATCGAGAACCTCAAGATTGAGACAGCAGCACGCGCGAACGTTATTCTTGTTCAACACGTCGAGCATGCGCCAGAAGCCGACGCGATTGCCGTAGTCCATGCGCGAGTAGTGCGGGATGTCCGGCTGTGTCGGCCGGTCCTGCGGCAGGTACTCGAAGTGCTCCATATTCGGGGCAACCCAGAACGCGACGCGCGCGTTGTCGGGCCACTTGATGATGGGCCGCTCGGTGATCGGTGCATAGTCGAACCGGCCGGGTGCGAGGGCCATAGCTTCTTCTCCGTCCCTATGCGGTGGCGCCTACGGGCCCGACTGCGCCTTGAACCAGTCGATGATCTGGCTGCCGGTCGCCTTCCAGACGCCCGCGTAGGCGCTGATGTGGCCTAAGACTTCGTCGAGATGTCGGATGCGCCAGGGCTGGCCCATGATCCAGGGATGCAGGTGGAGCACCATGAGGCGCCCGGTGGTCGCGCCGTCGGCATAGAGACCATCGAACCACTCGCGCCACAAGAGGTTGACCTCGTTGATGGTGCGGCGCCCATGGAGGTGGATGTAGTTGTCGTCGAGGTAGGCATTGACCCCGAGCGAGTAGAGTTCGCCGGTCTTCGGCGTCATCTTATAGGGCTGCTCGTCGTTGCCCCAGTCGCAGACATAGCGAATGCCCTCCGCGGCGAGGAGGTTGGGAGTGTTCGGCGTCTCCTGGAAGTCGGGGCCGGACCAACCGATCGGGCGCTCGCCGGTGGCCTTTTCGACCGCCGCGATCGAGGCGCGGATGTACTGGCGCTCCTCATCCTCGGACATGCCGATATGGATGATGCGCCGGCGCGAGAGACCGTGCGCGATGAACTCGGCGTCGCGCTTCTGGCCCTCCGCGATCAGGAACGGATAGTGGTCGGCCACGGCCTTATCGAGCGCCAGGGTGGGCTTGATGCCGTATTTGTCCAGTGCGGCGAGGATGCGAAAGATCCCGACACGATTGCCGTACTCGTGGTTGCCGTAGCCGCCGATGTCGGGAAAGGCCGGCTGGTTTCCGCTCCACAGGCCCTCGGGCCCCCCGAGCGGACTGACCGCCAGCGGCGTACCTTCCGGGACTTCCCAGTCCCAGTGCTCGAGGTTGACGATGACGGCGAGGGCGACGCGGGCATTGCCCGGCCACCGGAGAACCGGGCGCCCGACGATCGGGGACCAGGGATAAAACTCCTGGTCCATGCCATAGGTGCGTTTTGCGGGCATCGGCGTCTCACTCGGCCGCCGCTCGATCCTTGGTCGACTTCAGCACCGGCAGCACCTCCTTGGCAAAGAGCTTGAGGCCCCGTTCGCAGACTTCGTACGGCGTGCCGCCAAAGCGGAAGGCGACGTTGAGCTCGAAATCGCCAACGACTTTCCGGCGCTGTTCGAGCCCGCGCAGAATCTTGTCGGGCGTACCCCAGCTCGCGGCCTGCATGAAGCCGGCGACCGCACCCTCGATGCCGCCTTTCCGGGCGATCTCCGCCTTCTGCTGATAGGCGTCGTAGCCCTTCACCGTCTTGAAATGCTCGCCGAGGAACTCGTAGTGGTAGAAGTTGCTCTCGACAAATTTCCCCTGATAACGGCGTGCCTCTTCTTCGGTTTCATCAAGGGTTTCGCCGCATATGCAGAACTCGGTCAGCATGACCTGCGGCGGCGCGGTGCCGTGATACTTCTTGTGGAGTTGCCGCCCGCGCTCGATGACCGGCGCCCGCATTTCCCATGGCCGGTCGGCGAACATGACCATATGGGCGCCGAGCTTGGCGGCGGAGTCGACCGACTCCTCGCTCGATGCCACGGCGTAGATGCGCCCGTCGAAAGAGTGCTGCGGCCGCGGGCGGATCTCGGTGCGCGGCTGCGGATAATACTTGCCGTCTCCCTCGATAAAACCGGTCTTCAGGGCGTTGATGATCATCGGAGCCGCCTCGTCGAAGCGCTCGCGCGATTCGTCCATGCTCAGGCGGAACGCGGCAAACTCTCGCCGCGCGAGGCCGCGCCCAAGGCCGAGGCGGAGCCGGCCCTTGCTCAGAAGATCGAGTACGGCCGCGTTCTCGGCGACGCGGATGGGATCGTGCCACGGCACGATAACCGCGGCGGTCCCCAGGTCGATCCCGGGGCAGAGCGCGGTCAGATACGTCATCAGCTGGATATTGTCGGGCACGAACGAATAGTCATTGAAGTGGTGCTCCGCCGACCACAGGCAGTCGAAGCCCAGATCGGCGGCGAGCCGCGCCAGCCGGATCTCCTCGTCCCACACCCGGGCATCGGAGCAGCTGTCCCACCCATAGCTGGCGAACACCATCATCATGCCGACGTCCATGGGGCGCTCCTCCTGCGTTGCGTCTCCTCAAGTCGGGAAATGCTTTCACAGGCACGCACCCGGCGCAAGCTGAAGTCAGGGGGGATGCCGGTCGCGTGGCGCTTCTGCCGCCCTATGATTTCGCGGTAGATTTCGCCGAACCACGCCGCCGGCAATCGGAGACCGCCATGCCAATCGAAGCCCGCGCCTATCCCCGCCCGCTGCCCAATGCCGCATGGCTCGAGAGGCTCACCGAAGAGATCCTTGAACCAGGGCTGCCGATCGTCGACCCGCACCATCATCTCTGGGATCACCCGGGCAGCCGCTATCTGCTCGACGACCTCGTGGCCGACGTCGACTCGGGGCACAACATCGTCGCGACCGTCTTCATCCAGTGCGGTTCGGGCTATCGCACCAGCGGTCCCGAGGAAATGCGCTCCATCGGCGAAAGCGAGTTCGTCCGGGCGATTGCCGAGGAGAGCGACCGGCGCGGCGGCAAGACCAAAATCTGCGCCGGCATCGTCAGCTTCGCCGATTTGCGGCTGCCCAATGTCGATGCGGTGCTCGAAGGGCAGATCGCCGCGGCCGGCGGACGGTTTCGCGGCATCCGTCATATCGCGGCATCGGATCCGGCGATCATCGGCGCCTCATCCTATGTGCCGCCGCCGGGGCTGATGGACGACCCGAATTTCCGGCGCGGCCTCAGGCGGCTACCGGCGCACGATTTGACCTTTGAAGCGTGGATCTATCACCCGCAGATCAAGACCCTCGTCGAGGTGGCGCGCGTTTGCCCGGACGTGAAGATCGTGCTCAACCATTTCGGCGGTCCGCTCGGGGTCGGACCCTATAGGCGCGACGAGGTCTTCCTTGGCTGGCGCGCCGACATGAAGGCCCTCTCGATGTGCCCGAACGTCCGTGTAAAGCTCGGCGGGCTGGCGATGATCGTCAACGCCTTCGATTTTCACCTGATGCCGGTGCCGCCGTCATCGGGTGCGATGGCCGATGCCTGGCGGCCCTATGTCGACGCCGCTATCGAGAATTTCGGCGCCGACCGCTGCATGTTCGAGAGCAACTTCCCGGTCGACAAGGGTGAGTGCAGCTATCCGGTGTTGTGGAACGCGTTCAAGCGGCTCGCGAGCGGCGCCTCGGCGTCGGAAAAGGCCGATCTTTTCGCCGGCACCGCATCGCGGTTTTATCGCCTGTAGGATTCCTCGCCCTCACCCTCCCACGGCTTTGCCGCGGGTCCCTCCCTCTCCCCGCCAGCGGGGAGAGGGTTGGGGTGAGGGGCAGGCACCGGCGGATCGACCTGCTCAAAATCCTCTGGATGGTATCGCAGGCAGCAAACGCGCCGACCGTTGGAAAATTGCACGCGGGCAATTCGCAAGCCACTTGCGCAAGTGGCTTGCGTTTTCCGGCCCTGGCCGATTAGAGTTCGCGCCATGCCGCGCAAAGCACAAATCTCCGCCGCGATGGTGGGCCTGATGGGCGGCGGGGAGCGCCATGCCTGGACGCTCGAAGAGCTCCATGAGGGGCTCGCCCGGCACGGCAGGGTGACCGACTTTTCCTCGGTGTTTCGCGCCGCCGAGAAGCTTGCGGCGGGCGGGGTCGCGAGGAAGCTCCTCGTTGAGGATGGACGCACCCGGTTCGAGCTGGTCGGCGCCCATCACGATCACCTCTATTGCACGCGCTGCCACGCGCTGGTGCCGGTGCCCTGCGTCATTGCGCACGCGGATTTTGCCGCGCTGGAGCGCGCGACCGGGGGTACCATTCTCGACCATCACCTGGTGCTGAGCGGCCTCTGCCGGGACTGTCGCACCGCCTCTCCGGAGGGCGAAAGCGCGCCATGATCGGGTCGATCAATCTGTGGGATCCCGGGCACGTGACCTTCACGGTCGACCTTATGACCGCCTTTGCGCTTGGTCTCGTGCACGGCATCACGCCCGACGAGCATACCTGGCCGATCACCTTCAGCTATGCGGTCGGCAGCCATTCGACCCGGAAGGGCCTCATCGCCGGGTTGATCTTTTCCTTGGCGTTTACCGCGCAGCAGTCCTTGGCGAGCGAGCTTGCCCATCTCGGCCTGGCGCATTGGTTCACCTTCGAGAGGCTCGACGAGATCGTCTATGTGATCGTCGGAATCGTTATGGTCGCGGCCGGCCTCTTCATCATGGGACGCGGAATCCTGCCGCATTTCCACCTCCCCGGATGGGCGCCCGGCCCGGCAGGCGACGCATCGCCGCGCGAGTTGAAGCCCTGGATGCCGGCGGTGCACGGCTTCATCGCCGGCTGGGGGCTCGATGCCTTTTCGGTGATCATCTACACGACCTTGGCTCCGGCGATGCCGTCGGCTGCGACGGGATGGCTGCCCGGTTTCCTCTTCGGTCTGGGGACATTGTGCGTGCAAGGGGCGGCCGGCGCGGCGTTCGGCGCGTGGGCGGCGCGCCGCGGCCTGCCGCCGGAGGCGATCCGCAGCATCGCATTGACCACCGCGGCGCGGACGCTGGCGTGGGGCGGCGGCGCCTTCATCCTCTTCGGCCTCTTTGCCCTGGCCTTTCCGGACGCGGCCAATGTCGAGATCGCGACGCCGCTCCACGTCCACAACCTCGACACGCTCGGGCTGCCGTTCGTGCTCGTGGTCGTTACCGTCTTCGGTGTCGGGGTGACGAGTTTCGTGACTGCGACCCGGGCCTGGCGACGGCGCCATTTGATCGAGAATGGCGCCCCGTTACGTTCGTCCGAGGCGCCGTGATGGCGCGCGCGCCGCCTCGGGCTTGAGACCACCCGGGTCCATCCTCGGGCGGCCATCCCCAACCGATCGCCGCGGCCACGCGGCGGCTCCCCCCATTACCCGAGGTGCCCGATGTCCCCCCTTCTCCTCGGGGGTTGGTGCGGTGCGGCCGCGCTGATCCTATGTCCCGTGCCGACGACCACAGCCTTTGCGCAAATTCCGTCCGCATCCGGGCCGCCGGCGACCGAAGGCTCGCTGTCGCTCGACCTCCAAGTGATCGCGAAAAAGCTCGACGAGGCGCGGATCAACATCGAGCCGCGGGTCGGCGCGTCTACATACACGCTGAACAAGGAAGCCATCCAGGACCTGCCGGGCGGGACAAACGCACCGATCGGCGACGTCCTCCTGCAAATGCCCGGAATCACCCAGGACAATCTGGCCAATAACGGCATCCATATCCGCAACGAGCACCTCAACGTGCAGTATCGCATCAATGGCGTCATCATCCCGGACGGGGCGAGTTTCTTCGGGCAGAATTTGAGTACCCGGTTTGTCGAGTCGATGGAGCTGATCACCGGCGCCTTGCCGGCCGAATACGGTCTGCGGACCGCCGGCATCGTCGATATCCAGACCAAGAACGGCCTCTTCGCGCCGGGCGGTTCGGTCGGAATGTATGGCGGCAGCTTTGCCACCCTCAATCCGAGCGCGGAATACGGCGGCTCGGTCGACGGATACAACTATTTCGTCTCGAGCGACTACCTGCAAAGCGACCACGGCATCAATGGCGTCACGGCGAAATACAACCAGATCCACGACGCCACCCAGCAGGGGCACGGCTTCGCCTATCTCGAAAAGATCATCGACCCGAACAACAAGATCAGTGTGATGTTCGGCGAGTTCAACGCGCAGTTTCAGATCCCCAACAATCCGGGCCAGCCAACGCTCGGCGGCATCAGCGCGATCAACGGCATTCCGGTTTCGGCGTTCAACTCGGCGCAACTCAACGAGAACCAGACCGAGGGCGCCCAGTTCGGGGCGATCTCGTATCTGCATTCGGAGGGAGATTTCGATTTCCAGGTATCAGCGATTACAAAATATAGCTCGCTGCATTATTTCCCGGACCAATTGGGCGATATCGCCTTCAACGGGATCAGCCAGAACGCGGCGCGGACCAGCTGGGCCAACAACCTTCAGGCCGAGGGCACCTACCGGCTGACCAGCGACCACACGCTGCGCGGCGGCATTCTCGTCACCGCCGAAAATGTGACGGCGAAGACAAACTCCCTTGTGCTCGCTCAGACCGGCGCCGACGCGTCCGGGACCCCGATCTTCGCAGCGAACACCACAAGCATCGCGTCGAACACCCAGAAGACCAGCTTCACCTACAGCGCGTACCTGGAGGACGAGTGGAAGGTGCTGCCGACCGTGACCGTCAACTATGGCGGCCGGTTCGATCTCGTCAACGGCTTTACCATCGGCAATCAGCTCAGTCCGCGCTTCAACACGGTGTGGACGCCGACATCGGCGACGACGCTTCATGCCGGCTTTGCCAGTTACTTCACGCCGCCGCCGCAGGAGCTGGTCTCGACGCAAAACCTCGCTCTGACCGCGAACACCAGCGGTGCGCCCCTCAGCACGATGAATTCGCCGATCAAGAACGAGAGTGCGCAGTATTTCGACGCCGGGGTGACGCAGGACATCGTTCCCGGTCTCAAGGTCGGCGTCGATCTTTATTACAAACACTCGCGCAACCTGCTCGACGAAGGGCAGTTCGGGGCGCCGGTCATTCTGACGCCGTTCAATTATCATGTCGCGATCAATCGCGGCGTCGAGCTGACGACCAACTATAGTGTCGGGAATTTTACCTGTTACGGCAATATGGCGCTCGCCCGACAGCAGGCACGGGGGATCGACTCGGCGCAATTCAACTTCCTCCCCTCCGATCTCGCCGCCGCCAGTGCCATGTTCATCAACACCGATCACAGCCAGTTTATGACCGCTTCTGCCGGTGCAGCGTATCTGTGGCAAGGTACGCGGTTCAGCATCGACATCGTCGCCGGGACCGGTCTGCGGACGACGCCCCCCGGCGAGACCATCAACAACGGCACCGTCCCGTCTTACGAAGAGGTCAATCTGGGCATCTCGCACCGTTTCGAGACCGCGCCTGGCGGCGCTATCACGCTGCGTCTTGCCGTTATCAACCTGCTCGACGAGAAATACCTGCTGCGCAGCCAGACCGGGATCGGCGTCTTTGCCAATCAATATGCCCCGCGCCGTTCGGCCTTTCTGGGGGTTACGAAGGAGTTCTGAGCTTCGCCCTGACGGCAATCGGGGATAAAGAGAGCGATCCAGCCTGAAGAATGTTGCTCCAGGAGACCGTGGCGATGGGACAAACTGAGGGGTTGAGGTGATGCAAACGGTGGCAACCATTTCGATCGTGACGCTGTTCCTCAATGCCGACATCGTCGTCAAAGGGGTCCTGTTGCTGCTGCTCGCCGCTTCGGTGTGGAGTTGGGCGGTCATCCTCGACAAATTGTGGCGGTTCGGTGCGGTAAGCCGCTCGGCGCGCGCCCACGAAGAGCGGGCCCTCATGGCCCGCTCGTCCACGGAGCTGTGGACCCAAGCGGCCGATACGCGTGACCCGGCGGGACAGGTGCTGATCGCCGGGCTTGCCGAAAGCGCGATCGAGGTTCCGGCCAATTCTGAAACCGTCGGCGAGCGGCGCGAGCGCGTCGAGCGTGCGATGCGGCTCGCCCTCAATGGTGAATTGCGGCGCCTGGAGGTGCGCCTGCCGTTCCTCGCGACGCTCGGCTCGGCGGCCCCGTTCATCGGGCTGTTCGGCACGGTGTGGGGGATCATGGACAGCTTTCAGTCGATCGCCGCCGCCAACAACACCAGCCTCGCCGTGGTGGCGCCCGGCATCGCGGACGCGCTGTTCGCGACCGCGATGGGGCTCGCCGCCGCCATCCCGGCGGTCGTCGCCTACAACAAGTTCACCGTCCAGCTCGGGCGCTTCGCCGGCCGCATGCAGGGGCTGATCGGCCGCTCCGGCGGGCTCCTCTCGCGCGCCGCCGGGGTGTGAGCGATGGCCTTTTCATTGCCGCACTCGGGCGGGACCGCCGAGGACCAACCCTCCGAGCGCTACCAGCCGCTCGCCGAGATCAACGTGACCCCGATGGTCGATGTGATGCTGGTCTTATTGGTCATCTTCATGGTGACGGCGCCGCTTCTGACCGTCGGCGTGCCGCTCGATCTGCCAAAGACGAGCGCTGCTCAGGTGACCCAGCCGAAGGAGCCGATCGTCTTGAGCCTCGATCGCGAGGGCGGCACCTTTATCGGCAACGAGCGGGTCGACCCCGGCAATTTGAAGGACCGTCTCGCCCGGCTCGCGGCGGACGATCCCGACCGCATCGTCTATGTGAGGGGCGACCGAACCATCCTCTATGCCCAGCTGATGGATGCGCTCGGGCTCGTCAGCAGCGCCGGGTTCACCAAGGTGTCGCTGCTCGCCGAGGGGGCCCAGCCTAAGTGAGCCGCCCGTTCCGGGGGTTGCCGCTTGCCGCCTCGATTGCCGGGCATGGTTGCGTTGTGGTCCTCATGATCCTCCTGGTTGGGCATCTGCCGCCGGTTCCGCCCCTGGTGCCCGCCACGAGCGGGATCGCAATCATGCTGGCGCCGCCGGCGCCGCCGCCTCCGATCCCCGAGGCGCTGCCGCCGCCCCCCGAGCCGCCTCCGATCCCCGAGGCGGCGCCGCCTCCGATCCCCGAGGCGCCGCCGCCGCCCGAACCGCCGCCTCCGGTCGTCGAGGCCCCGCCGCCGCCTCTGCCGCAACCAAAACCGGCGGTGAAACCGCCGCCTCGCCGGCCGCCGCAGCCGGCCCCGACGCAAGCGCGGCCGATTCAGGCGCCGCCGACGCAAGCGCCGCTGCAACCCGCCACGGCCCCACGGCCCGCGCCGCCGCCGCCACCCGGGCCGATCGTCAGCCCCGCCTATCGCGCCGCGCTCAGCGCCTGGCTCGAAAACCACAAGCGTTATCCCGACAATGCCCGCGAGCACGCCGAAGAGGGGCGGGCGGTGCTGCGGTTTCGCGTCGATCGGTCGGGCCGCGTGCTCAGCTACGCGATCGTCGAGAGCACCGGCCATCCCGATCTCGACGCGGCGCTCGATCAGATGATGCGCGGCGCCACCCTGCCGCCCTTTCCGCCCGACATGACGATCTCGGATGTCGAGGTTTCGGTGGCGATCCGCTTCGGGCTCACCCGCTGACGCGAAAAAGGCCCGTCATTCCGGGGCGCCGCCCCCGGGTCCGCGCTCCGCGCGGCCCGAGGACAGGCTCCGCGGCGAGCCCGGAACCCATAAACACAGGCCTCCAGAATATGGGTTCCGGGCTCGCAGCCTTCGGCCGCGCCCCGGAATGACGGGCCTTTTGCGGTTTTTGTGCAAAGCGCCGCTGGCGGGGAGAGGGCCGGGGTGAGGGGCTCGTTGGGATGACGCGGCAAAATTATCGGGCGGACACCGTCAGGCGCACGATGCGGGCGACATCGGCCTCGCCCTCGATCGCCCGGATGGCGCCGATGAGGCCCGGCGCGTCGACCTCGGGCGCGCCGAATGCCGCCAGTTCAGCGACCTTGGCGTCGAGCTCCTCCTCGCTCATCGGGCGGCCTGGCGTGCCACGCCCGTGGCGGACATGCTCGGTAAAGCTGCCGCCGTCATCGAGGCGCAGCGTGACCAGCGCGGCTTCGACCGGAACGCTCTCGTCCTCCTCGACCCTGACCTTGGCGCGCAACGCCCGCACCGCCGGGTCGGCGACGCAACGATCCTCGAATTGCTCCAGCCCGGCCGCGCCCTCCAGCAACGCCGCCGCGACGCTGTGCTGCAGGCTGACCTTGGCCTCGCGTCCGGTCTCGACGAGAGGCCGGTCGGCGCGCTCGCGCAGCAGCGGATGGCCGCGCACGACGATCTCCTGGATGCGTTGCGGCATCGGCGCGTGGCGCGCGCGCAATTCGAGGCAGGCATCGATGACCGGGAACAAGACGACCCCGCACGGGTAGGGCTTATAGGCGTTGGCGAGGATTTCCCAACTCTCGCCGAGCCGCTCGGTGATCGCCCCGAATTTGACCGAGTCGCTGGTCACCGGGGCAAAGCCATAGCGCCCCTCGATCGCCTGCTCGGCGGCGGTGAAGCCGGCTTCGGCGAAGAGCGCCGCGGCGAGCCCGTTTTTGGCGGCGTTGCCGACGCCGATGCTCTTCGACATGCTGCCCAGGCTCTCGACGAGGCCCGAGGATTGCGTCGCCGCGTGGCCGAGCGCCCAGGCCATCCGCTTCTTGTCGAGACCAAGGAGCTTCCCGGCCGCCGCGGCGGCGCCGAAAATCCCGCAGGTCGCGGTGATGTGCCAGCCGCGCCGGTAATGCGTCGGCATGACCCCGAGGCCGATGCGGCATTCGGCCTCGACCCCGAGGATGAGCGCGTGCAGCAATTGGGCGCCCGAGACAGGGCGCCGTTCGGCGAGCGCCAGCAGCCCCGGAGCGACCGGCGCCGCCGGGTGGATCACGGTCGCCAGATGGGTGTCGTCGTATTCGAGGACATTGGCGCTGACCGCGTTGAGGAACGCCGCGTTCAGCGCATCCGGCCGCTCGCTTCGGCCGATGACGCTGGCCTGGCCCCCGCCGAAATAGGGCATCAGCACCCGTACCGCCAGGCTCACCGCCTCGTCATGAGAGCCGCCGAGCGCACCGCCGACAAAGTTCAGTAGCGAGCGCACCCCCTCATGCCGCACCGCCGCCGGGATGTCCTCCCAGCGCGAGGCGACGAGAAACCCCGCCAAAGCCTCGGTGACGCGCGGCTCATCCCTCATAGGGTCCCCTCATGCGCTGCATTGTCTCCCCCGCGTCCTTCGAGACGCGCCCTTCGGGCGCTCCTCAGGATGACGTAAACCGGTGATGATATTAAGAAAGAACGTCATCCTGAGGAGCCCGCAGCGCGGGCGTCTCGAAGGACGCAGGGCGGTGATGCGGCCAGCCGTAAATTGATGCACTGCCTCAAATCGCCAGATAGCCGCCATCGACGGTGACCGTGCTGCCGGTCACCCAGCGCGACTCGTCCGAGGCGAGGAACAGCACCGCGCCAATGAGATCGTCGGGCTGGCCGAGGCGGCCCAGTGGGATCAGCGCCTCGGTGGCGCGGCGCGCTTCCGGGTCGGTGTAGCTGGCGCGGGTGAGGCCGGTGAGGGTCGGGCCGGGGGCGATCGCGTTGACCCGGATCCCGTGCGATGCCAGATCGACCGCCATCGCATGGGTGAGGGAGCGGCCGCCGCCTTTCGAGGCGACATAGGCGGCGCGCTCCGGGCGCGCGACCTCGGCGAGCTCCGAGGTCACGTTGATGATGCTGCCGCCGCTGTTGCCCCCCGCGATGGCGCCGGCGGCCTGGCGCACCATCTGGCGCGCCGCCGCCTGGCCGAGATGGAACATGCCATTGAGATTGACCGCGATGATGCGTTCCCATGTCGCCCAATCGAGGTCGAGGAAATTGCCGCGATGGCTGATCCCGGCGCATTCGAGGAGGATGTCGAGCCGGCCGAACTGGCGCACCGCAGCTTCGACCGCGTTATCGACCGCTGTGCGGTCGCGCACGTCGAGCCCTTGTGCCGCGGCCTTTCCGCCAACCTCGCGGATACGCCCGGCGGTGGCCTCGGCCGCCGCCCCGTCGATATCGGTGCAGAAGACCGCCGCTCCCTCGCGCGCCAGCGCTTCGGCGCCGGCCCCGCCGATACCGCCGCCCGCCCCGGCGACCAGCGCCACCTTGCCCGCGACCCGGCCCATGCATTCCTCCCCCGCCCGTGACGCCCGGCACTATACAAGCGCCGCACCACGGGGCGACATAAGCTCGATCCAAGGCTTCCCTCTTCCCCATCGGGGGCTTTTGTGCAAAGCCCCCGATGGGGGAGAGGGGGGTGAACCTTTAAGTTTCGGTTATGCCTGATTTACACGATAATATAGTATTGCAATCTCTTTGCGGCAATCAGACATGTATAATGAAGGCCTTCGCGATGGAGCCGGCGATGCACATCCATGTCATCCACGAGAACGCGGCCTGGCTGGAGCCGCTGGCGCGCGCGCTCGATAAGGAGCGGCTGGCGTGGCGCCAATGGTTCCTCGATCGCGGCGTCTTCGACCTGTCGTCGGCGCCGCCCGAGGGGGTCTTCTACAATCGGATGAGCGCCTCGTCGCACACCCGCGACCATCGCTACGCCGCCGAGCTGACCGCGTCGGTGTTGGCCTGGCTCGCCCGGCACGGAAGGCGGATCGTCAACGGCCCGCGTGCGCTCGACCTCGAGATCAGCAAGGCCCGGCAAATGGCCGCGCTCGAAGCCGCCGGCATCGCCACGCCGAAGACCGTCCTGGTCGCCGGCAAGGACATGCTTATTGATGCAGTACATCAATATTTCTCCGGTAATTCATTGATTCTCAAGCCGAACCGCGGCGGCAAGGGACTCGGGGTCCGCCTGTTCCACACGGCAGCGGCGCTCGCTTCCTATGTCGAGGGCGCCGATTACGAGCCGCCGGTCGACGGGCTCCACCTGCTGCAGCAATACATCCGCGCGCCGGTCATTGGTCCGAAGGGGCCGCTGATCACCCGCGCCGAGTTCATCGGCGGCCGGTTTCTCTACGCGGTCGAGGTCGACACATCGGAGGGGTTCGAATTGTGCCCGGCCGATCAATGCGCGATCGAGGATGCGTTCTGCCCGGCCGGCCCGGAGGATAATGGCGCGCCGCGCGCTAAATTTACGATCGTCGATGATATCGAGCCCCGGCTCAAACAGCGCTACGAAGCCTTCCTCGCCGCCAACGACATCGAGGTGGCCGGGATCGAGTTCATCCGCGACGCCGCCGGCAGGGTCTACACCTACGACGTCAACACCAACACCAACTACAACCCCGAGGCCGAGGCGCGCGCCGGCCGCTCGGCGATGACCGCGCTCGCCCGCTTCCTCGGCGCCGAACTCGCGCGCGTCCCCGAGAGACGAGCCGCAGCGGAATAACAGGCATCGGGCACTACGTCGACGCACTCGGCGCCCCTCACCCCCACCCCGACCCGCCCCCATCGAGGGGGCGGGAGTGCAAATGTGAGTGCGGAGAGAAGCCCTCCCCCTTGATGGGGGAGGGTTTGGGAGGGGGTGAACGCGGCGCAACTCGCTCGGGTCAGTCCCTCAGATGCGGCATCACCTCGGCCGCGAACATATCCATGTTGCGCCGCGTCAGATCGTCCGGGAGGATGCCGAACTGGAGGAGCGCGACGAGGATGCCGAAGCCGGTCTTCTCGCGCATCCGCTCGATCCCGGCCAGCACCGTCTTGGGGCTGCCGATGAGGGCGGTGCCGCTGTCGATGAGGCCCGCGGCGGTGGCTTTTCCGCCGCCCAGCCCCCGGCGCATCTGCACGAAGTTCTTCATCGAATTCATCGAGGTGTAGCCGGGCGGCATCAGCATCTCGAAGGTCTGGCGCAGGAAATCGTTGAAGAGGGTCTCGACCGCGTGGCCGGCCTCCGCGCGCGCCCGCTCATCGGTCTCGGCGACATAAATGGGGCACGCCCAGCCGAGCTGATCGGCCGCCGCCTCGTAGCCGTATCGCCGGGCCTCTTCGCGATAGGTGTTGTGGTAGCGCGCGACGAGGTCGGCCGACGAGAAGGTCACCAGGAACGGGTATTTGCGCGCGGGGTGCGATGCCCAGGCGACGGTCTCGCTCGACCCTTGCGAGGGGATCCACACCGGCGGATGCGGGGTCTGGTAGGGCCGCGGCCAGAGATTGACGTATTGCAGGCTGAAATGGTCGCCGTCGAAGGCGAAGGGTCCGGGCTCGGTCCACGCCCGGATGATCAGATCGTGCGCCTCGTGGAAGCGCTCGTGCGAGAAATAGGGGTTGGTGCCCGAGGAATGGTATTCCGAGCCGATCCCGCGCACAAAGCCGGCGATGATGCGGCCCTTCGACAGATTGTCGAGCATGGCGAACTCTTCGGCGATGTAGACGGGATTGTTCACCAGCGGCAATGCGCGGCCGAGGATCGCGATCTTGACGCGCTTCGTTCGCTGAATGAGGGCGCTGGCGATCAAATTGGGCGCCGGCATCAGCCCGTAGGCGGTCTGGTGATGCTCGTTGACGCCGATCGCATCGAAGCCGAGCTCCTCGGCATAAACGAGGGCGTCGATGTGCCGCTCGTATTCCTCGGCGCCCTGCACCGGGTCGTAGAGCCGGTTGGGCAAGACCACCCAGGGCGAGCGGTGCTTTGCCGCCTCCGCGAGATCGAGCGGCCGGTACGGCATCAGATGGAAGGAGACCAGCTTCATGGCGCCACTCCTTCCAGAAAATCGAGAACCTGGCCGGCAACGCGATCGGCGTGCTCGACATGCGGGAGATGCCCGCACGCCTCCACCATGACGAGGCGCGCATCCGGCAGCCGCTCCGTCCACAGCGCGGCATTGGCCGGCGGCATGATCTTGTCGTCATCGCCCCAGACAATGAGCGCCGGCACTTTGACGCGGTGCAGCCACTTTTCGAGATCGGGATTGAACCAGCGCGGCTGCCAGGCGAGCTTTGCCACCGTAAAACGGTTCTTCAGCATCGCATCCATCTGCGCGTCGTCAGGTGCCAGCGCCAGGATGCGGTCGGCGAAGGACTGGTCGTGATAGAGGTTGCGCAGCGCCTCTTCCGGCCCCCAGATGAAGTTGTCGCCGCACGGCACGCCCTTCTTGCGGATGCCGGCCGGCGCGAGCTGGACGAGGCTCCGAAAGCGCGCGCGGTCGCGGATCAGGATCTCGGCGGCGAGCCAGCCGCCCAATGAGTTGCCGATCAGATGGACCCGCTCGAGCCCCAATTCCTCGGCGAGGTCGAGATAGAACATCGCCAAATCCGGCATCGAAGAGATCCACGGCGGATCGTCGGAGCCGCCAAACCCGGGATGCTCGGGCACCAGCACCTCATAGTGCTCGGAGAGCGCCTCGAAGAACGCCAGCCATTGCGGCACGCCCCCCGCGCCATGCAGGAACAAGACCGTGGGCCCGCGCCCGGCGCGATGCAGCCTGATCCTGACGTCCCGGACCTTAATCTCGGTCAATTGCGCCGGCATCGTCCGCTCCCTCTCGCCCACCCCCTGGTGTCTCACCATCGCGGGATAATCTCAAGGCGCAGATCCACGGCATCGGGGATGACGCCGGGAGCGCAAACGCGCCCGGTAAAAGACAACGCTTCACCGCAAAGGACGTGAAGGTTACGCAAAGCACGCGAAGGTGGCGCTACTTACGGCGCGCAAGCGCCAATAGATTTACCACGGAGGCACAGGGGACACGGAGAAAGAGGAATTTTTTGCGCTACGCGCAGCCTCCGTGCCTCCGTGCCTCCGTGCCTCCGTGCCTCCGTGCCTCCGTGCCTCCGTGCCTCCGTGGTGAAACCCCTTCCTCCGCGTCCTTCGCGTATCCTTAGCGACCTTCGCGTTAAAGCGTTTTTTTTTCTACCGCGCCAGGCCTGCCGCCCCGGCCGGGACGTCGTAAAAGGCGAGGGTCATCGAGACGCTGGTGTAGTAGCCCATCAGGGTAATGACGTCGGTGATGCCGACATGCCCCAATGCCTTGACCGCGCGGTCGTAAAGTCCCCGCGGGGCCCAGCGCGCATTCGACAGGCAAATCGCCATCTCGTAGACGATCTGCTCGCGCTCGTCGGAGAATGATGTCGGTAGCCCGCTGAGCAGCGCCTCGACCTTGTCGGCCGGGAGCCCCACTTCCTTGCCGCGCCGCTCATGCGCCGCGGTCGGGTAGGCCGAATGCCATTTGCTGTTGATGATGATGACGGCGATCTCGCGCTCGCGCTCGGAGAGCGAATATCCGCCGGGGTGGAAATGCGCGCCCAATGGCGCCGCGGCCTTCACGAGCTTGGGATTATGCACCCAGATCTTCGAGGGCCCCCCGGCCGCGCCGCGGGTCTCGATGAGAAACCGGTAGCCCTCCTGCTGCTCCGGCGTCATCTCGTCATAGGGGATCTCGGCATAGCGGCCAAAACTCGGCGTATCAGGCATTTCGGGTTTCCTTCGTTGGGTGGACGGGCAGTCTATCCTGCAACGCCCGCGCTTCCTTTGTCGACCGGAGGCGCCCGCGGTTACCCCGCGCTGCGATCATCCCGCGCTGCGATCATCCCGCGCTGCGATCATCCCGCGCTGCGATCGTCCATGAACAACAGGAGGCTCGCTCGCATGTCCAGATCGAGGAAGGCTTGGCCGGCCATCTGATAATTCGGCGGCGCGAGGGTGACATGCTGACCCGCCGCATGGGTGTCGCGCACGCAGCGCTCGATCCCACCGCTCGCGTATGGAGAGGCTGAGCCTCCGGCGACGAACATCAAATCTGCCGCTTGCTTCGCCGACGTCGCGCAATGGGTCGAAGCCAACCACAGCATTGCGCGCTGAGCGACGCTCAGTGGCTGCCCAGCGCTAACCACCTGCCAGGCATCGGCGAGCGTCTCGTAGAGAAACGCACGCGCCGACCGCAGCACCGCTTCCGCGGTTCCGAGGTTCGCTTGCATCGTGGCGTCCTCACTGAGGCCGCGCCGCGAGCGGCTGGCGATCTTCGTCTTTGCGATTTCCCGCACGATGTCGATTGCATGACGAGCGATACCGAGAGGAACCGCCGAGAGCACAGCGCCGAACAGAGCGACCGTCGGCATCGCATAAAGTGGCCCCGGTTCCGCGGGAGGTTCCCGGAACGACAGCGAGCGGGCGGTCGGAACAAAAGCATCGCGAACGGCATAGTCATGGCTGCCAGTTCCGCGCAACCCGATACTGTGCCAAGTGTCGAGGATTTCGCAGTCGTTGGCGGGAAAGAACAGGATGCGGGTAGTCGGCGCGCCGTGGGCGGTGAGGCGCGGCTGATCACCGTCGAGAATTCGACAGCCGCCCACGATCCAGGCGGAATGCTGGCAGCCGCTGCCGAGGGGCCAGCGGCCGGTGACGCGATAACCGCCGTCAACGACCCTAGCGTCGCCGAACGGCCGGAACGCTCCAGCCGTTCTTACGTGCGGATCACTGCCGTAGATTTCGCGCGCAGCCGCTGCCGGCAGATAGCCGCCGAACGCGCCGTACTCGCCGCCAATCGCCGTGCACCACCCGGCCGCGCCATCGGCCCGCGAGATCTCCTCCACGACCCGACACAGGGTCATCGGATCAGCTTCTTCGCCGCCGAGCGAGCGCGGGATCCACAATCGAAACAGGCCGGCCTGCGCAATGGCTTCGACCAACGGCAGCGGCAGGCGCCGTTCCCGCTCGATTTCATCAGCGCAGGCCTGGATCTGTGGTGCGAGTCCCTTGGCGGCTTCGATAAAAGCCGATGTCGTGGCGCTCGGCATCGCAGCGCTCACCCCCGCGCCAGCGCGTAGACCTGCGTGCCGCCCGGCGGCGAGGGGAGGGCGGCCCAATTCTCGCCGGCGTCCTCACTGGTCCAGACTTCGCCGCCGTTGGTGGCGCACGACATGCGGCTCGGCTGGCGCTCGTCGAAGGCGAGACAGAACATCGTGTGCGGCACCGGGGCGCCGAGTGAGATCCGGGTCCAGCTGTCGCCGCCGTCTCGGCTGTGCAGCAAGGTGCCGGCATCGCTCTGGAACCCCGCCCCCGCCGCCACCCACAGATGCCGCGGGTTGCCCGGCACCTCGCGGATGTCGCGGCAATAGACCTGCCCCTTGGGGTTGAGCGGCTCCAACGGCACGTGGCTCCAGTGGTCGCCGCCATCGGCGCTCATAAACATCCCGGCCCGGCCGATGCCATAAACCGTGCCGGGCCGCCAGCGGCTGGCCAAGACGCCGTGCATGTCGACGGTGTCGTCGTTCAGATACTGGCCCTCGCTCAAATTCTCCCAATGCTCGCCGCCGTCCTTTGAGCGGATCGTGCCGCCGACCTCGATGGCGCCATAGAGGTGGTCGGGCTCGGCGGCGCTGGCGTCCATCATCAGGACGCGCTTTGCCGGGTTGGCGCCGGGCGCGGTGGTGATCTCCGGAAAGCGCACGCTGACCGGCAGGCGGGTCCAGCGTTCGCCGGCATCGTCGCTGCGGTAGATCTCGCAATTCTCGGTCCCGACGAGGATCACGTCCGGGTCGTGCGGGTGGAAGAGGATCGACCACACCGGGAGCCCGTGATCGGGCATCAGGGCCTTCTCCCAGTGCTCGCCGCGGTCGGCGCTGCGATAGGTCCCGGATTGCGTGCCCGCGTAGATGATCTCGGGCTTTTCCGGGTGCACCGCGAGCGCCCGCACCGCCGGCATCTCAGGTAGGCCGCGGGTTAGCGCCCGCCATTCGCCGCTGCCGTCTTCCATCCGGAAAAGCCCGGAATGCACGACACGGCCGCGCCCGGTCTCTCCAGCGAGGCCGAGGTAGAGGTAAGAGGATTGCGCTGCCATGGGACCACCCGCCCGCTGCCGGTTTTCGTCGACCGGAAGCTTGGCAATTCCCGACCGGTTCGGCAAGGCCTGCGGTATGGGTCAAATTGATTGTAACAGCCGTCGAGCCGGGTTTGCGATCGTCGGCCGCCATGCCATTATAACGGAACGGCACCATCCGGGCCAACATGAGGAGCGCTGGGGTCCAGGGTCTGAGACGACAGCAACAACAGGCAAGTTCAGGCTAATGAAACTAATTATTCATATCGGCTCTCACAAAACTGGCTCCACCTCAATTCAGGACTACGCGGTTCAGCATGTGGAATTATTGCGAGCGCATAAAATTGCATATCCCATCGACTTTTTTTCCAAATACCCTCAACAACACTCAGAATTTAGGGATTTGTTAGCTGACAACAATGTTGAGAGGGTCAAAGAATTTTTCGAATATGCAATCCGCGATGCGAGCAGTCATTCGGCGAAAGCGGTGTTTCTTTCTGGCGAAGATTTATGCACATTAGAAAAAAATCACGTCCACACTCTCTACAATATGCTTGTAAATCTGTTTACCGATGTGAAAGTTGCCCTGGTACTACGCAACAAGAAGGAATATTACTGGTCCTCGTACAAACATAGTCTAATTTGGGCCCCCCCTTCGGGAGAGAATGAGTTTTTATCTCGCCATTACTTCTCACCCTTGTACTGCCATGAATCGTGGCAAAACTTAGACAAAATTTCAATTACAATCTTATATTACGAAAACATCAAGGACAACCTTCTTCACGAGTTTTTCAAATCTGCACTAGATATTGACATCGGAAAAGATGATACGAGAATTTTTAGCAATGTCTCCTTAGATTATCTCACTTGTCAAATATATAACATATTTCTTAAATCTTTTGATCAAGCTGATATGAATAAAATAGCACACCGTATTAGAGAAAGGCACGCGTCTCTAAGGTTTCCGATTGAGGACATAATTGCAAATAGAATTGATTTAAATTATTCTGATGCCGACTGGTCTCTATCGGATTCCGACGTTTTGCCCCTGGCAACAAGAAATCGGATCTGCGAAACCGACCCTGAGCCAGAGAAGGTTTGTGCACAGATGATAGATTTATTTCAAGAATTGCAAAAGTATTTTAGGATTCAGCGGTTAATCAGGATAAAATAGCACACCTATAAGTTAAGTTTACAGCCTGAATTAAAGATGAGTCCCAACTTCAGCCGTCAGAGGCCGGATCGTATCAAGCCGTTCGTCGACAATCTCTGTCATGCCATTGCGCTTTTGGGATTCGTGCACCTGAGGCGATGATAGCACCGCTTTGGCGAAGGGGGAATCGTCCTTCTATGCTTGAGGATCAGCATCAAGGGTCATACCCCATGAATCAAACTGACCCGCTACCGGCTTGCAGCATGGGTCATCGTACCCTATTTGTTCTCATCAGACCCCCGAACGGTGGACTGCCGAGGGGCCGCACGGGGTCCGGGACGCCTGCTGATTCCCAGCTGGCGCAGGTGAAAGCCCGGTCAAACGCGAACCGCTTGTCGGTCCGGCAAGGGGGGCTGCATCGGTTGTCGAACCGGTGGCAAGCGGATTAAACTTCGCCGCCGCGGGGAACCGGTCGGTTTGGTGGGGTGTAATGGCTGATCGAAAATTTCGGGTCGTCGTCGCCGGCGCCGGCGTATCGGGGTTGTTCATGGCCGAGACGCTGAAACAGGCCGGCATCGATTTCGCGGTCTACGAAAAGGCCGCCGAGGTCGGCGGGACGTGGCGCGACAACAATTTTCCCGGCCTCTTTGTCGATGTCCTGTCGCGGCAATACGAGTTTCCGTTCCAGCCCAACTACGACTGGTCGCGCAAATATGCCCCGGCATCGGAGATCTGGGCCTACATCAAGAAGGTCGCGCACGACCGCGGCCTCAAGAAATTCATCCGCTTCAACGAGGAGATCGTCAGGGCTCAGTTTACCGACGGCCTCTGGCACCTCGACACCGCCAGGGGCAATAGCGACGTGGCGGATGTTTTCATCTGCGCCACCGGCTTTCTCCATAAGCCGCGCTTTCCCGACATCAGGGGACGCGAAAGCTTCGCCGGCCCCGCGTTCCATTCGGCGCATTGGGATCATGGCGTGCCCTATGACGGCAAGCGTTGGGGCGTCATCGGCAGCGGCGCGAGCGGCGTCCAGATCACCGAGGCCTTGGCCTGGGCGGGGTGCGAGGTCACCCAGTTCATCCGCCGCGCGCAATGGGTCCACATCCGCGAGAACCCGTACTCGACCTGGAAGGAGCGGCTGTGGCTGCGGCTCCCCTTCGCCTATCGGCGCGAGCAGCGGCGGCTCTGGCAATTCATCAACGAATTCGACCGCTGGCGCCTCGAGCCCGGGGCCGCGCGCGAGGCGATGGAAGAGGAGTACCGGTCCTTCCTCGATTGCATCAAGGACCCCGAGCTGAAGGCGAAGCTCACGCCCGACTACAATCTCGGCTGCACCCGCATCCCGAAATCGGACAAGAACTATTATGCGGCGGTGCAGCTGCCGAACGCGAACATCGTCAAGGGAGAGATCGCTACGATCGTGCCCGATGGCGTCGTGATGGCAGACGGGACGCAGGTCGATCTCGACGTCGTGGTCTTTGCCACCGGCTTCGACGCCCATGCCTATATGCGGCCGATGCAGGTGACCGGCCTCAACGGCACGACGATCGACGAGGCGTGGCAGGAGAAGATCTATTCCTATGGCGGCATCGCGCTGCCGGGCTTTCCCAACCTGTTCATGCTCTATGGACCCTTCGCTCCGGTCAACAATGTGCCGGTGCCGATCGGCCTCGACCAGGAGATCGGTTGCATCATGCGCCTCATCGCCGAAGCGCGCGCCCGCGGCGCGGCGATCGCGCCGACGGTCGAGGCGACCGAGAAATTCATTGCCCACCTCGATGCCGCCTTTCCCGGCACCGTCTGGGTCGGCGGCTGCAAGAACTGGTACACCGGCAACGAGGGCGTGCCGGTGTTGTGGCCGTTTCCGCAGAGTGAGCACAAGGCATTCTTCGAGGGCGTGCCGGCGGAGGATTTTCGGTTCATCCCGACCGGATCCCCGGACTGATCCCGCGGTCACGCACAACCCCGGCGTCAACGTGCATCCCGAGCTCGGCAGCTTCCCTCGCGCCGCGATGAACAGCGCGAACAAGCTGAAGCTTGGTCTGTTCGGCGCCAACTGCTCCTCCGGGCGGGCCGTCACCCTGGTGCCGGAACGCTGGTCCGGGAGCTGGCCCGATTGCCTTCGCCTCGCGCAAATGGCCGATGAGGCCGGCATCGAGTTCATGCTGCCGATCGGAAGGTGGAAGGGCTATGGCGGCGATAGCGACTATCAGGGCGAGACCTTCGAGACCGTGACCTGGGCCTCAGGCCTCTTGGCCCGGACCAAGCGGTTGACCGTGTTCGGAACGGTCCATGCGCCGCTGATCCCGCCGCTCATCGCCGCCAAGGAGTTCGTCACCGCCGATCACATCGGCGAGGGCCGCTTCGGCTTGAATGTCGTGTGCGGCTGGAACGAGGGCGAATTCGAGATGTTCGGCGCCACCCTCTTCGACCACGAGACCCGCTACGAATACGCCCAGGAATGGCTCGACGTGATCAAGCTGGCATGGTCGCCCGCCGAGGATTTCGACTTCGCCGGGCATTTCATCAAATTAAAGGGCGTGCGGGCCAAGCCCAAACCCTATGGCGGATCACGCCCCTTGATCATGAACGCCGGCGCCTCGCCCACCGGCCAGGCTTTCGCCATCCGCAACTGCGATGCATTGTTCTCGAACATATCGAACGGCATTTCCGCCGAGGAGACCGCTGCCCACGTGAAAAACGTGCGCGCGCTTGCCCGAGAGGCCGGAAGGGAGATCGACGTCTATACCGTGGGCGTCGTCACCTGCCGGCCCACCGTCCGGGAAGCGGAGGATTATTGGCGCCATTCGATCGTCGACAATGCCGATTGGCGGGCGGTCGACAACATCCTCGCCATGCGGAACACCACGCCGGAAACCCATGGGGCCGTGGAGTTCCAGCGGCTCCGCAGTCATCAGGCGAACGGCATGGGTGGTCTGCCGATGATCGGCGACCCCGATTCGGTGGCGGAGCAGATGGCGCGGCTCAGCGCGGCCGGGCTGACCGGGATCGGGATCTCTTTCGTCAACTATCTGGATGAGCTGCCGTATTTTTGCGCCGAAGTATTGCCGCGCCTGGCGCGATTGGGACTGCGCGAAAAATAAGCCGTGTGGGCGCTATTCGAAAAAGCGGCGGATCTCGGCGATCACCCGGTCGACGGCGTCAGGGCCGAGTTGCGGATAGATCGGCAGGCTGAGGATCTCGCGCATCGCGCGCGTCGTTTCGGGGAGGCCGGCGGGAAACTCGCCGAAGCGGCCCTCATAGGCCGGCTGGAGATGCACCGGCACCGGGTAATGAATGCCGGTGCCGATCTGTGCGGCGCGCAGATGCTCGCGCAGCCGGTCGCGCTCGGCGGTACGGATCACATATTGGTGAAAGACGTGGGTGCACTCGGCGCGGCGTCGCGGCAGCGCGAGCGGCAGGCCGGCGAGGCCCGTGTCATACCGGGCGGCGACCCGTTGCCGGCGCAGATTGTCGTCGGGGAGGCGCCGCAGCCTCGCCGCCAGGATCGCCGCCTGCAGCGGGTCGAGCCGGGTGTTGATGCCGGATCGGGCGCTGACATAGCGCTCGCGCCAGCCATATTCGCGCAGTTCGCGCAATGCGACGGTGAGTTCCGGATCATCCGTCGCGGTCAACCCCGCATCGCCCAGCGCCCCCAGGTTCTTGGTCGGATAGAAGCTGAAGCAGGCGATGTCGCCCAAGCTTCCGGTCGGCCGCCCGCGGTAGGCCGCGCCATGGCTCTGCGCGCAATCCTCGATGAGGTAGAGGCCATGCCCGCGAGCAAGCTCCAGGATCGGCATCAGATCGGCCGGCTCGCCGTAGAGATGCACCGGGAGAATGGCGGCGGGCCGGCCGGGTGGCGGCTCGCGCAACGCCGCCGCCAATGCCGCGGGATCCATCGTGAAGCCGCCCAGCTCGATGTCGACCAGCACCGGGACCGCGCCGGCCCGCTGGATCGCGGCGACGGTCGCGACCGCGGTATGCGAGACCGTGAAGACAAGTTCGCCTGGGCCGATGCCGCAGGCGCGCAACGCCAGTTCGATGGCGTCGGTGCCGCTGCCGGCGCCGACCGCATGGCCGACGCCGAGCCAGGTGGCAAACGCCGCCTCGAACGCCTCGACCTCAGGCCCGAGGATGTACTGGCCGCTCGCCAGCACCCGGGCGATCGCGGCATCGATCTCGGCTTTCTGTTCGAGGTAGCCGGCGCGCGGATCGGTCTGCGGGATCGCCAGGGTTGGCATTGCGCTCTCAGACATAGCTCGCCAAATGGCGGCGGTAATAGTCGAGGGACCGCGCGAGGCCGTCATCGAGGCCGATCTTCGGCGCCCAACCGGTCAGCCCGCGGAAGCGGCGGTCGTCGGTGACGAAATCGCCGATATCGATGCGCTTCCGATCGGCCGGGAATTCGCGCTGCTCGAAAGCGCCGCCGTGATTCGCCCGGATCAGCGCCTCGGCCAATGCGAAGAGCGTGTAGGGCTCGGCGCCGCCGATATTGAGCGCAAGCCCCGCGGTGTCGCGGCTGAGCGCGGCGCACAAAAACGCCTCGACCGCATCATCGATATACAGGATCTCGCGGCGCTGCTCGCCGCCCCATACCTCGAAGGCGGCGCCTTCCAGCGCCCGGCGCAGCCAGATCCCCAGGAAATTCTGCCGTGCATCCCTGATCCGCATGCCCGGCCCATAAACATTGGTCAGCCGCAGCGAACGGGTGTTGAGGCCATAGGCATCGTGAAACAGGAGATGATAGGCCTCGCCCGCCATCTTGTTGACGCCGTTGACATCGGCCGGTCGCACAGGGTGCTCCTCATCGACCGGCAGATAGCGCGGCCGGCCGTAGATCTGGCGCGTCCCGGCGTGCACGATGGCGACCGCCGGGGCCACTTCCCGGCACAATTCCAAGAGCTGCAGTTGCGCCGTGCAGTTGACCGCGAGGTCATGCTCGGGCGCATTCATCGAATCGAGATGGCTGGTCTGGCCGGCGAGGTCGAACAGGAAATCCTGGCCGGGAAGCAGGTGGCGCAAGGCGGCCGCGTCGCGGATATCGGCGATGTTGACCTGCACGGAATCGCGGATGTCGGCGATGTTGGCGAGATTGGCGCCCGCCTCGGGAACCATGCTGTCGAGGAGCAGCACCTCGGCGCCGAGCGCCACCAGGCGCCGCGCCAACGCCGAGCCGATCAGGCCGACCCCGCCGGTGATCATCACCTGCGCGCCGCGGAAGGCGGCAAAACACCGATCGGAATTTTGACTCACGAACCCTCGCCCTTGTCCCGAACGCCGAGCCGGAACGCCTCAATCGGCCCGAGGCAAGAACGGGCGGCGGGCGGCCCTATTCCGGCAACAGGCTTTTCGGGTGTCTAAGTTCCCCGCCGGAGTGCAACCTTGATCGGGCCAGTGCCTAACCGGCTGGTCACCAGTGCCTAACCGGCTGGTCAATGGTACCCGATACCCCATCCGCCGCGAAAGGTGGGTTGCTGCGCTCCCGGTTTATCGGGATAAGATGGTTCAAATCAACTGCGCGAGGCAGAGGCCCCGCCGGTCTCGGATGAGCGGCGTCTGACCCGCCGTGCCGGATCGGCACCGTGCCGGACGCGAAAGGAGAGGAATTTCCCATGCAGATGACACGCCGCACCCTGTTGTCGCGGGCCTCGATCGCGGCGGCCGGCGCCATCGCCGCGCCGAAGATCCTCGCCTGGCCGGCGGAGGCGGCCGAATTCGCCTACAAATACGGCACGGCGCTGCCCGACGGACACCCGATGGCGATCCGCTCGCGTGAGGCGTGCGCCAAGATCAAGGAAGAGACCGGCGGGCGCCTCGACATCACGTTCTACCCCAACAGCGTGCTCGGGCAAGACACCGCGATGATGTCGCAAGCGGTCGCCGGCGCTCTCGAGATGTACGTCATGTCGGTCGATATCCTGGCGCAGCGCAGCCCCGCGGCGGCAATTTTCGGCGTCGGCTTTGCTTTTTCCGACTACGACAAGGCCTGGGCGGCGATGGACGGCGATCTCGGCAACTATGTGCGCGGGCTCTCCGAAAAAGCCGGGCTCCACTGCCTGGACAAGGCGTTCGACCACGGCTTCCGCCAGATCACCAGCAAGCCTCGGCCGATCAATACGCCCGAGGACCTCAAGGGCTTCAAGATCCGCCTGCCGGTGGCGCCGCTGTTCATCGCGTTGTTCAAGCATCTCGGCGCCTCGCCGACACCGATCAATTTTGGCGAGGTATACAGCGCATTGCAGACCGGGCTGGTCGACGGCCAGGAGAACCCGCTGATCCTCATCGACACGGCAAAGCTCTACGAGGTCCAGAAATACTGCGCGATCACCAACCACATCTGGGTCGGCCTGCACGTCGCGTTCAACATCGCGGCGTGGAAGCGGCTGCCGGCGGATGTGCAGGAAATCGTCTACAAGAACTTCAGCGCCGCCGCCCTTGCCGAGCGGGTGGACTGGCAGGCGATGGACAAGACCGAGATCGACAAGATGACGGCCGCCGGCCTCGTCTTCAACCGGCCCGACACGAAGCTCTTCCAGGACGCGCTGCGCAAATCGGGCTTCTACCCCGAGATCAAGGCGCAGATGGGCGACGAGGCCTGGGGGCTACTGGAGAAATCCGTCGGCCCCTTGACCTGAGCGCTCTCCGATGAGCACCGAGGCGTCCGGGCTGAGCACCGCGATCTCCGGTGTCCCGCCGGCGGAGGCGATGCGTGGCGGTCTCCGCAGCGCCGCCTTCGCGGCCGACCGGCTGATCGGCCTTGTCGTCGAGTTCATCGGCGCGGTGCTGGTCCTCGCCGAGACCTGCATCCTCTTCGCCGGCGTCGTCTCGCGCTACCTCTTCGACAGCCCGCTGATGTGGACCGACGAGCTGGCGACGTTTCTGTTTCTGTGGCTGGCGATGTTCGGCGCCGTCGTCGCGCTGCGCCGCGACGGGCATATGCGGCTGACGACCTTCGCCACCTGGGTCGGACCGGAATGGGGCGCCTGGCTCGGCACCGTCGCCGAGCTGGCGGTCATCGTCTTCGTCCTCGAAATCCTTGTGCCGGCGCAACAATATCTCGAGGTCCAGCGCTCGAGCGAGTTGATCACGCTGCACATCTCCGATGGGTACCGGGTTGTCGCCATCCTCGTCGGCGCTGGGCTCATTGCCACAGTGGCGTTGTTGCGACTGCTCGAATCGACGAATTTGCGGCGGTTTCTGCTGGCATTGGCGCTGATCGGCGGCATCGCCGGCGGGTTGTGGCTGGCGCAGCCGCTATTGGTGGCGATGGGGCACGCCAGCCTCATCCTCTTCTTTGTCGTCATCGTCGCGGCCTGCGTCATCATCGGCGTGCCGATCGCCTTCACCTTCGGCATCGCCACGTTCTCCTATCTGGCGCTGACCACCACCATGCCGTTGGAGATCGTCGTCAACCGGATGGATGACGGCATCTCCAACCTATTGCTGCTCGCGGTGCCGATGTTCGTCTTCCTGGGCCTCTTGATGGAGATGACCGGGATCGCCCGGGTGATGGTCAATTTCCTCGCCGCGCTGGTGGGCCATGTCCGCGGCGGGCTGTCCTACGTGCTGCTCGGCGCGATGTACCTCGTCTCCGGCATCTCCGGATCGAAGGCGGCGGACATGGCGGCGGTGGCGCCGATCCTGTTTCCCGAAATGCAACGGCGCGGGATGCATCCGGGCGAATTGTCCTCGCTCCTCGCCGCGTCGAGCGCGATGTCGGAGACGATTCCGCCGAGCCTCGTCCTCATTACGATCGGCTCGGTCGTGCCGGGCCTCTCGATCGCGGCGCTGTTCACCGGTGGATTGCTGCCGGCCTTTGTCGCCGCGTTGGCGTTGGTCATCGTCGCCTGGTGGCGCTCGCGCAAATCCGATGTCGGTGCCGGTAAGCGCGCCCCGGCGTCGCTGATGTTGCGCAGCTTCGTCATTGCGGTGCCCGGGCTCACCCTTCCCTTCGTCATTCGGTTTGCCGTCATCGACGGCGTTGCCACCGCGACCGAAGTCTCGACCGTCGGCGTCGTCTACAGCGCTCTCTTGGGACTCCTCCTCTATCGCCAATTCGACTGGCGCCGGCTCTACCCGATCCTGATCGAGACCGTGTCCTTGACCGGCGCGGTGATGATGATCATCGCCACCGCGACGGCGATGGCCTGGGCCTTGACCCAGTCCGGCTTCTCCTTATGGCTGGTCTCGGTGATGGCCGGCGTGCCGGGCGGAAGCTGGGGCTTTCTCGCGATCACCATCGTCGCCTTCATCGTGCTCGGCAGCGTCCTTGAAGGGCTGCCGGCAATCGTGCTGTTCGGCCCATTATTGTTTCCGGTGGCCAAGACGATGGGCGTGCACGAGGTGCATTACGCGATGGTCGTGATCCTGGCGATGGGGATCGGCCTGTTCGCGCCACCGTTCGGGGTCGGGTTCTTCAGCGCCTGCGCGATCGGGCGCACCAATCCGAACGATTCCTTGTGGCGGATCTGGCCCTATATCGGCGCGCTCGTCCTCGCGCTCGTGCTCGTCGCCGCGATCCCTTGGCTGTCGATCGGATTTCTATAAGCCAACCGCGCCGTTTGCCGCCGCAATGCATTCTGTTGGAGCGGGTGAAGGGAATCGAACCCTCGTCGTAAGCTTGGGAAGCTTCTGCTCTGCCATTGAGCTACACCCGCATGTTCAAATACTTACTGGTCGTCCCGTCCCCGTGTTTGCACCATATTTGCACCAGACGCGCTCGGACTGAGAATCTAGCGGCATGGGCCAGGAAGCGCAACCCTACCGCCCGCCTCGGCTTCCTGATTGGCGGCAGTGCTCATTTCGGATGCGGGATAATCATCTGGACGCGGTATTCGTCGGTGACAATCTTGAAATAAAGCCGATAATCCCGATTGATCCGCGCCTGCCAGATATCGTCGGTCCCGCCATATTTCTTCGCCTGTAGCGAAGGGTGGCGGATGTTGTTGGCCAAAATCTCTAACTGTTTGCGTACCGTGTCTTGAAGACGCGGCGGAAGACCATCAAGGTCTTTCGCCGCGCGGCGGGTCAATACGACCCTCATGCTTTGCCGATGAACTTCTTGTAGTTATCGGTCTTTTGCCAAGCCTCGATTTCCTCGGCCGTTTGGAATGCCGGGGAGAGTCGTCCAGCACGCTCGTCTTCGAGGCCCTCAGCCAAAGCCGCATCGATCTCCGGGTGACGCTCTGCCACGGGCGTCAGCACTATCCGACCGTCTTCGCTTGTAACCTCAAGCTCGTCCCCGTCGTGAACGTCGAATTGTTCCCGGATGGCGGCCGGGAGCGGGATGGTCAGTTTGCCGCGGCGCACGGCCACCTTCGGCATCATTTCCTCCTTGGTTTCCACAGCCAGAGTATAGCACACAAGGCCTTGTTCGGAACGGCTACCGGACGATCATCATGCCTATGGCAGCCGCTTCTCAAGAACGGCCTTTGGCGCGCTCGGCTCGCGCCGTGCGTACTTCGGCAACCGCCATATCCATAATCTCGTCCTCGGACGGCGTCGGCTCTGGGCCGATGTACTTCACCCGGCCTAGGATCTCGCTGAGCTGCCGGTCGGCTTGGTGCTTGTTGTCGGCGGTCATGGATCAATCTCGTCGAATATCAGGTCTTCGGCCAGCTCCCGCTGGCCATCCGCGGCAACGTACCAGCGTATTGCTGCGCGCACGGCCTCCGCACGGGTGAGGCCCTGAGACCGGCGGAGGCGGTCAAGCTCCGTCAGGTCGTCTTGCGGCAGGGACGTGGCGATAGTGGTTGTCATGTTCGGAGGGTGCCGGGTGAGCCTACCGGATCGTCATCGTCGGATATTGGCGCATTTGCTCCAGGACCAGAGCCATGGCTCGGTCGAACGCGGGCTCCGGGACCGGCTCGTATGTCAGCTCATCGATCTGGGGTTCGGTCTCCATGGGGCCATTATAGCATGCAAAAGGAATGGTTCCGGGGGCTAGCAGCCCGCCTCAGCGTGGGAGTGTATCGGGCTGGGTTTATGGGTTGATTTTCGGCTTTATAAGCCTGGGTTAGATACTGAGTATTTTTATTTTGTATATTAATCCCTCTGAGTATTATTATAGTATGTTTCGGCCTGTCGAAATCTGGGCTTCGGCCTGTCGAATTCTAAACTTCGATATATCGAAATCAAGACTTCCGAAACCTTCTTACAACCTTGTTTTTCACAGCGAAATGCACGCGGTAGAGATTGGTTTTCCCCTGCCCGCGGCGGGTGATATCGACCAGACCCGCGGCCTCTAATTCTTTGATATATTCGTTTACCCGTGAGACGCTCATGCCCATGTGCTGCGCTATGGTGTCCTGTCCGGGGAAGCAACCCTTGTTGTACCAATTGAAATGCAGGAACATCGAGTAAGCGACTTTGGCGCCTAGGCTGAGGGTGCCGTCCCGCAGGATGAAATTAGGGACCTGGGTAAATCCACCGAGCGCGACCGGATCGAACGTCGCCAGCTCGATATTGCGTTCCATGACCTCACCGATTGAGACGACCTTTCCCTCGCGGCGTTCCATGGCCCAATGTTAGCACACCGCGCCGCACCCTCCCGTTGCCGTGGGGATAACGGCACTCCCCTTCCCTATCCCAACAGCCGGCCCCAAAATGATCGCCGCGGCGCAGGCTGCGGTTCTGGCTCGGGTGCCGGCGGTGTGCTCTCGGGGCTCGTCGACGGCGATTCTGGGACGATGATGGCCTCGATGGGATCACTGTCGCGCTCTGTCGCGCTCTGTCGCTCTGGGTCGTTGTGGGTCTTTGGCGCCTCAAGCTGGGCAAGGCGGGTCTCTGCGGCGCCAAGCCGATAGCTTAAATCATGGAGGTGCTGATCCTTCTCCCGCGCCTGTCCCGTCAGGAAATTGATGGCCTGCTCTTTACCCCGATTGTCGATGCGCAGGTTAAGCACCTCGCCTTCGAGGCGCTGGATTGTCGCCTGGCTGTCCGGTGTCTGCGCCGGCGCCGGATCGGCGGCCGGTGCCGCGCTGTCGCTGGCTGGCGCGCTATTGCGCGCTATAGCGTGCTGCTGCGCGTCATGGCGCGGTTCGGCGCCGATGGCTGCCACGACCTCGATTTGCCGGAGTTCTTCGGCGTACCGCTCGACCGATTCGCGATTGATGAAAAACTGATCACCGCGTGCGCTTTTGATACGAACGCTATCCAAATGTCCTTGCTCACAAAACCGCTGCACCGATCGCTTTGAGCGGGGAACATCAAGGTGTGCAAACAACTCAACAGCCTGCGTAATGGTTAGTGAGTGTCGCGCTATGTCGTGGTAATTTGGCGCGCTATTGCGCGCTGTGTCGCTATCGACAATTTCTCCTTCCATACGTTCTCTAGCATAGCACCCTATTTTTGATGGTGTCGTTTTCAACATAAACCAAATTCGTGCTCGACAGGGGAAGCGGTTGGCGAGTACGCATCTGCTGAAGGTGCTTGGTGGCGCGCGCGCCGAGCAATCAGGAGATCTTGTTGACGGCGCTCGACGCAGCCTGCGCGACGATCCAATAGGGGGCGGCTTTCACATTCCGCACGACTATAGGGGGCGGCGGATAAGCATGAATGTCGAGCGGAATTCCGGAAGGAGGCCGGCCGCTACCGCGGCCGATTGTGCGGCATCGAGGGTTGGATGAAGGCTTGCCGCGCGGATGTCCCAAAGCGGATGGGCAGCAATGATGGCGCGGCGTCCGAGCGAGACGGCGGGAAGTCCGCCTAGGGTGACCAGCATACTGCCTGGCAGAGCGTCATGGAGTCGCTGGATAGAAAGGTCAGCTACCGCCTGCCAATATCCGGGAGTGAAATCGATCGGAGCAGCCACGTCCAGAGCGAGCCTCGCCATGTCAAGGCCAAGGCGCCAATCAAGGATGCTATGGTATGCGAGATTGCTGTAGTCGCGCATGCAGTCGTGGCACGACGTGTGGCATGCAGCGCCGTGATCCTGCGGCTGCGCTGCAAGAGACAGGCGCCCGAGAATGTCCGGGCCAGTAAGTGACCGCAGAAGCGATTCAAACTCGGCGGGCTCACCGAGAAAGGTGCTGTAGCCCGCGCCGTTTTCTAGCGTATCCGATATAAACACCTGCCCGATGACCGTGCCTGTATGGTCGACCGTCGTGCGAAGGCCTACCTTGAGTTCCGAGTCGCTCACGTCAAGCCGGACAGCGGCAGCGCAGCGCAGCATAAAGCCGAGCGAATATAACGCAGCTCGGCCCTCCACACGGAGGGGGTCAGCGAATACGCCGGCCAGCTGTGCACGCCGGCGATCATGACATCGGTCGGCGTTATCGCGGCAAGCGCACGAGGATCTGGAGCGCCTGCGCCGCCGGGATTCCAGTTGGGAGATACCTTCGATATAGCGTCCCTGGTCATCCAGGTCTCGCCTGATAGCTGTTCGAATAGAAAGAGAGAGCCGTTGTTGTCGTTGATGACGTAGACGGTATGCTCACCGCTCCATGTTTCGAAATTGGCGCCTATTTGCGGAACGACAGGCCCCATGCCGAGCTTCGGGCGGGTGGCGCGCGGGATCCAGTCGAACGTCCCATCGTAATCCCGCTGACGCCCGAGGCCGTGGAAAAACGCGCGATGGGAGGTGGGTGATGCGCTGTGTTTGGCGGCCATGGCGGTCGAGGGGCCGGTAAATCGGCTGGCGCGCATGGCTTGAGCGAGACGATCAGGTTCTGATCGCCGCCATCAGCGGTCCCACCCCGAAGATCGTGATCATTCGCTTCAGGTTATAGGCCAGGACGTGGAGGCTGATCTCGGTTCGGACCTTGTCG
>Ga0182024_10003096_pt1 | contig 40222 bp, 39 predicted proteins | sample P32metaG_FD_120480 | JGI IMG/M metagenome (GOLD analysis project Ga0182024, IMG submission 120480) | Permafrost microbial communities from Stordalen Mire, Sweden - P3-2 metaG (Illumina Assembly) | ecosystem: Environmental > Terrestrial > Soil > Wetlands > Permafrost | place: Sweden: Stordalen...
CAATCGTCCCCACGTTCACGTGAGGCTTTGAACGATCAAATTTTTCCTTCGCCATAAAAGTCCCAATTCCCTTTCAAAGCTAGTACTGCCCGTTTACACTGCAGGGCGTCCGCCGCGGCGGACTCCAGCCCCAATACTTTTTCCGCTCAGACCCGAAAAATCCGAGTCTGCTAACTTCCTTTACTTCCCCTGCGACCGCCCGATGATCTCATCGGCAATCATGCGCGGCGCCTCTTCATAACGCGCGAACTGCATGGAATACGACGCGCGGCCCTGCGTGGACGAACGAATGTCGTTCACGTAGCCGAACATTTCTTTCAGCGGCACGATGGCCTTGATGATCTGCGAACCGCCCGCGTGCTCCATGCCCTCGATGCGCCCGCGCCGCGAGTTGATATCTCCAATGATAGTGCCCATGTGCTCTTCAGGGACCGTCACTTCGACCGCCATCACCGGCTCCAGAAGCACCGGCGAAGCTTTGCGCGCGGCTTCCTTGAACGCAATCGAGCCTGCGAATTTAAAGGCCATTTCGTTCGAATCTACTTCGTGATAGCTGCCGTCGAACAAGGTCACCTTGATATCCACCAGCGGATAGCCGGCCAGAATGCCCAGCTCGATTGCCCCCTGCACGCCCTGATCGATGGGCTTGATGTATTCCTTGGGCACTGAACCGCTCTTGATGGCGTTGATGAACTCGTAACCTTTGCCCGGCTCGTTGGGCTCGATGCGCAGCTTGCAATGGCCGTAGTTGCCCGAGCCGCCGGTCTGGCGAATGTACTTGCCCTCGGCCTCGGCGGTCTTGCGGATGGTCTCGCGGAAGGCGACCTTGGGCTCGCCGACATTGGCCTCGACCTTGTGCTCGCGCTTCATGCGGTCCACAAGAATCTCGAGATGCAACTCGCCCATGCCGCTGATGATGGTCTGACCCGATTCTTCATCGGTGCGCACCTTGAAGGTTGGATCTTCATCGGCCAGCCGCGACAACGCAACGCCCATCTTCTCCTGGTCGGCTTTGGTCTTGGGCTCGATGGCCACCGAGATCACCGTCTCCGGGAACACAATGGCGCCCAGGGCGATGGGATGCTGCGTCGAGGAGAGCGTGTCGCCGGTCTTCAGATCTTTCAGGCCCACGCAGGCGCAAATGTCGCCGGAATAAATCTCGGTGATGTCTTCGCGCTTGTTGGCATGCATCTTCACCAGGCGGCCCACGCGGTCGGTCTTGCCGGTGCGGGGATTCACGATCGTGTCGCCGGTTTTGAGCGATCCGGAATAGACCCGGATAAAGCACAGTTTGCCAAACGGATCATTGATGATCTTGAAGGCCAGCGCCGATAGCGGCTCGCTGTCGTCCGGCTTGCGCGTCTCAATCACGCCGAGGTGATGGGGATTGATGCCCTCGACCGGAGGCTTGTCGAGCGGGCTGGGCAAGTAATCGATGACCGCATCGAGCAGCGTCTGGACACCTTTGTTCTTGAAGGCGCTTCCGCAGATGACCGGGAAAACCTTCATGTCGATGGTGGCCTGGCGAATGCCGGATTTCAGTTCGGCGATCGAAGGCGTTTCGCCTTCGAGAAATTTTTCGAGTAGAACGTCGTCGGTCTCGGCGATGATCTCAATCAGTTGCAGGCGGAAGGCTTCAGCTTTCTTCTGCAGGTCGGCGGGAATCGGTTCGATGTCAAACTCCGAACCCATAGCCTCGTCGTGCCAAACGATCGCATTCATCTCCACCAGATCGACGACGCCGCGGAAGCCGGCCTCTGCGCCGATAGGAATCTGCAACGCAACGGGTCGCGCGCCCAGGCGCTTGCGAATGGTTTCGAGCACATGCTCAAAGTCCGCGCCGTTCTTGTCCATCTTGTTGACGAAGCAGATGCGCGGAACTTTGTATTTGTCGCCCTGCCGCCACACCGTCTCCGTCTGCGGCTGCACGCCGCTGACGGAATCAAACAACGCCACCGCGCCGTCGAGCACGCGCAGGCTGCGCTCGACCTCTGCGGTGAAGTCGACGTGGCCCGGGGTGTCAATAATATTGATGCGAACGTCTTTCCAGGTGCAGGTGGTGGCGGCCGAGGTAATCGTGATACCGCGCTCCTGCTCCTGCTCCATGTAATCCATGGTCGCCGTGCCCTCATGCACTTCGCCGATGCGGTGCGTGATGCCCGTATAAAACAAGATGCGCTCTGTCGCTGTCGTCTTCCCGGCGTCGATGTGCGCCATGATTCCGATGTTCCGGCAACGATTCAGAGGTATAGTGCGAGCCACGGCTATTTCATCCTTGCGGGCGCCACGGCCCGCGGTTCTGACTAGCTGCTAGCTTTCAGCTTCTAGCCTTTAGCTTGTCTTTACGAGGCTGCTCGTTGCAGCCCCAAATCTTGCCATCTTCAACAGCCACAGGCTAGTAGCTAAAAGCTAGAAGCTAAATCGCTACCAGCGGTAGTGGGCAAAGGCCTTGTTGGCCTCGGCCATGCGGTGCACGTCTTCTTTCTTCTTCATCGCCGCACCGCGCCCGTTGGCCGCATCCAGCAGCTCGTTGCCCAACTTGTCGGTCATGCCTTTTTCACCGCGACTGCGCCCGTAGGTGATCAACCAGCGAATGGCCAACGAGGTGCGCCGTTCGGGATTGACTTCGATCGGCACCTGGTAGTTGGCGCCGCCCACGCGGCGCGTCTTGACCTCGAGCAGCGGCTTGCAGTTCTCGACCGCCTTTTTGAAGAGCTTGAGGGCATCGTCGCCGCCTCCCTTCTCTTCGAGGTTCTTCATCGCCTCATAGAAGATGCCCTGGGCAGTCGACTTCTTGCCGCCCCACATCATCGAGTTGACAAACTTGGTGACCAGCGTCGACCCATAAACCGGGTCGGGCGCCACTTCCCGCTTCGCAATGTGCCCTTTTCTCGGCATAATCCTCAAAATCCTCAAAATCAGCCGCTAGCCGCTAGCACTAGCTTCTAGCTCCACTTTGCGGGAAGCACCTATTCTGGTCCCCCCAAGAAACGAGCTAGAAGCTAGGAGCTAGCAGCTAGAAGCTCGATGCTCTACTTCTTGCCCTTGGCAGCCGCAGCGCCGCTCTTGGCGCGCTTGGTTCCATATTTTGACCGGCTCTGCTGGCGGCCCGTCACGCCCACTGAATCCAGTGTGCCCCGGACCACGTGATAGCGAACTCCGGGAAGATCCTTGACACGGCCGCCGCGAATCAGCACGATCGAGTGCTCCTGCAAGTTGTGGCCGATGCCGGGAATGTAGGTAGTGACCTCAATCCCGTTGGTCAGCCGCACGCGCGCGACCTTGCGCAGGGCCGAGTTCGGCTTCTTGGGCGTTTGCGTATATACGCGGGTACACACGCCTCGCCGCTGCGGCGAGGCCTGGAGGGCCGGAGACGCCGTCTTGTACCGCGGGGCCGTGCGCCCCTTGCGAACCAACTGATTGAATGTAGGCAAACTGAAACTCCTTACCGCAAATGCCGTTACCCTTCAAAGTTCTCGCAGCCGCGCGCAGACCATTCGGGCTGTTCTCGCCCCGGGCGGCATACTGACCGCACAGGCGCACAGAAGCCCTATTGGTGCTGCTTCGCGTCTGCCTTCGTTCCAATCTCAGACGAAAACCGGGACGGTGGCCGGGCGTTTTCCCGCTCACTGCGGTTAAAGCCAACTCCGTTTCGCGGTTTCGGCCCGCATAGCCCTCCAAGGTGGAGAACGCGCGGGCGCCGTAGCGATTGTCCCTGCCCTTCGCAAGAAAAGAGCGATTTCCGGGACATGTCTGGCCGGTAAACAGCACCTGGCCTGGGATTCAGCGTCGGCCGATTGCTGCCCGGCCAGCCTTACCCATACACACCCGTCGTTATGAAGCACGGACGGAGGCGTTCTTGCGGAACCCTCTTACAATAGCAAAAAAGGCGGGTAGGGTCAATCGATTCTGCCCACTCGCGCAGTTTTTTCGGCCTTGTTTTACTCGATCGAATGCAGCTTCCAAGTTCCGCCTTCAAAGGAAAAATCGGCGTGGCGCTTGGCGCTCAGCCTGTTTCCTGGGTTGTGGGCAATGTCTTGAAGCGGAGCCGGAACGCCGGTCAGGTCGGCGCCCTCGGTGTAATCCGCCCCCTTGACGGTATCTGAGCCGGGAAGAGGCTCGTCCTGTAAGTTATTCAAATCATGTGCCCTAAGATGATTAGCAGCCGTCGTCACCACCATCACCGAATAGTGCGTATCGTCGGCGCTCTCCGGACGCCACTGGATCACATCTCCTCCATTGGGCAGCTTGATCGCCTTCTTGCCTTCGGGCGTCAGGGCGAAATCTGCCCAAAATCTGTTGGGATAGACTTTGGTCCGATCCCAATACTTGTCCGTCGCGCCCATTCTCATACCCAGATCGTCCACGATGATATTGACGCCTACTGGCGGAGTCTGGTCGTACTTGGCCTGGATGAGCGCTTGCGCGTTGGCTTCAGTCAACTCCGGTGCGGTCTTGCATCCGGTTAACAGCAATCCCCCGCCCAAAAACGCCCACACACACACAACCTGCAAACCCTTCGCTTTTCTCACTTTCCCTCCGTAGAGCGCACAAAACGGCGCCAATTGAATCGACTCGCCATTTTTCACCTAGTTGCCCGCAGTGTCAATGGATTTGGTGGGATGGTCGTGAGTCGGTTTGAAAAGTCAAACCCTCGGAGAGCAGGTCGAGTCTGCAATACCCGCCCACGAGCACTCAGAATGGGTAAACTTCGAGTTGAAAGAGGGGATTCCGGAGTAGGATGATCGACTGAGTTATCCGCCATGGAATTGGAAGGCTGAGGTGTTTCATGGACTTCGACTACGTTGTCGCTCCAGCACTCATTCTCCTTATCGGAGTTCTGGTGATCTGGCTGAGCGTGCGCCGTATTCTTTCCCTTTCAGCAAAGGTCTCAAGGAGATGGCGGCGCGTTGCCGAGAGGACTGTGTTGTCCGTGGTTGTTCTTCTGGCGGGCGTCGTGGCGGGAAGCGCCAGTTTCAATGCCATCGCCCGGCTCTGGTTCCGCGCCCGACGCCCCGCTCCCGGCGAGATCTACATCGTCGACGGGTACAAGATGCACATCGACTGCACCGGGAGCGGCTCGCCCACCATCGTGCTTGACGCGGGCCTGGGAAATGATGCGGTGACCTGGGCGGCGGTCCAGCCCGCGCTCGCCAAGACCACCCGCGTCTGCGCCTATGACCGGGCCGGATTCGGCTTGAGCCAGGCGCGGCCGGCCCCACAAGACGCCGACCACATTGCCGACGAACTGCACGGCCTCCTGATTCAGGCCAAGGTCACCGGCCCTATTGTCTTGATGGGTCATTCGATTGCCGGAATCTACATCCGGGATTACGCTACGCGCTATCCCGAGGATGTTGCCGGGATGGTATTTGTCGACGGCTCAACCCCCATGCAGCAGGACAACCCCGCGTTCAAAGCCATGATGGGCAAAGGTCCGTCTCCAATGGTCGTGACGATTGCAAAGGCCGCGTTCATCGTCGGTGTTCCCCGCCTCTTGGGAAGGTGTTCGCATGGCCGTCCCGGCCTCGATGCCCACGACGCGCAATTGCAGGCGGAAGATTTCTGTGAGATGCATGTCCAGGCATCGCTCGGCGAGTCAGGCAACTTCGAACGATCCGGCCTGGAGACGGTGCATACGGGTCCCTACGGTGCGCTGCCAATTCTTATCTTCTCGCATGATCCCGCCAAGGATCTGGCGACAGAAAACGCCACTCAAAAAATGGCGGAGCCGGTGTGGAACCAGATGCAGGAAGACCTGAAGAAGCTTTCCACCCGCAGCCGGAGAATCATTGCCAAAAACAGTTCTCACTACGTTCAGATTGACCGCCAGGACCTGATCGAAAAAGAAGTGCCGTTGTTTATCCAGCAGATTCGCGGCGCCGCTCCGCAGCCCACAAACTACGGTTCGACGGTGACTGAATAGGATTGCGCCGCAGGAAATCGCCGGGGCTGCGCGGATCGTTATTGACTTTGACCTACGGTCGCTTTACCTGGCAATCCGCTCCAGCAGCAAATCCAGAAAGCCCCTCTCGTCCGATTTCAGGCAAACCTGGGCATTGGGAGCGCCCTGAACAGGTATCGTGAACCCCTTGTCGTCCACTGTGAGGCGCATCGGCGTGGCCGCGCACAGGTCGGGGCGAAAAGCGTACGTCACCGCCACCGGGTCAAAGAGCGTGGGCGCAAGCGGATGGCCATCGATCCCTGCCATCCACTGGTGGTAGAGCAGCGTGAGTTGGTCAGTGAGCGGAGAACCATGGGAGAAGATCGCCTCCCGCTCTGCCGTCTCGAGATGGATCTGGGTCGAATCGAGCGGCATCATGAAGACCGGCACCCCGGAAGCCAGCAGCGCCTGCGCGCCGGCCGGGTCGCGGTTGATATTCCACTCGGCATCGGGCGGACGGCGCTCTCCGTTGTGCCCGTCGTAGCCCCGGTAGATGCTTCCGCCCATCAGCACCACCCTCTTTAGTTTGCGAAAAGTTGCGGGCTCTAGCTTGATTGCCTCCTGGACGTTGGTCAGCGGACCGATCGCGATCAGCGTAATTTCCCCCGGATGCGCGCGAATCTGGCTCAGCAGGAAAGCAACCCCATCCCAATGCTTCACTTCCGGCCACTGCCGCGCATACGCGGCCTGCGTAAAAACATTGTTGTGTGGGGTCGGAATTCCGGCTGCAACGGGAATATCGTCCCGCCCCATCGCGTGCAGATAGCGATCCACCAGGCGCGCCCGCAGTTCCGTATCGCCAAAAGTCGTCGTAATGCCCAGAATCCGGAGCTCCGGACTGCGCAAGGCCAGAGCCAGGGCAAAGGCATCGTCGATGTCGTCGCCGATGTCGGTGTCCAGGATGACCAGTTGAGGGACGACCATTTGAGAACTGGCTGCAACCTGCCAGGCCAGAGGAACCGTCTGCGCACTTGCTCCGGGCAATCCGCAGACAGCCCCGGCAACCACCACCAGCGCGCCCAACCACGCAGGAAATCCAAGAATCTTCATGCACACCACTCTAAACGGGTTGGATGTTCTCGGTTTCGGGGTCGGAGTTTTGCCAGCGCAGTTGCCGCCGGCGTCTGTACACCGAGGTTCCTGCCGCTGAATCCAAATTGCAGAATCAATGCGCGCCTGCCATACTCCGTGTGTCTTCGATCCCGCGATACCGTGTCCCCTGAAAGCGCATGAAACCGCTCTACCTGAAAATTTCGCGCCGGCTGGTCCCGCTTTTGATGCTGCTTTACCTGGTCGCGTTCCTCGACCGTGTGAACATCAGCTTCGCGGCCCTGACCATGAATCGCGATCTCAACATCGGCGACAATCTCTTCGGCGTGGCCGCGGGCATGTTCTTTCTGGGCTACTTCCTCTTCGAGGTTCCAGGGAATCTGATGCTGCTGCGCGTGGGCGCGCGCCGCTGGATCATGATGCTGATGATCGCGTGGGGACTGCTCTCAATGGCCACCGCGTTCGTTCCGGGGCCAGCGATGTATATTCTGCTGCGCTTCCTGCTGGGCTCGGCGGAGGCCGGCTTTTACCCCGGCGTGATCCTCTACCTGACCTTCTGGCTGCCGCCCGCTGTCCGCTCCACAATCATGGCCTGGTTCGTCACCGCCATTCCTCTGTCGAATCTGATCGGCGCGCCGGTTTCCAACGCAATTCTGCTGCACGTCCGCTCCGCCGGTCTCCACGGCTGGCAGTGGCTCTTCATCCTCGAAGGTGCGCCCGCAGTTCTTCTCGGCGTGCTGGTCCTGTTCGTGTTGCCTGATCGGCCTGAGCACGTGAATTGGCTAACCGCCGAGGAGAAGCAGACGCTCCAAAACGATCTCAGCGAGGCCGCCAGCCCGCATTCCAAACAGCCGCACTCGCTCATGCAGGCGTTCACCGCGCAGCCTTCCGTCTATCTGTGGAGCCTGGCTTATTTCTGTTTTGCGCTGGGACTCTACGGCCTCGGGTTCTGGATTCCCCTGGTTCTCAAGTCCCATGGCATGCGCCCGGAAAGCCTGGGCTGGGCGGCCGCTCTTCCTTATCTTGCCGCTATCTTTGTCATGATCCTGTGGAGCCGCAGTTCGGACCGTCATCGCGAACGGCGGCTCCATCTCACGGCCGCCTATCTTGCCGCCGCCGCGGGCTTTCTCCTCGCCGCTTTCGCACCCAGCTCCCTCATCGCCATTGCCGGCTTCGCCGTGGCTGCCTGCGGCATCCTGGCCGCGATGCCGGTCTTCTGGAGCGCCTCCACGGTGCGCCTGGCCGGACCCATGGTCGCCGCCCACATTGCGGTCATCAACTCGATCGGCAATCTGGGCGGCTTTTTTGGGCCTGTCGCGATGGGTTGGCTGCGCCAAGCCACGCACAGCTATGTGGCAGGCCTCGCGTCCATGGCTGTTTGCCTGGCCTGCGGCGCGATGGTCACGGCGCTGCTCCTCAAGCCTTCCTCTACAATGATTGCAGCCAAAGAAAGCCCAGCCTCTTGAGGAGACCTGTGATGAAAACATCGCAATGCGCTGCGATTCTTTTCCTTTCCTCCGCAGCCTGCTTAGGCCGATCGGTCTGCACCGCCCAGGCTCCGGCGCCGCCCGCAGCCCAGACGCCTGCCCCGTCCGCTGCCGGGCCTCGCTCTGCAACCGAGCTCGTCCAGTTGGCAAATGGAAATAGCCCCGATCTCAGGACGGCGATTGAAGCTACTTTTTCCCAAAAGGATCTCGAGGCCGGCACTGCCTGGTCCGGCCACCTGCATGACTTCTTTTTCGCCATCCGCGCAACCTCGCGGCCCATGCTGATCATCGACGATCTTGCCGGTCCGGCCATGCAGTCCTTTCCATCGAACGACCTGTGGTACGCCGCGGTGCAGATCGATCGCCTGGGCGCGGTGCACAGCTTTCGCTATCAGATTGACGGCAAGGATTTCGGCGGCATCCTCGATGTTCCGGCCTTTACTGAGCTCTCCTACGCCATGCCGGGCGTAAAGCAGGGAACGCTCTCACCCAAGCTGACAATCACCAGCAAAATCTACGATGGCATGACCGCCGATTACTGGATCTACGTCCCGGATGGCTACGATGCCAAAGTGCCCGCCGCCCTGATGGTCTTTCAGGATGGCGCCGGTTACATCCATCGGGAACACGACAGCCAACCCCTTAACGTGATCGACAACCTGATCTCACTGAAGAGAATTCCCTACATGATCTGCGTCTTCGTCGACCCAGGCAAGATCGCTGGGCCACCGGGCAACCTCACCTACGAATTCGTAAAGGCCTACTCGGACAAATGGCATCGCTCCATGGACGACTCCATGCGCAGCACGCTCTATGACACGGTGAGCGCGCGATACGACCATTTTCTGCGCGAGGAGCTTCTGCCTGAAGTTGAGGCCAAATACAAGCTGCGCAAAGACGCCTACAGCCGCGGCATTACGGGGCTCTCTTCGGGCGGAATCTGCGCCTTCAACGCCGCCTGGCAGATGCCCGATTTGTTCAGCCGCGTCATCACATGGATCGGCAGCTTCACCAGCATTCAGTGGAAGGAGACTCCCGGAGTTCCCGACGGCGGCCAGGACTTCCCGGATAAAATTCTGCGCGAGCCGCACCGCAACATCCGCGTCTGGCTTCAGGATGGCTCCGGCGATATGGAGTGGGATCGATATGGGAGCTGGCCGCTGGCCAATGTCCGCATGGCCAACGCGCTCAAACTGCAGGACTACGACTTTCGTTTCAGTTTCGGTAAGGGCAGCCACAACCCGGCGCATGGTGAAGCGCAGTTTCCAGAAGAGATGACCTGGCTGTGGCGCGACTACGATGCTTCGAAAACCGAGCAGACCTACCAGATTGAGCCTTACGAAAAGACCACGCCGCCCTTCCGGATTGCCATTATCAACAGAGATGCGGATTGATGGGGCGCTTTCCGGCGATCGCCCGCTTGTGTCGCCTACACGCGCCTACTTTTTCGGCGACTCAACCACCGCGACCAGCGAGTCGGCGCAGCCGTAATAGAGGAACCATCGATGGTGGAAGTGGACCAACCCCTCTGCAAAGGTGGTTCCCGCTACATATTGGCCGGTCTTCTCATAAGGCTCCTCCGGCTTGAGAACCGGGTGGTCTGTCTGCCCGATGAGGAACGCGGGATTGTGGGCGTCGAACAGCGCTTCGCCCGCAGCGTAAGCATTGGGCCCCAGATCGGGATCGCCTGAACCGCTGCTGCTGTCTCCGGCCGCATTTTTGCCGTTATAAAGAACAACGATACCTGCCTTGGTGAGCACCGGCGGCGGCCCTGTTTCTGGAAAGGTGCTGTCGAAGTGACCGGGGCGCGGATGCAGCAGCGCGACGGGAACGCCCTGCTGATCTTCTACCGGGATCCAATGGATCAGGTCGCCCGAGGTGGCCAGGCGGATGGTGCCTTCACCCCAGTACATCCAATATCTTCCCACGATCTTTGCCGCAATCAAGCGGTGTTTCTTCTTATCGAGTGCAGTCACGATCCCTGCCGATTTGTACTCCAGTTGCGCATACTTGCCGCCCGCGGCGGTCAAAAAGGCCGGACCGTGCTTGGTCCAATGGGTCAGGTCGGGCGAGGTGGCAATGCCCACCGAATAGGTCTTGCGGTTCCACTGCGTATAGGTGAGCACATAGGTGCCGTCATCGGCCTCAACAATGCGCGGATCCTCGACGCCGCCGGGCCATTCGCGAGACTGCTGCGCATCCTCAGCGGGATAGAAGACCGGGTCGGCGCGTCGCTTGAAGTGAATGCCGTCTTTGCTCTCGGCCAAGCCAAGCCGCGAGGTGTGGCCGCCGATCTCCATGGATCCGGAATTATCCTCGGCGCGGTAGAGCACGCAAATCTTGCCGTCGCGCACGATGGCCGCGGGGTTGAAGGTGTGCAGCGCCTCCCAATGCGCGGGCGCCTTGAGCACCGGATCGGTAAACACCGAATCCGGCCGAGGCGCAATGACCGGATTGCCGCTCGCCGGCCGCGTGAACGGGCCAATCTCCCATGGTTGAGCGGTCTGTGCGTGCAGTCCAGCTGCGCAAAGCAAAGCTACGGCCAGCGCCAGCTTCCCTGTGATCTTCATGTCCACCCGCCCTCGATTGGCGCGCGCTAATCCAACCCATCCGCACTCAGCCTGTATACCGGAACCGCGTGAGCCGCGTCGACATCCTATTGCGCGGAATGAGCGGAACGGGCCGAATAGAAACTCAACGCCGCATCGCCCTGCTCCAGCACGCGCATGCGTTCAAGGCTGCCATATCGGTCGTCCAGGCAGTTTTTTCGGCTCCCCTGCCGGCCGTGTTCCGCGATAACCAGCACGCCGGGAGACAGGATGCGAGCCGCTCTGCTTCCCAGCATTCCCAGCGTGCTTGCATAATCCTCGGCCGCATCGTAAGGCGGATCGAGAAACACTACGTCGAAGGACGGCGCCGACGGCCGCTGCGGCTCGCGCTCGGGCTTTGGTTGAGGATCGCGCTCGGGCTTTCGGCCCGGGGCAGCGCCGGGATCGAACCGCTGCAGCCAGGCTGCCACGGTGGCGCTGTGAATTCGGAATCGCGTCGTCAGTCCCAGCCGGACCAGGTTGGCGCGCAGCGCCGCCAGGGCCGCCGGCGCGCGCTCCACAAACTCCGCCCTCGCGGCCCCGCGGCTGAGCGCCTCGATGCCCACCGCCCCCGAGCCGGCATACAAATCAAGAAACGCCGCGCCCTGAATGCGCGGCGCCAGCACATTGAAGAGCGTCTCCCGCAGGCGGTCGCTGGTGGGCCGGGTAGCCAGCCCTGTCGGGGACTCGAGCGTGCGGGAACGAAACTCGCCGGCAATGATGCGCATCGCAAATCAGCATACCGGACCGCGACCCACTACAATCTTCTTATGCGTGGCTGGTCAATCCCGCTGGGCCGATGGATGGGCGTGGAGTTGCGCGTCCATGCCTTTTTCCCTTTGATGGCAGTCGTCTGCCTGATGCTCAGCGCCGCCGACGGCGTGATGCGCGGCCTGGGCCTGTTCCTGGCGCTCACTCTGGCGGTTCTGGTGCGGGAAACTGCTCGCCTGCTGGCGGCGGCTTGGATGGGATTGCAACTGCGAGCCATTCTGCTGCTGCCCATCGGCGGATTGTTCGCCTACGCCAATCCCGAGAGCCAGGAAAACGCCAACCAGGGCAGCGGACAGTTTGCCCTGGCGCTGGCCGGTCCGCTGGCCAACACGGCTACTGCGGTCATCCTGGCAGGCACGTTCCTGGGCGCGGGCGGCAATGTAAGGCTTCTCGATCATCCGTACATCACCTCCGCGTGGTTGTTGCGCAGCATGGTGTGGATGCAGATCGGCCTGGCGCTGCTGCACCTGGTGCCCGCCTATCCGCTGGACTGCGGCCGCCTTCTGCGAGGCAGCTTTGCCCGCCGCCACGGCATCAGCCCCACGGGCCGCGCCGCTGCAGGCCTGGGCCAGGTGCTGGCGTTGGCCGCCATGATTGGCGGCTGGTTGCTCCATAATCCCTGGCTGGTGGTGGCCGGATTCTTCATCATGATCGGCGCGCAGATTGAAGACCAGGGAGTTTTTTTCCAGACCGTGGTGGACACGGTGCGGATGCGCGAGGTGATGCTTACCGATTTCGCCACGCTCTCGCCCTCCGACACGCTGGCCGACGCGCTGGCGCGCTGCGTCCACTCGCTACAGGAGGATTTTCCGGTGGTGCGCGGCCTGCAACTAGTGGGCATCATCTCGCGGCAGCGCATTGTGGATGCGCTGCGCAGCGACGGAAACGGCTATGTGCAGTCGGTCATGTCACGTGCCTTCCAGGTGGCGCGACCCGAAGACACGCTGGGAGCCACCATTCGCCGCCTGACCGCAGGACGCGGCCTGGCGCTGATTCCGGTGACCGACAGCGGACGCGTGGTGGGCATTGTGAGCGTGCAGAACCTGATGAGCTCGATGTCGCTGCTGGCCGAGCAGCGACGCCTGGAGCGCGAGGAACCCCACTAAGCGCCCATGGCTGCCGACTCCGAAGCACCTCTTGCGCCCGGCCTCTACCTGGTGGCCACGCCCATCGGCAACCTGGGCGACATCACACTGCGCGCCCTCGATGTGCTGAAACGAGTGGACCGCATCGCCTGCGAAGATACGCGCCAGACGCAAAAGCTCCTGAATCACTTTGAGATCGCGACCCCCACCGTAAGCTGCCATCAGCACAACGAGCTGCAGCGTGCCGCCGAGTTGGTTGAGGCGCTCAAAGGCGGCGGCTGCATCGCCCTGGTCTCCGACGCCGGCATGCCGAGCATCAGCGACCCCGGAGGGTGGCTTACCGCTCAAGCCATTTCCGCCGGCGTGGCAGTCATTCCCATTCCCGGGGCCAACGCCGCGCTCAGCGCCCTTGTCGCCTCCGGTCTGCCCGCGGGCGAGTTCCTGTTCCTGGGTTTCCTGCCGGAGAAGGCCGGCGCCCGGCGCAGCAGGCTTGAAGAGCTGGCTGCCGAGGCCGAAAGTTCCGAGGCCGCCCGCACGCTCATCTTTTACGAAGCGCCGCACCGGATCCTGGCCACGCTCAAGGATCTGGGAGCGGTCTGGAGTCCGCATTTGCGCGTGGTGGCAGCGCGCGAGCTGACCAAGATTCATGAGGAGATTCTGCGCGGCACGGTGGCTGAAGTGGGACAAGAGATGGCAGGCCGCGACCGCATCCGGGGCGAGATCACATTGCTTGTCGAGTTGACGCCCCAAGTCCGCTCTCAGCGGGATGCGGCATCTGCGCCTGCGGCGCCGGAGAAGATTGCCGCCCGGTTGGCGCGGCTGCAGACGGAGCTGGACGTGGATGAGAAGGAAGCCCTGAAGCGCCTGGCGCGGGAACTGGGGCAATCAAAGAGCGAGCTTTATCGCGAGCTGCAAAGGGAGCGCGCGGCTGAGGCCCGGCGCCCGACCCGCGCCAAACAATCTGTGAAACAGAAATGACCTGGGCGATGGTGGCTGGATCGTCAAGCGATTCTCGAGCCCAAACTTCGGGATGCACCCGGCATCTTTTTCCGCGCCAGCATCGCTCCGCCGAGAAGCGGAAACAGATCTGCCGCCCCAACCTGCAACGGTCTCGCTCGGGCAAGAATCGGATACGGAGGTGCTTCATCTGTCACCGGCGCCACCGGGTGTTGCTGAATCCGATAAGGACACATCATAACCCTGGCCAGAAAGAACCATGGATACTGGGTTACCTCGATGGTCTTGAGCTCCACTGCGTTGAAGTGCGCGCTCACCCGTTTCAGAACCAGCCTGAGCGCGTTGGCGATGGCCTCCTGCGAAGTCGGGCCTACGCCGCTTCGCAGCAATCCGTCCTCAATCTTGATGAAGCTCCATCCGCGCGCCTGAATTTTTCTTTCGATCCGTCCGACGCCTCCGGTCCGGACAAACTCCCAGCCCTCGCAAAACTCATCGGTCGCCAGTCGCAGGTTAGTCGGCAATACAACCTGCGCGCGCAATAGGATGGTCAATTCTGCAATGGTACGCATGGTCGCTGCTCTCTCCGTTTCTCAGTGATTTAGCCGGGGCAGATTCCGGGGCGGTTTGGCGGGGCGGACTGGCGGCTCTCAGGAATCCGATTGGGACAGATTGGCGAACTGCGACGTTTCCTCGGCTCGGACCCATTGCAGAACCTCCACCGGAATCCGCTCCGCGGGCTGCATGACTGCGTAGTGAATCAAGCTTCCGCAATAGATGCAATCCGCTTCGTGGACCAGGCGGTTGGAACTGCCCAGAGCGAGGGAAAAAGTCCGCAGGCAATCCGGGCAGGAGATCGTTCCACAAGACTTTTCGCCATCGCGGCGCACGTCGGGCTGGACCCAGATGGGCTCTTGGGCGGTGGAAGGCTCGTCGGGAAGAAAAGGGACCACATGAGGCATGGCGGCCAATATCCTGAGCAGAGATTCGATGCTGGCGCCTTTTTGATAGAAGGCATCGGCGGCCACGCCGGAAGGAACCTCGCGACCGGAAAATGCGCCGCTCATAGCGACCGTATGCACCGATGGAAACCGAAGCCGGACCACGGAGAGCAACTCGAAGCCCGACATACCCGGCATGTTGAGGTCAGATAGAAGAATATCGGGGATCAACTGGCGCAGCTCAGCCAAAGCCGCGAACCCGCCTTCGGCGGATCGAACCTGGTACCCAACCTCAGTCAGTACCTGCGTCATCGACACTCGGATGGAAGGCTCATCCTCGACAATGAGAATGCTTGCTTTTGTATCGATCATTCCCCACCCCGCTTGGCGCTTCTTTCTCGGAACTAGACCGAGTGTCGCAGGAACGAAATCGTAATACTGCTCAATTTTGGACAAGCCCGATGGAATCCTGAAAACCGGTCTTGAAGCACTGGCTGGCCCGAATGGGTTCGCCGGAAATGCCGGAGCCGACTCAAGTTGCCTGGCTGCCTGTCTTGGCGCGGCAGCATGGCGGCGAGGCAGGAAATGGCGGTCCGCGATCTCATCTGTGATCGGCAGACGCGAATGAGAGTCTCGCTAATAGTAAAACTGGGGTAGGGCGGCCGCCTGGGTCTTTTCCTCCGCCCCGGCCCGTTGCAGAGCCGAGATCGGGGGCCGTTTGGCCGGCTGTACGATTCCGTAGGGAATGAGACTGTGGCAATAGATGCAATCAGCTTGGCGCAACAGATTGATGGAGTTGCCGATCAGCTGAGGAAAGGTCCGCAGGCATTCCGGGCAGGCAATCGTAACGCACGCCTCCCCTTCGTTCTTTGAGCCACCGCGCTGAATCCAGATCGGGGTCAAGGCTTCTGACGGTCGCTTGGGTACCCTCCGCTTGACCTTGGGCAGGCCTGCCAGCAACTTCAACAAGGAGCCCACGCTGCTGCCTTTCTGATAGAAGGCGTCAGCGGCCACGCCGGAAGGCGCTTCGTCGCCTGAAAACGCGCCGCTCATGGCAATCACCTGGATCGAGGGAAAGCGGCGGCGCACCACCGACAAGAGCTCGTGGCCCGACATGCCCGCCATCACCAGATCGGAAAGAAGGATGTCCGGGACTTCCTTCCGTATCTGAGCCAGCGCGGAGAATCCGTCTTCCGCGGATCGCACCTGATATCCAATCGCAGAAAGTACCTGCGACATCGATGCGCGAACCGACGGCTCGTCGTCTACGATGAGGAGTCTTGTTTGGGTTTCAGGCATCTCTCACCTCAGCAGGGGGATTGATTGAGGAATTGCTGCGAGTGTGGCCTTAAAAAGCCTTGGATGCTGGTCAATTTGATACAGGTTGCTTTGCGGCAATGAACTTTCGTTTACTCCGCTCAAATGCCGGAAATATCGCTCTGCGGCAGCACGTCGCCCGGCATTTGATCGTGCAGAATCACGTTTAACAGCGACCTGTGAACCCGGATGCGGCCGTTGTATTCGATCAGGCCCAGCTTGCGGAATCGGTTCATGAAGAAGCTGACCCGCGAGCGCGTAGTGCCGATCATCTCCGCCAGCGTCTCTTGCGAGATCTTGGGAATCAACGGTTCCGGCTCACCTGGCTTGCCGAACTCCGCCATCAACAACAGAATGCGGGCCAGGCGTCGTTCACTGGAGTTGAAAAGCTGATCCACCAGATCGGCCTGAATGCGCATGCTCCGCTGTAACAGAAACTTCAAAAACAGGTCGGAGAAGCTATGCTCCTCGTGCATCACGCGGATCATCTCATCCCGCCCGATCTTGAGCGCGGTGCAGGAGGTAATGGCAGTGGCCGTGGACAAACGAAGGCCAGCCACGGTGGCCAGCGCCCCTTCGCCCACAAATTCACCGGCCGGGACCAGCGTAAGAGTGGCTTCCTTGCCGGCTGCCGAAATAACGGTGACCTTGGCGCGGCCCTTTTGAAGATAGAAGACTGAGTCCGCCCGGTCGCCCTGTAAAAAGAAGTTCTGCTTGGGCGCCAACTGAACAATTCTTCGCCCCAGGCCGGCGCTCCTCAGGAACTCGGCGGGGTCGAATCTGGGCTTCGTAAGCTCAACCATCTAAAGGGCCTCTCCGCTTTGCGGTTCTCGCAGATCGAAACGAATCGTAGGGTGCAACTGGGGTCATTCTACAGCGGTTTTCCCATTGCTGCACCCCAAAATCACTGCCCTTCAGCGGCTTTTTCCTTCCCGGGGCTCGCGGCGCGGCGACTCGACTGCGACGCGGGGGTAGAAGAAAAAGGCGGCTGCGCGATGCGGCGAGCGCAGATTGATTGGGGAACCGCCCTCAGTCCGTTGAGAGTTGTTTACAACTCCACATGGCTAAACAGCGGAAAAGATTCGCGAATCGCAAACCATCGACGGAAGCCGGAGTCCTCAAGTGCCTGAAATTGCCCCCTCAAATGAGCACCCGATTAGGTCCACTGAGACCCGCATGCTGCCATAGCATCGCACCGGCCCAATTGAAAATCTGTGCTATTTTGCACACTTTTCGGAAGAAATTTCAGCTCTGGCGGCCCATCAGGCTCTCCGGTTTGCTTGAGCGGTGGGGGGTGAGCGGCGACGGCACATTGGCGCGAACTCCTGCAATTGTTTGCGGCGCGGAGGGGAACTCCGAAAAACTGGAACCCGCAACAGAGTCGGTAAGTCTCCATCTTTGCTGAGAGCCTTATTGCTCAGACTGCGCACAGGCAGCTTCTTTAACGTAAGACACACCTTGTGCGCCATATATGCGCAAACAGCAAATGACGCTGCGCATGGGTAGAAAAAAGGTGAAATCGAAATGAAGAAACTTATGACATTGGCGGCAATCCTCAGTCTGACGAGCATCGCCTGGGCCGGATCCAATCGCGAAGCGACCGACGATCGCCTGGATCATGCAGGCGCAGTGCTGCATGAGATTATGTCGGCGCCGGATAAAGGCATTCCCGAAGAGGTTCTGGAACATGCCAAGTGCGTCGCGGTGGTGCCTCACATGCTTAAGGGCGGCTTTGTGTTTGGCGCGGAAAACGGCAGAGGGGTAGCTACATGCCGCACCGAGCACGGCTGGAGCGCACCGGCGTTCTTCACCATTACCGGGGGAAGCTGGGGATTGCAGATCGGCCTCGAAGGGGTGGATCTGGTGATGATCATCCAGAACGACCGGGGCATGCAGCACTTGATCAACAGCAATTTTCAGTTGGGCGCGGATGCCTCCGCGGCAGCCGGACCGGTTGGGCGTCATGCTTCCGCCGATACCGACTGGAAGATGGATACCGAGGTCCTCACCTACTCGCGCGCCAAAGGCGCCTTTGCCGGAATCACGCTGACCGGCGCTGCAATTCGCCGCGACGACGATTCGACCGAGGCCATCTACGGGCATGATGTCTCCACGCGCCGCATTCTCACGGGAGAGGTAGCCGTACCAGATTCGGCACACTCGTTCCTTGACGCGGTCAGGGACGCAAAGGGACAGGCGGTTGCTTCCAACTAGTCAGTCGATTGTGTAAACTTGCGGACGCCCGGAAGGGCTTTTGACTTCCGGGCTGCCCGGGCTACCCGCGCTATAACTGAACGCGCCATGGAGAAACTATGCTCTGGACAATTTTCGTCATTCTTGTGGTTCTGTGGCTGCTCGGTTTCAGCCTTCATATCGGCGGCGGACTGATCCACATTCTGCTCGTCGTTGCGGTCGTGGTCTTGATCTTCAACCTGATCAGCGGACGTCGCGGTTTATAAAGCGCCCTGGGGCTCTGAAACGCTGGACCGCTTTAGCCTTTCCGGCCCTCTCGTCCCCCTGTTTTGCCCTTTGCCACAATCTCCCCAGCCGCCTCGATCCCCAGTCTGGGCTTATCCCCGATCGAAATCAGTGGTGCTCGGCCGGTTGCCAGGGGCTCGCGGGCTCAGCCTGCGCGTCTTCCCGGCCCTTTAAACGGTCGTACTCGTACACATCGCTGGTGGTTCCAAGCGCCTGGTTATAGAGGCTGATGGCGCCGGTAAGCTGCTTCAGCTCCTCGCTGAACAGGTGAATGGCTTGCAATTGGCTGGCCGAGGCGGGAAGCTCAAACTGGGACGTCTTGATGAATTTCTGGTAGCCCCGATCGAGCAGGCGCGCCACTTCGCCATGCACCAGCGCTCCCGGCTGCACGGCCAGGGCTGCCTCCGCGTTGCCATCGGCATTTTTGGCAGGGGTGCCCACCAGCACCGCCCCGGCCCCACCCTTGCTGACCAACATGCCCCCTGCGACTGCGGCAAAGGGTTGCACATCAAAGGAGTGGGCGCGCAGAATTTTGAGCGTCTGATCGAAGCTCGGATTGCGGGATTTTCGGGCCATGGTCGCTATCCTGTCAGCGAGGGTGTGGTTCGAGTTGTTCTAATAAACATCGGCTGCATCCGTGCCGACTCCATCCCCGCTTACCCAATCTCGCATAACGGAGCGCGCGCTGCAATTCTCAATGGAAGCGAACCGCACAGAAGCGAAACCCGGCTCCGCCTTGCCGGAGCGCATCGGCAACACTCCGCTGATCCGGCTTGAACAGCCGGTGCGCGGCCTTATGGGCATCACTTTGCTGGGCAAAGCGGAGTGGGCCAATCCTGGCGGCAGCGTTAAAGATCGCGCCGCCGCGGCCATGGTTCAGGATGCTCTTGACTGCGGCTTGCTGACGCCGGGCAAGACGCTGCTGGATGCCTCCAGCGGCAACACCGGCATCGCCCTGGCCATGCTGGGCGCGGCGATGGGCTTTCCGGTGACGCTGGCCATGCCCGCCAACGTTTCGCCGGAGCGAAAGCGGATTTTGCGCGCCTACGGGGCGGAGGTGGACTGGACCGACCCGGACCAGGGTTCGGACGGAGCCATTCGCCGCGCCCGCGCGCTGGCCGGCAACGATCCAACTCGCTTTTGCTACGTTGATCAGTATTCAAACGAAGCCAACTGGCTGGCGCACTACCGGACGACAGGCCCGGAGATCTGGGAGCAGACCGGCGGCCAGGTCACGCACTTTGTGGCCGGCCTGGGAACCAGCGGCACCTTCATGGGCACGGTGCGGCGGCTGAGAGAACTGAACCCGGCCATTCAGGCCATCAGCTTCCAGCCGAACTCGGCCTTTCATGGCCTGGAAGGGCTCAAGCACATGGGCACATCCATTGTGCCGGCCATCTACGATCCCCGCCTGGCCGACCGCGATCTGGAAATTGAAACCGAGGCCGCCTACGCAATGGCCAAACAGTTGGCGCGCCGGGATGGCTTGCTGGTGGGCATCTCGGCGGCCGCGGCGGTTGTGGCCTGCGTAAAGATTGCGCGGGAAGAGGCAGCTGCCGGTCGTAGCGCAGTGATCGTCACCGTGTTGCCGGACTCGGCCGACAAATATCTGTCCGAACGATTCTGGGAGGAAGCGTGAGCGTTCTGTGCCTCTCCCGCGCGGTTTACAGCCAGCTCCGTGCCCATGGCGAGGAGACCTGGCCGCATGAATGCTGTGGCGTGCTGCTGGGCCGGCCTTATTCGGTCTCCGAGACTTCGGTTGCGGGGCGGGACGGCTGGCGTGTCGAGACGGCGGTGCGCGCTGGAAACACCCGCACCGACTCAGCCCACAACCGCTACAGCATTGCACCCGTGGAACTGGTGAAGATCGAGCGCCAGGCGCGGGGTCAGGGCCTCAGCATCGCCGGTTTCTACCACTCCCACCCCGATCACCCCGCGCAATGGTCGGCCACCGACTTTGCCGAAGCCCACTGGCTCGGTTGCTGCTATGTCATCACCAGTGTCGTTCAGGGCAAGGCCACGGTCACTCACTCCTTCCTGCTGGCCGGCGCCAGCGAAGAAAACAAGAATTTCGAACCACAAACGATTCGGGTAGAGGATGAATGCATCGACCCGGATGGAGATGAATCGGACCGCAACCGACTTTGAGAAGTCTCCGGACCGATGCCAGATTGGCTCGCGGGCGACGAGTAAAAGCAAAAATCCTGGGCCAATTTCCCGCCATCGCCGCGAAAATTCTTTACACCCGGGCATACCAGGCGGCATAATCGCCGAGACTTAGAACGCCCGCACGCCCCCGCCGTCTCTTCCCCCTCAAACGCGAGCGCACTCTGAGCAAATCAAGGAGGAACGCGTATATGAACACCCTCAAGCCCATTCTGTTGGGATTGTCTCTCGCGGTCGCCGGTAGTGCGGTGGCCGCGGCGCAGGAAACCGCAACGATACCCAAGGTGTTGCAGATCACCCGTGAATACACCAAGCCTTACAAAGACGGCATGGCGCACGACAAAACAGAGAGCGCCTTTGTCGCCGCGATGACGCGAGCCAAGTTCCCTGCTTACTATGTGGGCCTGCATTCGCTTACCGGCAAGGCGCGGGCCTTATTCCTCACCCAGTATGCCTCGTTTGCGGACTGGGAAGCGGACAATAAAATTGTCGATACCCACCCCGCTCTTGCCGGCGAGTTGGAGCGCGCAGGCATTGCGGATGGCGAGCTGCTGGATGAGGTGGACTCGGCGGTCTACCTATTCAGCCCCGAGCTGAGCTACCACCCGCACGCAGACATATCCCACGCCCGTTATATGGAGGTCTATGTCTTCAAGGTTCGCGCCGGCCACGGTCATGAATGGGATCAACTTGCGAAGATGGTTAAGGAAGGGCACGAGAAGGCCGGAGATAGCGCGCACTGGGCGATGTTCGAGGCTGCCTACGGAACCGAAGACGGCACCTACATTGCGCTCAGCGCGCATAATTCCATGGCGGATATCGATACCGGTTTTGCCGAAGACAAAAAGTTCCACGATGCAATGGGCGAAGAGGGCATGAAGAACCTCGATAAGCTCTTCGGCGAGACGGTGGAAACCTCGCACACGGAGTTGTTCTCCATCAATCCCAAACAGAGCTATGTCAGCCCAGATTGGATCAAGGCCGATCCTGATTTCTGGAAGCCGAAGCCCGCCTCAGAAGAAAAGAAAGCCAATCCGTAATTGGATCCTGACCACGCTCAACGGCTCAATTCCGGGCATCTCACCAACGGCTCCGCCATCCCTGGAGCCGTTTCTTTCCCTCGTCCCGATCGAAGAAGATGCAGCATCACTCAAAATAGGTTGGAAGGCATTTCGGATCACGCGAATGCTCCGGCTCCGCTGAATCCCTCAGCCTTTGTGAACCAGTGCATTTTTTGAAATCCGTTCGCTACCCTTCCTCATCTATAAAGTGCAGGCAGAGGAACCCCCTACGCATGACCATCTTCATCCCTACTCCGTTGCGCCTCTACGCCGCCGGCCAAAATGCCGTCGAGGTGGATGCCGCTACCATCGCCGGCGCCCTCGAAGGACTCATGCAGACTTATCCCGATTTGCGCAACCAACTGGTCACCGGCGAGGGCAAGCTGCGCGCGTTTGTTAACCTGTATCTGAACGACGAGGATGTGCGTTACCTGCCCGCGAAGGAGGCGACGCCCGTCACACGCGCCGACACGCTCACCATCATTCCCTCCATCGCCGGGGGCTAGCCCCTTCCAACGCGGCCGTCTCGGCCCGGAACAACGCATGATGCGAAATGCAATCTTCGCGATCTCACTTGCCATCGCATTGCCGGCGCCTGCCCAGCGGATCACGCCTGCCGCGCCCGGCGTCACGCGATTCACCGACCCCAAAACTCGGGTCAGCTTTGCCTATCCTTCTACCTGGACTCTGGCCAAGAATCAGCCCTTCATGTTCCCGCTTGCCATTTCGCTTCCTCTTGCTTCCCCCGCGAGACAACTGCGGAACCTGGTCTTTACGGTGTCCGTTCCCGGCGTCCCATCCTGGCCCAGGACCATATTTTCCGGCGTTGAGTTTGGATACGACGTACGCCAGATGGCCTCCGCCGGAGCCTGCAGGAAACTCGCTCTGGCAGAGGATAGCCGTGACACCAAGATCGACCCACTCACTCTCCACAGCATTCCGTATTGGCATGGGAAGGCGGGGGACGGCGGCATGAGCCAATCCATCTCCGACGACATCTACACCACTTTCATCGGAGCGCCCACCGGCGGCTCCTGCCTGCTCTTCGACTTCGCTGTCTACTCGTCACTCATGCCTGGCGAAACGCGGCCGCGCGATTTGAGCCCGCGAGAACGCGCCATCCTGTACCACGCTATGCTGAACATCCTATCGTCGGTCCGCATTCCGGCGCCAACCCGATAGACTGAAACCTACTGGAGATATTCGATCCATGCCCGCCACGACTGAACCGACCGCACTTCCCGAATTAACTACCGACGACCTCTCCCGCTACTCGCGCCACCTGATCCTGCCCGAGGTGGGCATGGAGGGCCAGCAAAAGCTGAAAGCCGCGCGGGTGCTCTGCGTGGGCACCGGCGGACTGGGCTCGCCACTGGCCTTGTATCTAACCGCGGCCGGCATCGGGACCCTTGGACTCGTAGACTTCGACGTGGTCGACTCCAGCAACCTGCAGCGCCAGATCATTCACTCCACCAAAGACATCGGCCGCAAGAAGCTCGACTCCGCCGAGGAGAAGCTGACCGCCTTGAATCCGGCTATCCGGATTGTGAAGCACGACACCATGCTTTCCAGCGCCAACGCCCTCGACATCCTCAAGGACTACGACATCGTGGCCGACGGCACAGACAACTTTCCCACCCGCTACCTGGTCAACGATGCCTGCGTCCTGCTCGGCAAGCCCAACGCCTACGGGTCCATCTTTCGCTTCGAAGGCCAGGCCAGCGTGTTTGCTACCGAGCAGGGCCCCTGCTATCGGTGCCTCTATCCCGAGCCGCCCCCGCCCGGCCTGGTGCCCAGTTGCGCCGAGGGCGGAGTCCTTGGCATTCTGCCTGGCATAGTCGGCGTGATCCAGGCCACGGAGGTTATCAAGCTGATTCTCGGCAAAGGCGAAACGCTCATCGGCCGCCTGCTGCTGGTGGACGCGCTCAACATGCGCTTCCGCGAGCTCAAGCTGCGCAAGAATCCTGAGTGCCCGGTGTGCGGCGACAATCCCACCGTGACCGAGCTGATCGACTACCAGCATTTCTGCGGCATCGTGCCCGAAACGGCACCAGAAACCGGTGAAGGAAAAATCGTGAAGAATGGAATCCCGCAATTGAGCGTGAAAGGGCTGAAGCAGCGGATCGATGCAGGCGAAGATGTGTTCATTCTCGACGTGCGCGAACCCTACGAGTACCAGATCGCGCAGATCGGCGGAACGCTGATTCCGCAGAACGAAGTGCCCAATCGGCTGGCCGAGATCGACCGCGACCGCGAGATCGTGGTCCAGTGCCGCAGCGGCGCGCGCTCGCAGCGCATCGCCGAGTACCTCAAGCAGGCCGGCTATCCCAAGGTCGTCAACCTCGCCGGCGGCATCCTCGCCTGGAGCGACGAGATCGATCCCAAAGTGCAAAAGTACTGAGGGGGTAGACCGCACGCAGCGAAGGAGAAGCCATGATCAAGGTCAGCATTCTTTATCCCAACAAGCCCGCCAGCCACTTCGACGCCGATTACTACGTCAATGTGCATATGCCACTGGCCATCAAGCTGCTTGGCCCGGCTCTCAAGGGCGTGACGACGGAGATCGGCATCGCGGGTGGAGCGCCGGGGCAGCCGCCGCCGTTTGCGGCCATCGCCACAATCACGTGCGATTCGGTGCAGTCCTTCAGTGAATCTTTTGCGCCTCACAGCACCGAACTCATGGCCGATATCCCCAACTACACGGATATCGAACCGGTCATCCAGATCAGCGAGATTAGAATTTCCCAGTAGCGGATCGCGGCGGCAGTAGAATCGCCCTCAATGCGTCATCTCCAAGGGCCGCGGCGGCTCTGTACTCTTGCCATTTTCTTCCAGCTTGCCAAAAATCATTTTGCCGCTGGCGGTCTGCAGCACACTGGTTACGGAAATCTCGACAGGCTTACCAATCATGCGCCGCGCGTGATCCACCACCACCATGGTGCCGTCGTCCAGATACCCAACGCCCTGGTTGTACTCCTTGCCTTCTTTCAGGATGAGCACGTTCATCTTCTCGCCGGGCAGCACCACCGGCTTGAGCGCGTTGGCCAGGTCGTTGATGTTCAGCACCTCCACGTGGTGCAGATGGGCCACCTTGTTCAGATTGAAGTCGTTGGTCACCACTTTGGCCTCCCACTTCTTGGCCAGCTCCAGCAGCTTCAGATCCACTTCGCGGATGGATGGGAAGTCGTCGGGAACAATCTGCACCTGAATGTTGGTGTTGGACTGCATGCGTTGCAGCATGTCCAGCCCGCGCCGGCCCCTTTGGCGCTTGGAAGCGTCGGTCGAGTCGGCCACAGTCTGCAACTCGCGCAGAACAAACTCCGGCACCACCATCATGCCGTCGATGAAGCCCGCCTCGGCGATATCGGCGATGCGCCCGTCGATGATCACGCTGGTGTCCAGCACCTTGGCGGTGTGGCGCAAAGGCTTCTCGCCACTGAAGATTGCGCCCAGCGCCGCCGGGTTCAGCAGGTCGCCTTTGTTTGCCCCCACCAGCAGCCCCACATAGGTCATAAGCAGCAGCACAAAGATTTGCAGTACCGCCGAAGTGGCCGCTGGCAGCGGCGCCGAGCGCAGCACCAGGCAGAACAAGGCCGCACCGAAGATGCCCAGCACGCTGCCCGCGACCGCGCCAATCAGCCGCCGCAGGCTGAGCGCCCGCACGCGCAACTCAAAGACGATGACCGCGCCGGCTGCCGCTGCGCCCGCGCCCGCGCTCACTCCTCCTGCCAGGCCGAAGGGATGAAGGAAATAGCAAACTCCGGCAAGAAGAGCAACAAAAAGAAGGCGAATCAGAACAATATCCATGAGAGCCAACCCCCGCTGGAACGAAGGAAAATGCTCCAGCCTGGCACAATTGGCGAGTATGGGCACTCTTGCGTAGAGTCGTCAAGGGAAGAATATTTCAGGCCATGGAGCCTGCATTCCGGGGCGCAAGGATGAAAAGGCTTTCAGCTTGAGTATCCCGGCAAGATTCAGGCTGTTTTTACGAAGCGACAGCCAACTCAGCTGGCGCCAGACGCAGCGCGCCCTTGCGGGGACCACGCTTGCGCGCGCTCATCACCTTGATGCGCTCCAGCAACTCCTGTGCCGAGCAATTCTTCTTGGCCAGCAGCGCGTCGGCGGCGTGCATCTCGCCGCCCATTTTCTGCGGATCGCCCAGCAGAATCATAGGCACATGGGACGCAATCTGCTTGAGCCGGTTCACTAGCTGGTACCCATCCATCTGCGGCATTGCATAATCGGCCAGCACCAGGTCTACCTGGGTCCCCGCAAATAAGCCGATCGCCTCCTGCCCGGTGCAGGCCGATACTACACGGTATCCGTTGGTTGCCAGCATGAACTTGAGTACGGAAAGCTCTTGTTCGTTATCGTCTACGCAGAGGATGACTTTCTTTGGCCGCATGATGGGTAAGGACTCCTTCTTTCAATTTCCTTGATTGAATGATGGCCCGCCGGGCAACACGCCGCCCCTGCCCGCTCTATTGGCTGGCTGGCGTAATGGATTGCCGGGTAAGGCGACCGTGGGCGAACATGCCGGATCCTGGTTGATCTTGCGCCTGATCGGCTTTGCGGGGGGCTGAGGCCAAAGGGGGTGGACGCAGCGTTCACGCGCAGCAGCATCGGACAATTCGATTACCCAGAAACCTGACCGTCGCTCGAGATCAGGGTGCTCAAAAGGCCATGGCCAAGACCGGCAAAGGTGCCGGTTAAAGTTTCCTTCAATTACTAAAGTTGTTGCATTGGTGCCAACAGTACGGGAGGTGGCGGTCCGTGAAAAGAGGGAAAGACAGGCGAAACCTCGCTTGAAAATCAATATGAAACAAACATGAATTCGCTAGCGTGAACCATTTCCGTTAGTTGCATGGCGGTGAACCTGTTGAAAGCGTGTGCATCACGGCAGGAAAAGCTGTCCTTGTGCAACAAGAACGGTGCTCCCCGCCACACGTACATCGGTGACCCTCGCCGATTCTGTTCCCTTGTGCTCATTGCGTATGTTTGCTGACAAAAATATTTCGCTAGGTCGGCCCATCTCGATGCCCTGGTGTAGAGCGATGCGCTGGCCCGGCGCCACAGCGCCACGCATGACCAGGTAGCTGATGGCGCAACCGGCCGCCGAGCCCGTGGCCGGATCCTCGCCGCCATTGAATTGCATTCGGGCGCGCCACAGGGGCGCTGCGCCGCTGACCCGAACCGCAGGGGCAAGCACGTAAAACCACCTTCCTCCGCGCGCACGGAGCCATGCCGTGGCCTCTTGTTGATTCACCTTGAGACGAGCCAGTGAATCGTCGCAAGCGAGCGCAACAACCGCGAAAGCGGTGCCGGTTGAAACGATTTGCGGCGGCAGGCCGGGATCTAAATCTTCCAGAGCCAGACCCGTCAGTCGCGCGACCTCGCTACGGTCGAGCTCCGCGCCAAACTCCGGGTCCCGCTGTGTCATCTCGCCGAACAAGCTTCCAGAAGAAAAGCACACCGGCACCGGGCCCACGTTGAGGGCCAGAGTCACGGTGTCCCCGCGCAGCGTCTCCGGAGTGCTCAGCTTCAACACGCTGGCCGTTCCCAGCGTCGGATGCCCGGCAAAGGGAAGCTCCTCCTGGGTGGTGAAGATGCGCACACGCACGCCTTCCTCCTGCTCCACAGCGGCGGGTCTGCGCTCCACAAATGTAGTCTCAGAGAGATTGAACTCGCGCGCAATCGCCTGCATGCGCTCGGTGCTCAGCCCCACCGTGTTCATTACCACGGCCAGCGGGTTTCCTTCGAGCGCCGTCGTGGTGAAAACATCCACGATGAAGTAATCCAGTACCATCTGTTTCCGCCTAGGCATCGCTTGACATGCCTTCGTTCAGGCTCTAGTCTACGGGTATCCGGTGAGCGCCAGCTTGGTGATTGTGCTCATGCGGCAAAGGATCATATGGCCCACTTCTCCACCCCCGTAATGTGTCGCTGCTGTCAGGGCTGCCGCGCTGCGCGGGCGTGTGCGCTGGGCTAGATTCCGAAACCAGGAATCCTCCAGACTACCCACCCGCTATCAGGCGCGGTGGGTTTTGCATTTCAGTAATCGGGTTTCAAAAAGCATCGGTGGCGAAGTGGCTAACGCGCAGGTCTGCAAAACCTGTATACGCGGGTTCGATCCCCGCCCGGTGCTCCAGATTTTGACCAAACATAAAGGGCCGCGCCTCATAAAAGGAGGCAGCGGCCTTTTCGATTGCGTATGGGTTGCACAAGCCATGGAATCTCGGCACAGCCTCGCTCACTTTGTATCGCGGGTCACGCGGATACAGTCTTTCTGGAAATGCCACAAATAGCCCTGCTCTCCCTTCCGCTTTGACAATTGCAATCGACAAGCTAAGCTCAAACCCAATAGCTCAGGAGTCCCGAATGCACCCACGCATAGCTCGCTTCACGATCGCGGCCACCCTCCTGCCCGGCATGGTTGCCCATGGTCAGACCATGTCTCTTCCCCCTGCGAATCCGCCCGCCGCCGCGCCTGCCCGGCGGCCAAGTGGCCCACCGTGGATGGCACGACCGTCCTTCCCAATTTCCGCTTCGGCACCGGCGAGACGCTGCCGCAACTCAAGCTCCACTACCTCACCCTCGGCACGCCGCAACGCAACGCTGCCGGCCACGTCAATAACGCCGTCCTCCTGCTGCATGGCACCGGCGGCAATGCGCACTCGCTGTTGAATCCCGTTTTCTCCGATGTGCTGTTCGGCCCCGGCCAGGGGCAGGACATTACGAAATACTTCATAATCCTGCCCGACGACATCGGCCACGGCCAGAGCTCCAAGCCCTCTGACGGGTTGCATGCTCACTTCCCCGCCTACGATTACGACGACATGGTGCGCAGCCAGCGCATGATGCTCGATGACATGAAGATCGACCATCTTCGCCTCATCCTTGGCACCTCCATGGGCTGCATGCAGACGTTCGTGTGGGGAGAGACCTATCCAGGCTTTGCCGATGCCCTGGCGCCCTTCGCGTGTCTGCCGGTTCCAATTGCCGGGCGCAATCGCATGATGCGGTACATGGCCATCCAGGCCATCAAGCTGGATCCCGCGTGGATGGGAGGCGAATACAAGACCGAGCCGATGCCGGGGCTGCGCAACGCCAATGAATTGCTTCTGGTGATGGGGTCGAGCCCGCTGCAAATGCAAAAGCAGGCGCCCACCCGCAAGCTCGCCGAGACGTATGTGGACCGGTATCTGGCGCGCACCCTGACCGCAACGGACGCCAACGATATGATCTTCTATCTCGACGCCAGCCGCAACTACGATCCCAGCCCGCACCTCGACCAAATCACCACGCCGGTGCTGTGGATCAACTCCGCGGACGACTACATCAACCCGCCCGAGCTGGGAATTGCCGAACAACAAGTTAAGCGCATGCCAAATGCACACTTTATTCTCATCCCCATCTCCGACACCACACGCGGCCACGGAACGCATACCGTTGCGGCAGTTTGGAAGGACTACCTGATCGAATTCCTGCACGCCACCGAGCCCTAACCGTAGCAGGATCGGCAGTCTCGCGCCGCAAGACCTAGACTCGCGCTGCCTCTATACTGAATGTGTGACACCGCCAGGCATCGAAGTTCCACCAACGTCGAGCTATTGGGTTGGACTCACAGGCATGTATGGCCGCTTCCTCGCGTGGCTGATGCGCCGCCTGCCCAATGAACGGCAGCGGCTGCTGACGGTCACCATTGTGGCAGGTGGACTGGGCGGCCTGGCCGCCGTGGCCTTTCACAAGAGCATCTTTTGGGCCGAGGCGATGTTCATCGATCGCGCCAACGCCGCGCCCGGCCATAGCTGGATATGGTGGACCATTCTTACGCCGGGCCTCGGCGGACTATTTGCCGGCGTGGGCCTCACTTACTTTGCCCCTGCCGCCGCGGGCAGCGGCATTCCCCAGGTCAAGACGGCTTTTGCGCTGCGCAACGGGTACGTCACGGTGCGGGAGACGATCGGCAAATTTGTGATTTGCGCCACGCAGATCGGCTCCGGCGCCTCGCTGGGCCTTGAGGGCCCCACCGTGCAGATTTGCGCCGGCGTCAGCAGCATGCTGGCCCGCGCGGTCCGGCTCAGCCCACAGAACAGCCGCCGCATGGCCTCGGTTGGCATGGCGGCCGGCATCGCCGCCGCTTTCAACGCGCCCATCGCCGCCGTTACCTTCACCATTGAGGAGCTGGTCGGCGACCTCGACCAGACCATGCTGACCGGCGTCATTGTGGCCGCGGCCCTGGCCGCAGTGGTGGAGCATTCCATCCTGGGCGCAACCCCGGTCTTTCACATCCAGCGCGCCTACACTTTTACGAACGCCTCGTCACTTGTTTGGTATGCGCTGCTCGGCCTGCTGGCGGCTGTTGTCTCCGTCACGTTCACTGACTCGTTGCTCGGCCTGCGCGCCCGATTCAAACGCATCACCGGAGTTCCCCGCTGGGTGCATCCGGCCATCGGCGGACTGGCCACGGGCGCTATGGCCGCGCTCGCGCTCTACTTCTTCCACCTCAACGGCATTGCCGGCGATCCCTACAAGACTCTTACGTTGGCGCTCACCGGAACGGTGCCGGTGCTGGTCATGATTTCGTTCTGCGTGCTCAAGCTTGCGGCCACTGTCTGCTCTTACGCAAGCGGCGGCTCGGGAGGCATCTTTGCCCCGTCGCTGTTCATGGGCGCCATGCTCGGCGGCGCGGTCGGCTACCTCGACGTGACCGTCTTTCACCACTCATCTGAAGCCATCGGCGCCTTTGCTGTGGTCGGCATGGGCGCGGTTTTTGCGGGCATCGTTCGCGCGCCCATGACTTCCATTCTCATCGTCTTTGAGATGACCGGCGGTTACGGCCTGGTGTTGCCTTTGATGATTGCCAACATGACCGCCTTCGCGCTGGCCCGTTACTGGCGTCAGATTCCCATCTACGAAGCGCTGCTCGCGCAGGACGGCATCCACCTGCCCCACGGGATCAGCCCGCTTGACCCGCCCGAAGACGTGGAGCCGCCCGCGGAAGCGTTCATTGAAGACGATGCAACTTCGTAGCGGAACTGCTGCTATCGTCAGAATGAATGGCGCTTCTGTTAGTTCCAGATTCGGGTACTAACTCGCCTCTTACCGCGTCCCGGGTTCAACGTTGTAGAGGAAGTAGGCCCGCAATTCCAGGTACGGGCCATGAAAATCCTTGGGCAGCGGCGGGTAGTTGGAGCCCGTGAGCGCGCCCCATGCCGCCCGATCCAGAGCGGTGTCGCCGGAGCGACCTTCCAGCACCAGGCTGCCATCCATGAGCCGCCCGTTGGGCAGCACTTTGAACCGAACCGCCACAATGCCCGACTTGTTGATTGGCGGGTTGACCTCGTCCGGGATCAACGGGTCCCAGGTGTTCTGGGTCTCGTGGTGCCAACGCTGAATCCAGTTGCTGAAGTCCACGCCCTGCATGTCGGACAAAACGTCCAAGCCTCCGGTGCCGGCACCGGGATGACGAGCCAGCCCGCCCGGGCCGAGGTTGCCCACGCTACCCTGTCCGGGGTTTCGCGAGGCGCCCTTCATGGCATCCCGCAACTGATCGGCCGGATTCTGCGAGCCCATGGCAAAGTTGGGCCGAGCCGGTACCGCTGCCGGGCGCGGCGCCTCCACCTGCGACTGCTGGGTTGGCGGAATGGGCTGCGCAACCGGCGGTGGAGTAGGCGTGGGCGGAACGGGCGCAGGCACAGGAGCCGGCGGAGCGGGCGGCGTAGCCTTGTTCATCGCTTCCAGCGTCTTCTTGTCGATGACTGTCGGCTTTTGAGGAACCGTCTTGATCGCCGCTTTGGGCTGGACTTCACGCAAGGCGTCCGGGGGCAGGTCAAGGTATTGCAGGTCCTTGCGATTCTTGATTGCCTCAATCGGGTCGATTACCTGCGGCACCTTGAAGACATACTTGGGAATCCATGTGAAGGCGGAGAGCAGCGCCAGGTGGATGAGAATCGCAATCCAGAATCCCTCGCGCAGCCGAGCCCAGCGCCGCTCGTCCTCGAGCTCGCTGATCATCTCCAGCAGTTCGTGGGTGTCGTAGTCTACCCAGCGCGAGCCTCGGACCACCGGCGATTCCGGCTCGATTTCAGTCGAAGGCTCGCGCGATTCTTCGCCTGTCGCCTGAGTCGCCGGCGATGGGTCCTGGTCGCTTGGGTGTAAATCTGGACTGCCCAGCACCGCGCGGCCGGGCTGCTTGCGGGCGTCGGTCGGTGAGTTGGGCTCGTTCACATTGGTTGGGGTTTCGCTGGGGGGCATTCGTTCCGCACGAGCCATTCTGAGCGCACTCAGCCATCGGCTCCGTGTCGAGTCCTTTCTATCTATTCTCTCATTCGTTCTGCCATCTGGGCCGAATCCACGCGCAACGCGCCGCCCCGTACAATGGGTTCTGATAGTTAAGACGGTTTACCGGTCGGAAGGGGACCCGTTTGAAGTCGTTTCTCGCCCGAATCCTGGCCAAGTTGAACCTCGTGCTCCTGCCGTTTCTCGCCAAGTTCGGCATCTGGGGCCTAGGCGCGCTCGCGCTGCTCGATTCTTCGTCCCTTCCGGTCCCCATGGACGCCTTTCTGGCCTTGGCAGTCTGGAATGACAAGAGCCGCTTCTGGCTCTATTGCCTGGCAGCTGCCGCGGGGTCCGCGATCGGCGGCCTGCTTCCTTATGGGCTGGGCCGCGCGGGCGGCGAACTCTTCCTGCTCAAGCGCGTAGACCGCCCGCGCTTCGAACGGATGCGCCTCCGTTTTGAGAAACAGGAATTCCTGGCCATGATGATTCCTTCCATGCTGCCGCCGCCCACTCCATGGAAGGCCTTTGTCTTTGCCGCCGGCGTGTTCGAGATGAGGGTCGCGCCCTTTATGCTGGCCGTATTCTGCGGCCGCATGGTCCGCTGGCTCCTCTTGTCGCTGCTGGTGCTCAAACTGGGCCCCGGCGCAGTCCAGGTAGTGGCGCATCACGCCCTTCCCTTGGTGGCGATCGTGGGCGGCCTCGCATTGATTGGCTTTACCTGGTGGTGGATGCGAAGAAAGCGCGCGGGCAAATCGCTGGAAGACTAAAGCGCTCTCGCAAGCTGGTTCAGTCCATCAGCTTTTTGATTTCCGCAAGGTCGAAGCGGCACACGCTGCCCGGAAGATCGAAAGCCTCAGCAGGCAGCGGCTCCAGGCTTCCTGCGTCTGTTTATTTCCCGGCCAGCGCTTCCTGCCCTTGCGCCGCATTCAACCGCCGAACCAGCACGGGAACCCCAAAGGCCAAGCCAGCTACGATTGCGGTGGAGAGCAGATCGTTGCGATAAAACGGCAGCGCGGCCACATAGCAGTCGCGGAGTCCGGCCAGCGTGTGCTGATACATAGTGCTGCCAACCCACACCGGATAGTTGGAAAGCACGAAGAACGAAGTGGGCCCCAGCAACACACCCGCCGACACGCGCACAATCGTAGTCTTGCTGTGAAGCAGAATCTGGCCCAGCACCATGGCCATCAGGTACCACGCCCATGTAATCGAATAGCTCTGCCAGCGAAAGCTATAGTGGTAGGCATAGACGGTCAGGTAATAGTCCGTGGCCATCAACACCACCAGCGGAGCCAGCATCTCCCGCCAGGAGCGCCGCGCGCCAAAGTAGAGCAGGGCACCGCCGACGGCCGTAAAGTTGAACCACTCGGGATGGGGCGCCGCCGAAAGAACCAGGCGGCTCAGGATGGCAATCAGAATCAGCACATAAGCGAACATAAATACCTCAATCTTCTTGTTTCCTGGGTCATTTCCCAGCGGAAGTAAAGCTTTTTCGAGAGGCGGCGATGCTCTTTCCATTCTGGGGTCCACGCGCCGCCGGGTCAACCCGAATCGTTTCACCCTGTAAATAATTATTTCAGCCCCAAGCAAAACCGCCTACTTCTGCTCCCGCCCGTTCATTGCCTCTCCCGCATCGTCGTGCCCGTCCACGATATAAACCCACCCACTCAGCAGGGACTGCCCGGTCGCCCTTCCCGAGCCCAGATAGGAGTAGTCAAACCGCAGATCCGTAAACTCCACGGTCGTCCATTGGCGGTCACGCGGCGATCGTGGCGGGTCCATCCCGGCCACCGGCACCTTGCCCACATCCCGCACCACGGCCCACGTCCCCCAATCCAGATACACCCGCCCCAGCGGAGTGCGTTTGGCCGCCTCGGTGGCGGGCGTCTCCGGCGGCATGTAAATCACGTCAGTCTGCGGGTCGCTGTCGATCTCGCCCGTGCGGGTGTTGACCTCGGCGGTCTGCCAGTAATGCGCGGTCTCCAGAATCGCGTGCCAGCGAAATGGATTCACCGGATAGGGTTCCGCGGCCATCCGCTTCACCTGGGCCGTGGCAACCTGCGTCTGTTCAAGCAGCGCCAGGGCATGCGCGTGCTCCGCCCACCGTACGCCCCACACCACAACCATGCCGCTCAACGCAAAAATCGCCCAGCCCCGTCCGCGAAACGGCTTGCCACGCGCGCCAATCTCGCTATCCGTCAACCCCAGCAGCCACGGCATCACAAGCGCCAGTCCCAGCAAAGCCCACAGCACCGGCTCGGCGATAAACACAAAACTCCCAGCATACCAACGCGGGTTGAACGGAAAGAAAGGCCGCAACCCATAGTTGTTGGTCCAGTCCAGCAGCAGATGGCTCAGCGCGGTAATCAGCGCGGTGATATAGAGCCATCCCCAATGCACGGCCTGCGGCAGCCTCGGCTGCGGAGCGCCGGGGTAAAGCTTCTGCAACGGCGCGGCCGCCATCCTGCGCCGCCTTCGCGCTCGCACCCAGCGATCGAACAGCCACACTGCGCCCACCACCACCCCCGCCACCACCGGCGCTGCGATGAAGGTATGCGTAATGCCGCGATGGTGCTTAAGTTCCTCGACCGGACCGGCAAACGACCAGAACACGTCCACGTCTGCAGCCTCGGCAGCGAGCACCGCTGCCAGCGTGGCATAGGCCGTCTTGCGGTTCAAACCCGCCCGGCCAATACATGCTCCGGTTAGAATGTGCGTGATGGGCTCCATAGCGTTCCGCCAACCATACTACCCTGCGGATCGGCCCCCTATAATTCACCCCATGGGCGATCGAGCGAACACCCATTCGGATCAAGCCAAACGCGCGGCGGAACTCCGCGACGAACTGCGCCGCCACGAGCATCTGTACTACGTTCTGGACGTGCCGGAGATCAGCGACGCCCAATACGATGCGCTCATCAACGAGCTCAAGCGCATCGAGGCTGCGCATCCCGACCTGCTCTCCGCGGACTCGCCCACCCAGCGCGTGGGCGGCAAGCCGGCCGATGGCTTCAAAAAAGTGCGCCACTCACGGCCCATGCTCAGCCTGGATAACGCTTACTCCGGCGAAGAGCTTGCCGACTGGGATCGGCGCGTGCGCGAGCTGGCCGGCAGCCTGCCTGTGGAGTACACCACTGAACTGAAGCTGGACGGCCTGAGCGTGGCCCTGCGCTACGAATCGGCGGAAAAGGGCGGTTCGCGCCTGACCACCGGCATCACCCGCGGCGACGGGCAAATCGGCGAAGACGTGACCACGAGTATCCGCACCATTCGCAGCGTGCCGCTCACCATCTCTGCGGAAACCCTCAGAAAGGCGCGTCTGCCGCAGGGATTTGAAGTGCGCGGGGAAGTGGTGATGCCCGAGGCAGCGTTTCTGCGCCTCAATGAGGAACGCGAACAGCAGGGCCTACCGCCCGCGGTGAATCCCCGCAACGCCGCTGCCGGCACGCTGCGCACACTGGAACCGAGCATTGTCGCCAATCGCCGCCTCGCCTTTTACGCCTACTTCCTGCTGGTCGAGGGCGAGTACTGGCCGCAGGGGCAGGCCGCCACGCTCGATGCCCTCACCACGCTCGGCTTCCGCGTGAATCCCCATCGCGGGCGGGTCGAATCCGTGGACGACATGATGCGTTTCATCGACGCTGCCGAAGCCAAACGCGCCACACTCGGCTACGAGATCGACGGAGTGGTCCTCAAGGTTGACTCCCACGCCACGCAACTGCGCCTCGGCTACACAGGCCGCGCACCCCGCTGGGCCATTGCCTACAAGTTCACTGCCAAGTCGGGCATAACCCAGGTGCGCGCCATCAGCGTGAACGTGGGCCGCACGGGAAAGCTCACGCCGGTCGCCGAACTGACGCCGGTCTTCATCGGCGGCACCACCGTCAGCCGAGCCACGCTGCATAATGCCGACTTCATCGAGCGCCTTGGCCTGCTGGTGGGCGACTGGGTGCGCGTGGAGCGCGGCGGCGACGTGATTCCCAAGGTGGCGGAAGTCATCGAAGACGCCGATCATCCCCGCGGAACGGTCCGCTTCGCTTTTCCGAAAGTCTGCCCCGAATGCCAAAGTGAAGTGGTTCGCGTGGAGGGCGAGGTGGACTACCGCTGCGTCAATGTCGATTGCCCCGCCAAGCTGCGCGAGAGCCTGCTCCACTTTGGCCGACGCGGCGTGATGAACATCGAGGGGCTGGGCGATGCGGTGGTGCAGCAGTTGCTCGATCGCGGTCTGGTGCGCAGCGTTGCCGATCTCTACGCGCTCACCGAGGAACAGTTGGCCGGACTCGACCGCTTTGCGGAAAAATCGGCGCGCGCGCTCTTCGAAGAAATCAAGAAATCGAAACAGACCGGACTGGCCCGCGTGCTGATGGGCCTGGGCATTCGCTTCGTAGGCGAACGCACCGCCGAGTTGCTGGCTCAGGAGTTCGGCTCCATTGACGCGCTGGCCGCTGCATCCGCCGATGAACTGGAGCGCGTGGAAGAAGTGGGGCCGCGCATCTCCCAGGCGATTCTCGATTTTTTTTCGCAGCCTGCGAATCGCGCCCTGATCCAGAGCCTCCGGGATGCCGGCGTGGACATGACCGCAGAGAAGAAGCAGCGCTCGTCGCAGTTGGCGGGATTGACTTTCGTGCTCACCGGTACGCTGCCGACTCTGACCCGCGATGAAGCGAAGAAAAAAATCGAAGAGGCAGGCGGCAAGACCGCCGGCTCAGTCAGCAAGAAGACGAATTATGTTGTCGCCGGAGAAGAAGCAGGCTCCAAGCTCGACAAAGCCGTGGAACTCAAGGTTCCCATCCTCGACGAGGCCGGCCTGCTGGCGCTGTTGGCTGGCCCATCGGAGGTGCATTGAGGAAGACCACCACGCGAAGGAATTGGCGCGACGCTCTCAGACTACTGCTTGGGCGCGAAGTAGCCTTTCTTGGCTCGCACCACATAGCGCCGGTCGTTGCAATAAAGATAGATGGAACGGAACGACCCGTCGTATTTGAAGTCGGCGGGCGTATAAGTCAAGGCATACTGGCTGCGCAGCTCTTCTTCGATGTCATGGAAACTGTTTGACATCTCCTCAACCGAGGGCGGAAAGAAGACCCGACCGCCGGTCGATTCGGACATCTCCGTGAGCACCGCATCGCCCTTGCCGCGGCTGGGCGTCCAGTTGGTGCTGATGGCGTAGATGATAGTCTCCGCGCGCTCGCACTCCTTGATCACTTCATCGGGATGCACGCGGCTCTGGTTGTCATCGCCGTCGGAGATGAGCACGATAGCCTTGCGCACCGGCTCCTGGCCGCGCGAAACATCGAGCAGCTTGTCGCGGCATGCAACATACACCGCATCGAACAGAGCCGTGCCACCACCGGGACGAATCTTGTTCACGCCCGTCTCCAGCTTGTCGATGTCGTTCGTCCAATCCTGATCGACCGAGGGCGTCTGGTCGAATTCCATCACGAAAGCGCGATCGCTCTTGGCCTTCAGTATCTGAAGCAGAAACTCGGTGGCCGACTGCTGCTCAAATTGAAAACGGGAGCGAATCGAGGTGCTGGCGTCAATGACGATGCCCACGCGCAGCGGCAGATTGATCTGCTGGTGAAAGGCGTTCACCCTGGCCGGCGCCTTCTGGTCGTCCAGCAGGGCAAAATCGTTCTGCTTCAAATTGGGGTTGTAGCGCCCATGCTTGTCGGTGACCGTGAAGATGAGGTTGACCTCATTCACTCCAAGCCGGATGGTGGGTGCGTTCACATCGGTCGGTTCGGCAGCCTGGGCAGGCGCCTGCTGGGCCGCCGGCGCTTGCGTGGGCGCGGCTGGCGGCTGCGCCGTTGGATCCTGCGCGATGAGCGCGGCTGCCGGGAGAAGCGCCGCAAGCGCGAGGACGAAGAACCGGGACCCCCACGAACGGGTCCATGTCCGTGGGGTGGAAAAACTAAAGCCCATGCGCCAAGCGGCCCCAATCGAGCGGTTTTTGCCCAAAGGAGCGACGAGACGAGTTTTCGTCGCTGGAGTGGAAAACAGCTTTCTGGTCATGTCTCTCTCATTTTATCAACCTCGGCCGTCCCGCGCTTCCGCTTTTTGCCGCCGTTGCCACCAGTGCCGGCTGGCCGTCTTGAACCAGTGCCAGGAACGTCTCCAGCTCCTCCGGAAGCCGAGCCTCCAGTTGCAGAAGCTCTCCTGTCGATGGGTGCGTAAACTCGAGTCGCGCGGCGTGAAGAAAGTTGCGCCCCAGCCTGAGCTTTTCCGGATCCGCTTTGCGGCGCGCGGCCTTGGACGGCGCGGCCTGAGCGGCGATCTGGTCAGTCAACTGGCCCGCGCCGCCATAGAGCGTATCCCCCACCACAGGATGGCCGATGGACGCCATATGCACGCGAATCTGGTGCGTACGGCCGGTCTCGATGCGCACTTTCAGAAGCGTGAATTTGCCGAACCGCGTTGCGATCCGGCGGATCACTTCGTAATGCGTGACCGCCGAGCGGGCGTTGTCCTGGGGCTTCGCCGTCATGCGGGTGCGCCGCACCGGGTCGCGCCCCACGCCGGCATTGATGGTGCCCTTGTCGCGCACTACCGACCCTTGGACTAAAGCAAGATAAGTTTTCTTGATGCGGCGGCTTGCAAACATCTCACCCAGCGCGGCGTGCGTGCGGTCATTTTTGGCCACCACAATCAAACCGCTGGTGTCCTTGTCGAGCCGGTGCACAATTCCGGGGCGCAGTTCGCCGCCCGTAGACGAAAGCTTGTTGAATCGAAAGAGCAACGCGTTGACCAGCGTGCCCCGGCTGCGCGCGTCCTCACTTTGTCCCGATCCGGCGTGCACCATCATCCCCGCCGGCTTGTTCACCACTGCCAGGTCGGCATCCTCGAACACCACGTCCAACGGAATGTCTTCCGGCGTGGCCTTGAGCGGCGCGGGATGCGGCTCGCCAGTCACCGCGATCCGCTCACCGCCGCGCAGCTTGAGTGACGGTTTTTCCCGCTCGCCGTTCACCAGCACATCGCCCTGCTCCATGAGCAGTTGCACCCGCGAGCGACTCATGCCCTCCAGTTGTGCCGTCAGAAATTGATCGAGCCGCTGCCCGGCAGCCTCCGCGGGCACATCGATCATGCGCCGTTGCGCACTCCCGATTTCAACCATGCTCAACCTCGTGGCTCAGGCGCGCGTGTTTGCAATCGAGCAGCAGCAGCGCGCCAGCCAGCACCAGCGCAATCGCCGCCACCTGCGGCCCGTCGAGCGCGCCGCCCATCATTGCACCGCGGCCCTCCTGATCGCGCCATAACTCGGTCATGTAAACAGTCACTCCGATTCCGAGCAGGCCCAATCCGGCCACATCGCCCTGTTGCCGTCGCGCCGGCAACCACACCAGCAGAAGAACCGACAAAATGAAAAACGCCAGCGCCGCATAAGCTTGCACGGGATGCAGTGGGATCCCCAGCGGCGTCCCGCTCCAGCGCGCGGCCAGCAGATTCGTGTACGTGACCGACCAGCGCACCCCGGTTTCCGTTCCATACCCCGACCCCGCCAGCAGCGCGCCCAATTGCTCGAAGGCCAGTCCCAGGGCCACCGGCGCGGCCAGCGCATCGGCCGTCGCACGCAGCGGCAACTGCCGCCAGCGCGCGTAAGCTGCCGCGGCGGCCACGCCCACCAGCGTTCCAGCTGCCGTCAGCAGCGGATGATGAATCATCGCGAGGCCCAGCATCCACGAGGGATGTTTGCGCAGGTCGCGCCAGTTGATCAGCACCAGCAGCAACCGCTGGCCGGCCAGCGCCGCAAACAATGCAACCACGCAGAGATTCCACACCTGTGCAGGATTCACGCCGGCAATCCGCGCCGTTCGCTGGGCCAGAAACAAAGCCAGCAACATCCCCAGCGCCGCCAGTGCGCCATAGGACGGGACGAGCAAAGCTCCGATGTGAAAGAGAACTGGATGCACCTGAGTCAGAATAGCTCCTCAGGCTGTGAGGAAGGTAGAATCCGACCCACTGGGCCGTGGGTGATGCGCTGGTGAACCCGTCCAAAGACGGTGGAGCTCTCCGCGGTTCATTAGGCATTCCGGACTGGCGGACACGGCACACAGAACCGATTGTCGAGTCGAGCCCCTGTTCATGAATGTTGGTTC
>Ga0182024_10003097_pt1 | contig 40215 bp, 34 predicted proteins | sample P32metaG_FD_120480 | JGI IMG/M metagenome (GOLD analysis project Ga0182024, IMG submission 120480) | Permafrost microbial communities from Stordalen Mire, Sweden - P3-2 metaG (Illumina Assembly) | ecosystem: Environmental > Terrestrial > Soil > Wetlands > Permafrost | place: Sweden: Stordalen...
TCCCTGACTGGGAAAGGGTTCCCCGTTCGACCGCATGCCCTGCGGAACGCGCCACGAACTCGCGTTTTCATCCCCTGCTGTGGCCAAACGTAGTGACCGCCGTAGCCCATTCACAGGAATTTTTAACCTATATTTACCTGCCCCTCAATCACTTACAGAAATCGCCCTCAATTCCCGCCCGCCCCGCATGCTGGATTTCAACCGTAAGATCACAAACTATGGACACCCAACGTCAACTCGCAGCCAACCGCCGAAATGCGAAAAAGTGTACCGGGGCAAAAACACCTGCAGGCCGCGCCATCTCCAGCCAGAACGCCCTCAAACTGGGGATTGACGCCAAATCTCCTCTTCTCCCCACCGAAGACTCCAGCCAGCGTCCCGCGCTCGCCACCGGATTTTACGACCGCTTCAATCCCGCCACCCCCGAAGCGCGGCAACTGGTCGACACGCTCATCGCCAACGAATGGCTGAGCCGCTGCTACATGCGTGTTGAGGTCCGTATATGGGAAGAACAACTCGACGTTATGGATGCCCCGGACGTCGGGGAAGCCTTCATCCGCGCCTCAGCCGCCCTGTGTCGCGTGAACCGCCGCGCCAATGCCGCCCAACGCGATTTCAGCAACGCACTGAACCGGCTCCGGACAATCCGCGCCGAACGCCCGCCAGTCCAGCCCCTGATTTCCACAGCGCAACAAACGACAATTGAACCGCTTAACACGGAATTGGTTTCGTTCCTCATTTCTCCGAATTCCGCGCTTGAACCGGCTTCAGTCCCGCCCATTCCACACACCGCGCCGCGTAATCGGCTACATTGTCAGATAGAGTCCAAAATCGTGAAACTCGCAAAAAACCTCCTCCCCGCCGCCACGCTCGGAACCGCGGCCTTGCTTCTTCTCACGCTCGCCGCGTCCCTCCCTGCCCAGGATCTCGCGGCCTTCGAAAAACGCGTCACCGAATTCACCCTCCCGAACGGCCTCCACTTCGTCGTTCTGGAACGCCATGACGCCCCCGTGGTTTCGTTCCACACCTACGTCAATGTCGGCTCCGTCGATGACCCGAAAGGCAAAACCGGCCTCGCCCACATGTTCGAACACATCGCCTTCAAGGGCACCGACACCATCGGCACCAAAAACTGGCCCGCCGAAAAGGCTGTCCTGGCGCAGATCGAACGCGACTACGACCAACTCGATGCGGAGCGCGACAAAATCGGAACTCCGGATCCCAAAAAGCTGGAAGCGCTTCAGGCGGCTGTGGATGCGGATATCGAGAAAGCCCACTCTTACGTCGTGCAGAATCTCTATCCGGAGATCATCGAGGAAAACGGCGGCGTCGGTATGAACGCGGAAACGCAGGAAGATTCCACGGAATTTTTCTATAACTTACCGGCTAACCGCGTGGAACTCTGGTTCTATCTCGAATCAGCCCGCTTCCTGCATCCGGTGATGCGCGAGTTCTACACAGAGCGTTCCGTAGTCCGCGAAGAGCGCCGCATGCGCACTGAATCCAGCCCCGATGGCAAACTCTTCGAGCAGTTGCTGGCGACCGCGATGGTCGCACATCCCTATCGTGAACCAACCGTCGGCTGGGGCAGCGATATCGACAACCTTCGCGCGACTGACGCCGAAGCCTTCTACGCGAAATACTACGTGCCCGCCAATATGACGATCGCCATCGTCGGCGATGTGCAGCCCGCGAAGATGAAAGCGATGGCTACCGAATACTTCGGCAGGCTGGCGAAGCACCCCATGCCCCCGCCGGTCATCACCGTGGAACCGAAGCAGGAAGGCCCGCGCCGCGTGGAAGTGGCGTCGCCCGCCCAACCCGTGGAATTGCTCGCCTATCACCGGCCCGATCAGCAAAGCCCCGACGATCCGGTCTTCGATGTCATGGCCGACATCCTGTCCGGTGGCCGCACCAGCGTCATCTATAAGGACATCGTGCGCGACAAACGCCTCTCGCTCGAAGCCGGCGCCGGCGCCAGCATGCCTGGCGGGAAGTATCCGAATCTGTTTTACTTCTACCTGGTGCCCAGCCAGGGCCACACGTCGGAAGAGAATGAAAAGGAACTCGACACGGTCATCGCTGCTTTCAAAGGCACGCTGGTCGATGACGCCACTCTCGCCCGCACCAAGACCAAGACTCGCGCCGGCCTGATCCGGCAACTCGACAGCAACGCCGGCCTCGCACAACTGCTTTCGTCATTCCAGGCCAACTACGGAGACTGGAGAAAATTGTTTACCTCGATCGACGACATCGACAAAGTCACTGCCGCCGACGTGCAGCGCGTAGCGCGCCAGTACCTGACGCCTGAGAACCGCACGATCGCCCTCACGTACCGCCCCACCGAAGGAGCCGCCAAGTGAAAACCCCAACCGCGAACCGATTCCCCCTCCCGTCGGTCTCTGCCGTGAGTGCATTTGTGGGGCAGGCGGTTCCGCCTGCCTGCGCGGCGAAAGCCGCGGGAAACGCAGCACGACTCCCGGCATCCATTCTCGCCCTCCTGCTCCTCCCCCTGCTAATCTTTGCCCAGGAACCGGCGAAGCCGGCGGCAACCGCCACCGCAGTCCCTCCGGCCTCGTGGAAAGACCTGAAATTCCCCCCGCTGAAAGACATCCAGCTCCCGAAAATCGAAAAGACCACCCTGCCCAACGGCATGGAAGTCTACCTTCTCGAAAACCACGAGCTCCCTCTGGTCCGCGGTTCCGCCCTCATCCGCACCGGCAACCTCTTTGACCCCGCCGGTAAAATCGGTCTCGCCTCCGTCACCGGCGATACCATCCGAAGCGGTGGCACCTCCAAACTCTCCGGCGACCAAATCGACGTCGAGCTCGAAAACATCGCAGCCGATGTCGAAAGCCAGATCGGAGAAAGTTCCGGCTCGGTCAGCTTCTCCACTCTGAAAGAACGCACCGACGAAGTGCTCTCCATATTCCACGACGTCCTCACCGATCCCGCCTTCCGCCCCGACAAGATCGAGCTCTGGAAAGCCCAGACCAACAGCGGCATCGAACGGCGCAATGACGAACCGCAGGGCATCACCGCCCGCGAGTTCCTGGACGTCGTCTACGGCCGCAACAATTCCTACGGCTGGACGATGGAACACGCCGACGTCAACAACATCAAGCGGGACGACGTGGTCGCGTTTTACAAGCGCTACTACTTCCCCGCCAATATCATCCTCACCGTGCAGGGCGATTTCTCCGCGCCGGAAATGAAGGCGAAGATCGAAAAGCTCTTCGGCACGTGGACCTATACGCAGCCCGCCGTTCCCGCCTTTCCGAAAGTCGACAATCAGGCGAAGCCCGGCGTTTACCTCGCCACCAAGACCGACGTGACGCAGAGTTCCTTCGCGCTTGGCCACCTCGGCGGCATGTTCATCGATAAGGACTACCCGGCGCTCGAAGTCATGGCGGATATTCTGGGCGGCGGCTTCCAGAGTCGCCTGTTCCAGCAGGTTCGGTCGAGGCTCGGTTATGCTTACGACGTCGGCGCCGGTTGGGGTGCGAATTACGATCACCCCGGCGTCTTCGAAATCGAAGGCAGCACCAAATCTCCCACAACCGTGGAAACGCTGAAAGCCGTCGATGTGGAAGTGAACAAAATCCGCGGCGAAGAGGTGACCGACGAAGAATTGAAGTCCGCGAAAGATACCGTGCTGAACGGCTTCATCTTCGCTTTCGACACGCCGTCCAAAACCCTCAGCCGGATGGTGCGTTATCGCTACTACGGCTACCCCGACGACTTCATTTTTCAATACCAGAAAGCCATCGGCCAGGTCACCCGCGCCGACGTGCTGCGGGTCGCGAAACAGTATCTCGATCCCGCGAAGTTCGTCATCGTCGTAACCGGCAACCCGAAGGATTTCGGAGCCTCGCTGAACACCCTGGAATTACCGGTCAATAACATCGACCTGACTATTCCCGAAAAGTAAATGACCCGGCGTCGATTCACTGCCAGCCTCGCGTTTCTGCCGGCCGCGCTGGCCGCTGCCGAAACGCAGCAGGAACACGGAAAACGGGTGATCGATAAATGCATCGAAGCTCTCGGCGGCGAAGCCTTCACGCAGATGCCGGGGCATCTTGAAACCGGCCGCGCCTACCATTTTTACAACGATCAGATCAATGGCCTCTCGCCAGCGAAGATTTATACGAAGTATCTGGAAAGCGGTACGATGCGGGAAGTCCAGCGCCAGGTCCTCGGCAAGAACGACGACGAAGCCGTAATCCTGCTGCCAACCGAAGGCTGGGATGTCACCTACCGCGGTGCCGAAGCCGTACCGGCCGAGCGGCTGACCCAGTTCCACGACACTCTTCTGACGGATATCTTCTACATCCTGCGCACGCGCCTCGGCGAGCCGAATATGTCGTTGTTCTCGCGCGGCGCCGACGTCGTGGAGAATCAGCCAACCGAAATCGTCGACTACTACGACGCCGACAACCGCAACGTGACTGTCTGGATCAACTCGACGACCTGGCTGCCGGTCCGGCAACTCGTCAAGCGTTGGGATCCGTTAATCAAGGATCGCCGCGATGAGATGACGCGCTTCACTAAGTACCGCGACGCCGGTAACGGCGTCATGTGGCCGCACGAAATCCAGCGCACGCGTGATGAAGAGAAGAGCTACCAGCTGATCTCGGATTCGGTGAAGGTAGGACCGTTCAACGACAGCTTATTTCAGCTGCCGTCCAACGTGAAAATCCTGAAGAAGAAGTAGCCGCTACGCCCGCAAACCCGCGAGTATCGGTTCTTCCACTACCGCGACCGGCACTGGCAGATCGATCTCGACCCTGAGGCCCGGCTTGACGTTCTGTGCCCGCATCGTGCCCCGATGAAGCTCGATGGCGCGTTTCGCAATCGCAAGGCCCAGTCCCACGCCGCCGCTGGTTCGTCCGCGATCCTTTTCCACCCGGTAGAACGGATCGAAAATCGAGGGCAGCGATTCTTCCGGAACGCCCGTGCCGTGATCGCGCACGGAGATACGATAGACGGATCCAACTTTCGAGAGCGACACGTCCACCGTCGTATCTTCCGGCGAGTAGCGAATCGCGTTGCGGACCAGATTCTCAATCGCGCGCCGCAGCAACTCGGGGTTGCCTTCCATCGTCACTTCCGAAAGGCTCGCATTCAGAATCACATGCTTCTTTTCGGCCTCGATGCGCGAATCCTCGACAATGGTCTCGACCAGTTCATCCAGCCGGATCTGTTCGGTGCTCAGGCCCTGCGGATCGCCTTCGCCGCGCGTCACCTGAATCAGTTCGCCCACCAGCGTGTTGAGGCGGGTTCCCTCGCGCTCGATGCGGTTGAGCGAGCTATCCAGATTGGCGCCCCCGCGAGCCAGTTCCACGGCCACGCCAAGACGGGCCAGCGGCGAACGCAGCTCGTGCGAGATATCCTGTAACAGCCGCCGCTGCGACTTGAGCAGGTTGTCGATCCGCTCCGCCATGCGATCCACCGTGCGGCCTAACTGACCGAGTTCGTCGCTGCGCTTTGAGTTCACGCGGGCAGTGAAGTCGCCCTCGCCGAAGCGCTCCACGGCTTTCTGCATCTTCCGCAGAGGCGATGTAACGTGCCTGGCGAGCGCGTAGCAGAGGACCGCGAATATTCCCAGCATCCACCAGGTCTGAGGCAGAAGTTCGATGTGACCCGCGGCTTGCGCATTCGCGTTGTTCGGAAATCGGACGATCAGATAGTACTTCGGCGCCGCCTTCGATTGGGTCACGGAGAACTGAGGCCGTGGCGGATCGACATGAGTGAACAGGAAAAACGGGTTGTTATTGTTTCCCGGACCTCCACGACCCTGATTCGGTTGTGCCAGCGCCAGCGCGATTTCTTTTGCCCAGTCCCGATCGGTGAGCAGATCGTGCTCCGAAACATCGGTAAGATGAGCCTCGAGCCCATCCGCGTCCTTGATCCGCCCCAGAACCGTCTGGAGACCTTCCGCGCCTCCATCCAGCCATGCATCGCGCGCATCCTGTAATTGATAACGAAAGCGGCCCTGAAATGGCTGCTGTTGCTGCTGCCGCCGCATGATTTCGTTCGAGACGTAGAATGTCCCGCTGACCGCGACGACCACCGTCAAGACAAACCAGAGAAAGATCTTGACGAATAGGTTTCTCACGCCGCCACGCCCTCTTCCGGCGAACGCACAAACTGGTAACCGACACCGCGCACCGTCTTGATCAGCGGCTTATCGCCTTCCAGCTTCTTGCGCAGATGGCTGATGTGCATGTCGACGGAGCGATCGAACGGAGTCGCCTTGCGTCCGTACAGCTCTTCCATCAGGTCGTCGCGCGAAACCACGCGGCCCGCGGCGCGCATCAGCGTTTCCAGAATGTCGAACTCAAAAGTCGTCACTTCCACGGGGACGCCGTCGCGCGTCACGTCGCGGGTGCCGGGATCGATCGAGATCCCGTTGACCTCAAACTTGATGCCAGGCCGCCGTTCTTCCAGACGCCGCATGATCGCGCGCACACGCGCCACCAGTTCGCGCGTGTTGAACGGCTTGGGCAGATAGTCGTCGGCGCCGAGTTCCAGACCGATAATGCGGTCCTCGTCTTCCCCGCGCGCGGTCAGCATGAGCACGGGCAGACGCGACTCACGGCGCACCCGCCGCAGAATCTCGAAACCGTCCATGCCGGGCAGCATGACGTCAAGCACCATGAGGTCGTAGCCGCCGCCGAGAGCCGTCGCTAATCCCTTGACGCCATCGTGCTGCATATCGACACGAAATCCTTCCCGGGTCAGCAACTCGGAGAGCAGCCCGGCAAGCTCCTCATCATCATCCACAATAAGGATTCGCACACCTGCAATCTATCACTTCGGATGCCACGATGGGGGTAAACCTTTGTAAGTTAAGGCACATTCAGGGAACTAAATCACAATCCGTTAGCTGCTAAACTCGACAATTCATGCCACCTCCCGCTGCCCGAAAGATCCCCCACTCCACCACCGTTCACGGCGAGGTACTGGTCGATAACTGGTTCTATCTAAGGGATCGGGAGAACTCCGCGACCATTCCGTATCTCGAAGCTGAGAACCGGTTTACAGCCGGGGTAATGGCGCCGGCCGCCGACCTGGAAACCCGGATTTACGAGGAAATGGTGGGCCGGATTCAGGAGACCGATTCGTCCGTTCCCGCCCGCAACGGCGGGTTCGAATACTACACCCGCATGGAGCAGAGCAAGCAGTACGCCATCCACTGCCGACGGGCGTTGACGCCCGGCGCGGGCGAGGAAATCCTGCTCGATTGCAACCAACTGGCGGAAGGCCAGGAGTACTTCTCGCTGGCCTACGACATCGTCAGCCCGGACGGCAACCTGCTCGCTTTTGCGATAGACACGGACGGCTCGGAAGTCTATACGTTGCGGTTCCGGGATCTGCGGACCGGAATTACCCTGCCCGATGAAATCCCGAACGTGTACTATTCGGGCGGCTGGACCGACAACGCGAACTTCTTCTACACGACGCTCGACGAAACGAAGCGGCCATACCAGCTATGGCGCCATCAGGTTGGTTCGGATGCACCCGAGACGCTGGTTTATGAAGAGACCGACGCCCGTTTCAACCTCTCCGTGGAGCGAACGCGCAGCGGCAAGTTCCTGCTGCTCACGATGGACAGCCACGCGACCAGCGAAGTGCGCTTCCTGTCAACGGATACGCCCGCCGCGGAGTTCCAGCCCCTGCGGGGGCGCGCGCAGGATGTCGAATACTACGCGGAACACCAGGGTGGATTCTTCTGGGTTCGCACGGACGAGGACGCCGTCAACTTCCGGCTCCTGCGCGCGCCGGACAACGACCCGGCCAACTGGACGGAAGTCCTGCCACACCGCGATGACGTGTCGATCGAAGGCCTGGATGGCTTTCGCGATCACCTGGTTGTCGTTGAGCGCGCCGGCGGACTCAAGCAACTGAGCGTAGCGAATACGGCGGACGGCTTCTCCGCCCATGTCGTGGCGTTCGACGAGCCAGCCTATACGTTCTTCACGGAGGATGGAAACGAGGAGTACGAAACCTCGAGCCTGCGCTTTCTCTACACCTCGCTGGTCACGCCGCGCTCGGTTTACGACTACGACATGAATTCGCGCACGCGTGAGTTGAAGAAACGCTATGCGGTGCTCGGCGGCTACGATCCCGCGAACTATGCGTCCGAACGGATTTTCGCGACGGCTCCCGATGGGGTGCAGGTTCCGGTGTCTCTCGTCTATCGCCGTGGAATCGGGCGCGATGCCGGCAATCCGCTCTATCTCTATGGCTACGGTTCGTACGGGATCATCACGGAGCCGTCGTTCTCTTCCGACCGCATCAGCCTGCTGGATCGGGGCTACGTCTATGCCATCGCGCACATTCGCGGTTCCGGCGATCTCGGCCGGCAGTGGTACGAAGACGGCAAACTCCTGCACAAGATGAATACGTTCACGGATTTCATCGCGTGCGCCGAACGGCTGGTGGCGGAGAAGTACACGTCGGCGGAGCGGCTGACAATCGCGGGCGGTAGCGCGGGAGGCCTGCTCATGGGCGCGGTCATGAATCTGCGTCCCGATCTTTTTCATACCGTCGTCGCCCACGTGCCTTTTGTCGATGTGGTCAACACGATGCTCGACGACACGCTGCCGTTGACCATCGCCGAGTATGAGGAATGGGGCAATCCGAATGAGCGGGAGTCTTACGTCTGCATGCAGGCTTACGCACCATATGAAAACGTCAGGCAGACGGCCTATCCGAATATCCTCGTGACGGCGGGCCTGAACGATCCGCGCGTCTCCTGCTGGGAGCCCGCCAAGTGGGTTGCAAAACTGCGGGAACTGAAGACCGACGACAACGTCATCGTGCTGCGAACGAATATGGGAGCTGGGCACGGCGGTCCGTCCGGACGCTACGCGAGGTTGAAGGAGAAGGCTTTCGAGTACACGTTCGTGCTGACGCGGTAGCGCTTAGGAAGCGACGACTTCAGTGACGGGAATACCGGCGCGCTCCAGAACGGTTTCCAACTGCGCCGTGTTGAGGCGCGTGGCATCGTACTCGACCATCAGATTGCCGGATGGCTCAACGCGAATTCGCTCCACGCCATAGATGGAATTGACCTGGCCGATCTGCTCCATGAGCGCTTCATCGATGGGACGCTGCAGGTGGAAATGTCGTTGAACTTTCGTCATACGCGGAAAGACGATTATAGCGGGCTCGCGGACGTAAGGGGACGGGGAGGCACTTCCGAACGGTTTCCGCGCGGAATGGACACACTTCAGACGTGGCCGCGATGCCAGCCAATATTCGGTTGTTTCAGCACGTCTCCGCCGCCTATGTGGGGAGGAATAATTTCCCGGCAGCTGCTCAGTATGGGTTGCGTCACTCGTTGGCAGGTTCCGGCACTCACCTTAATTCTCGGTGGGTGTCTTTTCCGCGTGGTCTACGACCAGAACGTCGACCAGATCTTTGCGCGATTCGATCTTGAGTCCAAGTTGTTCCTGCAGGGCTGTGATCATGATTCCGATGGCATCCATCGGACCGGGCTGGCTCCCGTCGACCGGCGCGTACTGGGCCATGTCCAGGTGAAGATCGTAGCGGCCCTTCAGTCCTGTCGCATCGACGACGGGACCGCCAAACCCGTGTGAAAGCCAGGTGGCGACGTCGCTCATCGAAAAGCGCTGCATGTCAAACGCGCGTCTGGCTGGCGGGCCTTCGGTGGTGGATTCGGAAAACTTCGGGCCGCCTTTAACCAACGTTATTGCATAGACGGACATTTCCTTCTGTTCGATATGCGCTCTGACGCCGAGGCGTTCGGCGAGCAACGTTTGCAACATCAGATAGAGGTGTGGCTCGCCGACCGGGCCGGCAGCTTTTGCGACGATGTCCAGGCGGACGTCGTTAAGCCAATCGGGGCCGGTGACTTGCTGCGGCAGCGGCATATGGTACGCCACTTGAATGCAGTCCCGCAGGGACGCGCCATGAATCGTGAGCGAGTCCGGCGAGGTGTGAACGCTGGCGCCGGGGGCACCGGCGGGATTGAACAGCCGGACGGAAGCGACGTCAAACGCCGGGGTCTGCGCGACGCAGTTGATGGCGGCGACGATGGCGAGAAACGGGATGGCGATCTTCATGTCGAGCCTAGTTCGCGAGCCAGTCGCGCAGCGGTCTCTCCGGCGTGACGACCTGCCTTGTGAAGTGACCGAGAGGGCGGAAGGTTCGAATGACGACCTGCGATTCCGCTATATCCGGCACATCGACCGCGTAGTGAGCTTGTCCCGTCGGATCGTGAAACGGAATGTGCCCGTTACCAAATCGACCAATGGCGTCCGGGAAAAACTGCGCAAAGAGTGGCGAGTAATTCCGGTTGTTGCATGCGTAGTTCTCCATGTTGCGGCGTCCGCTCGGCGTATGTTCCAGGAACCAGGAATAGCAATCGGACGGAGCTCCGGCCTGCAGGCAACTCAGGCTAATCCCGGCTCCGAGTTTGTTCATATGTGTGGTGCACCGGCCGACGCCGGAGAAGCGAGCATCGCCATCGATTGCGGGAATCGCATCCGACTCGGCTAATCGCATCAGGGTCAGAGAATAGTCGATCTCTAAACGCAGCCTCCGATCTTTCAGCCTTACGTAGTCGCTCGTTTCGATGGGGATTGTGTTGTAGATCGCCGGACTGCGCCAATTGAGCGAAACGGGCACGCCCGTGCCTTGTCTGCTGACCACAAGTTGATCGCCGCCGTATTCCGATGACTGCGATTTGGCCTGGATTACCCCTTGTGAATCGATAAGACTCAGTTCAAAATGCTCGGCAGTCAGAATGGAATCGGCGGGAAGTCCCAAAACAGACAAGGGAATCAGCAGATTGGTCTGGTTGCCCATCCTGCCGATTCTCTGCTGGACGAGCGGCACCGGGGCAGGGTTCGCCTCGAATGCGATTTGCACGTTGCCTGCGGCGTCGGACACCGGCGAGAGACGACTTTGCAGAGCAAACGCGGATTGTTGCCAGGGAAGCTGCAGGATAGCGATCAGCACTATGCCACCGATTGCGGCCAGCCAGCGCGAGGGAACAGTCGATCGCAGCCGGAACTGCATTGTCAGGATTGCGGAAGCGGAGGCGACGATGATCAGCGCAGAACAGATCCCTACGATCCAACCGAGAGGGGTCCCGGCGAGTTTCTGTACGCCTTCCTCCGAGTTCCGAGTCAATACCTGGGCGACAGCGATGGCGGACAAGCTGAAGACGCACGCTGTCAGCACTTCCAGCAGGTTCTTCGTCACGGAAGCAATGGCAAGAATCGGAAGGCTGAAAATAATCAGCATATAGAGGCTGCGGGAAAGAGCCGCTTCGAATGAGAGCCCGAAGGAAAATCCATTGGCCAGAGCTTCCATCAGGTCTCCGGCGAAGACCGGTAACTGCACGACCAGCACTGTAAAAAGACACTTGGCGGCGAGCAGTTCGCTTCGCCGGATGGGTCGGACGAGCCAGTCCTGCCGCACGCCGGGAAGCGGATCGTGGTGAACCGTATCGACAATCAGAAAGGCCCGAGCGAGCATTACCGCGGACGCCAGGAGTTCAACCATCGGCATTGGGCCCGGTTTCCACAACATGCCGGACACGAGCAGTTGCGCGAACGCTATGGCTAGGGCCAAACGCCATTGCAGCTTCCAGTCTTTTTTGAAAATGTGCCAGATCATATCGTTTCTCCGTTGTCTAAACAGCTGCTTCGCGGCAGGCGCGGGCGAGCGTGGTGAAGATGGCCCGCAGCGGCATCGGCTCCGTATCGACGCGCCGGACGCTTCCGACAAATGACGCGAGCTGCTCGCCGAAACGCGCTTCCGAAAAGTGAGTATCGACGAAGGTGAGGACGTTGCCCGTTGTCTGCACGCCGAGCCAGTGGTCCGGCGGGTTTGTCATGGCAGGCACCGACTCCTCCAGCACGACGCGAACTTCGCGGAACCGGCCCGCGAGATCGCTCATCGACTCAGCGAAGAGCAACCTGCCTTCATCGATGAAGCCGACATGCGTGACCATATTTTCGATTTCGGAAAGCTCGTGCGAGGAGATCAGGATTGTCATGTCGCCGGCCTGATCGAGCAGGCCTTCCATGAATTCGTCGCGCACCAGTGGGTCGAGGCCGCTGAAGGGCTCGTCGAGCACCAGAAGCTTCGGGCGGAAAGGCAGGGCGCACGCGAGAGAGTGTTTCATGCGCATACCGTGAGATAGATCGCCGATGCGGCGATTGGCAGGGAGACGGAGACGGCGCAGGATGGCGGTTTCGAGTTCGCGGTCCCAATCCGGATAGAAGGGCCGCAGGTAGGCGAGATATTCGGAGACCGTCATGCGGGCGGGCATGTCCTGGTTTTCCGAAACATAGCCGATGCGGCGTAGCTCGCGGGGAGATAGCCTTTTCGAATCGACGCCCAGCACGGAGATACTGCCGCGCGTCGGCTCGATGATGTTCATGAGAGTTTTGATGCAGGTGGTTTTGCCCGCTCCGTTGGCTCCGATCAGGGCGAAGGCGCTTCCTTCCGGGACCGTGAAGCTCAATCCGCGCAGGGCATCATGACGTCCGAACTTCTTCCAGAGATTGGAGACCTGGATCATTTGCGTTTGACCTCCGCGGGTTTGTCGAGCTTTATCCATTCCGTTTCAACCGCGTGCACGAGTTCCGGCAGCGCGAGACCGACGCGCCGTGCTTCCACCACCAGTTGTTCCACTTCATGCGTGAGAAGACGTTTGCGTTCGCCCGCGCGGGCGGAAGGAAGCTTCGACACAATGGTGCCGAGGCCGGGGCGCGATTCCAGATAGCCTTCCTGGATCAGGTGCTGGATTACTTTATGCGCGGTGTTGGGGTGAATCTTCAACTCCGCAGCCAGCGCGCGGACAGATGGAAACGGCTGCCCCGGCGTGAATTCGCCGCTGATGAAAGCCTTCTGCGCGGCGAACACGACCTGATCGAAGATGGTGTCGCCCGGACGCAGGCTGAGCCGTAACAGTGTCACAGTGACACTATTACACTAGGTGAGGACCGCCGTCAAGCGGAATCTTGTCCGGCGGTACTGTGACTGATCGCACGGTCGAGCAGCCCGAGAGTAGGCCAAGCGCCTGAAAGTGGTCCGATTCTTGCTCACTTACCTTGCACGGCGGTCGTTGCGCCGCGTGGAGGAACGATGAAACGATTATTATTGATTGCCGTGTTTGCGGCGGGTTCAAGCCTTTTCGGACAGATTTCGCTGGGGATTCATATCGGTCCGCCACCTGCGCCGCGCGTGTTGAGAGTACGCCCGGTGGCGCCCGGTCCGGATTATATCTGGCTCGATGGCTACTGGTACGCGGATGGCGGCCATTACAAATGGCACGCGGGTTATTGGAGCCGGCCGCCGTATGCAGGTGCCGCATGGGTCGCGCCCCGTTATGAAGGCGGGCAATTCTATGCCGGATATTGGAATGGCGATCATGGCCGGGTGGAACACGATCACCGATGGGATCGGGATCACGACCGCGACTACAATCGGCATTGAGCGCGCGGCTCAGAAGTTCATTGACCAGGGATGAATGTCCTGGACCCCGGCACAACAAGCTGAAGCGAAGCTGAAGCGCGTTGCCACGGGCACATTCGAGAGTGCGTGCGGCACGATGCTATGCGCTATTCTTCGTCGGTGACGCAGCCGTTGCTGGCGCTTTTCACGAGTCGAATATATTTGGCCAGCGTGCCGCGCGTAGCCTTATAAGGCGGCATCTTCCATGCCGCGCGGCGCGATTTCATTTCGGCTTCGGGGACATCGACATCGAGCACATTGGTGGTGGCGTCGATTGTAATCACTTCGCCGTCGCGAACGAGCGCGATGGGGCCGCCATCCTGCGCTTCCGGCGTGATGTGGCCGACGATGAAGCCGTGCGAACCGCCGGAGAAGCGGCCGTCGGTGATGAGCGCGACATCTTTGCCGAGGCCCGCGCCCATAATCGCGGAGGTCGGGGTGAGCATTTCCGGCATACCGGGTCCGCCTTTCGGCCCTTCGTAACGGATCACCAGGACATCGCCCTTTTTGATTTCGTTGCGCTCGAGCGAGGCGAGCATGAGTTCTTCGGAATCGTAGACGCGCGCGGGGCCGGAAAAGCGCAGGCCTTCCTTGCCGGTGATTTTGGCGACTGCGCCTTCCGGCGCGAGAGTGCCGTGCAGAATCTGGATGTGGCTGGTGGCTTTGAGCGGCGCGGAAAGGGGATGCACGATCTGCTGTCCCGCCGTAAGACCGGGTAAATCCTTCACATTTTCGGCATGGGTCTTGCCAGTGACGGTCATGCAGGAGCCATCGAACATACCGGCTTCGATCAGCATTTTGATGACTGCGGGCGTGCCGCCGACGGCATGAAGATCTTCCATCACGTACTTGCCGGAGGGCTTGAAGTCCGCGAGGAATGGCGTGCGGTTGCTGACATCCTGAAATTCCTGAAGCGTCAGGTTGAGGCCGACCGAGCGCGCCATTGCGATCAGGTGCAGAACCGCGTTGGTGGATCCTCCGAGCACACTGATAATCACCATGGCATTTTCAAACGCGGCGCGGGTCATGATGTCGCGCGGTTTGAGATCGAGCGCCAGAAGGTTGCGCATGGCGGCTCCGGCGGCGACGCATTCATCGAGTTTCTGCGGATCTTCCGCAGGCGTGGAAGCGCTGTATGGCAGCGACATCCCGAGGGCCTCAATCGCAGAGGCCATGGTGTTGGCGGTATACATTCCACCGCAGGCTCCCGCGCCGGGGCAGGCGTGCCTGACGATGTCTTTGCGAACGTCTTCGGCGATGTTGCCGGAAATAAATTCGCCGTAACTCTGGAACGCGCTGACGATATCGAGGGTTGCGCCGTGGCTGTGTCCGGCGCGGATAGTGCCGCCGTAGACCATGAGAGACGGACGATTCAGGCGGCCCATCGCGATGATGCAGCCGGGCATGTTCTTGTCGCAGCCGGGCAGAGAAATATTGCCGTCATACCACTGGCCGCCCATCACGGTTTCGATGGAATCGGCAATCAGGTCGCGCGACTGGAGCGAGAAGCTCATGCCGTCGGTGCCCATGGAAATGCCGTCGCTGACGCCGATGGTGTTGAAGCGCATGCCCACCATGCCGGCGGCCTGGACGCCTTCTTTCACCTTCGCGGCGAGATCGAGCAGATGCATGTTGCACGGGTTGCCTTCAAACCAGACGCTGGAAATGCCGACCTGGGGCTTATCCATGTCCTCAGGGGTGAGGCGCGTGGCGTAGAGCATGGCTTGCGATGCGCCCTGCGATTTGGGCTGGGTGATGCGGGAGGAGTACTTATTCAGTTGGTTGGACATGCGAATTCTTCAGTATATTGAAGGGCTTCGCTTTTGCCCGGGGTACGATAGAACGAATGCGCCGGATCGCCCCTTGTCTGGTTTGTGCTGCCCTGCTGCTCGGCGGGTGCCATAAAAAGGCGCGTGTTCCGGTGCCGCCGCCAGCGCCGGTGTCCCGACAGCCGGGTTCTTCCGCGCCGAACTCGCGGCCTTCCGGTGGGACAGCGGCGCCTGCCCCTCTGCCCGCGCCCCCGGCTGGTTTCACCGAGCGTGGCGTCGCCAGCTGGTATGGCAAGCCATACGATGGCCGCGCCGCCGCCGATGGAGAAATTTACGACATGGAACAAATGGTGGCGGCGCATCGCACGCTGCCGTTTCAGACCATGGTGCGGGTGCGCAACCTGACCAACGACAAGACAGTCGATGTGCGGATTATCGACCGCGGGCCATTCGTCGCGGGGCGTATTATCGACCTTTCGCACGCCGCCGCGCGCGCTATCGATCTGATCGGGCCGGGGTTCGCGAATGTGGAGTTGACGGTTCTGTCTTCGCCCGCAGGCGTGGCGCCCGCACAATTCGGCGTACAAGTGGGCGCGTTTCGCGATCACGGCAATGCCGACCGGATGCAGCAACGCATGACCGCCGAGTACGGGTCCGCAAAAGAGGTGCTGCGGCAGGGAGATCCGCCGCTTTGGCGCGTTCTGGCGGGTCGCGAGGGCTCGCCCGAAGCGGCTGAAGCTCTGGCGCAGCGCGTCCGCCGGGAGCAAAACGTGCCCGAAGCGTTCGTCGTACGGCTGGATCCGTAACCGGCTCTTTTTAAATTTGAGAATTCTTTCCCGTTTTGGCACTATCTCTCCGTTATGGGATTACTTGGCCGTTCGCATCGCATCGTACAGATCCGAAGCCAGTTGGAAAAACTCGGCGCCAGCCGCACTCCGGTCCTCATCCAGGGCGAGAGCGGAACCGGCAAGGAAGTGGCGGCAAGGGAGCTCTTCGACGCCGCACCCCGAGGTCATTTCGTGCCGATCGATTGCGGGTCGCTGGTGGGCCCCCTGATGGAAAGCGAGCTTTTCGGACATACGAGAGGCGCATTTACCGGGGCAGGGGAGGCGAAGCGGGGGCTGATCGAGCTCGCCAACGGCGGAACCGCCTTCTTCGACGAGGTGGGCGATCTGCCGCTGGAATTACAGGTGAAACTGCTGCGCGTTTTGCAGGAGCGGGAGTTCAGGCCCGTCGGCTCTCTGCAGCGCGTTCATGTGGACATCCGGATCGTGGCGGCGACCCACCGCGATCTGGAACGCGAAGTCGCGGCGGGGCGTTTTCGGGAAGATTTGTTTCACCGGCTAAATGTTATCCGCCTCACTTTGCCGCCGCTGCGCGAACGCAAGGAGGATATTCCCCTGCTGGTGGACCGTTTCCTTGCGGCGACGGGACACCGCTACAGCATCTCCGCCGACGCGATGAACGCCATGATGGAGTACGACTGGCCGGGTAATGTTCGCGAACTGAAGAACTGTATCGACCGGATGCTGGCCTTCAACTCCGGACCGCTCCTGCACTTTGGCGATCTGCCGACCGGAGTTGTTAACGGGGTGCGTATGGAGCAGCCCATTGCGAGAGTGATGACGGCCGGGATGTCTAACGGGTTTTCCAACGGTGGCTGGGGCGGTTCGGCGCCCAGCGGGATGCGGCAGATTTCAGTTCTGGCGGCGCAGGGCGGCGTTTTGCCATTGCAGGAGGTGGAACGGCGCGCGATTGAGCAGGCACTGGCGTACACGCAGGGCGATCGTACGACTGCAGCGCAGTTGCTGGGTATTGGGCGCACTACGCTTTATCGCAAGCTGAAGGAATACGGCTATCTGCCGGCCAATGCGCATGCGGGCGAAGCGCCGGCGTCGGATTACCCTCCGGCTGCGTGATGTGGGTGCGCGACGGCAGCCGCGTTTCTGCCGGTCTACGAAAAACGCGGCTATCGCCGCGTGTCCCCAATGGTTTCGTCTAACCCGGATTCACTTCTACGTCGCACACCCGCGTGACGAGCCTGATACGCTCGATACTTGCGAATTGCTCTTGATGCAACCTATAGCCTGGGCAACGCGCTTTCCGGCGTCGGCGTCTATTCGCGCGAGCTTTTGAACGGCCTGGCGGCGAGCGATTTCGCGGATGGCTGGGACTGGTTCTACAGGTCGCAACGCTACTGGCGCGGGCGGCTGCAAAGCCGGCCCTCCAACGTCCGCGTTTGCCGGCTATCGGGCAGTAAGGGCGACCGGAGCGCTGCTCTGTTCCACGGACTCAACCAGCGACTTCCGGAACTGCGATTCCCGCGGCAAGTCGCAACGTTTCACGACTTGTTCGTGCTTTCGGGCGATTACAGCACGGCGGAGTTTCGCGCGCGGTTCGCAGCCCAGGCGCGGGAGGCGGCCGCTGCGGCGGACCTGATTATCGCGGTGTCCGCATTTACCGGATCGCAGGTGGAAAATTACCTGAATGTGCCGGCGTCGCGCATACGGGTCATCCATCACGGGGTGACGCCGCGGGTTGTTCCTGGTCCTGCACGCGACATCGCCCGAGAGAAAATCATCCTGTGCGTGGGGGCTATCCAGCGCCGAAAAAATCAGATCGGCCTGGTGCGGGCGTTCCGCGCCGCGCCGCCCGATTGGACTCTGGTGCTGGCAGGTTCAGAGGGTTACGAAGCTGAGGCGGCGCTGCGGGAAATCGCCAACAGCCCGATCATCGACCGCATTAAGATTACGGGCTATGTTCCCGACGAAGAAATCGCCCGTTTGTATGCCAGGGCGAGTATTTTCGCTTTTCCGTCTCTGGACGAGGGTTTCGGGATGCCGGCGCTGGAAGCGATGGCCGCCGGGGTGCCCGTAATTGCCGGTAACCGGTCCTCGCTGCCTGAAGTCTGTGGCGACGCCGCGTTACTTGTAGACCCCGCGAGCGACGAGGAATTGGCGAACGCGATCGGATTATTGGCAGGCGATGAGGATTTGCGCCAAAAAATGGCCGCCGACGGTCAGGCCCATGCCAGGAAGTTTCGATGGGAGGATGCGGTTCAGAAGACGATTGCGGTGTACCGAGAGCTGGTTTGAGCTTTCGGCTCTTTATCCCTATGCTTCTTCGTCAACCGTAATTCGCAGGGCCTTCAGAAAGCGCTGGTCCTGGGTGGTGAAGCGGACCTTGCCGAGCGACGTAACTTCTGTCGGCTCAACGCTGGCGGAGTCAACACCGTCTTCACCGTCCTCCCGTTTGTTGAAGCCGATGGTCGCCTCAAGAACGAGAAAAACGTCGTAGCCCGCGCCTTTGATTTCTCCGATCGCTTCGGCAATGCGTTCAGAGTCGGAAAGCGACTCATTGATCGCATTTCCCAGATCCTGCATCAAGCTCTTGAGACGTTCTTCCAAGTTCGGCCCCTTTCCGTGGGATTCCTGGTCGTTCCTACACCATAAGATGCAAATTGGGGGCCAAACGTTCCCCGATTTTTGCATATCCGATTTTCTTGATTGTACAGGCGAAAGGCCGCGGGTACAACCACTTCTGTCTCCTGATAACATGAAGCTGTGGATAACGACCAGATTCGCGCGGCGGGACGAGTAGCCGGCAAGATGGCCCGCAACGCAGGTAAAGAGTGGATGCCAGCCGTCCGCAACTCGGGCAAATTCGTTAAACATGTGGTTCCCGCCGCCGTGAAGCCGCTGCACACGCTCTGGCACGAGGTTCTGGGCTTCGTTTTTCTCGCTTTTGCCGGCATGGCAGGCTTCCGAATGTGGCAGGATTCCGCGACCATGTCGCCAATCAAAGTCGTCATGATCGGCATATTTGTAGTGGTCACGGCGGGGTACGGCGTTTCATCCATTCTGAAGGCGCGGCGCATTTCCCGTTCCTGACGCGGCGCGACTCTGTTCATGCCATCCAGCCCCACGCCGCCGATTGAAGATCCTCTGAAACCCGGCGAGTTTCCTTTTACGCGTGGCATCTATTCCGGCATGTACCGCGACCGGCTCTGGACCATGCGCCAGTATGCCGGCTTTGGCACGGCGGAAGAGAGCAATGCGCGCTATCGCTACCTGCTGAGCCAGGGCACCACAGGCCTTTCCGTTGCCTTCGATTTGCCAACGCAAATGGGGATGGACCCCGATCATGCGCTGGCGGCCGGAGAGGTAGGGCGAGTTGGTGTTTCCATCGCGTCGCTGGCGGATATGCGCAAGCTGTTCGATGGCATCGCTTTAGAGCAGGTTTCGACGTCGATGACGATCAACTCGACGGCCGCGATCCTGCTGGCGTTCTATTGCCTGGTTGCGAAGGAGCAGGGCGCTGACCTCCGCAAAATCAACGGGACTATCCAGAACGACATCCTGAAGGAATATATCGCACGGGGCACGTATATCTATCCCCCGCGCGCGGCGCTGCGAATTGTGACGGACGTGTTCGCCTGGGCCGCGAGCGAAGTCCCGGAATGGAACACGATTTCCATCAGCGGCTATCACATCCGGGAGGCGGGGTCGACGGCGGTGCAGGAGGTTGCGTTCACGTTCGCGAATGCGATTGCTTATATCGAGTCGGCAATTGCGGCGGGGCTGGATGTGGATGCGTTCGCGCCGCGGCTGTCCTTTTTCTTCAATGCGCAGATGGATTTTCTCACGGAGATCGCGAAGTTTCGCGCTTCGCGGCGGCTTTATGCGCGGCTGATGAAAGAGCGGTTTGGCGCGAAGAACGAGCGGTCATGCATGTTGCGTTTTCACACGCAGACGGCGGGGTCGAGCCTGACAGCGCAGCAACCGGATGTCAACGTGGTGCGGACGACGATGGAAGCGCTGGCGGCGGTGTTGGGCGGCACGCAGTCGCTGCACACGAATGGGCGCGATGAGGCGTTGGGCTTGCCAACGGAAGAATCGGCGCGGCTGGCGCTGCGGACGCAGCAGGTGATTGCGTATGAGAGCGGCGTGACGGCGGTGCCGGATCCTTTTGGCGGGAGTTATTACATAGAAGAGTTGACGGATCGGATTGAGCGCGAGGCGATGGATTATATCCGGCGGATCGATGAAATGGGCGGGGCGCTCGCGGGGATTGAAGCGGGATTCCAGCAGACGCAGATTCAGAATGCGGCGTATGAATTTCAGCGGAGCGTGGAGACGGGGGCGCGGGTGGTGGTGGGGGTGAATCGGTTTCAGTCGGTCGAGGGCGCGGATGGCGAGATACCGGTGTTTCGCGTGAATCCGGAGATTGAGCGCGCGCAGGTGTCGAGCGTTGCGAGGTTGCGGGCAGAGCGGGATGATGCGGCGTGGCGCGGGAGTATTGCGGCGCTGGAAAGTGCGGCGCGCGGCACGGAAAATCTGATGCCGGGGATTGTGGCGGCAGCCGAGGCATCGGCTACGGTTGGTGAGATTTCGGATGCGTTACGGCGGGTGTTCGGGGAGTATCGGGAGCGGGGATAGCTGGGTCAGACTGGCAGAAGAGTCTCCCTCAGTTGGGCGCGGCACGGCATTACCGTGAGATCGAACTGGGGATGCAGAAGCGTAGGAACCCAACGCCATCAGGCTAATCGGCGATCTTGCGAAAGAAGGCGCAATGCCAGGTCCGCGTCTCCAGCTTCCCGGCAATGCCGGACCAACCTCCGGGATTCCTCTAAAGTGATTCGCAAGTCCACCTGCTCATTTTCCTGAGCGGGATCCGACGCAACGACATCGGGGACGCCGATGGTGTTCACCGTAACAGTTCGATACCCTACTAGTCCGAGTAGATACGCGAACAGGCGCTGAAAAATTCTGCCTGAACCGGATTGCCCGGAATGCTCGACAAGCTCCGACATGGCTGCCTTATGGTCAATCGCCAGAACCTCGTGTGTTGGCAACGGTTCCTGGAGCTGGCCTTTCGCATGCCGGCTCTGCAACTCCTTCGACAGAGCTAAGTGCCCCTTCTTCGCGGTGTCGAGATACGCGAGTAGAAAAGCCGGCCAAAGGTCGTCAATCCGTCTTCGTAGAGACGCAAGGCTGGGCTGACTGATAATGGCGCGGCGAAGATATTCCGGGGTCAAGGATGAACGCCGCAACACCAGAGGATCTGATGCATCCACGACAAGCCACCTGCCATCCATATTCTTTCCATCGGACCAGAACAGAGCGGCAAGCAATCCGGTGATGTTGGGATCAGTTGAAGTCAGTGGCTCCAACTCCCGCTCCGGCACGGAAATTGAACTCGACCCAGTGAACTTCACCTCGGCGCGGATGGTGCGAGGAAGATTTCCCTGAATAACCATTCTCCTTAATCAGGCGATTCAGATCTGGAAACCTTCGGATTACCATTCCAGCTTTCGATGTGAAATATCGCCGCCTTCTTGTCGAACCCGTATTCCCTTAAATAGCTGACAAAGTCCTCATCGTGCGTCGATACGATAATTTGCTTCCTTCCCGCCATCTCGACCATCAATTTCGCCATGGCCTCCTTGCAGGGAAGGTCCAAATTCTGGGTCGGATCGTCGATGAACAATAGATCCATGCCATGTGCGGCCGATTCAGCAAGGCCCACAAAGATACCTACTGCCGTCGCCGTGACCTGACCATCTGACAGCACGAGCTTTGCCTCGCGAGCCGACGACGGGTTGCCCTTTACGGAAACCTCGAAACTGTAGTCCACCTTCCGAGCCCGTTGGATCGTCGTGATGTCGAACGAGGAAAATTTTGGATGACGGACCAGCCTCTCATACAATTCCAACGACCGCGGCCGCGCCCTTTTCAGGCGGTCTGAAGCAAGTTGATCCTTGGCACCGAGAAGAGCAATGCGAATCCGTTCAAAGCGGGTACCAAACGCTTCCATTGACGCGGCGTTTTTCTCCGATCCGGCATGATTCTGCATAAGCTTCTGTCCTTCCTTTTCATGACGCGAGATCTCTTCTCGCTTAAGGATCACAGTGAGCAGGGAGCCCTCCAAATCGGTAGCTTTTGTTGCGATAGCCTCAATGTCGTTGGCGAGTGAATCGACGTCTTTTTCCAGGGCTTCACACGCATCGGCGCTACCTTTCGCGCTTTCCAGAAGTCTTTGGCGGACCTTCGATTCGCTTATGGCGTGGGCACCAAGACAGACGGCGATCTGTTCGCTCAGTTTTGCCAGCTGCTTCTGTGCAAGACCGCAATTTATTCTTTGCTCTGCCAATTGCTCAAGACTCGTCCTCAGTTCAACTCGGCTCCGCTTCAAAGCATCAAGTACCCTCCTTCCTTCAACTAACTCGCCGGACGAAAGGGAACGAATGCGCGATTCCAGATCTTTGTCCAGACGCGAGGCATCAACCGATTGGGTGCATACGGGGCAAGTACTTTCACGCTGAGCAAAGAGGGCGGAACGTGCGTCCGTCAGCAGTGTATGCAGTTGCCCAAGATTCTTGAGTAATTCGTCCTGCTTCTCGATCTCGGCGTCCGCCAGTTCGAGGACGCCTTCGGGTTTCCCGGAAGACGCAAACGGCGCCTCAGCGGCGAGTACCAGCTTGCTAGCCTTGTCGCGACTATTCAGCGTTTGGTCCCATGCGCCAAGAAAACCTTGTATTTTATCTGCGCGGGCTTTCTCCTGCTCTAGCCGAACCTGAGACTTGGCTTTCGATTGAATCTGAATCAGTTCCCTCGCCACCTTTGCGCTAAACTTCTGAGCCTCAGCCGGGCTAGACGGCACAACAAGCTTTGATAATGGGGCCTCGTGCTTCGTGGCTAAACTGTGAACAATTGCTATCAGCTTTCCATAGTGTGCGGAAAGGGCGGTCCAATTCAGGTCCTTGCTGAGGAAACCTGATTCCCGAGCTTGGAGAACCGCGCCGTCGTATTGGCGTTTGAGGAGTTCATCCTGAGCAGCATGACGCTCCTTTTCGGATTCTGCGCTAACACGCCATTCGGTGGCTGCATCCCGAAACGGTTTGTCCTTTAAAATATCGAGAAGGTCTTGGGCCGCCTCGACGCCTAACAACATGTCGATTGCGTGGTTTCGGTCCTTGACCTCGTCAAGCAGCAACCCTCGGACGCGGCTCTGATGCAGGAGAACCGTTCGGACAAAGGCCTCCATGTCAAGCCCCAGAGTCGAGTCCCGTTCGTTTTCAGCTTCTTCCGCCTCAAGGATCCTGGAGCCAATCTTGACCCTGAATGTCCCTGTCTCCTCATCGCGACTCACGGTCATCACCTGTGCTCCGCGCCGAAACAGCACCTCGCCGCAGGACATGCCCTTTATTCCGCTAACGGGTGTCAGAAAATTCTTGAATCCTATGTTAGGCAGAACTCCGCTCGGGAACTTGCCGAACAATGTCCATTGCAACGCCAAAGCCATTGTAGATTTGCCGACGCCATTATTCCCGTACAGCAATGAGGAGCGACCTCCGAAGTCCAAAATCTGCTCGCCAGCGACTCCACGAAAGCTCCGAATTGAAATCCTCTCCAGCCGCCACTTATCGTCGGGCTTCATTTGGCGTCCTCGGGAACTATGAGATGGGCGTCCATCAGCTCCTGAACGCCGTCGAGGCCGGAGTCTTCGTACCGCTCCCATACGCGCCGCCACAAAGCGACCGTCTCCTCATGATCTTTTTCCTTCATAAGGCGCTTCTCAACTGCGTCGAATAATTCGCTCATGCCAGCCTCGGCTATGGGTTGATCTGCGTTCCCGGATAGCTGATGGTATCAGAACGCGCGGCAACGTGTTGCGCCGGTCCGCACACAGCGAACGGTACAACGAATGCACCTGCACATCGCAGTGGCGTGCCGAATCGGAATCCCGAATAGGCTACCGCCAGCCGTTTCGTTCAAGGTCGTTAAATACCTCATCCACTGAACGGCCTAAGCCCTTCTTCGCCTGCGCGAGACCGCGTTGAATGCCTTCCATTGCGCTGACACGACCCGTCATTTCCTCGGGAGCGCGCCTCTCGTCCACTTCCGTCTCGTCTTTCATAGTTCCAGTCAACCTCACAGTCTACTGCTCCCGGTTCACTTTAAGGTCGGCGAACCAGGCTTCGGTGCCGGGGCCGACCCAGAGCGCGACTGGCCCTGCGATGTCGCCGAGCTTCAAATCCTTCACGATCAGACACGGTTGCGTTGCGCCGTTGACGTAGAGTTCGGCGCGAACGCCCTTCACTACGATTCGGTATTTCGCCCACGCTCCGGTTTCCAGATCGACGTACGATTCGTAGACGCCCGGCGTCTCGCTGCGCAGACGACTCCACGGCCAATCGGGCTCGGCCTCATATTGAACAGAGTGATTGCGGCGCAGCATGTCGTCAGCGCGGCCGTTGGTGGGGCGCAGGTAGATCAACTCGTACTTCGCAGCTCCGTTCTGTACGCGAAACGCAATTCCGACGAAGCCCCGAGCTGCTTCCGGCGAGCCGGTAGCGGGCTGTCCGGCGACGTTAACCTCGATGCTGCCGTTATGGAAAGGCGCGGCTTTCAGCAGGGCGATACCACCATTGCCTGTGTTGTCCAACGCCGTCGTGGGAGCACGGTCCATCAGCCTTGTGGCAGCTTTGCCTTTATAGGTCACGATTGAGGCATCGAGTTTCGGCGCATCGAAACTCGCCGTCGGGATGGCCTGGGAAAACCCGGGCACACTCAGGGCAAGCAAACAAAATAGCGGCTTCATACCGGCTTGTCCGCGAAAATCAGCGGCGATGGGCCCGGCACCGGAACCAGTCCGGCCTTCGTGAAACCCGCGTCTTCCAGCCACCCGCGAATTTCTTCAAAGCTGTACGTTCCGCCGTTCGCTGTATTCACAAGCATGTTCACGTCGAACAATAAGCCCATCACGTTACTGCTGCGCTCGGCGTCCACCAGAAATTCGGCGATCACGATCGTTCCGCCCGGCGCAAGCGCGTCGAAAGCTTTCTTCAGCAGAGCTTTGCTGCGCTCCGGGCCCTCGGAATGCAGAATATGGCCGAGCGCCGCAATCGTGTGGCCCGTGCCGAAATCTGCGTCGCCGAGGTCGCCAGCCACGAACGAAAATCGATCCGCCATTCCGAATTGCGCCGCTGTACTGCGCGTGACTTCCAGGACGCCGGGCCAATCCACCGCCGTCACTATCACATGCGGCGATTTTTGGGCGATCGCAATGCCCCATATGCCCGATCCGGCTGCCAGATCCAGCACGCGTACCGGGTGGGTCGCGTTCGCCACGTCCAATGCGTCGGCGGCGACGCTGGCTGCCGCGTAGTTGAAGGGGAACAATGCCGAAACAAATTTCTCAAAGAACGCGGCTCCTTCCACAGCCTCGTTCACCTGGGCGGACGGATGTCCGGTGCGTACGATATTCGCGATATCCAGCCACTTCGGAATCAGCTGCGACGACATGTGCGCCATCATGCCGCCCAGATACGATGGCTTCGTACTCACCAGAAATACCGCGCTTTCCGGTGTGAGAGCGTAAACGCTGCCGTCTTTCGTGAGCAGTTCGAGCCCGGTCAGCGCATTCATGATGGACGCGAGCCCCCGTTCGGAAGCGCCAGTCGCGCTGCTGACTTCCGCAACGGTCATGGGCCCATTGCTGAGCGCGTCAAACACGCCATTGCGGATCGCGCCTTCGATAATCAGCGGGGGCGCGTAGCCCCAGGCGTACCGCATCACTTTTTCGGGGGTCACGTTTCCGGACTGTTGCGCTGGTGTTGCCATGTGTCGATTGGTTCCTCTTTCCATCAATCTATACCGCGGCCTTCACTGATTCGGGCGCGATTCCGGCCCCGCGCCGGATATACTCTTTCAAATGGCTGCGGTTGCCAATTCCGCGGGACAGAATGCCGGCCTGCCGGAGATTGTGGACCTGCGTAAAATTTCCGCGCGCGATCTGGAGCCCCTGCTGGCGGAAGAAATCCGCGAATGGCGCAGCGAGCTGGCCTGGGATTTTGAGCCGTCGGCGGAACTGGTGCGCAAGTACGCGGGCACGAATTCACTCGGCGGCGCGGCGTTGGTGGTGGATGGCCAAATCGCGGGGTATGGCTACGCCGTGCTGGAGGAGCCGAGAGGAATCATCGGGGACGTTTACGTGCGGCGGCACCTGCGCAACGCCAACGCCGAGGCTGAGTTATTTCGCTCGCTGCTGGATGCCCTGGCAGCGACTCCGCGCATTTCGCGCATGGAAAGCCAGTTGATGCTGGGGTCGCCTGAAGCGGCCGCGATTATTGCGGGGGGCAGCTTTTCCCCCGGGCGGGTTCGGTTATTCGAGCGGCGTCTGATGTCCCGCGATGGGAGGCCGCCGCTGCCGCCGGGCAACGCGAATGCCCGGAGCCGGTTCCGGTTCGAACGCTGGGACGATCGTTTAATGCATGCCGCCGGAGCCATCGTCGCGGGGGCGTACAAAGGGGAAACGGACAGCGAGATCAATTCGCAGTACCGTTCGCCTTCTGGTGCGCGACGGTTTCTGAGTAACATCGTGGAATTTCCCGGCTGCGGCGCCTTTAGCCCCACCGCTTCGTTCGTCGCGTTCGACCGTGACAGCGGGGAAGCCGCGGGCATGGTGCTCGCGAGCTTTGTCGCCGCGGACACAGGCCACATCTCGCAACTCTGCGTGATGCCGGCGGCGCGCGGAACGGGCCTGGGAAAAGAATTGTTGCGCGAATCCACCCAGACGCTGTATCAACACGGTGCGCGGCTGGTCAGCCTGACGGTTACCGCTTCGAATGGCGCGGCTATTTCTCTCTACGAGAAGTTCGGCTTCGGAGACGTTCGAACGTTTCACGCCTTTATCTGGGAGGCGTGAGCAGCCCGCATGGACGGGACGCGATAATGGTCTGAGTGGATATCGAAAAGACACTGCTGCGGAAGGTTGGCGAGGCGATCCATCGCTTCGACATGATCCGCAATGGCGACCGCATCGCGGTGGCTGTCTCCGGCGGGAAAGATTCCGTGACCATGCTGCAGGTCCTGCTGCTGCTTCAAAAGCGCGCGCCAATCGACTTCAGCGTCTGCGCATTTACGGTGGAGCAGGGCAAGTTTCTCGCGCCGGTCGCGGCAGTTGGCGAGTATATCAGGAGCCTGGGAGTTGAGTGGACGTATCACACCGACAATCCGTCGCTGAGGCTGCTGGAAGAGCAGCCGGATCACGGTTGCGACCTGTGTAGCCGGTTCCGGCGCCGCGCGGTTTACCAGATTGCGCGCGGGCTTGGCGCCAACGTGATCGCGTTTGGCCATACGGCCGACGATCTCTGTGAATCGCTGTTCCGCAACATCCTGTACACCGGACAGCTGGGTTCGCTGCCGCCCGTCACGGTCTCCCGCAAGCGTGATTTCCGCCTGATCCGGCCGTTGATTTATGTGACGGAGGAATTGACGCGCGGCTATGTGGAATCGAAAGGCGTGCCTGTGGTTCCGTGCGGCTGTTCGCTGCGAACCGGCACTGTGCGGCGCGGCATTCGCGAGGCAATTGCCGATTGGGAGCAGGAGCATCCGCACCTGCGCGAGAACATTCTGAAGGCGATGTCGAATATCCAGCCCGGGCGTCTGCTCGACACGCGCTTTTACGACCCCGACACGAATCCCGATATTGAAACGGAAAACGAAAAGGATGAAGTTGCGGTACCGGCGGCCGAACTCCTTCAGATCGTCAACGCATGAGCGAAGCGCGCGACAGCCACTTCATTGCGGATAACCAGCGGCAGGTCGAACGGTTGTCGAAACTCGGCTGGTATCACAGCATTCAGCTGCCGGATGGGTCCGTCATTCCGGGCCATCAGAGCGTGGAACAGTTGCGCACCCGGCTTCGGCAGTTTCATATACCGGAAGATTTAACCGGTAAGCGCGTGCTCGATATTGGCGCGTGGGATGGCTGGTTCAGCTTTGAGATGGAACGGCGCGGTGCGAGCGTGCTTGCGGTGGATTCGGCGAAGAACACGCGTTTGCTGGAAGCGAAAGCCCTGCTGGGCTCGCGCATCGACTACCACATTGCGGATATTTGCCGCTTGACTGCGAAGGAGATCGGCACCTTCGATATCGTGCTGTTTCTTGGCGTGCTTTATCACCTGAAACATCCGCTGCTGGCGCTCGAAAACGTCTGCGGCATGTGCGATGACATGGCGTGCATTGAATCGTTCGTAACGGATGGCGACCGCAATGCGATTCCTTCCATGGAGTTTTACGAGACGACGGAACTGCGGGGACAACTGGATAATTGGTGCGGTCCGAACATCCCGTGCCTGCTCGCATTCGCGCGCACCGCCGGGTTCGCGCGGGTGGAATTTGAAAGTGTGCTGGCGGAGCGCGCCCATGTGAGCGCTTATCGCCACTGGAAGACGGCAACGGAAACCGCGGGGACAAGCGCCGCGCCGCAGATTCTCTGCCTCGAAAACAGCGCTACGCACGATCATAAATTTTCGGCGGTCGCGGACGATTATCTGACGTTCTATTTCACGCATTCCGATAACGAACTGACCTGCGATAGCGTATACCCCGAGATTGGCGGATATGGATCGCGTCCGCTGTATGTTGCGCAAACGGGTGGAGGCTGGCAGGCATCCTGTAAGTTACCGCCGGGGCTCAGGCCAGGCTGGCACAAGACAAAGCTTCGCGTTGAAGGCAGTCGATCGAGTGTGTCGCTGCAAATCGGCATCGATATCGATCCCGCGAGTTGGCGCGCGCGGAATATTTCACAGCTTAAGATCACGCGCGTCGCGGACGGAAAAACATTTGAATCGCTCCGCATTCGCGTGGGAGACGATGGCGCGATCTCGGTGTGGGTGGCGGGGCTGCCGTTCGAGACTAAGCTCGCGGAGCTCAGCATCCGCCTGAATGGAACCGATCTCCCGGCGGTCTGGCTGGCGCCGCCGGAAGCGTCGCGCCAGGTGAATGCACTGCTGCCGGCTGGTCTCGAAGCGGGCAAAGCGGCTGTCAGCGTCGTCTTCGGCGATACCGAAACACAATCCATCGAGGTTGAACTTCACAGATGATGTGGGGCAGGCTGTTAGCCTGCCCGCCTCGTACCGAAAAATATGGCCGTCCTTTTAACATGCGATGCGATCGCGAAAACTTTTGGATCGCGCACCGTCTTCACCGATATTTCACTTAGCCTGCACGATGGCGAACGCCTTGGCGTTATTGGACCCAATGGTGCGGGCAAGTCCACGTTCCTGCAGGTGCTCAGCGGCAACATGAAGCCGGATGCAGGCACTGTCTCCACGCGCAAAGGTGTGCGGCTGGCGATGGTGGTGCAGGACCCGGTCTTCGATCCTGCTGCCACAATCCGCGAAATCATTCTTGCCTCAGCCGCCGAGCCCCACGACGGCGATAAAGACACCGAAGTTTCCAAGATCATCAGTCGCGTCGGCTTCGAAGATCCGTCCGCGGCGTCGGGCACGCTCTCGGGCGGATGGCGCAAGCGACTCGCAATCGCGGTCGCGCTGGCGGAAAACCCTGACGTTCTTCTCCTGGATGAACCGACGAATCACCTCGACGTAGCGGGCATCATCTGGCTGGAAAAACTGGTAGCCGCCGCGCCGTTCGCTTCCATCTTCGTCACGCATGACCGGTACTTCCTCGAAAACTGTTCCACGCGCGTGGCCGAGATCAATCGGGCGTATCCGCTCGGCTTATTCGCCACGCCGGGCACCTACAGCAAGTTCCTCGAAAAGCGTTCGGAATTTCTGCGAGCCCAGCAGCGCCAGCAGGACGCGCTGGAAAATCTGGTCGAACGCGAAGTGGAATGGCTGCGCCGCGGCGCGAAGGCGCGCACTTCGAAATCGAAGGCGCGTATTCAGGATGCGATGGAGTTACAGGCGCAGTTGGCCGATGTCACGCAGCGCACCGGCGGCGGCACGACTTCAATCGATTTTTCCGCCACAGGGCGCATGACAAAGCGGCTCATCGTCTGCGAACATCTCACCAAAACGATGGGCGGCAAGCTGCTGTTTCGCGATATCAGTTTTGTTCTCGGCCCCGGCGGCCGGCTCGGTGTGATGGGATCGAACGGCTGCGGCAAGACAACCCTGCTGCGCCTGCTGGTCGACGATCTCAAACCGGATGCCGGCGAAGTGCGCTGCGCCGAAGGCCTGCGCGTAGCCTACTTCGATCAGAACCGCGATCAACTCGATCCCGAAATGTCTCTCCGACGCGCGCTCGCGCCGGAAGGCGACACGGTCATTTTTCGCGACCGCCCGGTTCACGTCGCAGGCTGGGCCGTGCGCTTTCTGTTTCGCGCCGAGCAGCTGGATCTCGCGATTAAAAATCTCTCCGGTGGGGAGCGCGCTCGAGTTCACATTGCGCGTCTGATGTTGCAACCTGCTGACATTCTGATTCTCGACGAGCCGACCAACGATCTCGACATTCCGACGCTTGAGGTGCTGGAAAGCAATCTGGCCGATTTCCCCGGGTGCATCGTGCTGGTGACGCACGACCGCTTCCTGCTGGACCGTCTTTCGAGCACGCTGCTGGCGATGGACGGCGAGGGCGGTATTGAATTCTTCGCGGAACTCGCCCAGTGGGAGCAGGCGAATGCGACGAAGAAGCCGCGCGCGAAGGCTGCGAGTAGCGCGTCGCGCGCCGGGGCGTCCGCCGAACCCGCGAAGAAAAAGCTGTCCTACATGGAAGCGCGCGAGTGGGAGCAGATTGAAGAACGCGTCGCGGCGGCAGAGCATAAGCTGAGCGATGCGCGGGATGCACTGGAGAACCCGGCGATTGTTTCAGACCCCGCACGGCTTGTTGAAGCGGCGAACCACATCGACGCAGTTCAGGCCCAAGTGGATGCGCTGTACGAACGCTGGGCGGAACTCGGCGCGAAACTGGGCCAGTAGGCTACTGCGGCAGCGGAATAGTCAACGATCCCACGTGGCCGGTCTTTGAATCGCGTACGACGATCCTGACTCTGGTGGCCCCTTGCGCCAGAGGCATGGATATCGGCCACGCCACGCCTTCACTATCGTAGCGAGCGCGATTTGCAGCGGTGACTCCAAATTCTTTCGTATCCGAAACCTTCGTCAGCGTGTTTCCAGTGACATCCTGTTCCACAAAGGTTTCCTCGACTTTGCCGGTCCAGCCGGTGCCCTGTTCTTTCAGGGATAGCGTGGCCGGGTCCAGATTCAGGTGGATTTTTACAGCACTGCCCGTCGCTTCGATTCGGGCTGTGATGCCGACTCCAGCTGAGTCGATCTGATTCAGAAGAGCAGATTCAAGCTCGCCCTTGTCCCTCGAAGATTCAGGTAGTTCGACATTGCCGGCATAGTAGCCCTGCCGGTAGTAAAGTTCCAGGCCACGTCGATCAGCCTGTACTTTGAGCGTGTGAAATTTGTCGTCGCGTTCGTCGTTGTTCAAATAGAATCCGAGCGTGTAGGTGGTACGCGACGCCTCGATTCCTTCCGCCATGGCCTGGCTTAAGTCGTTGCGGATGAGCCAGGCTTGCCCGCCGGTTCTGCCGGCGATTTCTTCAAGCGCGTTCGGAGGGCGGCCGCCGGCCTGGGGGGTTAGGGCGACCGAATCCACGGCGTTCACTGCCACATTTGCTTCGTTCAAAGCCGTGATCGTCTTATCCCAGGCGAATTTTTCCATTCCCTGAAGGCGGAAGGGCTTGAAACCCTCGGTGACCCAAAAAACGTTCTTACGGCCTGGCACAAGGGCGAGGTGTTCGGCGAGAGCCTGGAATGACAACCTGACCTCTCGGGTCTCTTCAACCCTCAGAGATTCCGTCTCACGCTGAGGTACTTCGTTGGGATCGCGCCTCTTTGACCCCGGTATCGAAGTGGGTTTGTCCGGATGAGTCTCCGCCGGTGTCGACATGGCCAGGGGAATATAGCTTCTCAGACTTTTCAGGAGCAGATCGCGATTTTTCGTATAGTCCTGAAGAACGACCAGTCCCTCTTTCCGCGCCATCACGTACAGCGCGATTTGTTCGTCCGGTTTCACTTTGCTCATGAGTTCGATCGTCTGCTGCTGGGCATAGGCGGCATCCTCGAAAGTGTTTCTCTGGCCGGGGGCGGGGTTGTAACTATCCTGGTCGAGCACAATCACAGTCGAGTGCCCCGGAAGATCGGGTGGCCCCGCATTACGATTGGAAAATACATTCGGCGCGAGCGATGACACGGCCGATGAGGTCGGCTTTGCACGGGGCACGGGCTCACCGCGATTGACGGTGAAGATATCGATCGCGCGCGGCTTCCCTTCATCGGTAATGGTGAAATCCTGCTTCGTCAGATCGCCGACGGGCTTGCCCTGCGAATCCGTCACAACCACGTCGATCTGAACCACGCGCGCTTCGGCGTGGAGCACAGGGACCGCCGGCGGCGCCGCTGCGGGCGATTGGGCAAACGCCATGAGCGCGAATGACCCGGAAAGAGCTGCAAACCGTGTCCTGTTCATATGCAATTCCTCATTTCAATGGCACCGTTAACGATCCGACATGCCCCGTCTTTGAATCGCGCACAACAATCTTGAGTTTTGTGGCGCCCTGCATGAGCGGGATCGATTGTGGCCACGCGACGCCCTGACTGTCATAGTGCACACGATCCGCGCCAGTCACCTCGAACGCCCGAGTATCGGACACCTCCGTCAGCGTGTTTCCGTTCTCATTCATTTCAAGAAAGATCTCTTCCACTTTGCCGGTCCAGCCGGACCCCTGCTGCTTCAAAGACAAAGTAGCCGGGTCCAGGTTCAGATGGATATCGATCTTGCCGCGCGGAGTACCGGGAACCGCGTCAACACGGGCAGTGATGCCAACTCCGGTCGAATCGACCCGATTTAAAAGCGCCGATTCGAGGTCGCCTTTTTCCATGGAAGAATCGGGAAGTTCGGTGCTGCCGGCGTAATAGCTTTGCCGGTAGAAAAGCCGCAGACCGGCGCGGTCTGTTTGAACCGTAAGAGCGTGCACTTTGTTGTCGCGGTCCGTACCGGATAAATAGAATCCGAGCGTATATGTGGTGCGAGAGGCGTCAATGTCGTTCGCCATGATCGCATCCAGGTCGTAGCTTTCATGCCAGGATTGGCCCCCGGTTCTGTCGGCAAGTTCGCCGGCCCAGGTGTTCACCGCGATATTTGCTTCGTTGAGAGCGTCCACCGTTTTATCCCACGCCTTTTGCCACATGCCATGCATGAGCAGCGGCGGCCCGGGGCCCCGCACCAGAAAGACCTTCTTGCGGCCAGGGACAAGCGCCAGGTGTTCGGCGAGCGACTGCAATGTCAACCGGGTGTCGCGGGAAGCATCCTCCGCCAGCATTTCCGCTTCGCGGCCGGGCACTGCGTTCGGATCGCGCCGTGGTGATCCCGGTGTCGCGCTGGGTTTGTCGGGATGCGTTTCCGGCGGCGTCGACATGCCGCGCGGAATGTAGTTTTTCAGGCGCGTCAGGAGCAGGGTTCGGTCGGTTGTGTAATCCTGGAGAAGGACGAGTCCCAGAGCCTTCGCCGTCACATAAAGCGCGATTTGTTCGTCCGGTTTCACTTTGCTCATGAGACTGGTCACTTGTAGCTGCGCGTCCGCGGCAGTCTCGAAGGGGGTTCTCCTGGGGTCGTGGGCCACGTTGAGCTGGTCGAGCACAATCACGGTCGAGTGTCCGGGAACATTGGGCGGCCCTGCTTTGCGATTCGAGAACACGTTCGGCGGGAGCGATGATACGGACGATGCCGGAAGCTTTGCCAGTGGCGCGGGTTCGCCGCGGTTCACGCTGAAGATATCGATCGCGCGCGGCTTCCCGTTATCGGTGACAGTGAAATCCTTCTTCGAGAGATCTCCGACAGGTTTACCCTGCGAATCCGTCACAACCACGTCGATCTGAACCACGCGCGTTTCGGCGTGCAACACGGGTACCGCCGGAGTCTCTGTAGCGGGCGGGTCGGCAAATGCCACGAGGGTCAGCGGCACGGAAAACGCGGCGAACAGTATCCTCCTCATTTCAACGGCACCGTCAACGAGCCGACGCGCCCCGACTTCGCATCCCGCACAACAATCGTGGCCTTCGCCGCGCCCTCGGCCAGCGGGATAGAGAGCGGCCATGCCACGCCGTCGCTGTCGAAGCGCGCGCGATTCGCAGTGCTCACTTCGAACGCCTTCGTATCGGAAACTTTCGCCAGCACGGCCCCGTTCTCGTCCCTCTCCACAACCATCTCCTCCACATTGCCTATCCATCCGCCAGCCTGTTCCGTGAGAGAGAACGTCGCCGGGTCCAGGCTCACGCGAAAAGTGACCGTGCCGCGTGGCGTGCCCGGAACAATCGAATCGATGCGCGCCGTGATCCCAACATCCTTCGAATCGGCCTGATTCAGAAGCGCCGATTCGAGATCGCTCCCGGCGGACCTATCTTTAGCGGAGTCCGGCATTTCGGTATTTCCCGCGTAGTAGCCCTGCCTGTAAGAGAGTTGCAAACCGCGCCGGGCAGCCAGGACTTTGAGAGTGTGGAACTTGTCATCGCGGTCGGTAGCGTTCAGATAAAATCCCAGAGTGTAAGTTGTCCGCGAGGCTTCGATTCCTTCCTCGATAGCCACGTCGAGATCGTTGCGCCTGAAGTAAGCCGTTCCCCCCGTTCGGCCGGAAATCTCCTGCATCGTGTCGAGCGTGCCCGTGTTTGGATTGCCGCCCCGGAAATTACCGCGCGAATCCACCGTATTCACCGCAACATTCGCCTCGTTCAGCGCGGTGATCGTTTTATTCCACGCGGCGGTGTCCATTGCGGGCGGCGTCCACATGCCGACTTCCTTCATCAGCCAGGGCGGAAAGCCCTGCGTGATCCAGAAAATGCTCTTGCGTCCCGGCACAATAGCAAGATGTTCGGCGAGCGCCTGCAGCGACAGCCGTGTCCCTGCGGAATTCTCTTCCCACATGAAGAGTTGCTCCCGGATTCCTGGCGGCGGCAATTCATTCGGAAGACCGGGCGCACTTGGCTGATCGGAACCTTTAGCCCAGTCATTCGCCAGCGCCGCCGCGTTGCCGACAGCACTCGTATTGCCGCTCCTGTTCTCCCGTGTCGGGGGAGGCGGGGGTGAGGGAGACAATCCATGCGGCGCATATTGACGCAGGCTGCGCAAAAGAAGTTCACGATCCGTCGTGTAGTCCTGCAAAAGTACCAGGCCCTCCTTCCGCGCAATAGTATAGAGAGCAATCCGTTCGTCCGCCGGTACGCGTTTCATCAGGTCGATCACCTGCTGGCGCGCATACGCCGCGTCTTCGACATAGGCATTGACCTGGTCGAGCACGAGGACGGTCGCGTGGCCTGGATTGTTGACCGGACGCGGGTTGCGGTTTGAAAACACATTGGGAGACAGGGACTGGGGCTGCGATCCAACGGGCGGCGAGGTTTGGCCATGATCGATACCGTCGTGACGATCAACAGCGAAGATATCGATCGCGCGGGACTTGCCCTGATCGACGATCGTGAAGTCCGTCTTCGTCAAATCCGTCACAGGCTTGCCGTGCGCATCGGTCGCGACCACGTCAATCTCGACGACGCGAGTGTCTGCGTGTAACATCGGGGTTGACTGCGGTCCGGCCACGGCATGCGGCGCAACCGCAAAGATCAACGCGGTAAAAAAGACGGCCCAGCGGGCCCGCGATAGTTTCGATTGCATTGGAAAACGGAGCCTCTTGTACAGCTACTTTCCGGGACCATCCGCGATCACTTCAAAATCGACGCCGCGGCTGACAACATCCGGCGCAGATGAATGACTCGCCCGTACTTCCAGTCGATACGAGCCGGGCTCTAACCCGGCTACCGGCAAAGCGGTAGCGAACGGAACAACTGGATTCCCCGGATGGACATATCCGGCAATCCCGGCCATTCCCGAATCTTTTTTGACGTTGCCCGTTGTCCGGTCTACAATCCGATACTGCATCGCGAGCGAAGGCGCGCCCTTACCCGCCAAACCTGGCTCATAAATTTCCGTGTAGAAGTAGACATGATCGTCCGACCGAAACCGATTCCCGCCAACCACCACAAACCCCCGTCCGCCTGCGACCAGCGGCGTAGCTCCATCCGGAGATTCTCCCTCGGAGCAGAATGCAACCCCGCCAATCCCGAACGCATCCTCATGCCAGGCTGCAATATTGAGCGGAGCCGTCACCGTGTCTTTCGTTTGCCCGATCCCGACCGCCATCTGAACAACGTAATTCCCCGCCAGCAGCAGAAACTCGTGTTCGTAGTGAAATGGCGTACGCTTGAAAGCATCGGCACGCTCCTGACTTTCCACATCGACGTTGACAGTCTGCTCGAATCGCCCGGCTTCACCGCCGTCCGCGTGTAGCGTTATCCCTGTCATCTGCAACTCGCCGTGAAACACACTCGCCTTCTTCTGAAAAGTCATGCCGGCCGGAATCACATCCAGCGATAAATGAACTCTGGCGCGATCCGTCCCTGTATAGAAATACGGAACCTGCATGGTGGCATTGCCCACCGTCTTCACAGACAAATCAACCGGCAACGATGCCAGATAGCCGACGCGACTCCGCACATCGACACCCTTGCGATCGACCTGCACTTTCAGGTCGTGGTACTTTCCGTCCAGACTCTCCGGATAAAACCCGAGCGAGTAAGTCACCTGCGAATCATCGAGCGCCCGTAGCGCGGCAAAACCGACGTCCGTGTTTTGCGCCGCAGTGCCGCCGGTTTCGTGCGCCCAATACATCCCATTGATGCCCGACGGCCCTTGTGAGGGATTCATCCACGTGGGCGGCGCCTTGCTCCTCTGCGCCGAAAATGCCGGCGGCCCAAACACCCCTCCCGCGGCAATCGGATACACCGCAACATTCGCGGCGTTCAGCGCCTTAATAGCCCGGAGCATCGCGAAATACGCAAGTGACGGACAGGGTACGTTGTCGGAAGGTTTAGAAACCGGGAAATAATTGGCGAACCAGATCAGGTTTTTGCGGCCGGGCAAACTCGCCAGTTCGTTTGCCATTTCCTCCAGCGCAGGATACGCCGGAGGAATACACCAGGCCGATGGGGGTGGCTGCGCCTGTTCGCCCCATGCGCTTTCCAGTGCCTTCGCGATCCGCACCGGATCGTCCGTAAAATCAGTCAACATCCGCAGCTTTTGGTTCCGCACATAGACTGCGATCGGCTCACGCGGCGGCAATGTATGAAAAACCTCCGCCACGCGTTTCTCAGCCTGCACCTGGTCACTGAAAGCGATCGTCAGGTTATTGATGAGCAGGACGGTTGCCGTGACCGGCAATTCTCCGTGTGGCACCGGGCTCGCGCTAGCGGGCGATGACGGCGCGCCGCTCCCCGAGCCGGCACCCTTTGAAGTGACCACGCTGAACGCGCCGATCTTCTGCGGCTTGCCGTTATCGAATAACTGGAAATCCTCTTGCCGCAGCCCCTGGACCGGCCCTTTGCCGTCGCGGACCACCACTTCTACTTCGACCAAACGCGTATCCGAACGAAACACGTGTCGATCCTGCGCGGCCGCGGCGAGGGAGAGAATCGCGAAACATACAACCCTGCCGGCAGTCATATGCAGAATAATATTACGACGTGTAGTCGTATGTCAAGAATCTTTTTGCCTGAGCGGAGATGGTTCTTTGACCGATTTCATCGTGCGATTCGGTATCCCATCCGCCCCGAGTGCTCTACGCTCCTTGTGGGGCAGGCGGTTCCGCCTGCCGCTGCTCGGCGGAACCTGGGTTGCGAGCCGTCTACGTTAATGCGGAACTGCTCTAAATCGCGACTCCGGCTTTGCGCATCACAGCCAGCGACGCGTCAAGCCCCAGCTTCGCTCCGTCCTCCGGCGACATATCGGCCGGAATTCGACCCAGCACTTCGGGACTGACCCCATCCTCATAGCCGATCTGCTTCAGCGCCTGAAAGAATCCGACGAGATTAATGACGCCTTCGCCAGGCAGCAGCCTTTGGTTGTCCTTCACATCCTCAGGAGCCATCTTCGCCGCGTCCGAAAGATGAATCGTCACAATCCGCGATTTACCAGCTTTGATAATGTCGTCCACGGTAGACCCGGAATGGTGCCAGTGCCATGAATCGAGCACAACCCCGATATTCGGACCGATTTCCTTCGCGAAATCCACCGCGGCGCTCATATTCCAGATAAATTCATGCGGCGCGCGCGCTCGGAACATCAGCGGGCCCAGATACTCCAGGCCCAGCCGGCAATTCTGCCGCGCCAGGACCGTGGCGACTGCCGTCAAACGCTCCTTCAGCGTCTTGCGAAGTTCATCCGCAGGCGTCGTACTGGCGGCAGGCAGCACCATCATCATGCGTCCACAGCCGATAGCCGAGACGAACTTCGCCGTATCCTCCAGCGTTCCCATGCCGCGCTGGAAGACCTCATCGGTCCCTGTAACGTTCACCGGCAGGCTGCAGAAAGATGTCCGCAACCTCAGTTCCGTGAGAAGGCTGCGCGTGGCATCCGCCCCGTCTTTCATGGCGGGGTTCAACATGAGATCCACACCGCCAAATCCCACATGGGCCGCGAGCCGCGCGAAATCCTGCCACTGCATCTTATTTCCCGTGAGCGCCGTGTTGAGCGCGAGAAACATGCCGGTGGACGCCGCGGCCGGAGCCATGCGAGCTATTCCCGCCAGCGCACCCGCGCCTGCTGCCGACCTGACAAAATCGCGTCGATTGATCATGGCCTTATCTCCTGTTCCGCGTCTCCGTCTAATATACACATATGAACGACCTCCAAACTGAGCGCGTCTGGAAAGCGATGGACCGGTTCCGCATCGAATTGCCTTCCTGGGGCTTCGCGGACACTGGCACACGTTTCGGAAAGTTCCATCAGCCGGCTGCGGCTTCCACGATCGAAGAAAAGTTCAGCGACGCCGCTGAGGTGAACCGTGTCACGGGCGTTTGCCCGACGCTCGCCCTGCATGTCCAGTGGGATTTCCGCGATGGCATGTCCGGCGCGGCCGAAGTCTCAGCCCTCGCGAAACACACCGGAATCCACGCGGGCTCGATCAACCCGAATCTCTTTCAGGATCAGATTTACAAATTCGGCTCGCTGGGAAATCCCGCCCCTCAAGTCAGAGAGACTGCGCTGAATCACATTCTGGACAGCGTGAAAATCGCGGCCGCCGTAGGAAGCCGCGACATCTCGCTGTGGTTTGCCGATGGCTCGAACTACCCCGGCACACAGAATATTCGTCATCGCAAAGCGTGGTTTGAAGACGGCCTGCGCCTCGCTCACGCGGCTCTCGGCGAAGACCAGCGGATGCTGGTGGAATATAAGCCCTTCGAGCCGGCTTTTTATCACACCGATATTGCGGATTGGGGGATGGCCCTTGAACTGGCGCGCACTGCAGGCCCGCGCGCGAAGGTGCTGGTCGATACCGGGCATCACTACGCGTCGCAGAATATCGAGCAGATCGTCGCGTGGCTGCTGGATCTGGGGATGCTGGGCGGATTCCACTTCAATGACCGCCGCTATGCCGATGACGACCTGACCCTGGGTTCGATCGACCCCTACCAGGTCTTCCGGATCTTTCACGAGATCGCCCTCTACGAGTGGGAGACCGGTGCGACTCCCGACATCGCGTACATGGTGGACCAAAGCCACAATCTGAAACCGAAAATCGAGGCCATGATCCAGACCGTGACCACTGCACAGGAGCTCTTCGCGAAAGCCGCGATCGTGAATCACGACGAACTGGAAGCCCATCAGCGGAACTGCGCCTTGGTCGATGCGGAGAACTGCCTCAAAGATGCCTTCGCAACGGATGTGAGACCGGCCATTAAAGGCTGGCGCGTAGCGCGCGGCATTCCGGCCCAACCACTCGCGGCATTTCGCGAAGGCGGCTACCTGGGGCGGATCGAATCCGAACGCGGACGACGGAGCCGCGCCACGGATTCCAGTTACGCATAGATCGACTGGACACGCGGCTATCGCCGCGTCTGTAGGTTGGCCTTTCCAGCCATCACATACTTTTCACCAGAAAGTCTGTGAGTCCGTGTGGGGCAGGCGGTTCCGCCCAATGCCACTTAGATAAGGAATCTATCTCTTGTTTGCAATCAGTTACAGTCATTCGGTGTGGGGCAGGCCGTTTGGCCTGCCTGGATTTGGTCACACTGGGCTGGCCA
>Ga0182024_10003098_pt1 | contig 40213 bp, 41 predicted proteins | sample P32metaG_FD_120480 | JGI IMG/M metagenome (GOLD analysis project Ga0182024, IMG submission 120480) | Permafrost microbial communities from Stordalen Mire, Sweden - P3-2 metaG (Illumina Assembly) | ecosystem: Environmental > Terrestrial > Soil > Wetlands > Permafrost | place: Sweden: Stordalen...
CCTACGAGAAATCGCTCGCCTTCGACATGATCGCGCAGGCCGCCGGCGGCACGTTCAGCGTCACCGGCGAAGCCGGCCAGGCGCCAACCAAGCCTGGCCCCTCGTTTGGCGACACCGGCACCGGCATGCTGATGGCGATCAGCATCCTGGGCGCCCTCTACAAGCGCCAGAAAACGGGGCAGGGCCGCCGCCTCGAAGTCGCGATGCAGGACGCGATGATCCACTACATGCGCGTGCCGTTCTCGCGCACCCAGCAGAGCGGCAAGGCCCAGCTGCGCAGCGGCTACAGCCGCTCGACCCCGGGCGGGCTGGTGCCGTCGGCGCTCTACCCGTGCAAGCCGGGCGGCCCCAATGATTACGTCTATGTCTTCTGCAGCCGCGCCAATGCCGACCACTGGCGCCGCCTCCTGAAGACGATCGGCCGCGAGGATTTGATCGGCGACGAGCGCTACGACAGCGGGTCGGCGCGCAGCGAGCGCGCGGCCGAGGTCGACGAGCTGATCGCCACCTGGACCCGCAACCACACCAAGGAAGAGGCGATGAAGATCATCGGCGCCGCTGGCGTCCCGGCCGGCGCCGTCTTCGATACGCTCGAACTGATGAACGATCCCTCGCTCGCCGAGCGCGGCATCATGCAGACGATCGAGCATCCGACGACCGGCAAGGTCAAGATGCCGGCCTGGCCGGTGCGTTTCGACGGCGTCCCGCCGCGAGTGAAGCCGTCGCCGCTCCTCGGTCAGCACAGCGCCGAAGTGCTCGGCTCCTGGCTCGGCATGAGCGCCGGCGAGGTCGCCGGGCTGAAGGCCGACGGGATCCTCTAGTGGTACGAGTGACGCTTGCCACCCTCCTCGTCGTCCCGGCGAAGGCCGGGACCCACGGTGCCATGGATACCGGCCTTCGCCGGTATGACGGTGTTTACGGAGCGAAGCGTTGGATGTTATCCACCAGGACCCCGCCTGGCATCATCTGAAGCAAGGACAACCGACATGAAGCTCTGCTATGCCCCCGGCGTCTGCTCGATCGGCATCCACGTGCTGCTCGAGGAAATCGGCAAGCCCTACGATCTGGAAGCGGTCAATTTGCGCGAGGGGGCGCAATACCAGCCGCAATACACCGGGGTGAACCCGAAATCGAAGGTGCCGACCTTAGAGCGCGACGATGGCTCGATCCTGACCGAGTTCCCGGTCATCGCCGGCTGGCTCGCGCGGCAAAACCCCCAAGCCAAGCTGATCCCGCAAGATTTGGAGACCGAAACCCGCGCGCTTGAAGCGATGGAATACGCGGTCGCGACGATGCACGGGCAGGGTTTCGCGCGGATCTTCCGGCCGGGCAATTTCGGTCCCCCCGAAGCCGAGGAACAAGTGAAGACCCGCGGCCGCGAGATGGTCGAGAAGGGCTTTGCCGTTCTCGACAAGGCGCTCGCCGGCAAGAACTATCTCGGCGGCAACGAGCTCTCGACCGCCGATGCGGCGCTGTTCTACGTCGAGTTCTGGGCCGCCGGCCGCCTCAATATGAAGCTGCCGCCGAATTGTGCCGCGCATTACGAGCGCATGAAGGCGCGCCCGGCGGTGCAGCGGGTCATGAAGCAGGAAGGGGTCGCTTGAGCAATGCGTCCTTCGAGACGCGCCCTTTCGGGGCGCTCCTCAGGATGACGAATATTTGTATGCGGCATCAAACCTTTATCGTCATCCTGAGGAGGCCGCGAAGCGGCCGTCTCGAAGGACGCACGGCACTCGATCGTCGACCGGACGGCGCGGGGAGAGGGCGGGTCCGACGGAACGAACTGGCGTAGACGGTTTGAGGGGAACCCGAGGATGAGCGAAGACGCCGACACCGCCAATGCCGAGATGCGGCAGTACTGGAACGAGGTCGCCGGGCCGCGTTGGGTCAGTCGTGCCGAACTCCAGGAGGCGCGCAACATCGAGGTGGCCCAGTTCCTCATCGCGGAAGCCCGCGCTGCTCCCGGGGAGCGCGTTCTCGATGTCGGCTGCGGCCCCGGCGCAACCGCGCTACCGCTCGCCGCTGCGGTCGGGCCGGGCGGCCAGGTCACCGGCATCGACATCTCCGAGCCGATGCTGGGGCTCTTGCGCCGGCGCATCGCCGAACGCGGGATCGCCAACCTGACCGCGCTCCTCGCCGATGCCCAGACCTACGCCTTTCAGCCAGCCAGCTTCGATCTCCTGACCTCGCGCTTCGGCGTCATGTTTTTCGCCGACCCGTCGGCCGCCTTCCGTAATCTCGGCGGCGCCGTGCGCCCGCGCGGGCGGCTCGCCATGGCGGTGTGGGCCTCGATGGCCGACAATGTGCACTGGAAGATCCCCTACGACATCTCGGTCAACCGCGTCGGTCCGCCGGCGCCGACGCCGGCGCACGCGCCGGGGCCGATGGCGTTCCGCGATCCTGATTACCTGCGCGGCATCCTGAACCAAGCGGGGTTTGTCGACATCGGGGTCGACAAGCGGGCGTTTCACGTCCTCGGCAAATCGGCGGTAGCGGAGGCCGAGCACGCCGGCGTGCTCGGACCGTCGGGCCGGCTGCTCGACGAGAAACAGGCCGACGCGGCGACGCGCCAGGCGATCGTCAAGGAAACCGAGGGGGCGTTCGCGGCCTATGCCGCGCCCAATGGCGAGGTTCGCCTGCCCGGGATGTTCCTGCTCGTCACCGCGCGCCGGCCGGGCTAGCAGCAATTTCTGGCCATGTCGACCGTGCCGGCCCCTCACCCTCCCACGCTGCGCGCGGGTCCCTCCCTCTCCCCGTGGACACGGGGAGAGGGTTGGGGTGAGGGGCGGGCACGGTAGATCAACCCGATCGAAATCAAGGTCAGCGCCAAGATTGGCGCCTTTCAGCGAAAGCCCCGCCCGATGAGGATCGAAGAAGCGGTCAATATCGAAGACCTGCACCGGATGGCCAAGTGGCGCCTGCCGAAGATCGCGTTCGACTTCATCGAGGGCGGTCTCGAAGACGAGCGCGGTCTCGAGCGCAACACCTCGGCCTTTCACAAGCACCGGCTGCTGCCGCGCTATCTGGTCGACGTCTCGACGCGCGACCAGTCGCAGACCATCTTCGGCCAGAAATTTTCCAGCCCCTTCGGGATCTCGCCGACCGGCGGTGCCGGCCTCTTCCGCTTTCAGGCCGACCTGATGCTGGCGGAAGCCGCGAAGGATGCGAACATCCCCTATATCATGTCGGGCGCGAGCAACGATGCGATCGAGACGGCCGCGAAGATCGCGCCGAACAATCACTGGTATCAGCTCTATGCCGCGAGGAAGCCCGAGATCAACGCCGACCTCATCAAGCGGACCGCCGATGCCGGGCTCGGCGCGCTGGTACTGACCGTCGACACGCCGGTCAGCTCGAAACGCGAGCGCAACATCAGGAACGGCTTTGGCAATATCCGCGGCGGCCTCTTTCAGGCATTGAGCCTGAAGCCGGCGATCCTCATCGAGGCCTTGTCGCACCCGGGCTGGATCGTCGAATACCTGAAGCGCGGCGGCGGCACGCCGATGCTGGGGAACTGGCAGGCCTACGCGCCACCCGGGTCGGACGCCGAGGAAGTCTACAAATTCGCATCCTCCGTGCGCCCGTTCAACGCGCAGACCTGGCGCGACCTGGAAACCTATAGGAAGCTCTTCCCGCGCGCGCTCGTCGTCAAAGGCATCATGAGCCCCCTGGACGCCCAGCGCGCCCTCGACGTCGGCTGCGACGGCATCCTCGTCTCCAATCACGGCGCCCGTCAGCTCGACCAGGCGCCGGGCTCGCTCGACGTCTTGCCGGCGATCAAGGCCGCGGTCGGCGACAAGCTGACCCTCCTGCTCGACGGCGGAGTGAGACGCGGCGCCGACATCCTCATCGCGCTCTGCCTCGGCGCCGATTTCTGCTTCATGGGGCGGCCGACCCTCTACGGCGCCGCGGCCGGGGGGCTCCCCGGGGTCAAGAAGGCCGTCGACATCTTCCGCGGCGAGATCGATCTCGTAATGGGCCAGATCGGCTGCCCCAGCCTCAGCGAGCTCGGCCCCGATTTCCTGTGGACCGACGACTGGCCGAAGAATCGCTGATCGATGGTCGGCGCAGCCGGGAGAGGATCGGGCGGCGATGACAGCTGGCAAGATGGCTATCTCATGGCTATCTTGGGTGCATGAGCACCCATAGCGTCGCCGAAGCAAAAAACCAGCTCTCGAAACTGATCAACCGCGCCCTCAAGGGTGAGGGTGTCGTCATCACCCGCCGAGGCCAGCCTGTTGTTGAGCTGAAACCCGTCCCTGCCGCCCCTGCAAGGCCGCGGCGAGTAACCGAGGCCGACCTCGAATGGTTGCGCGCCCATCGCGCCCGGCTGCCACCGTCGAAGGTTGACGCCGGGACTTTTGTCAGTCAAATGCGCGATGAGGAGTGGGAACGGTAACCTGTTATCTCGATGCAAATATCTTGGTTGCGCTACTCACTCCTGAACCCTTCAGCGGACGCGCGGACAGGTTCCTGCAAAGCAATACAGCACCGCTGATTGTCAGCGATTTCGCCGCTGCGGAATTTTCTTCCGCCGTCGCGAGGCGCGTCCGAATGCGCGACTTCACGCGCGATCAAGCCCGGATCACCTTTTCCAGGTTCGATACATGGCTGGCTCGCGCGGCAGATCGGGTTGAGATCATCCCTGCGGACGTTGCGCTCGCCACAGCGTTTTTGCGCCGTCTCGACCTTACGCTGCGCACGCCCGATGCGATCCATATAGCGATCACGCAGCGCATCAACGCCACGCTCGTTACGTTCGACCAGCGCATGACCGCGGGCGCCCGCGCGCTCGGCACCGCGGTTGCGACGCCCTGAGGGATTGTCGGATGCCACGAAAATGCGCAATCCTGCGTTCGAGCCGTAGCTTGCGCGCCTGCGAGGGGATTAGGCGACTATGAGGATCGAAGACGCCGTCAATATCGAAGACCTGCACCAGATGGCGAAGCGCAAGCTTCCCAAGATCATGTTCGACTACATCGAGGGTGGCGTCGAGGACGAGCGCGGGCTGGAGCGCAACAGCGCCGCTTTTCACAAACACCAGCTATTGCCGCGCTATCTCGTCGACGTCTCGAAGCGCGATCAGTCGCAGACGATCTTCGGCCGCACCTACGCCAGCCCGTTCGGGATTTCGCCGACCGGCGGGGTCGGACTCTATCAGCGGCGCGGCGGCGAATTGCTGCTGGCTGAGGCCGCGGCCGCGGCCAACATCCCTTACATCATGTCGGGCGGCAGCAACGCCTCGATGGAGGAGGCGGCGCGCGTAGCTCCGGACAACACCTGGTTCCAGATGTACGCCGCCAAGGACGCCGCCGTCACCGACGCCTTGGTCGGCCGCGCCCGCGACAACGGGCTGGGCGCCCTGGTGCTGACGGTCGACGTGCCGGTGCATCCAAAGCGCGAGCGCAATTGGCGCAACGGCTTTGCCAATGTCCGCGCCGGCGGCGTCTTGGAGGCGGCGATGAAGCTGAAGCCGTCGATCGTCCTCGACGCGTTGACCCACCCCGGCTGGGTCTACGACTATGTCCGGCATGGCGGCGCGCCGACCCTCGGCAATTGGGTGGCGCACGCCGGGGACGGGGCGAGCACCGCCGAGGTGATCCATTTCGGGCGCACCCAGACCCCGGCGGCGGCGCAGACCTGGCGCGATCTCGAACGCTATCGGCGGCTCTTCCCGCGCACGCTCATCGTCAAGGGGATCCTCAATCCGGCCGATGCGGTGCGCGCCGCCGAGATCGGGTGCGACGGGATCATCGTGTCCAACCATGGCGGGCGTCAGCTCGACCAGGCGCCGGCCTCGCTCGAGGCATTGCCGGCGGTGAAGGCCGCGGTCGGCGACCGCATGACGGTAATGCTCGACAGTGGCGTCAGGCGCGGCGCGGACATCCTCATTGCGCTGTGCCTCGGCGCGCAGTTCTGCTTTTTCGGCCGGCCGACGCTCTACGGCGCGGTCGCCGGCGGGTTGCCCGGGGTCAAAAAGGCGGTCGACATCTTCCGGGGCGAGATCGACCTCGTCATGGGCCAGATCGGCTGTCCAAGCCTAAGCGAACTCGGCCCCGACTTCCTGTGGCGCGACGACTGGCCGAAGAACGCCTGATTGTCGGTGGCGCTCGGAACCCGCATTGTCGCCGCTTGATTTGGCACCTTAAGCGAGAACCCAGTCCGATGAGGATCGACCAAGCCGTCAACATCGAAGATCTGCACCGCATGGCCAAGCGGCGGCTGCCGAAAGTCGCCTTCGACTTTATTGAAGGCGGGCTCGAAGACGAGCGCGGGCTGGACCGCAACACGGCGGCCTTTCACAAGCACAACCTCTTGCCGCGCTACCTGATCGACGTTTCCAAACGCGACCAGTCGCAGACGATCTTCGGCCGCACCTATTCGAGCCCCTTCGGCATCTCGCCGACCGGCGGCGCCGGCCTCTTCCGCCGCGGCGCCGATATGATGCTGGCCGAGGCCGCGGCGGCGGCCAACATCCCCTACATCATGTCCGGTTCGAGCAACGACTCATTGGAGACCGCGGCACGGGTCGCGCCGGACAATGCGTGGTACCAACTCTACGCCGCGCGCGACGGCGCCATCTCGGAGGATCTGATCCGCCGGGTCGCCGATGCCGGCCTTGCCGCGCTGGTGCTGACTGTCGACGTGCCGGTGCATTCCAAACGCGAGCGCAACATCCGGAACGGCTTTGCCAATATCCGCGGCAACTGGATGCGCGCGGCCCTGAGCCTCAAGCCGGCGCTGCTCGCCGAGGCGCTGACCCATCCCGGCTGGGTCGCCGAATACATCCGCCACGGCGGCACCCCGGCCTTAGAAAACTGGCTGCCTTACGCCGGCGCCGGGGCGAGCGCCGAGGACACCGTCAAGTTCAACCGGGCGCAGGTCCCGGCGCATGCCCAGACCTGGCGCGACCTCGAAAAATACCGGCGCCTCTTTCCGCGCACGCTCATCGTCAAGGGGATCATGCACCCGGCCGATGCGGTGCGCGCCGCCGAACTCGGGTGCGACGGGGTCATCGTGTCGAACCATGGCGGGCGCCAACTCGACCAGGCGCCGGCCTCGCTCGAGGTATTGCCGGCAATAAAGGCCGCGGTCGGCGACCGCATGACGGTGATGCTCGACAGTGGCGTCAGGCGCGGCGCCGACATATTGATCGCGCTGTGCCTCGGCGCCCAGTTCTGCTTTTTCGGCCGGCCGACGCTCTACGGCGCGGTCGCCGGCGGGCTGCCCGGGGTCAAGAAGGCGGTCGACATCTTCCGCGGCGAGATCGACCTCGTCATGGGCCAGATCGGCTGCCCGAGCCTCAACCAGCTCGGCCCCGATTTCCTGTGGAACGACGACTGGCCGAAAAACGCCTGAGGGTCAGCTGGATCGGCGCTGAGCGTCCTTCGAGACGCGGGCTGCGCCCGCTCCTCAGGATGAGGTTTTTCTTAATGCCATCATAGGCTTATCCTCATCCTGAGGAGGCGCGAAGCGCCGCCTCGAAGGACGCATATCACTCCAGGGCGGTCAGCTCGCGCGCCGAGATCTTTTCGAGGTTGCGCAACCGGTCGAACAGGCGCTCGGGCGCGATCCGCGCATGCCCGGCATCGAGGCAGGTGCGGAACTTGTCGAACAACTCCGCGTCGCCGAGCGGGCGCTCGGCATGGCCGCGCGAGCGCCGCACTTGCTCGCTTTCGATCCGCTCGCCATTAGTCAGATCGATGGTGACCTGGTCCCAGACCGAGGCGCCGCTCACCACGGGGTCGTAGTTTTCGTTGGTGACGGTGCCGACCCGGCGCATCAATTCCTGCACCTCGGGGCGGCGCACGAATTCGTCGGTATATTCGGCGAGGCTGGCGCGCCGCGCGATGACCGAAGCGGCCATCGCGAACTCCATGCTGAACTTGGCCGCGAGCCCGGTCTCGGGCATGTGGTTGCGCAAGATCAACGAGTGCGTCTCGCTGATCGACACGGTGATGCGCGCGATCTCGGCCGGCTTCAAGGGGCGCCGGGCGAGCAGTTCGGGCATCGCGTCGAGGGCGCGGTGGGTGCAGTAGCACGCTGGGTATTTCTTGATGCTGAGGCCCTGCTTGAGGATCTGCCACTCCTCGCCGAGGCGCGGGGTCGGGCCGTCGCGGTCGGCCCTCCCCTCGGGCGACACCGCGGACAGAAAGCCTTGGCTGTGCTCGAGCGCATCGGGCGAAGCGGTGAAGCCGGCTTCGGCGAGGCGCGCCGAGACGACGCCGGCATGGGCCGCCCGCCCTGCATGGAACGGCTTTGTCATCGTGCCGAAATTGGCCATGATGCCGCCCGCCTGCGAGGCTGAGAGCGCGATCGCCGCGGTCGCCTGCGCGGGGCTGAGCCGGCGCAGCGCGGCGCAGGCCGCGCCGGCGGCGATCGTCCCGAAGATCCCGGTCGGGTGCCAGCCTTTCTTGTGATGGTGCCCGGGATCGCGGCGCGCCAGCTCGGCCCAGGTCTCATAGCCGGCGACATAGGCGGCGAAGATCTCGCGCCCGCCCAATCCCAACGTTTCGGCCTCGGCGAGGAGGGCCGGCAGCAGCACGGTCGAGACATGCCCGCGGCAGCCGACATCGTCGTAATCGAGGGCATGGCCGGCGGTGCCGTTGATCCATGCGGCCTCGGGCGCGGTTGCCGTCTCGCCCGAGAAATAAAGGCTGGCACGGCCGGGCGCGGGGTCGAGCCCCCGGCGCAACAGCTGCGGCGCCGGATCGTGCGCCCCGGCGATCATCGTCGCGACCGTGTCGATGATGCCGGTGCGGGCGACCTCGACCGCCTCGGCGGGCAGCGCTTCAAAGGTGAGGCCGGCGGCAAACCGGCCGAGCTCTTGGGTCAGCGGCATGACGATGCTCCCTTTCCTTAATGAACCTACCGGCCTCACTGACCCTACCCGCGCAGCGCGGCGAGGCTGCCGCCCATCTTGACCGAGCCGGGCAAGGGATGGCCGACGATGTCCTCGGCGAGCCGGGCTGCTTCGATCAGCTTTTCGAGATCGACCCCGGTTTCGATGCCCATCTCCTCGCACATGAAGACGAGGTCCTCGGTGCAGACATTGCCGGCGGCGCCGCGATGCGCGGCAAACGGGCAGCCGCCGAGCCCGGCCACCGCCGAATCGAAGATGCCGACCCCCATTTCGAGCCCGGCATAGGCATTGGCGATCCCCATGCCGCGGGTGTCGTGCAGATGCAGCGCGATGTCCAACAGCGGGAAGCGTTCGCGCACCGCGCCGACCACTTGCTTGATCGAACGCGGGGTCGCCCACGCCATCGTGTCGGCGAGCGAGATCACCTCGAGCACGATGTCGTGTTCTTCCGCGATGTCGACGATTTGCTCGACCATCTCGACCACGGTCCCGACCCCGACGTCGCCGGCAAAATTGCACCCGAACGCCGCCATGATCGAGCCGCGCTCGACCGCGATGCCGTGCTGCTGATAGAGGCGGATCATGTTGTGCTGCATAAGGATGTTGTCGGCGAGGCTGCGGTTCTGGTTGCGTTCCAGGAATTGCTCGGAGGCGGTCAGCGAGATCGACCCGCTGAGGTCGAGCCGGCCACAGGCGATGGCGCGCTCCAGACCCTTCTCGTTGAGCCACAGCCCGCTATAGGCGACCCCCGGTTTGCGCTCGAAGCGGAGGGCGACCGCCTCGGCGTCGGCCATGCCCGGCACTCGCTGCGGATTGACGAAGGAGACGGTCTGGATGTGGGTGAGCCCGGTTTCCGACAATGCGTCGATCAACGCGACCTTGCGCTCGGTCGGGATCGGGCCCCGCTCGAACTGAAAGCCCTCGCGCGGGCCTTCCTCGTTGATCCGCACGGTTTGGGGAAGATCGAACATCGCGCTACTCCGAAGGAGGGGCCGGATTATGGATGAAATCGCCCGCCGCGGCTACGCGCCCGGCGGGTTTATCGGTATGACGATCGAGCGGGATAATCGCCCGGCTTATCACCGGGTCGAGCTTGCGCGATGGGCGATCTTGCGCGATTAAGGCCGCATGGGCACCTCTTGCGTGAGCAGCCGATCGATCGACCCGTCGCGCCACGGCCTCTGCGCCCTGGTGACCCGGCCCCGCGCCGAGGCGGAGAAGTTGGCGCAGGCGCTCGCCGCGCGCGGCATAGAGGCAATCATCGAGCCGCTGCTAGAGATCCATCACCGCAACGAGCCGGCCCCCGACCTTGCCGGGGTCCAGGCGATCCTGTGCACCAGTACCAACGCGGTCCGCGCGCTGGCAAGGCTCACCGATGAACGCGCCGTGCCGCTCTTCGCGGTCGGCGAGGCGAGTGCGGCGCGGGCGCGCGATGAAGGATTTGCCCGGGTCGAGAGCGCCGGCGGGTCGATGGCCGATCTCGCCGGGCTGGCGCGCGACCGGCTGCGCCCCGATGACGGGCGGCTCCTCCATGTCGCGGGCAGCATTCGCGCCGGCGATCTGGCCGGCGCGTTGCGCGCGGACGGCTTTGCCGTCGAGCGCGCGGTGCTCTACGAGGCGCGCCCGGCCGCCGGGCTCGGCGCCGCGTGCGTGCGGGCGCTCAACGCCGGGATCGTCGATTTCGCGCTGTTCTTCTCGCCCCGCACCGCCCTGATTTTTGCACTTCTCGCCGCTCGCGCCGGTGTCGCCGAGCGGCTGGGCTCGGTCACCGCGATCTCGATCAGCGCCGCGGCCGATTATGCGCTCGCACCGCTCCCATTCCGCGAGCGGCGTATCGCCGAGCGGCCGGACCAGCCGAGCCTCCTCGCGGCGCTCGACCGGGTGCTTGCCGAAGGGCGGCGGGCATGAGCGAGCCGCCCGACTCGGTTGGTGCGAGCGGCGGTGCGAGCGAGAGCGGTGCGGCGGTGCCGCAACAGCCCGCCGCGCCACTTCATCGCACCCCCTCCTCAACCTTCGCCAGCATTGCCCCCTCACTAACCCTCCCCCGCTTGCGGGGGAGGGAAGGGTGGGGGCGAGGGAGGGAAGGGTGGGTGCTTGGGCTCGCCGGCGCCTTCGGTGTCATTGCGCTGGTCGCGACCGGGCCGTTCTGGGCGCCGCTATTGCCCTGGACGGCCGGGGAGCCGCCGCCTGACGCCCGCACCACCCGAGCCGAAGCACCGCAACAGCCGCGTGAGCCGCAGCGTCAGCCGGCCGGAGCGGCGGCGAGCCCGGCGCTGCGGGAGCTCGACCAGCGGGTTGCTGCGCTCGAAGCCAAGCCCGCCGCGCCGCCGGGCGACCTCGCGGAGATCCGGCAGGAGGTAGCAAAGCTCGCGGCGTCCGCCGCCGATCAGGCGACGCGGATCGATGCCGTCGACAAGGATATCCACAGCCAAGCCGCGAGCAATCCGACGGATATTGCGCTGGTCCTCGCACTGTTGCAGATCCGCGACGCGATCGAGGTTGGGCGGCCCTTTGCGGCGGCGTATGATACGCTGGTAGCCCTCGCCCAGAGCCGGCCGGAGATCGCGGCGGCGGCCGCTCCGTTGGCCAGGCCGGCGACGGCCGGGCTGGCCGGCCGCCCGGTTCTCGCCAACCGGCTGCGCGAGTTGGCCCCCGCAATCGTCGCGGCAAACCCTCCAGCGACCGGACCGGCGAACACCGATGCCGCCGCCCCCGATTGGGCCAGCGAGGCGTGGCGGCGCCTCAGCGGCCTCGTCACGATCCGGCGCATCGACAGCGCCGGCCCGGACCAAGCGGCCGCGGGGCAAGCAGCCTCGGTCCCCGCGGCCTCGGTCCCCGCGGCCTCGGTCAACGCCGCCCTGCAAGCGCTGGCCGGCGGCGATCTCGATGGCGCGGTCGGCGCGCTCGACACGCTGACCGGGGCGCCGGCCGAGACCCTCCGTCCCTGGCTGCGCATGGCCAAGGAGCGCCTCGCGGCCGAGGCGGCGCTGCAGCGGATCGAGGCGCTGTTGGTCGCGCGCCTCGGCACCCCCCTGAATGCCCCCGCGGGCTCCGGGCCGCCCGGTTGATGCGCCGGCTCCTGGCGCTCTTCGTCGTCGCGGCGGCGGTCGCCGGCGCCGCCTTTTTCGCCGATCATCCCGGGCGGGTCGAGATCGTCTGGCGGGGCTGGCAGGTCGACACCTCGGTCGGGGTGCTGGCCGGCGCCGTGGCGCTCGTCGTCGTGATCGCGTCGCTGCTGGTTCTTTTCGGCGCGGCGCTGCACAGGATGCCGCTCGCTATCCGGCGCCGCCGCGCGGCGCGCCGCAGGCGTGTGGGCGAAGCGGCGCTGACCCAGGGCATCGTCGCGCTCGCGGCCGGGCAGGCGGCCGAGGCCGAGCGCGCCGCGCAGCGCGCCACCGCGCTCCTCGACGGCGCACCGATGGCCTTGCTCTTGGCTGCCGAGGCGGCGACGCGGCAAGGCGACATCGCGGCTGCGCGCGGTGCCTACACGGTGCTGCTCGATCGGCCGGATACCGAATTTCTCGGCCTGCGCGGCCTCATTGGCCAGGCGTTGCGGGCCGGCGATGACGATGCCGCGCGGCACCTTGCCGAGCGCGCCCGCAGGCTCCGCCCGGATGCCAGCTGGCTGGTCGATGCGCTCCTCCTCCTGGCGGCGCGCGCCGGGGATTGGGCGGCGGCGCGGGACACGCTCGCTGGCGCGGCGCGGCACCGGGCGTTGCCGGCCGAGCGCGCCAGCCATCACCGCGGCATCGTTCTCTACGAATTGAGCCGCGATGCCGAGCGCCGCGGCGACCCGCGCCGGGCGGCGGGGCTCGCCGCCACGGCGCAGGTGCTGGCGGCGGACCTCGCCGCGCCGGCCTGCCATCATGCCCGGCTGTTGATCGGGCTGGGGAAGAGCCGCGCCGCGGCGCGGACGATCGAGCGCGCCTGGCATACCGCGCCGCACCCCGACCTCGCCCGGCTCTACCTCGAGATCGACCCCGACGCACCGCCCTTGGCCCGAATCGCCGCCGTGCAGCGTCTGGCGGCGCACAACCCGGAGGCGAGCGAAAGCCATCTCGCGGTCGCCGAGGCGGCGCTGATGGCGCAGCTCTGGGGCGAGGCGCGCCGCCACCTCGCGCTCGCCATCGACGCGGCGCCGCCCTCCGGGTCACCCTCCCTTGGGTCATTGTCCCCTCGGCCCTCGCGCCGGCTCTGCCGGTTGATGGCGCGGCTCGAGGAGGAGGAATCCGGCAATATGGCGGCGGCGCGCGACTGGCTCGACCGCGCGATCGGCGCGCCGCCCGACCCCTCCTATCTGTGCCGCCAGTGCGGCGGCGGCGAAACCCCGGAATGGCAGGCGCTGTGCCGGGATTGCGGCGGGTTCGACACGCTCGTCTGGCAGAGCCCGCCATCCGGCGACCGAGCCGTCACCCTGCACCTGGCGAGCGCCGGCGCGCCCTTGATGCTGCCGGCGCCCCCGGCGAGCGGCTTGGCGCCGCCGCCGCGATGGGATAAGTAAGCCGGGCGGGCTGGCGCCGGATCGCCCCGATAGCTCAGCGGTAGAGCACCCGCTTCGTAAGCGGTAGGTCGTCTGTTCAAATCAGACTCGGGGCACCAGCTTTTCCAAAGTGTTACAGGGAAAAATAGGTAAGAGATGCTAACTGATATCCCGCCTGAATCCACCGTCGGCTAGCGAACCGGCTAGCGCCAAACGCAAAGGCGAACAGTGACGTATGAAGATCGAATTCGAGAGCAGAACACAGATGGATATGTTTGGGCGCGGGGTTAAACGAGGCCGCATTAAGGCCAGCGAACTGCCCGGCCGTCCTGGGATCAGCTCTGAATGCGGATCATTGGCGGAGGTAGCAGCCAAGGTTGAGGAACTTCGAGCCGATCTCGACAAGGCGCTTGACGAAGCAAGAAAGTGGTTCACGTAAGCTGCATTGTCTGCGATGCGTTGAAAAGGAAGGTGATTTCTTGTCCAATGAAGCCAAAAAGCAAGCCGATGCTTTGGTAGAGGCGTTGCCTGAACACGAAACCGCTGATCGCCTACAAGATTACGTCGGCCGTGGTAGACGTTTTGAACATACTGAAACCCCGGCCCTTAAGGCAATTTGGGTAGACGAAGCACGATTGTTCTTCCGAAGCGTTGGCGAAAGAAATCCGCGCGACATGAACGATGCTCAAGCGGAGCTTGGATTGCGGCAAGTCGCAGTGCCAATTGAGGCTGTACAGGCCGACATCGATTCCATTCGGCTTGACGTAGATGATCCGAAAATCCGGGCGATCATAAGGTCGCGCTTGAGGGAAGTCTTTGCCCGAAAGGACGGCTATCACTAAGGCGCCCCGCACTGTCGCCAGAGTGGGGCGCTGAGCCGCAATCCTGCGCAGCGCAGGGGGCCGGGCCTGGGTCGAGGAGCCGGCTCCTCGACGCTTGGCGCGCGGCCTGGGTCGAAGGGACGGGAGTAGCGAGGCTGGTCGTCAAGGTCGATATCCATGATCCGCGACCATCGCCGTATCGATGGTATATCTACGACGACGAAAAGCCGATCATGTGGATCAAGCGCTCAGACAGAACCTTTACATCTCGCGCCAAGGCTATGGAAGCCGGGCACCGCGCGTTGGCCGAGATGTTATCGCGAAGGGACGATGCCTAGAGGGACACCCCGAGGCGAGACGCGCCCCGCCGACGTGATCGACGGCACTACCCGGACTCGCCCTCGCTTCGCTTACGCCTCATAATCACGCCATGCCGCCCGATCTGACCGAAGACGACAAGGCGATCCTCGTCGATCCGCTGCGGGAGATCATCGAGCGTGACCAAGGAACGCCGAGTCGGGGCGGCGCACCGGGTCTCGTGTCGGGCGAGCCGCGCTACTAGGACGCGGTAGCTTGCCGCGCTTGCATCGTTGAATCGCGATCGTCAGGCCGCCCGCACGTCCATCGGTCTCGGCCGCACGCTCAATCGTGATTAGAGTCCATCTTGATCATGCTCGGAAAGGTTATCCCCTCAACCTCAACACCGTTGATGGGGTCCACCGAACGGACGAATGGGTAGCCGAGAACCTCGCTACGGACGCGCACCAGGGGCGTGCCCTGGGTAACCAAGACACAGCCATAGTGCCTCGGATCGGGCTCCGATATCGGCGCTCCGTACGCTATTCGCGCCTGTTCCTCACTATAGAAAGTACGCCTGCGATTGTCTTCATAGTAACTCTGAAAAGAATTAATCAAAACGGTCAGTGTTGGTACGTCTTGGCAGATCAGTGCGCCCGCGACCCACGGGATGCCGGTATAGGCGACTGCGGGGTGAGGCGAATTAGCTTCTTGTACTTGTTTTGCTCGTTTCTCCCGTGTGAGACGTATTCCCTCTGCCTTGAGTGCCATATACTTTTCGTAGAGCGGATGACCTAAAGCTACCTCAAGCTCTTCGGGACGCCACAGCCCGTTGTTCGTCGATATCATTCCTAGACAACTTTGAACTTCATCAAAATTCGCAGGATCGGCACATTTGTACAATACATTTCGCGGACAGCCGGGAGACGTACAATTACTACCAGAAGACAGAAAGGACTGCACCAGAGGCGTCGGTGCTCCCGCCGTCACCTCTGGCGCCATTGGGGCGCCATCTCCTCCGTTTGCCCGGCGTAGTTCTAACACATTGTCCCCTTCAGGCAGCGTGGCCGGTGTGGTTTGCGCAGTTGCCGGTGTGGTTCGTGCGGTCCCTGTTTCTGTTGCGCCGTAACCGCGCAAATACGCGATCCGCGCTCGCCCGGCCCGTGCCATGCAGTCCTTGATCGCCGGCGCGAGCGGCAGCGACGGTGGCACGTCCTCCGCGAGGCCGCACGCCTGCGCATAGGATTTAACCCACCCGTTCTGATCGGCGAGCAATGCCTTCTGCTGGTCCGGGGTGAGCTTCGATCTTACATCGTCAAAGGCATGCTGGCGCTCGCCGGCAAGGGCACGAAGCTCGGTGTCACTGCAAAGCGCGATCGTTCGTGGTGACGTTGCGGTTTTGCACAGCTCGTCGAGCCCATCGCCGCGCGGCGGAAACGTCGGACGTGGTTGTGCGGTGTCCGAAGTCTGGGGCGTAGGTTGTGCAGTCGCAAAAGGCGGCGCCGCAATCGTCCCTGGCCTAGGGGCGACCGTCGCCGGGTCGACGGCTCGCCACGGTACGGGACAGTTCAGCACCCCCGGATAGTAGGCGCGCCACGTGTCGCAATAATACAAGGTCTGCGCGGCGGCGCCCTTGGCTTGGAGCGCCATCAGCACGAACACGGCGAGCGCGGAGACGAAGCGCATCGTCATCCTCCGGTTTCGGTCGGAGGATATCACACGCGCGGTGGGCGGAATTGAGTTGATTAGGTCAAGGGCCGTCATCTCACGCGCGGCGCGCTATTGGCACGACTTCGCATCGGCGACCGCCTCGGCAAAATCGTCATGGGCATTATCGAGCGCCTGCATCTCGGCGGCGCAGTCATCGCGCTTGTCGCTCGCCGCGACGCATTTCGCATAGCCCTGCAGGGCATCGACGACCCTTTGGACGGCGGCCGTATAGCGATCGGCGACAGAGCTGCAATCGGCCTTGTCGGCGTCCGGGGCGACGAGGAGAGCGAGCGCGACGAGGCCGGCAGAGAGAGTATGCAAGCGGCTTTCCCTCCGGCCCGGGGGCGTGCAACAGGGAGATAGTGCATCAGGTTGGATGATGCACTACCGACGCGCTTAGAAGCTGGTCCTTTGTCAGATCGTTAGGAAGCCGCCCAGCGAAAGGATATCTGCCGGCACGGTCGCTGGGTCGAGATCGACCCGCACGTCTTCTCGCCGGCCGATGGGACGCGCCCCCGCTATCGGCGCCGCGGCTCGCGCACTGGTGGCCCCGCCACCGTTTATTGTGCGCCTGCGCTTCAGCGCGGATTCCCAGAACCCTCACGATACCGGTACGCCGGGTCGGAGCTCGATCCATCGGCACCATCGCCGCGGTTGCGGTCCCAGTTACGGCTGGCGCGCCGGTTAGACTCATGACGGTCAATGAGACATCCGACACCCGCTCCGAGGAGGCCATGGTGCCCGGCGACGTGACCGACAACGCCGCCAATCACGGCACCCTTTACGCAGCCGTCGGCCGCACTTGCCGGGTCGGACGAGAACCCGATCGCAGCCAACATCGCGGCTGCCGCAACGATCATTGATTTCATCACCAAATTCTCCTTCTGCCGGGCGGGCGCATTGGCCGGGCGGTGCGTTGGCCGACCTTTCCGGCCGGCCATGCCGGGTTGCGGGCGCGGGCGGTTCCTCGATCGGGTTAACGCCGCGCGTTGCCGGACGTCCCCGTTGCTTCTCGTGCGGTACACGCCGCGCGAGGCGCCCCGGCCGCGGCCCCCGAGCGATTGACCGCGCTTGGTTGCGGTCAGGCGAGGGTGACGGCGGTTGCCTGCGGTTGCCGGCGCCGCGTGCCGCGGTACACCGGCAACCGTGCCGTGCCGACCATGCGGTTGACGCTCGGCCCCGGCATCGATATAAGCCCGCTCTCCCAGTCTCCAACGATCCAACATGCCGCATCATAAATCCGCCGAAAAACGGCTTCGCCAAACCGAAAAGCGCACGGTCACCAACCGCGCCCGGATGAGCCGGGTGCGCACCTTTGTCAAGAAGGTCGAGGCCGCCATCGAGACCGGCGACCGGGCGGCGGCTCAGTCGGCCTTGCAGCTCGCCCAGCCCGAATTGCATCGGGCGACGACCAAGGGCGTCCTCCACAGGAACACGGTCGCGCGCAAGCTGTCGCGGCTCGCCACCCGAATCAACGCCCTCTGACCCGCCGGCCGGACCCGGGCGAACGCCCCCTGGCGGGGCGCGCGCGAGGGTTTCCGGGGGTTTGCGCGAGCACGTCACAAATTCGTCTTTGTTCGCCTTTCGATCTCGTTGCCACCGCCTCGACATGTGGCTAAAGTTCGCAGCAACGAAGCAGCGAACTACGCAGTTTTCGTGTAGATCTCGGTAGTCGCCAAGACATTGGCATGTATTGTCCTGGCCGGTCCAATGCCGGCTTGGCCAGACGAGGAAGGTCTGCCCTGTGGTTGCCATGGTGTGCGGGAGCTAATATTAAATTGACTCAGCAGCTTCCAACACAATCTTAAGTTATTTCGAACCAAGAAATGAATATTTACTTGGGGGATCGAGTGGCGGGGGAACCAGTTCGAAACAACCGAATCGATGATGTCGTGCGTCCCGGCATCGCCGCGTGGGGTCGGGTGCTGGGCCACCTCAAGGACGAGGTCGGCGACACGGCGTACCGCTCGTGGCTCCAATCATTGCGGGTCGAGCGCATCGACGAGGGCGAGGCCGTGGTCGCGGCGCCGACCCGTTTTTTGCGCAATTGGGTGGCCACCCACTATGCCGACCGCCTGCTCGCGCTGTGGCGCATCGAAACCCCGGGGGTCGACCGGCTGTCGCTGATCGTCGATCCGCAAGTTTCGACCGCGGTGCCCGACTCGGCGGCGCTCGCCGAGGTTTTCGGCGCCCCAGCAGCCACCGCGGAGCCCGCGAGCCCGGCCGAAATCGCCGACGACAAGGGCTACCTCTCGGCGCCGCTCGACCCGCGCTCCACCTTCGATAACTTCGTCGTCGGCAAGCCGAACGAGTTGGCGCATGCCGCCGCCCGACGGGTCGCGGAGGCCTGTGCGGGCCCGGTCCACACCGTGCCGTTCAACCCGCTTTTCCTCTACGGCGGGGTGGGTCTCGGCAAGACCCATCTGATGCATGCCATCGCCTGGCATGTCCGCATGAATGCCCCGCGCCGCAAGGTGATCTACCTGTCGGCCGAGAAATTCATGTATCAGTTCATTCGCGCGTTACGCTTCCGCTCGACAATGGACTTCAAGGACCAGTTCCGCTCGGTCGATCTGTTGATGATCGACGACGTACAATTCATCAGCGGCAAGGAATCGACGCAGGAGGAATTTTTCCACACCTTCAACGCGCTGGTCGATCAGAACCGGCAGATCGTCATTTCCGCCGACAAATCACCCTCCTCTCTCGAGGGCCTTGAGGAGCGCATGCGCTCGCGGCTCGGCTGGGGCCTGGTCGCCGACATCCACCCGACGACCTACGAGCTGCGTCTCGGCATCCTGCAATCGAAGGCCGAGCAGAGCGGGCTGCGCCTGCCGCAAAAGCTGATGGAATTCCTCGCCCACAAGATCGTCTCGAACGTCCGCGAGCTCGAGGGCGCGCTCAACCGCATCACCGCGCAGATGCAGCTGGTCGGTCGCGACATGACGCTCGAAAGCGCGCAGGAGCTGCTGCACGATCTGTTGCGGGCCAATGAGCGGCGGGTGACGATCGACGAGATCCAGAAGGCGGTCGCCGAGCACTTCACGATCAAGATGGCCGAGATGACCTCGAGCCGGCGGGCCCGCATCGTCGCCCGGCCGCGCCAGGTCGCGATGTATCTGGCAAAGCAGCTGACCTCGCGCTCGCTCCCTGAGATCGGGCGCAAGTTCGGCGGCCGCGACCACACCACGGTCATGCATGCGGTGAGGAAGATCGAGGAGCTGGTCGCCAGCGACCGTGCGCTCGCCGAAGATGTCGAGCTGTTGCGCCGGATGCTGCAAAGCTGACGGTGTGAGGGGGGCGAACCGTCCGGGTATGGCGCCGGCGGTTCCGTGCTATACTGCGTTCCCGCCTGCCGCCCCGGGATGATCGCCCTAGCGCGCGTTCGGGGGGGTGTTCCGGGGTTCATTTTCCGGTCCGCCAAGAGTCCTGCAGCACCATGAAACTTACCATCGAACGGTCCGCCCTCCTGAAGGCGCTGGGCCACGTGCAAAGTGTCGTCGAGCGGCGCACCACGATCCCGATTCTCTCGAATGTGCTGCTGCACGCGGAGGCCGGGCGACTGGCGCTCAGCGCGACCGACATGGATCTCGAAATCGTCGAGCGCGTGCCGGCGCGGATCGAGCGCGACGGGCGCACCACCGCGCCGGCGCACACGCTCTATGACATCGTGCGCAAGCTGCGCGAGGGCGCCCAGGTCGAATTGGAGGCGCCGGGCGGGAAGAACGAGATGACGCTGCGCTCGGGCCGCTCGACCTTTACCCTCGCCTGCCTCGCGGCAGAGGATTACCCGGTCATGTCGGCCGGCGAATTGCCGCACAATTTCGCGCTGTCGGCCGCTGAATTGCGCAGCCTCATCGACCGTACCCGGTTCGCCATCTCGACCGAGGAGACGCGCTATTATCTGAACGGGATCTTCCTGCACGCGACCAAGAACAACGAGGTGCCGGTGGTGCGCGCCGTCGCGACGGATGGCCACCGCCTCGCCCGGGTCGAGATCACCGCACCCGAGGGCGCGGCCGGCATGCCGGGGATCATCGTCCCGCGCAAGACCGTCTTGGAACTCAGAAAGCTGGTCGACGAGGGTCCGGCCGATGAGGAAGTCCAAATCGCGCTCGGCGAAACCAAGATCCGCTGCGCGATCGGCGAGGCGGCGCTGACCTCGAAGCTGATCGACGGCACCTTTCCCGATTACGACCGGGTGATCCCCGCCGGCAACGACAAAATTCTCGAAGTCGATTGCAAATCCTTCGCCGAAGCGGTGGACCGCGTGTCGACGATCTCATCCGAGCGCAACCGCGCCGTCAAGCTGGCGATCGAGAAGGGCGGCCTCGTGGTTTCGGCGACCAGCCCGGAAAACGGCACCGCGGTCGAGGAACTCGAAGTGCGCTATGAGAGCACCCCCATAGAGATCGGCTTCAACTCCCGGTACCTCCTCGACATCACCGAGCAGATCGGCGGCGAATACGTGCAGTTCCAGATGTCCGACGCCGGCTCGCCGACGATCGTGCGCGACGGCGCCGATGCCAGCGCCCTTTATGTGCTGATGCCGATGCGCGTTTGAGCTGGGCGCGTTTGAGCTGGGCGCGTGTGACCCGCCGCTGCCGCTCGGACCCGCGGAATCGGTGGAAATTCCGGCCTTTCGACCTATATGACACGCATGCTTAGCGCGGTAGAGGATGACCGCCGGAGCCCCAGCATCAGGGGTCCGGTGACGCAGGGCGGGCGCGTTGGCGTGACCCGGCTCGTCCTCACCGATTTTCGCAATTACCGCTCGGCCCGGCTCGATCTCGACCCTGGGCTCGACCTTGGGCCCGTGGTGCTGACCGGATCGAACGGCGCCGGCAAAACCAACCTTTTGGAAGCGATGTCCTTTCTGTCTCCCGGCCGCGGCCTGCGCAATGCCCGGCTCAGCGATATCGACCGGCGCGACGGCACCGCCCCCCTCGGCGATAGCGGACCTGCCGGGGCGCCCGCCTCGGGCTGGGCGGTCGCCGCGACCATCAGGACACGGCGCGGGCCTATGTCGATCGGTACCGGCCGCATCGGTGCCGAGGGCGAGCGCCGTACGGTCCGCATCGACAGCGAGCCGGCGAAGAGCCAGGCCGCGCTCGGCGAGCGGCTCGGGGTCTTGTGGCTGACGCCGCAGATGGATCGGCTGTTCATCGAGGGGCCGGGCGGACGCCGGCGGCTTATGGACCGGCTCGTGCTCGGGCTCGATCCGGCGCATGTGGCACGGGTCGCGCGCTACGAGCAGGCGCTGCGCGAGCGCTCGCGGCTGTTGCGCGACGGGTCCCCCGACCCGGTCTGGCTGGGCGCGCTCGAAGAATTGATGGCGGCCGAAGGGGTCGCGGTCGCGGCGGCGCGGCGCGACACCGTCGAGCGGCTCGACCGGGTTTGCGAGGGCGCGGAAGGCGCCTTTCCGCGGGCTCGCCTCAGCCTCATCGGCACGCTCGAAACCTGGCTCCTCACCATGCCGGCGCTCGATGCCGAGGAGCGGTTCAGGGAGGCCCTGGCGCAGAGCCGGAGGAGCGACGCCTTGTCCGGCGGCACCGGGCTTGGGCCGCATCGCTCCGATCTCGGGGTCTTTCACGCCGAGAAAGGCATCGCCGCCGAGGCAGCCTCGACCGGCGAGCAGAAGGCGCTTCTGATCGCGATCCTCCTGGCCCAGGCCGGGTTGCAGCGCGCGGTGCGCGGCGAGCCGCCGCTGTTATTGCTCGACGAAGTTGCCGCGCATCTCGATTCCGTGCGGCGCGCCGCCCTCTTCGAGGTCTTGGCCGGGCTCGAAAGCCAGGCCTGGATCACCGGTACCGATGCGGCGCTCTTCGCCCCGCTCTGCGGCGCCGCCCGCTTTCTGACGGTCGCTGACGGCGCCCTAGCCGAAACCGAATGAAACCCTCAACCATTTTCTGAGCGGGAAGCAACTCCGATCTATGACAAACCCATCCGCGTCCGAACCTCTGCCCGAGCCCGTCGAGCCTGACGTCGAGGCCCCCGAGAGCATTCGCCTCTACGACGAGAGCTCGATCAAGGTGCTGCACGGCCTCGATCCGGTGAGGAAGCGCCCGGGCATGTATATCGGCGACACCGATGACGGCTCGGGCCTGCATCACATGATCTACGAGGTCGTCGACAACGCGATCGACGAGGCGCTCGAAGGCTATTGCGACACGGTCACGGTCACCCTCAACGCCGACGGATCCTGCACGGTCACCGATAACGGCCGCGGCGTTCCGGTCGGCATCCACGAGGAGGAGGGGGTGTCGGCCGCCGAGGTCATCATGACCCAGCTCCATGCGGGGGGAAAATTCGACCAGAACTCGTACAAGGTCTCGGGCGGGCTGCACGGGGTCGGCGTGTCGGTCGTCAACGCGCTCTCCGAGCGGCTCGATCTCAAGGTCTTCCGCGACGGCTCGGAGTGGTTCATGCGCTTTCACGACGGCGTTCCCGAGGCTCCGCTGGCCGAAATGGGCCCGGCGCCGGCCCTGCCGGCGGGCTCGCGCCGCACCGGGCTCGCAAGCGGGACCGAGATCACCTTTCTGCCGAGCACCGCGACCTTCACCAAGACCGAGTTCGATTTTACGACGCTCGAACATCGGCTGCGCGAGCTGGCCTTCCTCAACAGCGGCGTCGCGCTCGTTCTCACTGATTTGCGCGAGACCGAGCCGAAGGCCGCGACGTTCCACTATGACGGCGGCCTCGAAGCCTTCGTCCAATACCTCGACCGCTCGAAGCAGGCCTTGCATGCCCCGCCGATCGCGATCGGCGGCGAGCGCGACGGCATCATTCTCGAAATCGCGATGGAGTGGACCGACTCCTACCACGAGACGATGCTGTGCTTTACCAACACGATCCCGCAACGCGACGGCGGGACCCACCTCGCCGGCTTCCGCGCGGCCTTGACCCGCACGGTCAACGCCTATGCCACCGAGAGCGGCATCGCCAAGCGGGAAAAGGTGGCGCTGACCGGCGAGGATATGCGGGAGGGGCTGACCTGCATCCTGTCGGTCAAGCTGCCCGACCCGAAATTTTCCTCGCAAACCAAGGATAAGCTGGTCTCTTCGGAGGTGCGGCCGGTCATCGAGGGCATCGTCGCCGACCGCCTCACGCAATGGTTCGAGGAACACCCCGCGGACGCGAAGAAGATCATCGGCAAGGTGGTCGAGGCCGCCGCGGCGCGCGAGGCGGCGAGGAAGGCGCGCGACCTGACCCGCCGCAAAACCGCGCTCGACATCTCGAACCTCCCGGGCAAGCTCGCCGATTGCCAGGAGCGCGACCCGGCCAAGAGCGAAATCTTCATCGTCGAGGGCGAGAGCGCCGGTGGCTCGGCCAAGATGGGCCGCAGCCGCGCCTTCCAGGCCATCCTGCCGTTGAAGGGCAAGATCCTCAATGTCGAGCGCGCCCGCTTCGACAAGATGCTGTCCTCGGCCGAGATCGGGACCCTCATCCAGGCGCTCGGCACCGGCATCGGCAGCGAGGATTTCGACGCCGGCAAGGCGCGCTATCACCGCATCATCATCATGACCGACGCCGATGTCGACGGCAGCCATATCCGCGCCCTGTTGCTGACGTTCTTCTTCCGCCAGATGCGGCAATTGATCGACCGGGGCTATCTCTACATCGCCCAGCCGCCGCTCTACCGCTTGCAGCGCGGCAATGCAAAGGCGGTCTATCTGAAGGACGACGGCGCGCTCGAAGCCTATTGCATCGATGCCGCGCTCAGGGACGCGGTCTTCACCCAGCATGATGGCGGCCAGCGCGCCGCCAATGATCTGCGCGACCTCCTGGAGCAGGCGCGGGTCGAGCGCCGCTGGCTGCAGCCGCTCGCCGCCAAGGTGGGCAGTCTGGAGGTCGTCGAGCAGGCGGCGCTCGCCGGAGCGCTCGCCGCCGGGCTCCTCGTCGATCCCAACCGCGCGATCGAGATGGCGCACCGTACCGCCGACCGGCTCAACCGCCTCTCCGATGGGGGGCCGAACGGGCAGTGGCAGGGCGAGGTCATCGCCGGCGAGGGGCTGGTCTTCAGCCGCACCCGCCAGGGCGTCGGCGAGCGCCGGCTGATCGACGCGGCGCTGTTGCGCTCGAGCGAGGCGCGCCGGCTCGACGGCGACACGGCCCGGCTGCGCGAGGTCTATGACCGGCCGGGCAAGCTCGTCGCGCGCGACAAGGAATATCCGATCGCCGGCCCCTCGGCGCTGGTCGAGGCGGTGATGGAGATCGGCCGGCGCGGCATCGAGGTCAACCGCTACAAGGGCCTCGGCGAAATGAACCCCGACCAATTGTGGGAAACCACGCTCGACCCCGAGGCGCGCTCGCTATTACAGGTCCGGGTCAACCACGAGGTCGAAGCCGAGGAAACCTTCTCGACCCTGATGGGCGACCTCGTCGAACCCCGCCGCGACTTCATCCAACAGAACGCGCTCAGCGTCGCCAATCTGGATGTTTAACTTCAGCGGATCTATCTAACTCAATGCAGAAAATTCCGCACCTTGAGAGCTTCCTAATCGCAGCACGCGAAAGCGAGGCCGACTGCCTCGGAAGATACTCTGAGATGATGGTACATCTTGAGAAAATGTCGAATGCGCTGCGAGCGATAAACGGAATGAATTCCACTTCTCCATTAACAAGGGATGTTGGGATCTTTGAGGCCCTACTTCTGGCGAACGCCTACAGCTTATTTTATCGGCTGTGCGAATTGCGCTGAGCGGCCAGTCACCCCCTGTTTTCGCGGTCCTGCGGGCTTGTTTGGAAAGTGCCCTTTATGCGGTGATTGCTGCCCAAAGCCCAGAGAACCGGAGGATTTGGTTGGACCGAAGCGAGCAGGTAAATGCGTGCCGGAATCTGTTCAAGAAGGGCACGGCCAAGGCATATCTCGAGAAAGTTGATCAGAACCTTTCCAATTTTGTCACACAGCTTTACGATTCTACGATTGATCACGGTGCACATCCGAACTCCAGATCCGTGTTCAACCATTTGAACTTGGAGTCGAGGAATGAGGGGGAGGCCGTGACGCTCGCGATCCTCCATAACGGCGACTCACCGAGCATATTGCAAGCGCTTGCGGCGTGTTTCGAGACCGGGGTCTGCATCCTCCATCTGGCCCAGCATGCGCTCCCCAAATACGCGCCTGCCCGCGCGGCCCACAGCCACGCGACTGACCTCCATCGCCAGCTTCACGAGTTCCTCCGGTTATTGGATACCGCGGAAGGGACTTCGTGAAGCAAAGATGGTTGCGTAGTTGCGTAGGATGGGTTGAGCGGAGCGAAACCCATCAACGGCGGCTGGGCGCGGCGGGTTTCGCGTTGCTCAACCCCCGCTACTCCGCCGCCTCCAGCGCGCGAGTGGCGAGAGCGACGACACGCGGGATCGGGCGCTCGCCTTTCTCGTAATAGGCGATCATGCGGCGGCTGAGGCCGAGGGCCTGCGCCGCGGCATCGAGCGTATAGGCCCGGCGCTCCCGCCACCGCCGAAAGGCGTCCGCGGTCATCGTCGCGCCGGATTGCTCCTGCGCCAGACGCCACAAGGTGTCGTTCGACATGTCGAGGTCGCCAGCCCAGACGATATCGGCGCCGTGTTCGCCGACACGTACCTGCCGGAACAATTCGGGGTTCTGGCGCAGCGGCGCGTAAAAGCGGAACGAACTGATGATCCCAGACACATCGACGAGCGTCTCCTCGCCGGTGTACCACTGGATCTGCAATGTGAAAGGGTTCGCGCCCGGCGCGACCGCCGTAATGGAGGCAACGCCTTCCTCGGCATGCTCATTCTCTTTCTGTTAGTTCGACCCATTTGACGGCTAGTGGATAACATCCAACGCTTCGCTCCCCAAAACGCCGTCATACCGGCGAAGGCCGGTATCCATGGCAGCCGTGGGTCCCGGCCTTCGCCGGGACGACGAGAAGGGTGGCAAGCGTTTGGCTCGTACTAGCATCTCGCGATGCTGCGTCGCCCAGGCCATCGCCTCCGCGATCTGGTGGCGTCGGGCAGTTCCAGCGATGCACACTTTGCACTTCAAGGATCGAACGAACAATGCGCAAGCTGGGCGCCTACTCTCATGTGAATCGCAAATTTATCAATTTGCGGCATATTGAAAGTTATTTATTACGCACCACATAGGCCGGTCTCGTCGCGGCGTTCAAGGCGTCGGCGGCGATAGAAGGGGATGGCCGAGCCTGCGGATTCCCAGCAGGTGCAGGCGAAACCGGTCGGGTGGGCAGCGCGGAGCAGGCAATCGAGAGGTGGTGACATGACCGAAAATCGCACCGCACTCGTCGTCGGGGCGTCGCGCGGCCTCGGGCTGGGGCTTGCGGCGGAGTTGAAGAGCCGCGGCTGGGATGTCGTGGCGACGGTGCGCGACGAGGCCGGCGAGCGCCGGCTTCAGGCTTTGGCGGCGAAGCCCGGCGGCGCGGTCAGGGTCGAGCATGTCGACATCAACGACGATGCCGGGGTTAGGGGGTTGCGCCGGCGGCTCGACGGCGCGGTGTTCGATCTGGTCTTTGTCAATGCCGGCATCGCGCTCCCGGAACCGGGCGATGCGGCGGGGGCCAGCCGCGACGAGGCGGCGGCGATTTTCCTCACCAATGCGGTCGCGCCGGTCCGGCTCGCGAGCGCATTTCTCGACCGGGTGCGCGACGACGCCGGCATCGTCGCCTTCATGAGCTCGGGCCTCGGCAGCGTCGCCGACAAGACCGACAATTACGCCGAACTCTACAGCGCCAGCAAGGCGGCCTTGAATTCGCTGTTGCGCAGCTTGACCGCGTCGCTCGGCCGGCGCCGGATCACGGTCTTGGCGGTGGCGCCGGGCTGGGTGCGCACCGATATGGGCGGGCCCGGCGCATCGCTCAGCATCGAGGAAAGCGTGCGCGGCATCGTCGATGTGCTCGAAGCGCGCGCCGGCACCTTCCGTCATGGTTTCGTCGATTACCGCGGGCGCGAAGTGGCGTGGTGAGCCCTATTGGTCAATGCTGGCGAGGATAATGAAACCGACAGGACATGATCTCCAGCCGCTGCGTGTCTCCCGCCCCGACGATGCGATAGACGAGGCGATGTTCGCCGGTGAGACGCCTCGACCACCAACCGGCCAGGTTGCCGCGCAATGGCTCAGGCTTGCCGATACCGAGGAATGGAGCACGCTGAATTTCGCCGATTAATCGATTAATTCGATCAACCATGTCTCGGTCGCTATTTTGCCACCCGAGATAGTCGGCCCACGCTGCTCTCGTGAACAGAACGTTCATTCATCGGGGTCGAATTCGACAAATTCACCTGCGTCTGCTTGCTCCATCGATTTTCGAAGATGTTCCGCATTCGCCGGGTTGCTCAGCAAGTGCAGGGTCTCTTCCAACGCTTCGTATTCCCCCAGTGACACAACGACGACGGGTTCACCATTGCGCCGCGTCACAACCAGCGGCGCGCGGTCGTCGCAGACCTTGTCCAGGTGCTTTTTCAGGTTTTGTCGCAGCTCGGTGTACGACACATGGTCCATGACAATCTCCCGGCTACCCGTACAGAATATTGTACGGGAAGCCGGGATTGTCAATCGCCAGGGCTTGGCGCTATTCCGCCGCCTGCTTTGCCTTCTCGGGGATGGCGAGCGGCTCGGTGCCGGTCCAGGGATGCTCGGCGATGTCGAAGAGGATCCCCTCGGGCCCGTACATCTTGACTTCGAACCCGCCGATCCGCGCCTCGTCCGACTGTTCCATGTAATGCTTGCCGCCGGCTGACTGGGCCTGCTTCGCCGCCGCGTCGACATCCTCGACGAGGATGCCGAAATGATGCAGCCCGGTGTAATCCATGCCCTTGCCGATCTGGTCCGACTTGAAGCGCAAGAGCGCCAGATCGATCGTGCCGTCGGTCAGGTGGACGCCATAGGCGAGCGGCCCGTCGCCGCGCCGGGCGACCGTGAAGTCGAACGCCTTGATGTAGAATTCGGCCATCGCATCGGGGTCCTTGCAGGCGATGGCGAGGCGACGCAGCTTTGCCATTGTCGGGGCGCTCCCTATTCGGCGGCTTGTTTGACGGGGATGGGGAGCGGCTCGGAGCCCGCCCAGCCATGCTCGGCGATGTCGAAGAGGACCCGCTCGGGCCCATAGAACTTCTTCTCGAAATAGCCGGCCTGATTGCCGCCATGCCCCTGGTCGATGTAGTGCTCGGCGCCGAGGCTGTCGAGCCGCTTGGTAAATTCGTCGACGTCCTCGACCAGGATCCCGAAATGATGGATGCCGCGGAAATCCATGCCCTTGCCGAGCTGGTCGGTCTTGAATTTGAGGATCGCCATGTTGAGCGTGCCGTCGGAGAGGAACACCCCGTCGGCGAGCACCCCGTTGGGCCGGCCGACCTCAACGAAATCGAACGCCTTTTTGTAGAACTCGGCCATCGCCTCCGGGTCCTCGGCGGCGATCGCGATGTGGCGGAGCTTGGGCATCAGGGCCTCCTGGCGTTTGAGATAGGATAACTCTAGCACGAACGGCGGCTCATCTCGAAGCGCCGCATAAGGCGTCGAGTGAAATCATCGCGAGGAGGACGGCGAGGCTCTTGCCGACCCGGCTCAGCGCCTCCGCGTGGGTGAAGAGGCCGAACCGGTCGAATTCCGGCAACATCCGGCCATTCGACGAAAATTGCGAGGCGCAAACGAGGGTCTTGGGGTCGGGCAGCGCCCGGGGCGCCCAGGCGTAGAGCGCGAGGTCCTTCCCCCGGCGGTAGGGGAAGACCCCGAGCGGGCGCAGCTCGGCCTCGGGCGCATCGAGCCCGGTTTCCTCGAACAGCTCGCGGCGCGCGGCGGTGAGAAAGCTCTCGCCCGCCTCCGCTTCGCCCTTCGGGATGTCCCAGCGCGGCGAGCGCGTCGCATGGCCGAGCACCAGCCGTTCGCCGTCGGTGACGATGACGCCGCAGCTCGTCGTCTTGGCCGCCACCGCCGTCTGCCTTGCCAAGCCGCTACCTTGTCAAGCCGCCGGAAACGCCGCCGTAAAAGCCGCCCGACCGGTTCTCGTCCTCGGCGGCGCGGTCCTTCTGGGCGCAGCCGGCGATGAGGAGGCAGGCGAGGAGCGTGAGGACGACGGCGCAGCGCCGCCTCTCGGCCCGGCTCACGGTCTCGGAAAGCCTTCTGCCCATGCGGTTTCCTCACTCGGCCTAGTGTGGTGATTCGGAGCCAGTTCTGCCCATCATCCCTGCCCACCTTGATTGTCATCCCGGCGCAGGCCGGGATCCACCCCGCCGTGGATACCGGCCTTTGCCGGTATGACAAGAAGGAGAGGCGGGTCGGCGGAACTTCCCGATCGGGACACTGGATAAAAATAGCGCTTCAGCGCGGCGGTCGCCATGGCTGCGCGAAGGACACAGAGGGAGGCTGCTCCGCGTCCTCTGCGTGACCTCAGCGTCCTTTGCGCTAAAGTGTCCGGGTTGTGAACCGCAGGGGACCGGAAATGGAAGAACCGCGCTGCCATCGGCCGCTGATCATCGGGCGTCGCGGCGCCGTCGCGGCGAACCACCCGCTGGCCGCGCAGGCCGGATTGCTGGCGCTGCGGGCCGGCGGCAACGCGGTCGACGCGGCGGTCGCGACCGCGCTCGCGCTCGCGGTCGTCGAGCCGATGATGTCGGGGCTCGGCGGCGACGGGTTCTACCATGTCTTCGATGCTAAAACCGGTCGAGCCGTGGTGTTCAACGCGACCGGTCCGGCGCCCCGGGCGGCGACCCCCGAGCGCTATGCGGGCGGGATCCCGCGCACCGGGCCATTGTCAGCTTCGGTGCCGGGTCTCATGGCCGGTCTCGGCGCGATGCACCGCCAGTTCGGCCATTTGGCGTGGCGTGACCTCTTCACCCAGGCGATCGATTACGCGCGGGGCGGCTTCGGCGCGACGCCCAATTATCGGCATTTCGCCGGCGAGCATCAGAGGACCTTGGTCGCCGACCGGCGCAGCGCCGCGGCGTTTCTGCGCGACGGCGCGGCGCCCGCAATCGGCACCCCGATCGTGCAGGCCGATCTCGCCCGCACCCTCGAGGAGATCGCCGGGGAGGGCGCCGAGTGCCTCTATCGCGGCGCCCTTGCCCGCCGCCTCGCCGCGTCTTGCGCCGCCGCCGGCGTGCCGGTGGGCGATGCTGACCTCGCCGATTTCGAGGCCGAGCGCCAGGAGCCGATCAGCGTTGATTATCGCGGGCTCACAATCCTCGAAGCGCCGCCCAATTCGACCGGGTTCACGCTGCTCCAGGAGCTGAAGATCGTCGAGAATTTCGATCTTCAGGCGATGGGGATCGGCTCGGCCGATGCGGTTCATGTCATGGTCGAGGCGAAGAAGCTCGCTTTCGCCGACCGCGAGCGCTGGGGCGCCGACCCGCGCACGCTTAGCGAAGTTTTTGGCGCGGCGCCGCTCGGCGAATTGCTCTCGGCCGACTACGCGGCGCGCCTTGCCGGCCGCATCGACCGGCAGCGCGCCGCGCCGACAAGCGGCTCCGCCGACGCGGCCGGCGACACGACCTATTTCTGCACCGCCGACGGCGCGGGAAATGCCGTTTCGGGGATCCAGAGCATCAACAGCTCCTGGGGCTCCGGGGTGACCGCCGGCGACACCGGCATCCTCCTCAACAACCGCATGGCCTATTGGCACCTCGATCCCGCCCACCCCAATTTCCTGCGGCCCGGGCGGCGGGTGCGCCATACGATGAACCCGCCCCTGGTGCTGAAGGATGGCGCGCTGTGGGCGGTCTTCGGCACGCCCGGCGCCGACAACCAGGTGCAGATCAATCTCCAGGTCTTGACGGCGATGGTTGATTTCGGGCTCGACCCGCAACAGGCCGCCGAGACGGCGCGCTGGACCTCGAACGTCCCCGGGCAATACGCCAATTATCCGCATGACGGCCCGGACGTCTTGACGATGGAGCGGCGCTTTCCGGAAGAGGTCCGGCGCGACCTCGCGCGCCGCGGTCATCCGGTCGATACGGTCGGCGACCTCGAAGGCCCGTGCAGCGTCGAGATTATCCGCCGCGAGGGGGCGAACGGCATGCTGCTCGCCGGCTCCGACCCGCGCCGCGACGGCTGGGCCCTGGCGTGGTAAGGGCGAGGCCATCGTCGTCGGAGAAGGCACACGAGACAACACCGCTAAAATAGCCACAAAGCGCTGGTAAGCGTAATCCCTGGTGGTGGTACAGTTCGAAATCCTGCGCGCTCACGTCCTGCGCCGGCCGATGGCATACTTCTTCCACGCTTTGGGAAATGTCTGAATATGGTGAAGATGCTAGTGGATGAAATCTAACGTAACGCACCCATACCCTGTCTTACCGGCGAAGGCCGGTATCCACGGCAGACATGGGTCCCGGCCTTCGCCGGGATGACGAGGAGGGTGGCAAGCGTCTGATTCTTACCACTAGAGGATTGGGAACTATCAAACGCGGGGGGATGAATGTCGCGCCCACGCCGAGCACGAGGCGCGGAATTTGTTCGGTTGTTTGCGCCGCTATTGGAGACGCTGCGCGCCTTGGGCGAAAGCGGACGACCGAAGGAGGTATCTCAGAAAATAGCCGAGAGGATTAAAATCCCCGAGGACGAGCTAAACCGAGTAAACAAAAACGGCGAATCACGATTTGAGAACCAAGTCGCTTGGGCGCGCTTTTATCTAGCAAAAGCGGGGCTGATCGATACATCTAAACGTGGCGTTTGGACTCTCACGGAACAGGGACGCGAGAGCAACCTCGATCACGAGGTTGCTTTGCGAATTTTCCGTGAGGTCTATGCAAAATTTAGGGGGACCAAAGAACCCGAGGTTTCTGACGAAGCGCAAGCGCCAGCAAGCGAGCAAGAGGCCGCGAGTCCAGATTTTCGAGAGACGATAACCAGCCTTCTACGGGAGCTTACTGCCAGCGGCTTCGAGCGTCTATGCCAGCGGGTTTTGCGAGAAATCGGATTTGAGAACGTTGACGTTCGCGGCAGAAGTGGCGACGGTGGTATTGATGGCGTGGGCGTGCTCCGGATCAATCCTGTTATCGCCGATCGTGTGGTGTTTCAGTGCAAGCGCTACTCGTCTCCTGTCCCGCCCGCAGACGTGCGTGACTTTCGCGGGGCAATGCAAGGAAGGGCACACCGGGCCATTTTCCTAGCAACAGCTAAATTCAGCAATGAAGCGACGCGAGAAGCCGCAAGGGAGGGAGCCGCGCCAATAGATTTGGTCGATATAGATGGCTTGATAGTCCTCTTGACAGAATACGGATTGGGCATTACCACGCAAACGGTGCATGTTGTTGACAGGTCATTTTCATCGACTATCTGCCTTCCCCTAACTCTAAGTGAGGTGAAGTTCAAAGTGTACCACTATCTAATTCCTGTACCGGTTGACGGCGCCGCGGCGCTAATATCTGCTTCTACAACCTTGGGGCGAAATGCTCCTGATGCTGGCCTGATGTATCAGGTGGACGTTAATTGCAGCTTCTACCCACGGTTGCACCCGGTGAAATCTGTCCGAGGGAGATGCGAGGGGTGAAGCGCGTTCTGACCGGCCGGTTCATGCACGAGACCAACACCTTCAGCCTGCAGAAGACCGACATGGCGCTGTGGCGGCGTCGCGACTTCCACCGCGACAACGAGATCCCGGCGGCGTTCCGCGGCACCCGATCGGCGCTGGGGGCGACCTTCGAGGCGGCCGACAAATATGGCTGGACCCTGGTTCACCCGGTCTCGGCCAACGCCAACCCGTCGGGCACGGTCACTGACGACGCCTTCGAGCAGATCGCCCGCATGATCCTCGATGCGGCCGAGCACCAACGCCCGATCGACGGCGTCCTCCTGCATCTGCACGGCGCGATGGTGGTCGACTCCTACGAAGACGGCGAGGGCGAGCTGTTGGCGCGGCTCAGACAGAAGCTTGGGCCCGAGGTGCCGGTCGTCGTGACCCTCGACCTCCACGCCAACGTGACGCAAGCCATGGCCGACAATGCCAGCGCCCTCATTGCCTTCCGCACCTATCCGCATATCGACATGTACGAGCGCGCCTGGCAGGGCGCCGATTTGCTCGAACGCGCGATGCGGGGCGAGGTCCGCCCGAAGACCGTCATCGCCCGGCGGCCGATGCTCTACGGGCTCGACCGCGGCCGCACCCAAAAAGGGCCGATGGCGGAGCTGATCGCCCGCGGCGAGGCGCTGGAGGAAGCGGGCGAGGCGCTCGCGGTCAGCATCTGCGCCGGGTTCAGCCGCGCCAACATCCGCGATGTCGGCCCGTCGGTCACCGTGACGGTCGATGCCTCCGGCGACGGCAACAGCCGGCGCGGGCTGGCAATCGCCGACGAATTCATGGATCACGCCTGGGCGACCCGCGACTATCAGAGCTTCACGCTTTTATCGGTCGCCGAGGCGGTCGCCCGCGCGAAAGAAGGTAAGCCCGGCGACAAGCCGCTCGTCGTCGCCGATTACACCGACAATCCCGGAGGCGGCGGTTATGGCGACGCGACGAGGTTTCTGAAGGGCCTCATCGAGGCTGGAGTCGAAGGCGTCGCCTTTCATGCGATCTGCGACCCCGAGGCGGTGATCGCCGGCATCAACGCCGGGCTCGGCACCGAGACGAATTTGTCGCTCGGCGGCAAGATCGATCCGGCGATGGGCGGCGGGCCATTGAATTTGACCGGCGAGGTCACCCACCTGACCACCGGCCGGTTCATCGCCCACGGCCCGATGGGCGGCGGGGTTGAGCGCGATTACGGGCCCTCGATGGTGTTCCGGGTTGGCGGCATCGACATCATCGTCATTACCAACAACGGCCAGGCGGTCGATCTCGGGCAATTCACCTCATTGGGCATCGACCCGACCCGCTATAGGACCGTCGCGGTCAAATCGATGCAGCATTTCCGCGCCGCCTTCGAGCCGATCGCGCGCGAAGTCATCCTCGTCGACACCGGGGCCCTATGCTCCGAGATCTACACCCCGGAATTGTTCGACAAGGTCCGCCGCCCGGTCTGGCCCTTGGACGCAATCTAGCAGGAGGTAAGGCGCACGGATGCGTCAACCCTATCGAAATGGGCTTAACCTGTCGGCCAGTTCATGCGGATCGGGTCCTTGCCGTCCCAGGCGAGGGCGGCTTCGCGCACCTGGTCGAAGATGCGCATCCGGGTCTCCGTCGCCTCGGCCATTTCGATGACCGTTCCGGGGTGGCCTTCGTTGAGGAAATAGATGAAGGGGCCGCGCGGCGTGTCGCCTTCCTGGCCGATCTCCCAGCCGGTCCTCAATGCGCGCTCGCGGATCTCGTGGTAGTTCTTGGGCCAGCTCGACCAATGCTGCATCCCCTCGTGGCCCGCGGCGAGGAAATCGCGATAAAGGCTGGGGGATTGGCAGCGCTGCTGGATCAATTCGAGCTGCACATCGCCCGAATTGGCGAGTGCGATCGACACCTTGATATCGTAGGCTCGTCCGCGGTGGCGGAACTCGCTCATCGGCAATTGCTCGGTGTAAAACCAGGGGCCCACGCCGCACACCTCGACCCAGTGGCGCATCGCTTTGTCGATGTCGCGCACGACGATCCCCACCTGACGCATCGGCCCGAATAGGCGGCTCATCGGTTTCTCCTTTGGTGGCGCGGGAACTTTCTCTGGCAATATCGCGATAAAGCGGCTGGCGATCATGACAGGCTGCTGATCATGACAGGACTGTACCGCGCATGAAAAGCCGGGTTCGCGTGTGCCATCGGAGGCGCATCCTCTGTGTCTTTCCGCGCTACGCGCTGTCGTTCGGCACGTTTCAGCACGCCTATCCGCTGATGGACGGGGTACGCGCCTTCATGCCGCCGCAAGGCATCCTCGTGGTTGCCGCCTACCTGCCGGAAGAATGGCAGGTCCGGCTCGTCGATGAGAACATAGACCCGGCGACGGCCGACGACTTCGCCTGGGCCGATGCGGTTTTCGTCAGCGGCATGCATGTGCAAGAGGCCGAGATGGACAGCGTCGCCGTCCGCGCTCGCGCGGCGGGGAAGGCGAGCGTCTTGGGCGGCCCCTCGGTGTCGGCCTCTCCCGAGGAATATCCGCAATTCGATTACCTGCATCTCGGCGAATTGGGCGACGCCACCGACGCCTTGATCCGTGCCCTCGACGACGATATCGCCCCGCCGCCGGCGCAGCGCCGCTTCGCCACGGCCGAACGTTTGCCGCTCGCCGATTTCCCGCTGCCGGCCTATGACCTCATCGAGGGCAGGCGATATTTCCTCGGCAATGTCCAGTTTTCCAGCGGCTGTCCCTACCAGTGCGAGTTCTGCGACATTCCGGCGCTCTATGGTCGCCAGCCGCGCCTCAAGGAGCCGCGGCAGATCCTCGCCGAGCTCGATCTGATGCTCGCCGCCGGCATCAGCGGCTCGGTCTATTTCGTCGACGATAATTTCATCGCCAACAAAAAGGCGGCGCGCGCGCTGTTGCCATATCTGATCGAATGGCAGAAGCGGCGCGGCTATCCGGTGCGGTTTTCCTGCGAGGCGACGCTCAACATCGCGCTCTGCCCGGACATCCTCGCGATGATGCGCGAGGCGTATTTCTATGCCGTGTTCTGCGGCATCGAGACGCCGGAGCTGGGGGCGCTCGACGCCATGCGGAAATCGCACAACCGGGTAATGCCGCTGCTCGACGCAGTGAGGACGATCAACAGCTATGGGCTCGAAGTCGTCTCCGGGATCATCTTGGGGCTCGATACCGACACGGAAGCGACCGCCGATGCGCTCATTGATTTCATCGACGCCTCGCAGATCCCGGTCCTGACGATCAATCTGCTTCAGGCGCTGCCGAAGACGCCGCTGTGGGACCGACTGGCCGCCGCGGGCCGGCTCAGCCGCGACGGCGCACGCGAATCCAACGTCGTTTTCCTGCGGCCCTACGACGAGGTGGTGGCGAACTGGCGCGCGGCGATCCGCCATGCCTACACGCCCGAGGCGATCTACCGCCGCTTCGCGTGGAATGCGCGCGCAACCTATGCCAACCGCATCCGCCCGCCGGTGACCCGCGCCCGGCTGAACATGCGCAATCTGCGCCGCGCCGTGGTGATCCTGGCTAAGATCCTGTTCCGGATCGGGCTCCGCGGCGACTACCGGCGGGCGTTCTGGCGCTTTGCCCTGCCGCTGTTACGCGCCGGCCGGGTCGACGAGGTGATCGCGGTGGCGCTCGTCGCCCATCACATGATCCGCTTCGCCGGCGAATGCACCGACGGGCGCCAGAACGCGGCTTTCTACGCCGACCGGGCGCGGGCCGCGGAGCGGGAGCGCGCCACCGCGGCATGAGGGACCGCGTGCGCCGCCCCCGGCCGCGCCAGACGGCAGGCGGCGATCATTTCCCCGGCGCGGCGGCGGACGGCGCTGCGGGTCCGCTGTGCTTGGCGCCAAAGAGGGTCGTGAAATCCAAGAGATCGGAGGGTAGCGCCACGAGGTTCGCCGGTAGTCCCCGGCTCGCCAAACCCTCGCCAAGGCCTTCCTTGATCCTGACGTCCGCCAACGCCTGGAGCGTCGTTAGAACCGGGCCGACGGTGTCGGCGGTGAATTTGTCGTTGAGCGCTTTCTGCACGCTCTGATCGAAGGTGAACGTATCGGCCCAGCCGATGTAGTCGAGGGTGATGCCGCGCTCCGCGAGAAACGTCGTCATCGCCGTTGCGAGGTTCTTCATGATGGCGCCGGCCTCCTTGTTGTCGGCGTTGAGCGTGCGGGTGCTGATTTCCTGGCAGACCAGGCTCAGGACCTCGCCGCGCCCAACCTTGTCCATCACATCGGCGACGCTGCGCGCGTTGTAGACCGAGGTGAACACAATTGCCGGATCGGACGCGTTGCCGGTGGGCGGTATGGTTCCGAAATAGTAGAGGTATCGCGCCGCGTCCTCCTCGCGCACCGAGACGCCGATCGAAACCCCGGCCGTGACGTTGAGCCCCTCCGAGCTCTGGCACGGCATGCCTTCGTTTTTGTTGGAGGTGCCGCGGTTGACCGCCGTCACCCATTCGCGGTTGTAGGGGGTGCGGTCGACGATGATCACCCGAGCCGACGGGACGTAGAAATCGGACCAGCCGCCCGAACCGCTCAGCTTGACATGCGGGATGACTACCCGCTTGGCGGCGATCTTGTTCGCCTTCAGATAGTCGAGCGACATGAACTGCGCTTGGCTGTCCTTGTTCGCGCCGGCATCGGGGATCACGAAGGCCGATTGGTTCGGGAGGATGTAGATCGCCTCGGTGTAGTCGGTCTTGTCATAGTAGGCCCGGGCGTGCGGCGGCGCCGCGACGAGCGCGAACAAGGCGGCGGCGGCCAGCCAGCGCCTCGCCGGCACCCACCAGATCGCCGCGACGACGACCAGGAGAACGATAAGCGGGATACCGATGTCGCCGAAGAATTTCATCCCCCACACCGACGTGACATAGGCGCTGTCGCTGTTCTCGAGCTGCTTTACTGCGGCATCTCCCGAGAGAACGGTGCTCACCGGATTGAGCAGAAAGTTGACCCAGCCATAGATCAGGACGGCAGCCACCGAGGCAATGCCACGGCCCATGAATGCGTTCATTTCCCCCTCTCCCTCGCGGTGCTAGGCGATGCGGCGGGCCTGCCATTCGCCGGTGCCGAACTGGCTCTTGTTGACGATGCCGGCATTCTGGTCGCTGGCGGCGCCCAGCGCGACGGTGCCGGCCATCGCGCCATCCTCGACCGTGCCCTCGAAGCGATAGGAGAGGTTGCTCGCCTCGTGGCGGCTGGCGAAGCTGAAAGAGACCCGATCGGCGTCGAGCCTGCCGTTGACCGGACCCTCGAATTGCGCCGAGCGCTGATGCCCGGCGAGCGCGTTGCCGTGCTGTTCGAGCGCGAGACGGTGGCTGCGCGTCCCGTGCAGGAAATCGACCCGCAGCTCCCATTCGCCGGCGACCGCCGGCGCGGGCGGCCGCGGTCCGGGCGCCTGGTTGGTCAAGGACGCGCGGAGCGCTGCGACCACCGCATCGCCGACCAGCGCCGCCTCGCCGGGCTGCAATTGGAACGGGTCGACAGCGATCGAATTTTCGGTCGCGCTGTTGTCGTCGAGCATGACCCGGATCTCGCCGTCGAGCACCGCCTGGCGCAACGCCAAGCCGTCGAGCGGAAAGCGGCCGCGGTTCCAGTCGATCTTGAGCCGCGGCACCCGGTCGACCCCTTCGGGCTCGATGACCTCGCTATGCACCCCGTCGAGCTCTCTGAGGCGATCGGCGATCGCCGTGCAATCATCGTCCCATCTGCGCCGCTCGGCCGCCGGATCGCGCTCCTCGAACCAGCATTCGAGCGCGGCGATGACGCCGATGATGTCCTCCTTCGACACCTTCATCGGCCGGCCCAGCGCCTGATGCGGCGAGCCGTTGCGCCACGCCGCCTCGACCAGCCGCTTGTTGCCGAGGAGGAGGCCGCTGGTCTGCGGCCCGCGCAGGAATTTGCCGCCGCTGTAGATGACGAGGTCGGCGCCGCGAGTGAGCCATGGGCTCGGCCGCTCGATATGCTCGGAGGCCGCATCGACCATGATCGGGATGCCGCGGGGGCGCGCGACCGATGCGATCTCCTCGAGCCGCACGCCCGAGAGATGCTCCTGCTTCCCGAGCAGCACAATGAGCGCGACCGGCTCCAGGAGTGCGCGGTCGAGATCTTCGCGGGTGTCGATCTCGACGATCGGGCAGCCGATCATCCTGACCGCCTGATCGTAGGCGAAGCGCTGCTTTGAGGGGATGATCACCCGGTTGACCATGCCGTCGGTAAAGGGCAGCCGCAGCATCCGCGCGGGGTCGTTGCCGGCGACGCAGGCCGCGGTACCGAGCGCCACCGCCGCCGCGCTGCCGCAGGTCACGATTCCCCATTCAGCTTCTGTCAATTCGGCGATGCGCCGGCCGGCCGCTTCCATCAGCTCGTCGAGGTTGACGAACTGGCGCGAGGCGGCGTCGATCGCCGCCTTCACCTTGGGCAGCATGAGGCTCCCGCCATGCATGGTGCGCACGCTGCAGCAATTGATGAACGGACGCACACCGAGCGCGAGATAGGGGTTCTGATTGTTGGCGCTCATCTCACCTCCGATCGACCGGGCACGGCATTATACCCATTGGGTGTCATTGCGAGGAGCGCAGCGACGACGCAATCCCGACGAGATTGCTTCGTCGCCTATCGGCTCCCTGAAATGGCATCGGATGCGGTCTGTTGATCGGCGCGCGGAGCCCGCTTATCTCCCTGGCTATGAGCCAGACCAGCCAAATCATTCAGCCCGAGGCGGCGCTCGTGTTGTTTTCCGGCGGGCAGGATTCGACGACCTGCCTCGCCTGGGCGCTCGCCCGGTTCGCTTCGGTCGAGACGATCGGCTTCGATTATGGCCAGCGCCATCGGATCGAACTCGATTGCCGCGGGCGAATCAGTGCGCGGCTGCGCCGCGAATTCCCGCAATGGGACAATAGGCTCGGGCCCGATCATCTGATCGATCTCGCTGTCCTTGGTCAGATCAGCGAGACCGCCCTTACCCGCGACAGCGCGATCGCCTTTGCCGAGGGCGGGTTGCCCAACACCTTCGTTCCCGGCCGCAACCTCTTGTTCTTCACCTTCGCCGCGGCCACCGGCTATCGCCGCGGCTTGAAGCACCTGGTCGGCGGCATGTGCGAGACCGATTATTCGGGCTATCCCGATTGCCGCGACGACACGCTGAAGGCGCTGCAGGCGACGCTGACGCTCGGGATGGACCACCGCTTCGTGATCCACACTCCCTTGATGTGGCGCGACAAGGCGGCAACCTGGGTGCTCGCCCGCGAATTGGGCGGGGCGCCCTTCGTCGAATTGATCCGCGAGGAGACCCACAGCTGCTACCAGGGGAATCGGACCCTGCGCCACGACTGGGGCTATGGCTGCGCCCTCTGCCCGGCCTGCGATTTGCGGGCCAAGGGCTGGGCGGCGTTTACCCGCTCTGCCGCAAGTTGATTGATTTTGCGTCCTTCGAGACGGCCGCTGCGCGGCCTCCTCAGAGTCTGACTCAAAATGAATCATAGGCAATCAAGCTCTTGCGAGGCGGCGGGAGAGCAGGCGCAGGTTGGCGAGGAGGAGCCAAGCGGTGGCACTGGCGATGGTTGCCTCG